>Ga0255347_1000222_pt1 | contig 109336 bp, 105 predicted proteins | sample wastewater_treat_2_FD_192479 | JGI IMG/M metagenome (GOLD analysis project Ga0255347, IMG submission 192479) | Wastewater microbial communities from Lulu Island WWTP, Vancouver, Canada - plant24 | ecosystem: Engineered > WWTP > Wastewater > Unclassified | place: Canada: Vancouver, British... | reverse complement strand
CAACTCGCTGCCTAGCAGCACAGAACAAACCGAATTTTTAGTTCAGGGGGGTACCCCCCTGAACTAAAACAACAACTACGACTTACATACAGGAGTCCAAAGTTGCGAACATTATTTGACAGTACTTACCTTTAAGCACCATATAAATACTTAAAATAGCAAGAATGAGAGATAAAGAGACAATACCAATAATCAATACATCAATTGGAATCTTCATAATGTATACAATCTCTCAAAGGTTCTTTTGACTTCTATTTCCAGCAAACGCAAATTGAAGGGTTTAACGAAATAGCTATCCACACCACTTTCGTAAGCGTAAATCATGTCTTCTTCCGAACTTCTTTTGGTCATCATAAAGACAATAATTCTATTATTATTAGGCAGTCTGCGAATTTCGTGCAATACATCCAATCCGCTTTGACGAGGGAGAATATCGTTCATGAGAATGAGATGAGTATGGCTCGAAAGATACCACTTAGATTCCAAGAACTCGTAACCGTCTTGAAATTCCTTTATTTCCAACTCAAAGTGACCCAAGTCAAGATTATCCAAAGTGCGGTAAAGCACGTCGCGGTAAATAGCATTTTCTTCCAAAATACTGACCCTTATTTTTTCCGAGGGTCTTTTTTTAAAGGAAGCTATGTATTCAATCTTCTCAGGACCTTTGCTCAAACTCGCTTTCAAAGCCAACGCGCCAGCTGAAATCAGTTCTTCAAAAGTGCCTTCATCATTGCCTATTTCTGCGACGCTTGCGGAAAATAGAAGCTTCTGATTATTCAACGTGGGAATCCCTTTAGTTTTCGCTTTCCCGAATAAACGTCGAAGAAAAGCAGCCGCTTCTCTTTCGCCGCTTTGGGCTAAAACCAGGAACCAAACGGGATGGTTCGAAAACTTAAAAACGAAATCGGACTTTCTCGTTTCATTTGTCAAAAAAACTGTGATATTCTCGGTATCGGGCATCTCGAAAGAAGCAGTGTCGCTTCCGCCGTAAAGACCCAAAAAAACAACTGTAATCGCAGCTCTTGAACGTATGACATGCGCTCTTAATGCGTTAAAAATCTGTTTCGTTGATACACTATGCTCAAATGATGAATATTCGCTAATCAACTAACCTTCTCCTTCATGTTAGCAGTGATGCAAATAAAGCTTAATCATCGTCAAGTTTAAGCATTTTCTATCATAGTTCGTGGAACTTTTGTAAAAATTTATTCTACCTTTACTGCAAAATAAAAGCAACACAACTCCGAGTAGACTAGCTTCACTATAATTATACAAAACATCTAGTCCAATTGAAAGAGAATTGGACTCTTTAAACGATCAAATGATCAATAAGTCAGGCTTTGAAGGCACCAGCGTCACGCTTCTTTAAGGAATCCTTCCAGAGCTTCCGCTGATAGAGGTTTCGAATAATAATACCCTTGTATTTCATCGCAACCTAGGCTTTTCAGAAATTCAGCCTGCTCCGATGTTTCCACACCTTCCGCCGTAACACTCGCCTTGAAGGTCCTAGCTAATAAAATAATAATTTCCGTGAGAGGCGCTGCTTTCTTCTCCAAATCTATATAATCGATGATGCTTTTGTCTATTTTTATTTTGTCAAAAGGAACTAATTTTAACCGATTTAGCGAAGAATACCCTTTGCCAAAATCATCGATCGCAATGCTTATTCCTAATGCTTTCAATTGATAGAGCTTATTAACAACATCCTCAGGATTATCAGAGAAAAAGCTTTCCGTGATTTCCAGTTCGAGACAGTGCGGATCTACCCCGCTTTTCTCAATTACTTTTATTAAATCAAGAACAAATTCTTCTTCCTGGAACTGCACAACCGATAAGTTCACGGAAACTTGAAGAGGAGGAAATCCCTTGACAACAAGCCTCTTTTGCTCTTGAAGCGCTTGTTCGAGCACCCAGAGCCCCACATCATAAATCAATCCCGTTTGCTCAAGTATGGGAATGAATCGATCCGGTCCCACTCTCTCGTTGCCGTCAGTCGTCCATCTGAGCAACGCTTCAATCCCGACAGTTTTCCCTGTTTTACAGCTAATCTGAGGTTGATATTCAAGGAAAAATTCTTCGTTTTGTAACGCGTTGAAAAGCCTATTCGTGAACAGGGTGTTTTCCGTAACAAGGCTTTCCAGCCGCTCTAAATAGAAAACAATCTTCTCGCCGGTATTTTTTGCTTCATAGCCTGCCAGATCGGCATTCTTCAAAAGAGTATCAGCATCTCTTCCATCATCGGGAAATACGGATATACCTATACGAGGCACAACAAACAGCTCCTCGATTCCTTTACCGACCGAAATTGGACGGGAAAAAGAATTGAGCAATCTTGTTGCACATTCCTCGATCTGTTCAGTACTTTTTACAGTTGTCAGGACAACGACAAAATCCCCTTCTCCTGTCCTTGCAATCTCGCAACAATTGCTCAACAGAGTTGTGAGGATCGTCGCGGAGTTTATCATGATCTGCTCCCCTATTCCATGACCGAAAGTATCCTTTATCATCCTTAAGTTCTCAAGCTCGATATCAAGAATGGCAATTTTCTCTGACACTGTTCTGTCGTGTATGAGTTGATCGAGTCTCATCTTCAGCATATTCCTGTTCGCCAATTTTGTTGTTTCATCAAAATAAGCTAAATCATACATCTTTTCTTCGTATAAGATTTTTTTCCTTGCATCTCCCAAGATGTTTGCAAGAATCCTTAAAAAGAATAATCGACTCTCTCTGGAACTGCGGTCACCTCGATCATAGTATTCAAGGACTAACATTCCTTTTATCTCGTCGTCGATTTTTACTGGTAGCGCGAAAAATGAATGTACTCCTCTCGACATAAAAAAGTGTCTTTGCTCTTCAGCTTCGTCAACGGAAAGATCCGCGACGTCTTCGCACAATAAGAGCGTGTCACTGTCGATCAGAGGTTTAACCATGGGTAACGTGGCGGTCTTGACTTTCATTCCAGAATAGAAGGGAAATGATTCACTCTCATCACCATTCACATACGTATAATCAATTGTCGTTTCTTCATAATCCTCACTGAATGAGACCAGATAGGCATGATTGAATTCAAGTATTTCGTTGCACATCTCCAACATACCTTCGATTGTCTCATTGGTGTTCTCTTCATTAATTGCAATAAAGCTGGAAGAAATTCTTTCAAGCATTGCCTGCTCTTCTGAAAACCTTTGATACCCCTTGATTTTCGAAGCATGCTCGCCTGTTAGATATCGCACTATCACGAAAGAGAGAACAATAATAAAGATCCTGAATACATACTCATTTCCATCAATTATAACAGGAAGCTCCGGAGCATAAATCCAGAAAATAATCTGAATGACAACGCTCACTGCAGCAGAAATATACGCATGAATTTTGCTGTCAAGAATGATCGTAACTAGTAGGAACAATATGTAGACTGCCCATACGGTCGTCGCACCTGTCTCCAAATTAATCACAGAGAGAAAAACCATTCCCAAGGTGCTCACCGCTAAGAATATCGAATTTTGGACGGTACGATTCTTTGCAATAATCGGTATAAACTTTACGAAGATTCCGACTGCTATCAATGTTCCGGCAACTAAAAACTCATTTAAAAATGCCCCTTTCATACCAAAGTATCTCACTAAAAAAGATAACCCGGCACCAGCCAATATCACTCCTGTCGCCATTTCAAACACGCGCAATCTATCGCGGTGCAAACTGTCGGTGTCCCGAAGTACAAGTGACGGTCTTTTTCTATCAAGAAATAAGCCGTATTTTTTCGATGTTAAATACAGCGTCACCACGGGAAAAATGAGAAATAGAATCGTCACTCTTGGCAATGATTCCTTCCCGAGCATATTGGGTATTACATCCGTAAACACGCCCGACAAAAATGGAAGCGGTATGGACAATATAAGAAGTGTCGCCTGACGCTTCTGAAGGGTGCGCGGTTCAAACATTCTCCACCAGCGAAAAAGAAGAATAAAACATAAAAGCGAATACCCGAGGATGTAGGCATTATGCCAGGCTAGCCAAGTATCGGGCGGGAGTGAGTTGGTCCAACCGAAAGCGGTCCGCACCATCTTGTATTGTTTCATTCCAATAACTCCAAATGGAGCAAACAGGATACTATTTATGACGGAGGGTAAATATATTAGGACAAGTAAAAGCTTCTTGCTTAACCGACTTTCAGTTTTTGTGAGAACAAGAATAAAGTGCAGCAACACACTGAAAAATAAACTCCAGCTGACAACTGACAGTGACTTCCAAAAAGCGCTCGCCTCCGCCGTTTTCGCTCCGTTTGAAATAGCATACGCGAAGGACCAGCCGGCCATTGCACTTGTTAGTGACAGAAAAAGCCTGTTGACTTTGCTCTTTGCGTTGTTCGTGGCAACGTAGGAACCAAAAATCACATAAAAATAACCGAAAACGTAATATGTGATTGATAAAATGAGGTCATATTCCATGATCATAACCCCCATAAAAAAAGAATTACACTTTTTTTCATTGTTATCCTATTCAGCATTTTGTCACCTTCCAAGCACATCCGGCTTTGGCATGCTAATGAGATACTACTTGATCTCACGGGGGTTATTGAACGATTATCGAGGAGGGGATAATAAATGAGGAAATCCCTTCAAAACATTTACATAACGACTCTATTCTTGCCTAATGCTTTTCCTTTGTACATAAGACGATCACACGTATCGATGCTCTGCTTCACATTGTTAGGATCCAGAGAACAAACGCCTATTGTTACGGTGAAGTTTAAGGTCATGTCATTAATTTCAAGATTCCCCGATTCGAGTTTGCCGCGCAGCTTATCTAAAAGACGATAGGCAGTCGAGACATCAACGTCTTTTAGCAAAATGAGAAATTCTTCCCCGCCCCAACGAAAAACGACGTCTGTTTTGCGCAAGCTTGATGTAATAGAATCGCTGAGGTGCTTTAACACATCATCACCAAGTTCGTGACCGTACGTATCATTGAGCACTTTGAAGTCGTCAATATCAAGCATCGCGACGCACCAAATCTGCTCAATCTGACCTGAGCTCAACTTCTCAAAAAACGTGGCTGCATACCTTCGATTGAAAAGACCGGTGAGCGGATCCGTGTTAGCCTCTCCTTTACTTCTATCCAACTCTTCCTGATTAAATACCATGATGGAATCCCAAATGGCATTTCCTATGGTTAGTTGGATGATGGTCCCGAAAAAGACCAAATGAATATTGAACATGGCAAGTGCAGAGTTGGCAGTCCCAATATCGTAAAGCGGTGTCAAATAGGAGTTCATAAGCACGAGAGCGACCATACTTGCCCAAAGAACGCTAATCACCAGAGCGCGAATGCGACCGTTTGCATATGGGATGATGAGTTGCATCATAAGCGTAACGAGCAGATATACGACGACGAGATTTCGTGTGCCGACGCAGATTGCGGTCACAAGGACATGGATGGTAACTGACCCGGAAAGCAAAAGACCAAACGATAAGTAACGACCTCTTTCAACGAGCCAAAATAATAGTATATCAAGCAGAAAACCTGCTAAAGAGATGAAAAACAAAGGCATCATTTTGATGGCAAAGTGAAAGATTAAAAGAAAAAAATGCATTGAAATCGCAAAAGTACATGCGATAAACGAAATCAAATACAAATATTTCTCATAGTCGTTAGCGAACTCATGACGCGACAAACGACCATATAATAATGTCTCCAATTGTTTTTTCATAAGGCGTTATTTCAATCTCAGATAATACTTAAAGAACTTTATCCTGTTGCATTGTAGTCGTGCTGCTGTTCTTTGTCAACGCCTTACTCGCGGATACCAGCGCTTTTTGCACGGAATTTTCTCACTCTGACCAAGATCCGACCAATCGCATTGCTTATCAGTTAACGTGTTTTCTCTCCTCGCTTTCCTTGCCAGAGGCTTACCGTAACTCCCTTTCTTCGAGCTGGCTTATTTTGTACTTTCACTGACATACTCGTCTAAAAATTCGAGCACATAGCGATTAAGTTCCAGCAATGTTTCCGGCGCTTTGCGTGTGTCGAGCCCTCTATCGAGCATGTTCGTAAGAAACGGCGACAGGAGAGCCATGTCTGTCAGACCGAGGTGCCCTACTCCGGAAATATGTTTGTTGACGTACATGGGATTGTCGCTTTCAAGCAATCGCACGTTCATCCCGTACGTCGCGATCTCGTCCAGCGTTGTGAACGATGAGTCAGAATAGACGTGCAATACAGGGAGCGGATACTCTTCGTCCGTAAATACGTATTGATCCCCTTCTATGCCGATGATATCACCGGAAAACGGCGCCTCCAAAATGACCATGGCTCGGATTTCTTCGCTTCGATCCCTTCCGACGGTCAAGGCAGCCGCACCACCAAGTGAATGACCCGACAACACGATGCGCTCCGTATCGATCAAAGATTCATATACATTGTCAACTTGTGAATCCAGAAGCCTGTCAAGAATAACGTTGATGTCGTCTATCCTGACTTGCATCCACTCTCGCAACGATGCCAGATTGGACTCCATGTTTTTAACACCCTCCGACGTCACAACACTCCATAGAAAACCCCAATCGACCCTGATCGTGCGACCGTCCGACATTTTGCTTGAAAAGGAATGATAGGGATGACTTATACCCATCACGACGTATCCGCGAGATGCCAGTTCAAGATATAGAGTTTCATTGGATTCTGCGCCACCGAAGGAACCGGGTGAGAAAATTAGCAATGGGTGGTGTTTTGCTTCTGCACCCTCCGGATACCAGACCTTGATCGGGATTTCTCTTTCATTGTCATCTGTCCGCATGTCTGCAAGATCCGTTTCATACCGATAAAACACCGTATCGGTGAGAACGACCATGTCCCCGCTTGGCTCCGGAGCCGGATGACGAGGAAAGATGTTCAGATATGCCATAAAAAATACAAGCAGCAAAGATGCTATGATAAGACCTGCTTTCCCCCATCCTCGTATCTTCTTTTGGAAGATGACAAAAATAAACAAGGCAATGGAAAGCAGAAAGCCTAATAATCGTAAAAACATATTTTTAACAGAAAGTCTCTTGCTACAGACTTCCGCTGTTGATCACCGGTTGAGCGTCACGATTGCCGCACAATACCACCAAGAGATTGGATACCATGGCGGCCTTCTGCTCTTCACTCAGCGTAATGTCCTCGTTTTCAGAGAGCTTATCCAATGCCATCTGGACCATGCCCACGGCTCCGTCCACGATGAGTTTTCTGGCGTCCACAACGGCGCTTGCCTGCTGACGTTGTAGCATCACGGCGGCGATCTCCTTAGCGTATGCTAGGTAGGTAATCCGCGCTTCTATGATCTCCAGACCGGCATCGTGTACCTTGCTCTGAATTTCTTCTTTGATGCGTCGTGCAACTTCCTCGCTCGAGCCGCGCAAACTGCCTTCGTCAGGTATGCCGTCACCGGTCGTATCGACATTGGGTGCCACATCATAAGGATAAACACGCACAATATTACGGAGAGCGCTGTCGCACTGCAAGGATAGATACTCCTTGTAGTTGTCCACATTGAAAACCGCCTTTGCCGTATCGACGACCCGCCAGATAACGGCGATACCGATTTCAACCGGGTTGCCCAAACAGTCGTTTACCTTCTGTACCGAGTTATTCAGTGTCATGACTTTAAGGGAAATGCGTTTACCCGCGGCGTCTATTTCCGTTTTGGTGCCGTCACTTGCGACGGTGATGCTTTGCTTACTTGTCTTTACATCGCCGCTTTGACCAAGTTTCGTTTGGGCAGCGGGATTTACAGCCACCGAAAACGGATGGACGAAGTAAAAGCCTGCTTCTCGCAAAGTACCGGTGTAATTGCCGAACAAGGTCAGCACGAGCGCTTCATTGGGCTTTAGTACCTTTAGACCGATGAACGGGAAAACGCCGAGAACCATCCCGATGATACCTACCGCCATGGGAAAGGCACCTATTGTTCTTCCATTTTCCATCATCACCCCGCCAAGCACAAGAAATCCTATCGACACAACATACAGTACGATGAACAAAAATAGCATCGGCATACCGGGTCTCGCTTTGAGCTGTTTCTCTTCCATAAGATGCGCCTCCTTTATGCTTTAGTTTCTTTTTTTAGATTAAACGATAAGCTATACGGTTTCTGTAGTATTTTAGTATGCATAAAGTAAATTTTAAATAAAATCTCTTGTTTATTATTATGTAGTAAGACCGACAAGACTTTCCGTATCCAGTCTCTTTATTTGGGGGAATGATGATATGACACACGATCAAATCATAGATATAGCAGTACAAGAGGAATTTTCCAGCGCATCTGTGATCGACACATCGGTAATTGTGTTCGATGCTTCATTTCGCTCGTATTGCATGGAAAACCTCTGCGGTCAATACGGTGCGAACCATTCATGTCCTCCCCTCTGCGGTACGCCTGAGGAGATGAAACAAAAGATCCTGAAATATAAAAACACCCTCGTCATGCAAACGGTTTGGAATATACCGGATTGCCGGAACAATGCGTCGGTCGAATCCGCAAAGAAGAATCATAGAGATTATTCGTTCAAGGTAATCGAGAGGTTGAAGCAGCATGGCATACACGGATTACTTGTCGGCGCTTCTTTTTGCTCATTGTGTACTCCGTGTTCCATCAGCGAGGGGAAACCCTGCACATTGCCGAAGAAACAATATTCCTGCATGTCGGCTTACTGCATTCATGTAAAAGACTTAGCTGAACAATGCGGCATGGTTTATGACTACCGAGACGGTTTGTTGCCGTTATTCAGCCTATTCGCATTTGACTGAATTAAAAAGCAACGCAAAAAATCGCATACAGTCATGAAAGAGAATCGTCGGACGAAAACAGCTCCTCACAAATATCCATGGCATCATCCATGCAAGAAAAAGGCACATAGATTTTGCATCGTTCTGATAAGGGTCCCACGCTCAGCGCCATCCCCATCCCCATCTTTTTCTTTAGAATGACAGGAATGCCGTTGTTTTTCAGAGCCTCCGCCAACATCTCTCCCCACATAATCTGCTTTTCACAGATAAAACAGGGATCGTTCGGAAGCGGCTCACGGACTCTATTGCGACCGCAAGCAGGACAACGGTCGCCTTCAAAGACAAGCTGGCAATTCTCACAGTATAGATACGACATGTCATCACCTTTATCAATACATTAAACTTACAACCATTATGATACTACTCAAATATGGGAAATCAACGATGAACACGGTTCCTTGGCACGGGGACTGAATCAAGGCTTTACATTCTTTTGAGAATTCTCTGTTTGATTTCTTTGATCTTGTTTAAGCGGTTTGTCGTGTATAAGATACCGATCACCAGCAAGACGAGAACATGTTACATGATCGCACAGACATTAAAGGATGCTCCGAAAAAGAATCACAGGGGCTTGGATTTACACCGCCGTCTGTGAGAAAAGAAACTGAGTATTAGGATTGTCTCCGGTCTACAATGGTTCTTCGCCGGAAGTTACCGATTCGTGTTCGAAAAATCGTCGAGCGCCCGATCGATTTCCATACCGTGTCCCGTCATCATGTGACCGCCGTCGGGGAACGTAACGAGCGTAAGGTTGGGGAAGCGGTGCTTGACCTTTTCAACTTTTTCAAAACTCGCTAAAGTGTCGTCTTCCGAGTGCAGAATCAAGACAGGCACTTTCAATTCTTCAATCGGATAATCGTTATAGTTTCTCTCCATATCGGGATTTGTGTGCTTACCGTCCAGGACGACGCCGACTTTCCGATCGGCGACAGGCAGGATTGTCTCAACCGTCGAAGCGGGCATGCCCATCAAAATTGGCATGAGCGGGCTGATCAAGTACATGGCGTAATCGGACAGGAGAGGCTCGGGCGGAGCTTGGTATTCGAGATACGTGTCAGGTTTTTCGTTGACCGGCATCGCGGAACAATACAAAATCAGACCTTTGACGCGCTCCGGATAGTCGAGCGCGAAACGAATGGCGGGTGTACCTCCGGCGGACGTCGCTAAGACAAATACACGATCAATGTTCAAATGATCGAGCAATTCCTCAAAGGCTGCCGCCTGTTCCTTGGGTGTCCCCTCGCCCCTTACGTCTGAACCGAGGTAGCCAAAGCGCGACGGCGCGAGCACGCGGTTTTTTGTCACTCTGTTTTGAACACTATCGTACGCCTGATCGTAGCCGCCGAAAATGCCGTGGACCGATAGAATCACGTCGCCCTCGCCGACATCGACATATGTCATCGCGCCGTAAGAGAGGGTGACCGTACTGACTTCATATGACCTTAGTTTCTCCTGAGATTTCCGCAAGCCGATCATGCAGCGTATACCCTGAATCAACAGATATAGGACAATCACCGCCAAGAAACCGAATACAAACCATTTCATCTTTCCACCCTTTGCCTTTCTCTTTATCTCAGTCATCTTGAATCCTTTCTTCCTATCGCCCATCAGTTCCGTTCCTATCCGAAAATGATTTCAACTATCTCTACGAGATATTCAGAATCTCCGTTGCTAATCGGAAAAAGTAACCGTAATCGTCTTGATCGTTGAGATTGAATCCCAAAAGCGCCTCGCTCGTTTCACGATTTAAAAAGGCAGACTGAATCGTCGATAAAAGCATGAATGCCTTAACCTTACGAATGTTTTCCGACTCTGTCTCGGGAAGCGCCTTCAAGATGGCTCTGTAACTCGCAGAAGAATTGCTTTTTATATCCGGATGCGATAGATCGCTCAGCATGGAAATCTTGGAGATCTCGGGATGATTGATCAGGAATGTAAAGACACTTGACGTAAAAGATGCCATGTCGCCGCCACTCTTGTCGCCTTCGCTTTCTTCACCCATTGCGTATCCCGTACCGGGAAAAGTTCTCATCACGTGAGAGATGATTCGCTGTACACACAGTTCAATCAAATTCTTTTTTGAAGTGAAATGGTAGTTGATGAGTCCGACGGCAACATCAGCCTTTTGGGCGATGGCGCGCATCGTGATGTTCTCGATCAAGCCATCCGAGCTTTCGATGAGCGAAATAGTCGCGTCGATGATTTTTTCTTTTATATCCGATTGATTTTGTTCGTGCTTTTCCATAACGTGCTCCTGTATATCCTCTAGTTTGAACAGCGTTCAAGTTAATTATATTGAACACTGTTCAAACTGTCAAGACTCGCAAGTTTAAAGTTTTTGTTAAAAGATAAAATAGTTGCAAAAGGATGCCATCCATCGTTCTACAATGAGAATGAAGTCCGAATCTGTCGTTGAAGGAGTGCGTGTATGAACGGGATCATCTTATATCAGTCAAAATATGGCGCCACGAAAAAATATGCCGAGTGGCTTTCCGCAGAAACGGGATTCCCTGTTTTGGAAGTCAAAAAGGCTAAGATTGAGGATGTTGTGAACTATGACGTTCTCGTGTTAGGCGGGGGCGTTTATGCTTCCGGAATCACCGGGCTATCTTTCATCAAGAAGCACTTCGAGGTTTTGAAAGATAAGAAGTTGCTCGTTTTCTGTGTCGCCGCCTCACCTTATAACGAAGAGGCGATGGGCGAATTAGCTGCCAACAATCTCAAGGGTGAACTGTCGGGCATTCCGCTCTTCTATTGTCGCGGAGCCTGGGATCTGCAAAAAATGAACGTAGTCGATCGTACGATGTGCAGGATGCTATTCAAAATGATTGGCAAGAAAGATCCCTCGACGTTAGAACATTGGGAAAGAGCGCTGATGGAAGCAGGCGACAACAGTTGCGACTGGACGGACAAGAAATATCTGGATCCGATCATCGAACATTTGAATCAATGATCCTTTGCCGCGATGTCTTAATCGGCTTACGGTCTTTCCGTTACCAGAGCCACGTCCAAACAGCGGTAAAACATTCTTTACATCATTTCATAAAGATTTTACATTTTAAACCCCATTCTTTCGCACAAACGGCTTGACAGGGGATGCACATCGCCCTATTCTCAAATAGGTAACATATTACCTATTTGAGAGGTACAACATGAAAATCAAATGGATTGTCATCGCATTCGTTGTTCTGATATTGATCGCGGGGTTCACCGTCTTCTTCTTGATGGGGCGACAGGTCAAGGAGCTGGAAAAGCAGGATTTCGGTATCGTTCAGATCGCCAACCTACCCGACGGTACTTACCGAGGCAGCGCGTCCGCCATATTAGTGACTGCGCAAGCCGAAGTGACTGTGCGTGACGGTCACATTCTGGAGATTAAGCTTTTGAAGCATAGTCATGGCCCCGGTTACGGCGCTGACGCGCTGTGCCAAAAAATCGTTGAGGCAAACAGCCCGGATGTAGACTGCATCAGCGGCGCAACTCTCTCGAGCCTCATTGTCAAAACAGCCGTGTTGGAAGCCTTAAAAAGCGAGACGATCCATGAACCGGAAACGAAATGAACAGAAAAATGACCGCCTGCCCATTGACTTGAGCGCCATAGAGGATCGATATTACCTTTTCGGCACGCTGGCAGCCTTCGCCAATCTTATGCAAACGGTTGGAGACAGCGTTTTTGAGGAAATAACATGGAAACAATGGTTTGCCTTGCTGGGCGCCATGACACTGCAACCCTCGCCCTCAATTTCTCAAGTGGCCGATTTTGTGGGAACGTCGCACCAGAACATGAAAAGGCTGCTATTGCGGTTGCAATCAACAGGGCTGGTGCGTTTGGAAAAGGATGACGCGGACTTGCGCAGAACGCTCGTGACACTGACTCCGGAAGTAGAGGTATTCGAAGAGAAATATCGACAGAGCAACAGCCTCTTTATGGATAGGTTGTTTGAGGACATTTCTGATGAGAGTTTGGCAACAGCTAGGCTGGTGCTCGATCAGTTACACCATAATTTGAGAGCGATCGAGCAAGACATCTGCAAGCGGGAGGAAAGCAAATGATCGTGATCATTTCAGATAACAGCAAAGGAAAGTGGGGCGCGGAACTGGCGGAAGCAATATCACGGAGAGAAACCAAGGTCGTGCATGTCGAGGCAGACAAACTCAACATCAAGCCTTGTACCGCCTGCAGCAGTTGCAGCGGGAAAACATACGGTCGCTGCGTCATTCCGGACGACATGCAGCAAGTACTCCCGAAAATCGCCGGCTGTCGGTCACTCGTACTGGTCTCCCCTGTCGTGTTCGGCGGCGTCAGCCATCACATCAAGAAAGTGATGGATCGCATGTCGACTCTGGGCGATCCGCGCTACCACATAAGCGGCGGAGAGATGGTGAAAGGCATGAGCGGTAAGGGCATGGACTATTACATGGTGGGCATCGGTGATACGTTGAGTGAAAGAGAGCGCTCGACCTTTTTGTTCCTACATGAGGAAAACAGGCACATCATGAATGTCAAGGGGCGGGCTTTCATTCTAGACAATAAAATGAACAAGGTAGCGATCGACGAAATTGCGCGGGAGATTGCCCATGAATAAACCTGAAATCTTGCTCATTTGCGCCAGTCCCAGACGCAACGGAACGAGTGCCATGTTACTGGAGCGCATACATGCCGTCACCGGCGGCGAAGTTGTTTTTCTGCCTCAGAATGGCAACTTGAATGAGTTGGTCTTGAACATGCAACAGGCTTCGACCATCGTCCTGTCGGGACCCTGTTACATTAATACATACCCGGCAAGAATGATTGAATTACTTGAGAAGGCATCTTCAACGGGCGGTTTTTCCGGACAGAAACTTTACGGCATCATCAACGGAGGGATGCCGTACACTCACACACACCGGCACGGACTTACGTGTCTCCAATTATTCGCGGAACAAAATCATCTTTCGTGGCGAGGCGGTTTCGTATTAGGCGGCGGCGCTGTTCTGAACGGTAAGCCTCTCGAGCGCCATATGAGTCGCAAAAAAATCGTGCCGGCTTTCGATCAGTTCATCCGACACATTCAGGAAGGTACCCACTCCCCCGATTCACTCTACGAAAAAGCGCAATCGTCTCCTCCCAAAATCATTACCCGGATGATTGCTAAGATTCTATCCGCCAAGGTCGAGAAAAATCTCAGGAGGTATGACCACGATCCGAAAGCTCCCAATTGGTATGTTCGAGAGCAAGAATAAGGTTCTAGCGACTTGATTCATTCGGTTGGGCAGCAGCTGGCTCCCCATTGTTTTCTTGCTTAGAACCTTTCACCTTCATGAGCCATCTGCCAAGAACATAGCTCAGTACGCAAACGGCTATAAAGACCCAGACACCCCCATTGCTGAAGATGCGACGCCAAGGATTCTCACCTGACAACTCTGGAGGCAAATAATGCGCGACGTTAAACACCATGAAAAGAAAGCCTGTCACTCCCACTAGAGCCAAAACGGCGTAGTATATTCCGCGTACTTTTTGGGATTTCATCTTTTCCAACCATTCCGGAATGAAAACCATAAACAAATTAAACGCAATATGGTAGGCAGTACACAGTAACAGGCTGCCGCTGGCGGCGTATAACCAAGCCCATAAAAAACCGGTATAGAACATACCCAGAGGCACGGCGATACGCCCGGTTTGGAGGTGAATCAAAGAAAACACGAGCGCAGACATATAGAGGAAAAGGCGTAACTGATCAGTCCCCAGCACATCGCCCAGCAATTTTCTGCTTAAGAGTTCTTCCATCAGAGGAATAATCGTCAGTGTCAGGAACGCGTCCACGCCTTTGTTTTCCTCGTCTTGACTCTCCAGAAATTGAGGACTAAGCAAGCCAAGTTTAATCTCAAGAGTTGAACATAACGCCATCAGGACAAAGGCAAAAAATTGCGCGGCAAAGACCACCACATAATCCGCAAACACAAAGCTCTTCGGAACAACAGGAAACACCGGAAGATCTTTGATCAGCAACAACAGAAACCCAAGTCCGGGGAGATAAAGCACGGCGGTACCGAGTACCGCTGACTTTCCTTTTGACAGCTTACCCTTACCAAATATCTGAGGAGCTGCAAAACGCATGAACAACCAATAAAGGCTGAACATGGCACTCACGCCAAGGGTAAATCGGGTGATGGGGTCATTCCACATATGAGTTCCTTCCAGATCCAGCGAGCAACAATTCGAGTCCTATATTTACTATACCGAATACAAAACGAAACGGTACATGGTTTACATTATGTATTTGTATAAAGAGAGTAAAAAACTGATCATAATAAGAAGCTCCGGGCGACATCATCAAGGACAAGAACAGAAAGATGCGATACCTATCAAGGAGTATTCCAGTATCGCCTATATGCAGAAGAGCCATCCCCTGCTCACCATCGGCTTAATGTATCAGTTTTGGGACAAGGACAATACGATTTAGTCGGACCGCTAGTGGTATGATGTGTTACGGGATAAATGATAAATACTTCTCCTGGTCATCTGCCCGGCGTAACAGTTTTTATTGAATGATCAAACCTAACTGACAGGGGTGAAATATGCAACAAGATAAAGAGCTTAAAATCCGCAGAATCGTCGTCGATTTGGCACAAAAGTTTTTAGAAATAGGATTAGTGGTCCGCACATGGGGCAACTTTAGCGGTCGTCTCGATGATGATACTTTCATCGTCACACCGTCGGGAAGAGCATACGAGGATATGGATCCCATGGAACTGGTCAAGGTCTCGACAGAGGATGGAGCACCTCTCGATGAGAAATCCGGCAAGCCCTCTTCCGAGTCGCCGATGCACGCCATCGTTTACCGCCGCTTTCCCGCTTTAAATGTGGCTGCACATACACACCAAATCTATGCCTCCGCCATCACTCTTCTCGATACGGACGTCGCCGTACCTGAGAAATGGCAGTCTCCTCTAGGCACGACCTGCATCCCTCTGAGCTCCTACGGAGGACCAGGCAGCAAAACTTTGCATGCCAATATGGCAGCTTCGGTCGATCAAAGTAATGCGAAAGTCATCCTCATGTCGCGGCATGGAGCCTTCATCTTTGCGGAAACGGCAACGGAATGCGTACGCCTTGCCGAGGACTTGGAGAGCTTCGCAAAGGAAGTTTTCGAGGAGACACTCGGTCGAAAGACAGAGCAACGCGAAGACATCAACAGCGACACCGAAGAGGAAGCGAGTATCGCACGTGAACTGCAAGCGACCTCGGTTGAAGCGATCGCCGTATCGACCGATGTGGAGGTTAAGCCCTGGCTTAACCGTCGGCTTGAGCCTTATCTGGACGACTTTGCTCAGATCTGCGGCATCAGTGCCGGTACGCAACGCGATTCCGCCAACGTCGTTTTCGACCCGGAACGAGGCATCGCCGTCTGCTACGGCGAGGATAAGGCAGATGCGAAGAACGTACGAGCCATCTTGGAGAAGAATGCTCGGGCGGCTAACATCGCAGAATTCGTCGGCATACCTCCCCTCCCGCTGGAAGAAGTGAAAGCCATGCGAAACTTTTATCAGATGCATTACTCGAAGCGAGCACAACGATAGTCTTTCTGTCTGATGCAAAAGCAAAGTGGTCCTGATACTGATCATTTACCGTTTCATATGGAATCAGAGAGAAATTGTGTGATGCGAAAGTTGGAAAACATCTATCAGACTCTATATTCTCACTACGGTGATCTTCAGTGGGGAACGACCACACCGCCTTATGAGGTGATTGTCGGCGCAATTCTCACGCAGAATACGGCTTGGACAAATGTCGAAAAAGCGATCGAACGTTTTGATGGGAATTTATCGCCGGAGCGGATCTTGGACTTGCCACTAGAGGAACTTCAGGAAATCATCCGCCCTGCGGGTTTCTTCAGGCAAAAGTCCCAGTACCTGAAGACCGTCACCGAATGGTTTATGAGCTATGAAGGCGACCTCAATTTGATAAAAAGCCGTCCCCTACCGGACATCCGTTCCGAACTTTTAAAAGTTCGGGGCGTCGGCAATGAGACGGCGGACTCTATCCTGCTTTATGCTTTTGGCTTTCCGACCTTTGTAGTGGATGCCTACACGATGAGATTTTTCAGGCGTTTCCCGATTGATGCCGGGAAAACTTACATGGAAGTGAAAAACTATTGCGAAGCTGAGCTACCCCGAGAGGTGGAACTCTACAGTCTCTTTCATGCCCTGATTGTGCATAACTGCAAGGAACATTGCAAAAAGAAAATGGATTGTTCCGGTTGTCCTTTAGAAAAGTATTGCGAGAAGATACCATAAAAAACATCTATCTCGCTTTGTGTAAATAGAATCTTATTCAACGGGCTTCAGACCAAGGGAACGACTTATTTCAAACGGTACTTTAATTCGCGCTATGCCCACCATTGCCTCAATATTCCATTTGAAGTCGGGATGTCTAAAGGGGGCGGTTTTGATACGATGGATGTGCAATCATTTGATAATCAATTGTCATATAAAAGAGGATCAAGGTAGATGATTTGAGAGGTGCAGCCTTTTTCGTTATTTGTTTAAGTGTTTCTTCAACTCACTGCGTTTCGTAACGCCCAACTTACGATAAATAATCGAAAGGCGGGCTTTCACCGTATTGATTGACGTGCCAAAATAATCGGCTATTTGTTGATTTGTCTTACCTCTTGCTGCCATCATAGCCAGCGCATATTCGTATGGAGTCAACAAGTTGGTCACTTTATAGGAGGAGTGCGGATTATGAATCCCTGCCCATCCGTGTCTGAAGTGAACTATATCTGCGGATATCATTTTGTACAGTTCAGGATACAGATTACGAATATGCTTTTCTACCAGTCCTTGCAATGGTCCGTGATGTTCAATAAATGGCTGAATATAACCATAAGGCTTGGCTATCCGCACTGCGTTCAGAAAGAAGTGGTCAGCCCGATCAAAACGGGAAAGATTGATTGCAGCCATGGAAGCAGCCAAATTCAGGTAGATGCTTACGAGCGGATGACGATTGCCAGCTATTACTAGTGTAGCGCCCGCTATGCCCAGCGCTTGCGCATAATCCTGCTTAAGATAGCATAAATAAGATAGAGAATACAATGCAAAGAGTCTGGCTCCCTCGGAACAACAGGAGATACTTTCACGCGGAATCGGATCAATTTCTTCTCCCAGATGGAAAAAGACAGAAAATACGAAACGGTAAAGATCATAAAGTGCAGCAACGCGCCTATTCGCCGGATGCTGCACTTCTCGCTGTAGGGTTAGGAAGTCGTTCTGAGCAACCTCGATGTTGTTCTGAGCTACGTTATCCACAGCATGCACTAACAAAGCAAAACCGCGAATTTCGGGGTACAGACTGTTCATACAGCGCTCAGCCTCGACAGAGGATTCCTCATAACGCGCTTGTAAATAGAAGTGAGCCATTCTTGCGACTGCGTTTTCTTCCTCATCGGACAGCGACTCAATCGTCTCGTCATTAGAACCGCTGTCAGAAGGAAGATCGGGAAACAGATATTCCACAATGACTCTCGGACCTTCGCCGCGCTGCCATACAACCGGCAATTTATCCCCCGGTAAGAGCCATCTGCAGTTTTCTTGACCCGCATTCTCCATACAATATTTCTCCAGCTACACATAGCAATCTGGATTAGCGTTTCTTAAGCTGCTTCACTCTTTCGGGCAAACAACTACTTTCATTTAGTAACATTTTAACTCTAATCAGATACTGTTGTAAATATTAATTCAAAATGAAAGCGCGCAATTTCGCAGCCTTTCGTTCATTTATCGGTTGAGTAAAGCAAAAAAGTACAAATCAGCTATTTTCATTTGCTGTTGCATTTTGTGTCGTGTAGAGCAGCACGACATACTTTTTTGCTAATAGGCGGGCGAGTACTTTTTTGCAGGTAAATAGGTAAGTGCTTTATTGTCAGTAAATGGGGGAGTGCTTTTTTGTCGGTAAACGGGTGATTTTATAAATCTACATTTTAGCTAGTATATATACTACATGATTGATCCGAAGCAGGTCTATCGCGCGAGAAAAGCAATAGACTGTATTGTTTTGTTTGCTAAAAAACGACGAGAGCATAAAGCAGATTCGCCGAGCAGATGACAAAAGCGGACAAATCGTGCCAATGGAGATATTCCTTGGAAGGATAGCTGGGTGGAATACGAGCTAAACGAACTGGACGAAAGGAAGAACAAGGAATGCCGCACAGCCGAGGCGGAATTGTTGGCTGAAATTCTGTCCCGGATGGACGAAAAACAAAAAAATGAGCAGAACAGCCTGTCTCACGGTGCCGGCAAAAGAGGTTCCGCCAGATCTCTTGATTTAAAGGAACTGTTCTATTACTTCCTTTCTAAACTGTACCTGATTATTTTGGGTATGGTGCTTGGTGCGCTGTTGATGGGTCTTTATGCTTTCCACCGGGTGACGCCAATGTACATTGCCACATCCAAGCTGTTCATACCGGATACGACGGATCCCAACGTCATTATTGGCGATTACAAGGAAGTATTCAAAACATGGGAGATCCATCAGATGGTTAACGAAGAGCTCGGCACATACTACAACTATTCTGAGCTCCAGAGCATGATCACTGTGATGAACCCTGAAGACACGCGCGTCCTGTACATTCTGATCCGACATCCCGATCCCCGGAAAGCTGCTGCCATTGCCAACGCCTACACAGTCGCCGCCAAGCACTTTATTGTGCAGACCATGGGCACCAGCGAACCTAGAATCTTATCCACTGCGCTGGTACCCGGCATATCAAGTCGCATGAGGATCAGGTACTATGCGATTCGCGGCACTTTGCTGGGGGCGGTATTGACTTGCGGTCTGTTAGTGCTGGTCTTCCTGTTGGACAACCGACCCAAATCACCGGAACACATTATGCGCTATGCCAACACACCCACACTGGCGGTCTTCCCGGAAATCCCGAGTCTGTCTAAAACAGAAAAACGTGGGAAGAAAGCGAGACGGATATGAATAAGTTGAACATCTCTCGCTTCCCTATATTAGATACTGCTTGTACCGAGACCATGAACACCTTATGTACCAACCTGTCCTGCTACGGTGCCGATGTGCGCGTAGTGCTCTTTACAAGTCGGTACGAAAAAGAAGGTAAGTCTAGCATCGCCATGAACGTGATGCGAACACTGGCAGGCTATGGCAAGCGCGTGCTTCTAGTGGATGCCGATTTGCGATATTCCACGCTGGCAAAGAGCTGCCATTTCGATTTTCCTCAACAGAAGACTTTCAGCCTTGCCCAGTATCTTGCAGGAATGTGCACATTGGAGGACGCGGTTTATCAGACCAATCTGTCAGGAGCATACATCCTGCCTTCCGGGTACGATGTATTGGATTCCATGCAACTGCTTGCATCATCCCGTTATAAAAAGATGATGTCCGTTCTGCGGGAACGGTTCGACATGGTACTGGTGGATTCACCCTCCGCAGGGGTTGTTGCGGACGCGTTAGAAATTGCAAAACACTGCGACGGCGCGATCATTGTTGTGAGGTACAACAGGGGGCGCGGACAAGATATCGCTGAGGTTGCCGCCAACATCACCAAGACAGGCTGCAAAGTGCTGGGCGCGGTGATAAATGGGGTCAACTTCAAATCTTTCCGCAACAGGAAGTATTACTACCGTTCCGAGCGCTATTCCGCGTATTACCGTCGCTATGACTTTGGAGTGTCCACTGAAAAAGCGGATAAAAGGTGAGAAGCGGCAAGAAGGCGAAACGAAAATGATTTGTCTGATGGATTTCGGGTGGCGACTCACCTGCACAGAAAAAGGCAAGAAAGCATGATTGCTGCGGAAAAAAGACAGATATCCATTGCCCAGTGGCACACGCTAGTACAGCGCGGTACCGTTTTGCCGATGTGCATTCCTCTGGAAGGCGACAGCATGCGCCCGCTGATTCGGCGGAACCGAGATCATATCATGATCGTTCCTTTGACGCGTCCACTCAAGCTCGGCGATGTGGTTCTGTTTGAAAAGCCATCGGGAAGGTATGTGGCGCATCGGGTGCGACGGATCAAAGACAGTTATATCCAGACCCTGGGCGACCGCTGTTGGAATCCGGACCCATGGGTAGCGCCCGCCGATGTGCTGGGGGTGGCGGTGATGGTAGAGCGGGACGGTCTGCGCATCCCGCTGGATCGCCCTCTTGCTCGTGCTCTAGGTCGTTTGTGGATGGCGTGGCTTCCCATACGACGCGGCTACTGGAGATGCCGGGCGTTGGCGGGAAAATGTCTGCAGAAAATGGGATGTAGGTGGTGACGGGCTATGCCTGAGAAAACGAAATGCATCGATCTTTCCGGCAGTCTGCTTGAAGTATTGCGTATAGCGGAAGCAGAGGGACTGGATGCAGCCGGGATTGAGAAGGTATACAATGAGTACTTTTCTTTTTGGACGCGCAAAAAGGCTGTTCCATACCACGGTATGTTTGAACTGACGCCACTTTGTAATCTAAATTGCAAAATGTGCTATGTTCACCTGTCGCCGGAGCAGATGGGAGAACGCAGGCTTCTCCCGACTGAGGCTTGGATCAAGCTGATCGACCAGGCGGTTGAAGCAGGGATGATGAATGCCGCGCTCACAGGCGGCGAATGTCTCACCTATCCGGGGTTTGATGAAGTCTATCTTCATTTGCGAGCGCTGGGTATACGAACGGCGGTACTCACCAACGGAGTTTTGCTGGACGAAGAACGCCTCTGCTTTTTCCGCCAATATCCTCCCGCACTGATTCAAATCACGCTCTACGGATCCAGCGAGGAGGAATACGAGAAAGTCTGCGGCGCGCCGCTTTGAGACGGTACTTGCCAATATCGACCGCGCCAAGGAGGCGAAGCTTCCGCTTTATATCGCCATCACCCCCAACCGCTTTTTACCTGACGACGGAGAGGCACTGTTGCGACTGGTAGCCTCTTTAGATATTCCCTACAACATCAACTCCTGCCTATTTACTCCTCAACCTGGAACGGGAAGGGAAAATGACAGCGCGGATATGGAATTGGAGGCTTACATCCGGCTTTATGCGCTACGTGCTCAGTTGAACGGCGCATCGCTTACCTCCGTCGATCCGGCGGCTCTACCTGAGCCAGCCGGGAGGTCTGAGAAACAGGTGACCGGATTGCGTTGCGGTGCGGGGATGAACGCTTTCGCGATCCAGTGGGACGGCACAATGATTCCCTGTTCCTCGCTGTTTCATGTGCGGGAATATCCCTTACAAAACGGATTTGAAGCAGCGTGGAAGAGCCTTCACGAAGCAGCGTTTCGTTTTCCTATCCCGGCGGAATGCGAAGCGTGCAGATACAACAGTGTGTGTCCCGCATGCGCGGCGATCCATGCTCAAGATGCGCCGCTTGGTCATGCGTCCCTTCACCAGTGTATGCGCGCCAGGCGGCTAGTGGAAAGCGGACTTGTGCGCCTAAACGCACCAGAGTACAGCAATATCCCTCGATGAATCAATAAAGGAGGAATTAAGATGAAAAAGGCATACGAAAAACCTGAAGCGAAGAAAGTCAGCTTTCAGTATACCAATGTGGTTGCCACATCAGGCAACTACTGCGACCAGGGCTGGACACAAATGACCACCCTTGATCCGAATGGTGACTGTAACAAGTGCCGCGATAAGCTCATCTGGATTGGCTCTACTAATCCATTTTAACGCGTAATGAGGTTCTGCATCGCCGGGATCGCGATAGACTCCATCCTGTCTTTGCCGGCAGCTTCCTTCCTTTCCTCTGCCGACGGGAGGGAAGCTGACGTCCAAATCGCGCTTTCTTCTGTTCTCTGCCGTAATCAGGAAACGGAAAAAAGTCATTACTCGGACGGCATAGCGGTCTATCCCCTTGTTAACCAAGGATGGCTTTTCGAAGATTGTTCCACAAGTCACCGGGTGCAAATCATTGCCCTCAAAGATTATGCTCACCTAAGTGTCTATGTGGATACGCCTTCTGCATATGAATCTCTGACGCGCCTTCTCCGCCTCCCTCTGGAATGCCGCTTCGTCCATGAAGGCGTCATCTCTCTCCACGCCGCCTGCGTGGAGGAAGGCGGTCGCGCGGTGTGCTTTACAGGAGATTCCGGAGTAGGCAAATCTACCCGTGCCCAGGCATGGATAGAAGCACTGGACGCGGAATTCATCAGCGGTGACCGCCCCGCCATCCGATTGGAGAAAGACAGCGGCATTGCCTGCGGCGTACCTTGGGACGGAAAAGAACAGATTTTCCGCAACGTGGAATATCCGCTTCACGCCATTCTGGAAGTTAGGCGTGCGCCCTTTACCCGGCTACGCAAGCTGAATACTGATCAGGCGTATCGCGTGCTGATCTGCCAGTGTTTCATCCCCATGTGGGATGGGGATACCGCGGCACTGGCGATGAGCAATGTCCGACGGCTGAGCTACACCGTGCCTGTGTACCGGCTGTTCTGCGCCTCGGATACAGAAGCAGCATTGAAAACACATCGGGCACTATTTGAGTGTCCCGAAGAAATACAGGAGGAATTACCCGATATGAAGATAAGGGAAGGATTCACGTTACGCAGCGTGGCGGACGAACACATGGTGATCCCCACGGGCGAAAACATCAGCAAATTCGGCGGGGCTGTGGTGCTCAGCGACGTAGCGGCGTTCATTTTCGAACAGCTTAAACAACCCATTTCACAAGAAGACCTTCTGGCATTGGTGCTGACCGAGTTTGACGTGGACGAGGTTACCGCCGTTGCCGATCTGGACGCGCTACTTGCACAGTTCCGCGAATTGGAGCTGTTAGAGGAATAATCGCAGGATGAAACTGCTGTTTCGGGAAATCTGGCAAAGCGACCGGCGTGCCTTTCGGACGATCCTAGGCTGGAACATAGGCGTATCAATCCTTGGCGGGATCGGCATTGTTATGCTCATTCCGCTTTTGAATATGCTCCAGATCGGTGACAGCCGTCTGCCTGCATGGTTTGTTGCGCTGGCATATCCGCTGCGCGTGGGATTGCTGCTTGCTGCGTATGTGCTGCTGGTGACGGTGAAAGCGCTGCTTTCGCGCACTCTAGCCATTAAGGAAAATCACTTCCTTGAGGAAACGGGGCTGCGGCTAAGGGAAAAGCTGTATCATGCGGTGTCCGGCGCAAGCTGGGAAAGCCTGACTGCCCGAAAGGATAGCGATCTCATCAACCTATTTACCATCCAGTGCGGGCAGGTGAGTTACGGCATAGGTGAAGTAATTCATCTGTTGGCAAGCCTTGTCTCCGCCTGCGTGCAGCTGGGCGTCGCGCTGATGATGAGCGTTCCCGTGACGTCGCTGGTGTGTGTGCTGGGCATTTGTATGCTGGCGATATTCAGACCGTTACGCAAAAAATCCCGGGAATATGGGGAGGAAATGATATGCATCAGCCGTGAGTTTCATGCAGAGCTGCACAACCAGCTTGCCAGCGTCAAGGAGGTTCGCGCCTACGGCGTAGAGCAGGAACACGCTTCGTTGTTTGAGAAGATCAGCGTCTCCTTCAAGACTGCCCGGATGAGGTACGTGCATCAAAGCACTGTGCCCGGCGTGGTGTATTCCGTTGCTGCCGCGTTGCTTATTGCGGGGGTCTATTTGGTGAGCACACTGGGCTTGCGAGTAGGAACTGACCGCCTCGTGGTGTTGGTGTACATTTTTGCACGGATCTGGCCGCTTTTCTCGAGTTTTCAGGGGCGGATTCAGGGAATCAACAGCTGCGTACCCGCCTATGAGAAGCTGAATGAAGCCCTTTCCAACTTGGTGACGAAGAATGAGACCGCTCCGATAACTGCGGCGGATTTTTCGGACTGGCGGGAAGCGACGTTTGATGACGTATATTTCGCTTATCGCGATTCAGAAGCGGAGACGCTTCAAGGCATGACCTTTGCTGTGCGGCGCGGAGAAATTATGGCGCTACTGGGGCGCAACGGCGCGGGCAAAACCACGGCGGTCAACCTGCTATTGGGTTTTCTACTGCCTAAATCCGGAGCAATCCAGATTGATGGCGAGGTACTGACGACTGCAAACATTCGTGCCTGGCGCAGGCAGGTGGGGTATGTACCTCAGGATCCATTGATCCTGAACGCCTCCGTGCGGGAAAATCTGACGCGGTTCCACCCCGGTGCGACAGAGGACGAGGTGATTTCTGCGCTGAAAGCAGCCATGGCGTGGGACTTTGTTACCCGTTTGCCCCAAGGATTGGATACGCCGCTTGGCGACCGAGGAATCCGCCTGTCCGGCGGTGAACGACAGCGACTTGTGCTTGCCCGGGTGCTGCTTGGAAAACCCAGCATGATCGTGTTGGATGAGGCCACCAATGAACTGGATTACGAGAGCGAGACAGCGTTTCACCAAATCATCAAAAACATGCGCGGGCACGCCGCCGTGGTGCTTATCGCCCATAAGTTGACCACCGTGCGCATGGCGGATCGCGCACTAGTGCTAGAGGACGGGATGGTGGTCGAGCAGGGAGCGATCGACGAGCTGACCAACAAAAAGGATAGCTATCTGGCGGGCATGGTCAGGATAGAGTGAATCCCCTCAGGTGAAAAGGAGAAAGAAAGGAGGCGGATTATGCGAACATCACAAAATAAAAACACTGCCGGAAGGGCAGCCAACGGACTGAATCACGAGGTTGAGCTGCGGCTGACGAAGCTGTTGAACATCTTTTTAGTCGCATTTTGCTTTTCCTACAGCTGGATTTTATATTATTCTCACCGGCTCATTCTGTCCCCTTCCCTGCTGCGGAGCATTGGGATCATCATTCTCTTTATTCTTCTCTACTATTCCTTTTGCCGCGTATACGACGCTTTCCTCATTTCCTTCAAGCGTATTTCGGAACTGTTTTTCAGTCAATTGCTGGGCATTCTCATGGCAGACACCTTCATGTTTTTTACACTGTGGCTGATGAGCGATGGCTTTCCAAACCTTCTGCCCGCCCTGTTGACGTTGGCAGTACAGCTGCTCTTAAGCCTGCTTTGGTGCAGGTATACGCACATGTGGTATTTTAGCCGCTTTTTGGGTCAGAGGACGGCCATTGTATATGACGAACGGTGCGGAATAGAGAAACTGCTTAACCAGTACGGGCTCAGCAAAAGATTTGACGTGCGGGTTGTCTGTACGATAGGAGAATGTCAGGATGGCGATATGACCATGTTGCACGAGATGGAGGCAGTGTTTCTCTGCGGTGTGCGCAGCCATGAGCGAAACCAGATTCTCAAATATTGTGTAACCAATGGCATCTGCGCCTATGTGATCCCGCGCATTGGCGATGTGATCATGAGCGGCGGCAAACAGATGCACCTATTCCATCTGCCATTGCTGCGGGTAGAGCGTTACAACCCGCCGCCGGAGTTTCTGTTTGTTAAGCGTTTGTTTGATATTGTCGCCAGCGCGACGGTCATCCTTCTGACAAGTCCCCTGATGCTTGTTTGCGCCATCGCGGTGAAAGTACAGGATGGCGGTCCCGTATTCTACCGTCAGTGCCGCCTGACAAAAGACGGCAGGGAGTTTACGATACTCAAATTCCGCAGCATGCGTATAGATGCGGAAACGGATGGCGTCGCCCGCCTCTCTACCGGCGAGGACGATGAGCGGATCACGACGGTGGGACGCTGTATTCGCGCATCCCGATTGGACGAATTGCCACAGCTGTTCAACATTCTGGAGGGCAGCATGAGCGTCGTCGGTCCCCGACCGGAGCGTCCGGAAATCGCGAAACAGTATGAGCGGGAACTGCCTGAATTCAAATTGCGGCTTCAGGCAAAGGCCGGTCTCACCGGCTACGCTCAGGTATACGGCAAGTACAATAGCGGTCCGTACGACAAGTTGCAGATGGATTTGATGTATATCGCCAACCCGAGCATTATTGAAGATTTAAAAATCATCTTCGCTACGATAAAGATTTTGTTCAGCAAGGACAGCACTGAAGGTGTCATGAAAGGATGTACTATCGCGAAGTCAAAGGTTTACCGTAAAACTACTGAAAAACGTGAGCTAATCGGAAGTTAACTAGGAAAAGAGGATATATGCATGAAAGTCGCATATTGTACGGGGTTCTGGTGCACGAATATCGGAAACGGTTTTTTCAGTTTGGGAGTCGAGTATGTGCTTAAAAAGGTACTTGGCGACAAGAATGTTACCGTTGTCTCAGACCTGCAGACTTATACAACAAGTTATGGAAAGCGACTTTATATTGATAAGAATCAACTTGAGTATATTTCCGCGCTCGATGTAGATCATATTGTGCTGGCGGGACCTGTTATCTCAAAGTATTTTCTTGGTCTGTGGAAGGATATCCTCCTGAAGCTGAAGCAACGCGGAATCGGTTTTATCATCCTGAGTGCAGGTTCAATGAAACTGAATGAGACTGCCCGTGAAGAAATCAAGCAGTTCTTCAATACTTGTCCGCCATACATATTTTCATCACGTGATCAAACAGCGTTTGAGGAGTTTGGTCCTTACGCGGTGCATGCGTACAATGGCATTTGTTTTTCATTTTTTATACCCAACTGTTATACACCTGCCAGCTTGAAGGAAATGAGTCCGTATGTGGTGTACAACTTCGATAAGATTAGCGAACCGGAAATTTGGATAGACAAAGGAAGAAAGAAAAAAAGTTCTCATCAGTTTGAATTCGATGGCGATATTTACAAAATAGCTTATCCTAAATGCCTGACTGCATTGTTAGCAAAGACGGATCGCTTCACGGATGCGCTAATCTATGCTATGAGCATTTTCCCGGCAAAAAAGCTGAGCGACATGGTAGGAAACCTTCAAATCATTCGTACTGATCATCGATTTCATCCGCACTTCCGTCGGAAAATCTATCAGCAGAAAAACTCGTTTGTCGCAGATCTTCCATATGGTTATCTGAACCTTTATGCCAATGCCGAGTTTACGTTGTCTGATCGCATCCATGCATGTGCAGTAACATTGGCATTTGGGCATAGTGCCATGCTTTTTGCTAAAACGGACCGTCATGGGTTGTTAGACCGTGTAGGCGCGGAGAATATCTGTAACCGTCTCGTTAAACTCGATATGCCCCGACTGGAAGAAGAAAAGAAGAATCAGATCGACTGGCTGAGGATGATTCTTTCTTAAGTGGTTGCTATGGGAGTTCAGATGATCGATGGGATTCTTAAAATGCATGTCTTTTGGAAACTGAAAGGCGGTACTAGAACGTGAAGATGCTCTATATAAAGCATCGTTCCGGCAAAGTAATGAATAACTTTGCCATGTCTGCAATTATGGCAGCAAAAGAACTGGGGATTGATTTTACCATTGCGAATAACATGTCGATGGCTGATAAAGAGCATTTTGCGAAAGTATGCGAGCAATACGGAATTCAAATGGTTCACGTTGATTTTGATCGCAACCCACTGGGGAAAAGCAATTTTTTGGCTAGAAAGCAGTTGTTAAAACTGATGGCAAAGGAAAAATATGACATTGTCCATTGCAACACACCGAGTGGAGGCGTAGTAGGCAGGATTGCTGCCGCACAAGCAAAAATACCTAGAGTTATCTATATGGCACATGGCTTCCATTTTTGGAAGGGAGCGCCGCTAATAAACTGGCTGCTTTACTATCCGATAGAACGCATTTTAGCTCGTTTTACAGATCGGCTCATAACGATCAATCGTGAAGACTATGTCCGTGCTAAGCGTTTCCACTATAAAAAAGGCGGACGCGCGACATATGTTCCCGGTGTTGGGATCGTCGCGAAGAAATTCGAGCCAAACGCAGAAGAACGCGCAAAGACGAGGAAAGCACTTGGTATTAAGGAAGACGAGGTCGTTCTCCTTTCCGTTGGCGAGATCAATCAGAACAAAAATCACAAGGTGGTTCTTAAAGCGCTGGAGAAGATTGGAAGAAAAGATATCCGTTATGTGATTTGTGGTATAGGTCCCTTAATGGAAACAAATCAGCATCTCGCTGAATCCCTGGGAATTGGGGATCAGGTGATATTTGCCGGATTTCGAACAGATATCGACAAGTTTTATCAGGCAGCTGATGTTTTTGTGATTTCATCTTTTCGGGAAGGCTTACCGGTCTCCCTTATGGAGGCAATGTCAGCAGATCTTCCTTGTATCGCAAGCAGAATCCGCGGCAACGTCGATTTGTTGAGCGACAGTCAGCTTTTGTTTGAACCCCGGGATGTGAATGGCTTATGCCGCGCATTGATGAAAGTGACCGACAAAAACATTGCCGCAGAAGAAGTCAGGAAAAACTTCCAAACCCTGCCGCGTTTTTCGTTGGATGAAGCAGTAAAAGCGATGAAACAAATCTATGCCGATGTGATCAGCGAGTTGTCCGCTACCGGCTGAGATAAGGATAAAAGCATGAATTTGAGATTTTGCACCCACGCACGTCGTTGATTGTGCGAAAAGAAGGACTCAAGATATGTTTTGAAGTGAAGATTTGCAGGAGCGAAAGTGGTATGGCGCTTTGGAATAAAATGAAGGTCTTGTCGGTAAAGGCGTTTGTAGGTGGCAAGTGGAAAGTTGCCTATCGATTGCGTAGTGATCCCAAGGGTCAGTACCACCTTGTTGATACACCGGTTGGCACATGGGTTGCAGATCCCTTCCTTTATGAAGCCGATGGAGAACACTATCTCTTTGTTGAGTTGTTTGACAACAAAGCAAACAAGGCATGTATTGCTTACTATAAGTTCATCAACGGTAAGCCGGTATATCAGGATAAGATTATTGATCAGCCATATCATATGAGCTATCCTTGCGTGTTTGAGCATCAGGGAGCGCACTATATGATTCCTGAAACTTCTGCGAATCGAACCATCGATCTCTACAGGGCGAGCGAATTTCCAAAGCAGTGGGAAAAAGTGGCGTGCCTTGCCTCAGGCACAAGATATATGGATACGACCGTGCTGAAGCGGGGGGATATGTATTTCGCGGTCAGCTACCGGAAGACTCGTCGCGATTGGCGCCTGGACGTGTTTGATCTTGACATGAATCAAATGAAAATGTCTTTGACCGGATCAATAGTTTATACGACCAATATCGGTCGTCCGGCAGGAAATTTTATTCATGAAAAGGGATTGATACGTCCCGCTCAGAATTGTGCGCAGAAGTATGGCGAAGGATTGATCCTCTACAAAGTGGATTGCTTCGACGGCAAAGGGTATGAAGAACATGAAATTGAACGAATGAAAGCTGAAAGCATCCCAATGGAAGTCAAGCCTGATCGGATCCATACATACAATCGCAACAGCGTCTATGAGTGCGTCGATGTATACCTTGAGAAGTTTGATCCGTTTCATGGCGTTAAAACGCTGTGGCGTGCTTACTTGCGGCAGTTTTTAAAGAAGACAAAGCGTGTTGGAACTTGATAAATGCGACAGAAAAAATGTAGTCCGGGATGAGAATGCATTTATTTGTCAAACGCTGCAACATTTCTCAACGACCGAAGCGGTTAATAGGATGACACGTATACGATTTGGTGAGGGAGAAAAAAGATGATTATTACGAAGACGCCATTTAGAATGTCATTCTTTGGTGGCGGCACAGATATCTATAGTTTCTTCAGCGAACATGGAGGCGCCGTACTGTCAACGACATTCGATAAGTATTGTTATGTCAATGTTCGTCACCTGCCGCCATTCTTTGAATACAAAACAGAATTGTCGTATGCAAAAACGGAACGTGTTTGTAAAACGGAGGATATTGAACATCCTGCCATCCGCAATGCAATGAAGATGCTCGACATGAGGGAGATCAGACTCACTTATGAAGCGGATCTTCCTGCAAGGTCGGGCCTTGGAACAAGCAGTTCTTTTGCAGTCGGCATGCTAAATGCTTTCTATGCACTGAAAGGCAAATATGCCGATAAGCGCAAATTGGCAGATGAAGCGATCTATTTGGAACGAGTGCTGTGCCAAGAAGCTGGAGGATGGCAGGATCAGATTGCTGCCGCCTTTGGCGGCTTGAATCGTATTAACTTTTATGCTGGCGGATATGAGGTTTTTCCGATCATCGTTTCCCCTAAAAGGAAGAAACAGCTCAACGATAACCTGATGATGTTTTTTACCGGGTTTACCCGCTTTTCTTATGAAATGCATGAGGTGAATATGGTAACGGCAAAAGATAAGAATACTCAATTGCTGGAAATGCTGGCTCTTGTTGACGATGCTGAACAGGTGCTGGTAGATAGCAAGTCGGATCTGGATGAGTTTGGACGTTTGCTGGATCATACATGGAGGTTGAAGCGTCAGACAGGACCTAGAATTTCTACAAACAGCATTGACGAACTCTATGAAAGGGGTATCAAAGCAGGAGCGCTGGGTGGCAAGCTGCTTGGTGCAGGCGGTGGTGGTTTCATGGTCTTCTACGCCACTGCGGATAAGCAGCCCGCAGTACGTCAGGCGATGCAGGGTTTGCTCCATGTACCGTTTAAATTTGAAAATGGTGGTACGCGCGTCATCCACTATACACCGGAGCACTTTGAATTGACTTGAAAGGGTTTACGCTATGAAGACAGTCATGATGGCAGGAGGAAAAGGTACGAGAATTACTTCTGTTGCCAGTGATATACCTAAGCCAATGATTTCTATCGAAGGGAAACCGGTTCTTGAACGAGGAATTGAATGCCTGCGCAATCAAGGATTCACGCATATCATCATAACGGTTGGTCATCTTGGACATATCATACAAAACTACTTCGGTGATGGCGGCAAGATATCACCCGCCACAGGAAAATCTTTTGGTGTGCATATCGAGTATTTTGTCGAAGATACTCCTTTAGGTAATGCCGGCGCGCTCTTTCAGATTAAAGATAAGCTCACAGAGGACTTTCTTCTGTTGAATGCCGATGCGCTTTTTGATATAGATTTTACTCGCTTTGTGGAACATCATAGACAGCATGGCGGTTTAGCCACCCTGTTTACACATCCCAATGACCATCCTTACGACAGCAGCCTGATTATTGCTGACAATCATGGAGCCGTATTACAGTGGCTTGCCAAGGAAGATCTTCGTCCCAGATACTATAGAAACCGTGTGAATGCAGGTTTGCATGTGCTTTCTCCCAAACTTCTGGAGCAGAATATCACAACGTCAAAGATTGACTTGGACCGTCAACTTCTGAAACCGTTGGCAGGTTCGGGCACGATGTTTGTTTATGATAGCCCGGAGTATGTCAAGGACATGGGTACGCCTGAGCGTTATGAGGAGGTGTGTCGCGATTATAGAATTGGCAAGGTCACTGGGAGAAACTTGAAGAATAAGCAGAAAGCGGTATTCCTCGATCGAGATGGTACCGTTAATCGCTATGTCGGTTTTCTGCGGAACATTGAAGAGTTCGAGCTTTTGCCAGGTGTAGCCGAGGGCGTTCGGAAAATCAACCAGTCCGGCTATCTTGCTATTGTTGTGACGAATCAGCCCGTGATTGCACGAGGCGAGGTAACATACGCACAGTTGCAGGAAATCCATAACAAGATGGAAACCTTGCTGGGATGTGAAGGTGCGTATCTTGATGCAGTTTACTATTGTCCTCATCATCCGCATAAGGGTTATGAGGGTGAAATAAGCGAGTTGAAGATTGAGTGCGATTGCCGGAAACCGAAGCCGGGGATGTTGCTACAGGCAGCGCAGGATTTCAATATTGATCTCACTCAGTCTTGGATGATAGGAGACAGCAAGCATGACATCGTCGCTGGACGAAATGCCGGATGTCGTACAGCACTGGTCGGTGCCGATTTAATGGGTCAGGATATTACAGTCAATGGTGTCTTGGATTTTGTTCACGCAACTCTCTGATCGAAGTGGTAACTATCTTCTTCATGAGTATCGTTTCGGCTAAATGCTGGAGGTTTAACCATGTACGACTACCATAAACACATCAATTTGCTTATCGAACGGTACCCCGTCCTTGAAACAGAGAGACATGCCATTGAACAGGCATATCTCGTGATTGAAGCCTGCTATCAAAATGGAGGCAAACTATTGATTGCAGGCAATGGCGGTTCAGCTGCTGATGCTGAGCATATTGTCGGCGAACTGATGAAGAGTTTCGTTTTAAAGCGCAAGCTGGATCAGGGTTTCGTTGACAAGCTGATTGAAATTGATGCTGAAATGGGTGAGGTGCTTTCTGAGAATCTTCAGGGTGCTTTGCCGGCAATTGCATTGGACGGGCATTATGCGCTGAGCACAGCATACATGAATGACTGTGAACCCCTTTTGTGTTTTGCTCAGCAGGTAAACGGTTATGGCAGAGCCGGAGATGTCTTTATCGGCATTTCCACAAGCGGCAACAGTAAGAACGTACTGTATGCAGCGACTGTCGCAAAGGCTAGGGGGATGAAGGTTGTCGGCTTGACAGGAGCCAAGGAAAGTAATCTGTCAACGCTTTCAGATGTATGCATCAAAGCTCCTTCTACTGAAACCTATGTGATTCAGGAATACCATCTGCCGATCTATCACGCGTTGTGCTTGATGATTGAGGAACGCTTCTTTGGAATGCATCGATTGAGTAGCGGGGAATAATGGCAAACATCAGAGCAAGTAAAGTGAATGGTGGAAGAAGAATGCGTGTTGCTGTGAATTATCTTGGTCGTAAGGGCGGCGGAATGGTCTATGCATATGAAATGACAAAGGGTCTTGTGGATAACGGATGTGATGTATATGCGATTGTGCCGGAGGGAATTGAGAATCTATCGATGTGGAAGGAACTCAAATTGAAGGAGTTAATTCTCGTAAAGACGTATACGGATAGGGTGTCGTTTGTTTGGAGTTCCTTTCGTTTTGTATTTTTTGATCTATGGAAACTCAAAAAACATTTTAAAGATATTCCAATCGATGTGTGCTATGTGCCCATGCTTCAACCTTGGACTTCATTGCTCAATTCAGTTTTTAGAAAGAGTAAACGGATCACAACTCTTCATGATCCAAAAAAGCATGAGGGGTGTTCATGGCTTCGAACTGCACTTAAAGATATTGCCACGAAAGGATCAGACCAATTGATCATTTTGTCCGATACCTTCCGTGAATTCACGGTGAATTACTTTGGTGTGGAGGATCATCGCATCCATACGATTCCTCATGGCGTGTTCGATTATTATGAAAAAATGGCGGTGTACAATATTGAGCCGATGAAAGCGCAGACAAACTTTCTCTTTTTTGGGCGGATTGAACCATATAAGGGATTACAACTGTTGGTGGAAGCGTATGCTCGGCTTGTACAGGAGGGGCATGATATATCGCTCCGGATTGCAGGTAGTGGAGATCTTGGAGAGATTCACGATCTATTATCTGAACTGAAGTCGGTAAAGATTGACAATCGATATATTCCTGATGAGGAAGTGTACCAATACTTTGAGGGAGATAGGGTTGTTGCTGTGTTGCCTTACTTTTCTGCGACACAGTCAGGCGTGATTCCGATTGCAATGCAAGCGGGATCACAGATTATTGCAACAGATACAGGAGGACTAAGAGAGCAAACTTGCGATGGAAAGTATGCGATACTTTGCGCCCCCACAGTCAATGCTTTGTATGAGGCAATGAAGCATGTGGCAAGCCATTACGAGCAGTATGCCGATATGCGGAGCAGTGCTGAAAGGTATGTGCATACATTATCGTGGAATGTGTTGGCGCAAAAATTGATTCAGGTGTTTTCGGACTGACAGACAGAAGTATTTCAGTCTTTTTGGGTTAGGTTGATTGATATGAAAATCTGGGTATATGAAAATAGCGAAGGGTTTACATCATATTCAGCTCCTTTGTGCGAAGCATTGACACAGCATACGGACATAGATGTCAGTCTAATGACAGTCCGGAATAATCCGATGCCTTTATCGGGTATTCAAACGCTTCAGGTTCTGTATTCCTTTGATTCGAAGATTGAGAAACGGAATACGCTCAAGTGGGTGTTCAACCGTGTCTGGATTTCGCTCATCAATATACTCAAGCGAAATCATCTAGTTCGAAAGCACAAGCCGGATATTCTTTCCATCCAAGAGACTATTCCTATTATCGATCAGTATTTTTTGTCACGCCTAAAACGACATTGCAGGCTTGTTTATACTGCGCATGATGTCATTCCGCCGAATAAATCACGCTTTTGGACTATGAAGTCATTGAACAGGCTCTATCAAGCGGTTGATAGGATCATCGTTCATTCCGAAACAAATAAAGAGCAACTAATCGATAAGTTCGGTGTTGCATCGGAAAAGATAGATGTGATTCACCATGGTTTGAAAACTGGATACGAGCAACTGGATCGCAGCTTGTGTCGTCAAGCCGTTGGCGTTGATGACGACACGCCGATCATTCTTTTCTACGGCAGCATTCGCGAGCAGAAGGGCTTGGATGATTTGATTCGGGCGCTGAGTGGATTACATTGCCGATTGGTCATTGCCGGCGCGATGCCTCATGGGGAGAGTTTTGATCAGTATGATGCGCTGATACAGCAAACGGACATCAGCGTTTACAAAATAATCGACTATGTCAGCGATGAGCAGTCCAATTCTTTGTTTCAAGCGGCAGATATTGTAGCACTGCCATATAAATACTTTTATTCGCAAAGTGGCGTATTTATGCAGGCAATTCAGTATGGAAAATACATTCTGGCGACAGATGTGAGTTCTTTCGGGGAATATGTCAGAAAGTGGAGACTGGGTTGTTTGTGTGAACCGGAGAATATAGAAAGCATCCGTTCTGCGGTAGTGAAGTTATGCCAATGGATTCGCACAGGTGTGGTAAATGAATTTGCTGATGAGGCGAGGGAAGAAAACTCATGGGAAAGATCGGCGGAGCTTCACATCAAGGTATTTGAAAGAGAGTTGAACAGGAGTAATGATGGAAAACGCTGAACTGCGGAGAACCACAGGCAATATATTTGCCGAAATTTGCGCAGCGTTATTGACGGCATATATTCATTGGAGCTATATCGTAGTAGTCAATAACAGGCTGTTACTGATGTTGATCTTCGCTTTTGCCATGTTCAACTTTCTGCTCAAAGATGACAGGCTGGTTCGATGGGATCCATATCAGACTGTGTTTCTTGTATTGATTCTTTACTGTTGCATTGGCACGGCGTACTCGCAAAATATGGCAGCAGGTGAACGCTTTTTGTTACAGCTGATTCTGGCGTTTGGCATCCATCTGATTACGCGAGATGACTCGCCGTTTTTGAAAACAGCCCTTCGATGGATAAGTATATCCGGTGTATTAACAGTCGTCGCAATCTTGCTTCAAGTTGCCTTTCCTGAGCAAATGCTGAAGATATGTGCCACGCTTGTGAAACCGGAAGCATATGCGATGACGGCGGAATTGTATTCTTATGGTTATTATTCCGGATTGAGCGGTTTTAACTGTATAGCAGGCTTTCATGCGGCGGCGCTGATGGGTATCTGTTTCGTTATTGGACTGAAGACTACAAGTGTGTCAAAGCGAATTGTCAATTATGTGATAGCGGCATTGAGCTTGTTTGCCCTCGTTGCAACGCAAAAAAGAGGTGTGCTAATTGCATCGATTATTGCGGCATTTGTTACATCAGTTCATTATTTCTGGAGCCGGCGCAACATGAAGAAGCTGATGCAGATGGTGATTATTTTTTGTGTAATTGCATTACTGCTGTATGCAGTGATGACAAATACGGAGTCTGGTCAGAAGATGCTCGAACGCTTTACTGAATCTGATGATATTAGCAGCGGACGTTTTGGTCATTATCAGTATATTTTTTCTAGCAGTGAAGACTCATTGCTTTTTGGTCACGGAACAGGTTCTTTGATGGTTGGTCTTAACAATGATGCTCATAATATATATCTGCAGATTCTTTATGACCATGGAATTTTGGGATTGATGGTTTATCTTGTGTTTTTTGTGATGCCATTGGTTTTCTGCATGAAAAAAGTTCGGCAAGGTGATGCGTCTGAATTTCTGTTAATCTCCATGTTTCTTCAGGTTCTGTTTCTTTTCTATGGACTGACGGGAAACCCCTTATATGATTATTGCTTGTTCATGTTCTATCTCTTGTCAGTTTCGATGATGAATGTGCGGAAGGAGGAGATAAGACACACATGAAGAAAAAGGTTGGAATCATGACTTTCCATCGTGCAATCAATTACGGTGCTGTATTGCAGGCGTATGCACTTAACCGAAAATTAAATGAACTGGGATTTGATTGCACCACCATAGATTATGCCTGTGAGGCAGTTGATATCCAATACCGATATCGAGGGCGCAGGACATGTACATCGTGGAAAAATTTTGTGGCACACAATCTAACATGTCTGCTTCACCGGAAAAAGAAAGAACGGATGGAATCGTTCCGCAAAAAGATTCCGCAATCACCAAAGTGTGATCAACAGACGATAGCGGAAGTAGCAGCGGAATACGAGATCCTTGTCACAGGCAGCGACCAAGTATTTAATCCGGAATGCCACCGAGACGACCCCGCATACTATCTTAACTTTGCAAAAGAGCAGAAAAAGGTAGCCTACGCTGCAAGCTTAGGATCTGTTGCGTCTTTCATGAATAGCCGGTTGAATACAACCGCACTTCTGTCTGACTTTACCAAGTTGTCTTTTAGAGAAGCTGATGCAACAGAACATATCTCAAATCAACTTGCTAGGAAATGTCAAACGCTTGTCGATCCGATCTGGCTTCTGTCCAAAGATGAATGGTGCGAGGTGACCGGTAAGAAAAAACTGAATCAGTTCATTTTTGTGTACAACTTGATGGATTATTCATATATGCGCGCGTTTGTTAAAAAGCTGCGTCAATTAACCGGTTATCATGTGGTAGCGGCAAGCAGAACAATCATGGGTGACGCGATGTACGCCGGATGTGCTCGAAACGTATCCAATTGCTCGCCAGAGGATTTTCTAGCATTTATTCGTGATGCACAGTATGTAGTTACGGACTCGTTTCACGGCGCATCCTTTTCCATTTTAATGCAGAGACCGTTTTTTGCCGCGCTCAACCCAGCATCCCAGAATACAAACTCTCGTATTTCGAATGTTCTAAAAACTGCCGGGTTGGAAAGCAGGAGTATCACGAGAGAAAGTGTTCCGCATATGGACTGCGATATAGATTGGAACCATGTCGATAAGAACATGAGTCAACAGATTCAAGAGTCGATTCACTTTCTAATGGATCTTGACAAATCTGAGGTGTGACGTTTGCACTGGTGAGGCGGTATCAAGTTATGGACGATGAAGCATGACCCACAAAGCAAATTCGTTTGAAGTGAGGAGGTATTGGTAGTTTGTGTAATGATCAAAGCCAAACGAGCGAAACGTTGAAATCAGGTAAGAATAATTCGTATCTAAGAAAGTTGCTCACGGATACGGGACTCTTTGCACTCAGCAGCTTTGGGTCGAGATTTCTTGTCTTTTTTCTTGCACCGCTCTATACCTATGTTCTGTCAACCGAGCAATTCGGAACAGTTGATTTGCTTCAGACAACCGTAATCTTTCTTTATCCTTTGTTGACCCTGTCCATTTCGGAAGCTGTTTTACGTTTTGCAATGGATGAAGATTCTGATCCCAGACAGGTATTGAGTATCGGGCTTTTGTTTGTCGTTGCCTCCAGCGTATTATTAGTATGTCTCTATCCTGTGGGCATTCGGATCTTGCCAGAACTGCAACCATATTGGGGAGCATTTGTGGGTTATTATTTTCTCTATAATTTACAGGATTGCTATGGAAATTATGTAAAGGCAATTGGAAAAACCAAGGTCTTTGCAGTGACGGGATTGCTACATACATGCATTCTGCTTCTGTGTAGCATTGCATTTCTTCTTGGCTTCCGTTGGGGATTGAATGGATATATTGCGAGTTTGCTGATTAGTACAGCGTGTTCGGTAGTATATCTCATCGTTGCCGGTGGTCTTTATAAAGTGGGAGTTCACTTGCCCCTAGAATGCCGTTTAATAAAGAATATGCTTTTGTATAGTCTGCCTCTGATTCCATCGCTGATATCATGGTCAGTCAATACAAACATTAGCAAGTACATGATTATTTCACTCTATGGTATAGGGGCGAGCGGCATATATGCTATCGCAAATAAAATCCCCATCGTCATGACGATGGTGCTGAATGTATTTCTCCAAGCATGGCAGCTCAATGCAATTTCTATCCGAAATACTGAGGGTGAAGAAATCTATTATAACAAGGTATATTCTGCGACAAAGACGATTTGTCTGGTTATGTGTTTGCTACTGATACCTTTTTCACAGTTGCTGACAAAGCTCTTGTTCGCACCTGCCTACCACGAGGCGTGGCGCTATGTGCCCATGTTGATTATTGCGGCGATGTATTCGGCATTGAGCGGCTTTATTGCGGCGCCATTCCGAGCATACAAAAATTCAATGGGACTGTTTTCTTCGGTCGCCATAGGTGCAATAGTCAATATTTTGTTGAATGCGTTTCTTTTATCCGTTTGGAATGTAGAAGGAGCTGCAGTAGCCACGGCACTAAGTTTTATTATTGTCTGGTTCATTAGAATCAATACAGTGCAAAAGCATGTCAAAATACATCGTCATGTTAAGGATGTTGCTGTCTGTATCATTCTACTTGCCATGTCTACAATATTGATGCTGGAAATAAAGTATGCCTATGTGGTGTATGTGGCTGGAAGTGTCGCATGTTTGATTCTTGTTTGGAAAGATGTTTTACAATTGGCAGATACGTGCAACAAGCTTTTGAGAAAAATGCTTGATAGGACACACCGTGATGTTGCTTGACATGGGTTTCGCTTTTTTAGTTTTGGGTCGATTTACATGTTATCATTAACCATTAATTTAGCTAATGAGACCGCAAATTCAGACAATCAGGAGCTTGAAGAAAGCCATTCACAGGCAAGTAACATAAAGGAATGGTTTCTTGAAGTCATGAAAGTTAATTTCTGCTGTGGTGGCGGGAATGCACACGGAGGCGTGGGATGTCCTCGATAACTGAACGAGAAAATGTCTTGTTATCGTTACTGGGCTATGAGATGTTCCAGCAAAAACTGCAGATTGATGCTGTGGTTGTGGACTGGATGTCAGTACTTGACGAGGGAACGCGCCACGCTGTAACATCGCTGCTCTATCCCGGGATGAGACAGACGGCGGAGGTACCGGAGACGGTATTGGCAAAGGCACGGGGCGCTGCAATTGCCGCAGCGGAAGCATCGGAGCATATGCTGAACAGCCAGCGGGCAGTATTGACCCTGCTTCAGGAAAGGGATATCCCCTGCGCAGTTCTGAAGGGTACAAGCATTGCTCTGCATTATCCTCATCCTGAACTGAGAATTCCCGGCGACATTGATCTTTTAGTAGAGAGAGAAAGAATTCAGGAGACCTGTATCGCACTGGAGGAGGACGGCTTTGCGCCGGCTCTTGCAGATGCAAGGCATCGGTGTTTTCAAAAACAGGAGCTTTGGGTAGAAGTGCACCCGATGGTCTCCTTGTTTCCAGACAGCGAAAAAGGGATCTTCACAAAGGAGTTCATGCTCGGTGCGCTTCAACACGTACAAACGGTCAAGATTGCCGGCATTTCCTTTCCCATGCTGACAGGTATGTACCAAATTATCTCGTTACTATCACATATGGAACGTCATTTTTCGGCCGCAGGTATCGGACTCCGGCAACTATGCGACTGGGCAATCACAGTACACGCTCATCGAGAAGAAATTGGAGAGGCAGAACTGGCGCTGCTGGACCGTTGCGGATTGCAATACTTTGCAAAAATCGCAACAAGAGTATGCGAGAAATACTTGGGACTTCCGCCTTGCGAATGGAGTGCGGATGCACCCGATGCTACGGTAGATGCGCTGATGTACGACATACTGGTTAGTGGCAATTTCCAATCGCAAAACCAGAGACCATTTTGGGGCATACTTACTTGGGGCGTACAAGCAGATTCAGACAAAGTCGCGAACAGCACAAAAAGTTCCACGTTGCGGAGCTATAGCCGATACATCCGTCGTCGCATCCAGTACGATTTCCCTTGGGCAAAAAGCAGACTCTGGATTGCCTTTTTTGGCTTGTTTTATCCATTCCGTTGGATTGTATTGAGGTTGCTGGGAAAGCGCAAAAAAGTGAATCTGTCGCGAGCCATCCGCTACGCGCGGAGGAGAGAAAAACTTCTCCGGGAATTGAAATTGTATAAATGAGCTCTGCACAAGGATTAACACAGTCTCAAAAAAGGTCAATTATCCATCGCTTGAATCCCTGATATAATCGAACTAGCTCAACCAAGTGAGCGAACGAAAATAGGAAAATCTTTAATGGATTCCATTGAGGTCTAAAGAGTGGGAGGTAGAATAATGCATTTATTTAGAATCGCCCTAAGAGTGCCAGATATGCCTGAAACAAATTACGATCCGCCGTATCTTCTATTCTTTATCATTTTCATTGTTTTTCTAGTATCTCTTGCGATAGTCATTCTAATGACTATCGTTTATTGGAAACTATTCAAGAAAGCCGGAGAAAAAGGTTGGAAAGCTTTAATTCCCATTTATGGGGAATGGGTTAGATACAAAATTACATTGAATAATCCTGATCTTCTTTTCGTTCTATCTTTGATTCCCGGCATTGGTCTGATTCCGATCATTTATGTCAATTATCAGTTCGCCTATAGATATTCCAGAGATAGAACAATAGGGGTTTTCTACTGCTTGTTTCCACTCATTGTAGGACCAATGCTTGCTTTTGGTCGCACTTTTGTATACACACCACCCTCAACTGACAATACCCAGAAAATGTACCAGTAGAAAAATGAAAAACCAGAACTAAAACCAGAATAAATCCCTCGTATGGTGACCCGTACGAGAATTAACGACGAAAAGCCGACGTAAAAATTTGCGTCGGCTTTTCGTCGGTTTCGTGGTATAATCAATCAGGGGGTGATAACGATGAAAGAAAGCAAGATCTTAGAGTTTAAAGAAATAGTCGATAATACATTCATAAAGACAGTATCCGCCTTTGCTAATTTTAATACCGGCCAAATTATTTTCGGCATTAACGATCATGGGGAGGCAGTAGGAATAAAGAATCCTGACGCCGTTTGCCTTAATATCGAAAATAAAATAAACGACTTGATAAAACCCAAGCCTGATTTTTCATTCAGCATTAATTGGAACACTAACTTAATCACTTTAACGGTGAATGAAGGGATCTTTAAGCCTTATCTGTATAGAGGAAAGGCTTATAGAAGAAGCGGCACCTCAACAGTTGAAGTTGACCAAATTGAGCTTAAAAGGCTGATTCTATTAGGAGAAAATCTATATTTTGAGCAACTCCCCATCGATGACAAAGATCTCAGTTTTCAGTATCTCTTTTCAGAGCTTAGAGAGAAGTTAGCCATTGGGGATTGTACAAAGGATGTTCTCAAAACTTTAGGGTTATTGAACACTGACGATAAGTATAACAATGCTGCTGCCCTTCTGTCAGATAAAAACACATTTCCCGGAATTGACATTATTAAGTTCGGCTCCACTATAAATGACATCATGTATAGAGACACAATCAACAATGTATCTGTTTTGGAACAACTTAATCGTGCTGAAGAAATATATAGAAACTACTACATGGTAGAAAAAATACAGGGGATGAGAAGAGAAAAGTTTTTTTTAGTACCCTTAGAAGCCTTTAGGGAAACTGTTGCAAATGCATTAGTGCATAGAACTTGGGATATTGGCGCAAATATAAGAATTGCGATGTATGACGATCAAATTGAGGTGTATTCACCGGGTGGTTTACCTGCAGGTTTAAGTGAAAAAGAATACCTAAACGGGTTTGTATCCAATCTAAGGAATCCAATCACAGCAAATGTATTTTTCAGATTAGGGATTATCGAGAAGTTTGGAACCGGCATCATGAGGATTAAAGAATCTTACAGGGGTATAAATCATCAGCCTTCATTTAATGTTCAGGAAAATAGCGTTGTGACTGTTTTGCCCTGTGTAACAAAACGTGTCGCGTTAACAATGGATGAGCAGGAAATTCTGAAGCATTTTTCCAACGGTATGATTCTAGCGAGTAGCGATTTGTCATCAGCGACAGGTTTTGGTAAGGATAAAGTTGTCAGCCTGTTAAATGAACTGATTGAAAAAAGATACATAAAGAAGATAGGGTCAGGAAGAGGCACAAAGTATCAATCAATTTCCTAGACGCAGAAAAAGACGCTACAGCTGAACAGATACGCTGAACAGAGAGGTCTCCACGATTCTAATTGGGGTACCTACCATCCGGGCTAAGTGCTGGAATGAAGAAAATTACTGGATATTATCTTGCTGACAAGTGAAAGCTTCGACTCAGCCACCCGTATTGGATGCGCTCGTTTTTCTTGGAGCCGTTTTTGTTGTTCTTGTTTGTTTTCTAATTTTTTGGCATTCTATGACTGACTACTTGTAGTCATAATAATTCTGGAGGATAAACAGATGTCTACAAAGCCTACATCAGTTCGACTGACACCTGAAACTGACGAACGACTTTCACGACTTGCTAGAGACACAGGCAGAAGCAAGGCGTTCTACATTCGCTACTTGATCGAAAGCGGTTTAGATCAGATCGAGTATGAATATCGCATTTTGCAGGATGTGTCCGATTATCGTGCAGAAAAATTCAAAACATACTCTATGGATGAGGTTCGTGAAGCGTATGACTTGGAGAGTTGAATTTGCACCGAGAGCTTACATGGCTTTTGCAAAGATAGATAAAATCACAGCAAAGAGAATTACATCAAAGTTGGCTGAGGTTTCAAGGCTAGAAAATCCGCGCGATATGGGTGAAGCCTTAACAGGTAATCTCGCCGGACTATGGCGTTACCGTGTGGGCGATTATCGGGTCATCTGCTCGATTGAAGATGATGCCATCGTCATTTTGGTCGTCGATATCGATCATCGACGGCAGGTTTTCCGAACATAGATTAATTAACCTTCTAGTTGTTTCGGAATATCTCTTCCTCCGTAAATTACTCGTATAACTGTTACTGTTTTAGCTTTATGCTCTGATACATAAAAAATTAAATAGTTATTTACCGACATAATGCGTAAATTTCTTGAACGCCAAGGCTCCCGATCATAAACACGAAAACGCTCCGGCATTTTATCTAAAGAATAGATCGCCCTTTCTAAGCGATTGAGTTGATTTTCTGCTATTCGAATCTCTTTCAGATCTATCGCAATATAATGGTAAATCTCCTCTAAATCTTGCTTTGCTTTCAGAGTGATCTCAATTTCATAGACCCTCAATTTATTCTCCGGATTTTTTGCGTATTTCTGCAAAAACGCGCTTAGCCGGAAGGGTATCACCATTGAGATAATCCTGATAACCCATATTTAATTCTGTATCTATTTCTTCAACTGACAGTTTGCTGAAATCAAGCTTAGGTTCCGGAATTTTTACTTCAAAAGGCAAACCCTTATGCATAACAATTTGCTTATAGAACATTGTTACGGCATTTGAAGCAGGGATACCCAAAGCATTCAGGATATCTTCCGCCTCTTTTTTAAGTTCCGGCTCTATTCTTGCGTAAACATTTGCTGTCTTTGCCATAAACTTAACTCCTCATTCGTTTCTTGCTCTCATTGTACTTCTTTTGTAAGTACATTAGCAAGTCTTTTGTTAGGACATCGCTACAAAGCAAAACTGGCTGAGGTTTCAAAGCTAGAAAATCCTCGCGAAATGTTCAAAAAGCAAAAATCAGGGTATCAAATCCAAGCCTTAATTCTCGTTGCGGATTATCTTCATCAAGGGGTTCAATCCAGAGCGCCCAATTTGCGGCATAAAGAATATCCTCCTCGGGAATACCATGCTTCAACGCAGAGGGATGGATCGATATACTCATGCGTTCAATGACTTGCGAATAAATTCCGAGCGAGTCATATTCTGTTCTGCAGCTTTTCGATCAAGCTGTTTCAGTTCTTCCGGTGTCAACCGAACAGCAATAACTTGACTCGGCTCAGAACCTCTGCCCGGTCGACCTCGACCACGTTTTTTAAGAGCATTAATATCGTAGCCCTTCTCCGCTTCATCAACCCAAGCAGCGATTTGCTCCTCGGTTACTTTCTTTTTATTAATCGTTTCTTTCATGTTATTATCGTAATACGAAAACAACTGAGAGTCAACAGCGAAACGGTAAATATACCGAGCTTATTTGTAAACAAACGAGAAAGGAAACCCATTGCGCATAGAATCTGACGGTGAACAACGCATAATACTTAGACGCATTGCACTTCACGAACGTCGAAGAATCTTTTTTAAAATGGCTAGAGAGTTATACTCCCCCGTTCTTTCGATATCGATAGTGCGTTTCACGATATGCGTTCGACTGTTGTAAATGTCTTCTTTGGTGGGATTTGCCGGAGGCTGGCTAGATTACGTTCCTTACCTCACTCCCGACTACTTGTACTTTCTCACAATGACGATGCCCACACACAGAATCAATACGGATACAGCAATCCATAACCACGCGGAGGTGTTTCCTTTGACAGGTTCCATCCAATCCATGCCGGAATTGAAGTCTCCGCCGGGCATTGGGCTATTGTTGCGGGAAGGGCGAATCGTGTTACCTTCAGTTGTATTCTCAATCGGAGGATACTGCTCAAAAGGGTTCATTTCTTCTGTCGGATCATTTCTTTCCTGTTGTCCGGGGAAATTGGGCATTGGTCTTTGTTCAGTGTTTCCTCCGGGCATCTCTGAAGGATTAAAACCGCCAGGAATTCCAGGCATTTCCGGCATGTCGCCTCCCCTTCCCATAGAACCCATTTTGGACAGCGTGAGACCGGACGCATCGGCGTAATTCATGTTTTCACTTGTCTTATCGTTTACAATTTGGGCACGTATGCTTTCTGTTCGCAGTGCACAGAACTGTCGCAGAGTTTCTACACCGGCTTCAAATTCGCTGTAGTCATAAAATGCTGTCGGATCTTTTCCCACATAGGATTTTATTAACGAATAAGCGTTATCGATACTGCTCATGATATCCACAGAATTCAAAAACTCAGCGAATGACTGATGGTAAAGTTCCGTGTATTTCTCATTTACAACGATCCAGTTCCACATAGGACGGTCATCGGATGAAGCACCGGAGATAGGAGAATCGATGGGCGTATTGACCGTGCTCTGTGCGTTACCGCCCTGGAAAGTGCCGAATGCCAGATTATAATCCCAAGGAATCATGGTCATCTGCCCATTTTTCTCATACAGATAATAATTATGAATCATGGATCCGGTGTAACTATCTCCATTGCAGACGTAGTTATGTACGACAAAAAATCGGATAACCTGATCAATATCGACGACCGATTCAATCTCTTCGCCCTGGGTCAGCCTTTTCAATGATTCAATCAGACGTATCTGATCAGCCTTGTTGATGTCGGTCTTGGCGTTGTTCCAGATGTTAGGGTAACTGTCAATATTGTCGTCGATGTACTGAAGTTTAACATCGGACGAGCCCATCCCTCTGCCAAAACCGCCTTTTCCACCCTGCATTTTTTCTCTGTCAGGGATAAAGCCTCCGGGCACATTTGGCATATTGGGCATCTCTGACATCTTATTTCCTAGATCAAAAAGATCAGACCTTTCAGTCGATTTGTCACGATTGAAAAAATCATTTATATCGAAATCCTTACCGAATCCGCGACCACCACCGAAGTCCATACTGTCAGGCTTATACAACGCACCGTAGTTTGAACCGTAATTCCGCTCAAGAAAGGACTCTTCAACGCCTTCTACCGCAAGATATAGTCCCCAATCCTCACCATTGACTGTGATATACACGAAACTGCACAATGGAGCATGGACACCGAACTCATTCATCATGGTGTAAGTCAGATAATCCTTCATCATCGTCGTGTCATGAATCATATTATTTAGATTCAGCTTATCAAGCCCATGATAGGTAAGGGTGCTGTCATAGTGGTCGAATTCGATTTTGAAACTGTATCGTTCACTATTCATCGATGCCACACTGGAAAGCGAGGTGTTACCTTTCCCGCGAATACCTATATTTTTGTAAGCTTCACCGTCAATGACAACGTTTGCCAGATAGTAATCCTCACTCGTGGCGTCAGCGATGAACTCATCCCAGTTATTCATGACAATATCAATAGTATGAACACGTGTATTGTCAAACAAACGGTTTTCATATCCCATCGCGCGTGTCATCGTTTCGATGCCCAATGCACCTCCATGATCCATAAACAAGATGGCAATTGCTACGATCAGTATCGAGACAATCCAAGCTATTGTGTCAAAATGTTTGCTGCCTGACATCGCTTCACCCCATGTAATCACCGTTATAGGAGACAAGCACTGCGCTATTGACACCGGGCATTTCAGAGAGAATGTTTATAAAGTCGGTATCATCCTCCTTTAGACGAACTTCGATATTCAATTCGATCGCACCTTTAACAGCGGTTTTGCTCTTAACCGTGCTTCGGATGACGCTTTTTGCAAGGAAATCCTTTACTTTAACTTCCGTTTCGTGATTGACACAATTCAGCACAAGCATGTAAGGATGAGTGTTCGACTTTTTATTGACAAATACAAGTAAGATCAACCCGATGGAGATGCTGCCGATAATCGCCAGAGGAATCATACCGGCAGCAAGAATAATGCCCGCTCCAATAGCCCAGAACAAAAACGCAATGTCCAACGGATCTTTGATGGCAGTACGGAATCGAACGATCGAGAGTGCTCCTACCATGCCAAGTGAGAGAACCACGTTGGAGGTTACGGCAAGAATGACGATAGAGGTGATCATCGTCAGAGCGATCAATGTGGTGCCGAAGCCGGATGAATACATCACGCCGCGGTAAGTCTTCTTGTAAATGAGGAAAATAAACAGACCGATGCCGAAGGACAGCATAATGGTCAGCAGCATATCGAGGATGCTGATGGACGTTACGTTTTCCAGAAAACTGGACTTAAAAATATCTTTGAAACTCATTAGAAAAATCTCCTTTTTAATGTGTTGTTAATCGTACATACGTGAAGCGGCGTATTTTGAGAAAGCCGCACTTCTCCTGCCGTCAAGCTGTATGGCGTCTCGAATGACAGAGGGCAGATAGTTATCCCACTTTACTTCAAGAATGCATGGGGAATCTTTGATAGGGATCGTCACACAAGAGGGATTTAAGAAATCCGTGCATCTCATCCCGGTGCGGATGTTGTAATCCAGTGTTACTCTTACATTGCCGGGATCAAAAACGAAGGGTTCACGAGTATAATCCACGATGACTTTTGCTTTCAGCCCTTCGCTGACCATGCGTGAATAAAGGCAGCGGATCACCTCGTTCACGCTGTCCGACATCCAGCCTATATCCCCGTCCGCAATCGCTTGTGCCTGCTCCGGGGTTATAACGGCTGAGTTTTTACAACCAAGATCGCCATATTTAAATTTACGTTGCAGTACGATCATGGACGTGTCATTGTTGTACAGACGTATCCGGTATTTTTCACGAATATTGACGCCATCCAGCTTTTTCCTAAGTGATTTATCCGCAAGACTATCAAAATACAAACTGCGGACTTCATACTGTCCATTCACGGCATGAATATCCGGTTTCATCACTACGCGCAGTCTTTGTCGGAGGATCAGCATATCGTGTAGGCTGATTTCATGTTTTACTTCATGTCTGAATTGCAATGGCATCAACTCCTTCCAATGCCATTACTATAAAAAACGAACCTATGAATTACATAAGAAAAACCTTCTCGAAAAAAACGAACGCAAGAAGGTTTACGATTGTTAAATTGAATTCTAGAAACTGACAATAAACCGGATACTTTCGGCGGGTGTATATTCAGCAGTCATCTTTCCGTTGAATTTCTCGCAAATAGCTCGTGCAGCGGATAATCCGATGCCATAGCCGGAAGATTCCTCACTCTGTGTCCGTGCAGAATCTCCCCGGTAAAATCGTTCAAACAATCTCTCGGGATCAATCTCAAGGGATGGATCGCAAGTATTTTCTTGGATGATTTGAATGTGTTTGCCGCGTTTTGATAATGTCAAAGAAATACTTCCATTGTCAGGCGTGTACTTGACGGCGTTATCGAGAAGAATCGTCACCAGTTGTCGAAAACTGTCCTTGTTGATCATGAGTACAATATCGGACTCAATCTCGATGTGAAACTGTAGGTTTCGAATCGCGGCAACATCCTGATACGCAGGTAAGAGTTCGCTTGTAACCTCACTGATATTAACCGACTCCGTCGGCAGCGGGATGTCTTCATCAAGTTTAGCAAGGAGCAGAAGGTTTGACATCAAAGCGTTCAGTCTTTTCGTCTGCGCGCGAATATGCACATTGTATTTATTCTCGCCGTGTATCAATGCCATCGTGTCGTTGTTGGACTGGATGATACACAGCGGCGTTTTCATCTCATGTCCGGCATTGGTAATGAACTGTTTTTGCTTCTCAATACCCACAAGAACAGGACGAATAACCTTGCCAGAAAGTAAAATAACAATGACCAGCAGGATTAACCAACAGAGTCCTGCAATCGCAATTGAAACGAATAGTACTATATTAAAACTATCATTCTGTTCTGATGTGTCCAGAAAAAACGTCAGGCTTTCCGGACCAATCTCTTTTACAAAATATTTGTACCCTTTGATTCTTCCGGATTCTCTGCCTGTTTTCAAAACGGTTGATGCGTAGCTTTTTGCCGTCTCGATATCGATTGAGAAAATTTGGTCCGTATTGATCTCCCTGATATTGCCGTCAAGATCACTTCGTACAATAAAAAAACGAGAGGAACGCATCCTGTCCATATCTAGCGGGCGCGAGAAAGGGGGAGGTCGATTAAAATCCATTTTGTGGAAGGCGCCGTCAGAACTTACGAGCATCTTCATGATCATGTCTGACTGCCGATCCAGCATCATCCAATTAAGTCCGTTGATTGTAAGAACAATGAAAACTAGAAGGCAGGTAACTGCCGTCATTGTGAAGACAATAAATCGCTTTTTTAAGTTCTTCGTCATGGATGCGATTCCAATTTATACCCGATATTCCGTTTTGAAATAATTTCTACTTTGGAATTCATCGCAGAAAGTCGCTTGCGCAAATAAGAGATGTACAACCAAACACTGTTGATGTCGGTTTCCGTATCATAGCCCCACGCCTTTACAAGCAAATCTTCCGTTGAGAGATACATCGTATGATTCAGCATAAGCTGTTCCATAAGACGGTATTCCTGCTTTGGCAGTTGAAAGGACATCTCTCCCACACTGATCTCTCCCGAGCGCATATCTAACGTCAAATCACCGAAGCATACTAAATCGGGTCTGTATTCTTCCCGTCGCCGCAGCATAGCGCGAATTCTGGCAAGCAGTTCACCCATGTCAAAGGGCTTAGGCAGATAATCATCCGCACCGGCATCTAAACCATGAATACGATCCTCGACTTGTGTTTTAGCCGTCAACAGAAGCACCGGCGTTCTGCATCCATTTCGGCGCAACTCAGAAAGCACTTCCAAGCCATTTTGTTTTGGCATCATGATGTCAAGGATGATGCCGTCGTAATCACCCGATATGGCGTAATTGTAAGCTGAAGCGCCGTCATATACGGCATCGACTATATATTTGTGGTATGTAAGATAATCAACAACTGCTTCAGAAAGTGCCGGTTCGTCTTCAGCGTATAGCAGCTTCACAAATACACCTCCTTGCAACTGAATGGTATTTCGACACGAAGTTTCAACAATCTTCCTTCATCGCATCATACAACACGAAACTAAGATAAACTTATGAATAGAAACACTTTTTGTCTGTCACTAAGAACCTAGATACATCAACTCTACACATAATCACATTGCGTTATCTTTTATTCTGATCAATACCTAGATCCATCTCTTACAAGATCCATTTACGGTTGATGTTGTGTCGGCAGATTAGAAATAGCGCCACCGAAAAGAGCAGCAACATCCCGAAAGATAGTAACGGAGAGAGGATATTTTCTCTCACAATCGTACCTCTCAGAATATCGGTTCCGTAAGTGAGCGGCAGACAAAACGAAACAGGCTGCAGAGCAAGGGGCAAGCTTGAAATCGGTATAAACAGTCCGCAGAGAAACAGCATGGGGAAGCGGAAAAAGTTTGAAAAGGTCTGCGCTTCAAATACCTGCTTCGCGGATACCGCAATCAATAGCCCGGTCAATGCCGACGTGATGGCAATCATCAAAACAGCAAGCAGTAGCAGACCCCAGTTTATCGCGCTCAAATCGACAAAGAAACTTGCGAAAAGGATCGGGACACATGCGTTGAACATGCCGAACAGGATGGTTCCCGCAATTTTTGCGAGTACCATAAGGTTGAGACTTATAGGTGCCAGCAGCAATCGATCAAAAGACCTCCCGCTCCGCTCAAAGGTGATTGTTACAGCGAGCATAGAGGTGGTACCGAACAAAACGCTCATCGAAATCAGACCGGGAAGCAATTCTAGGATACTCCCGCCGGGAGAGCGCACGAGCTGCATGAGTGTCCATGAAAGGGGGAAAATGATGCCCCAACTGATGTTTGGCGGTTTGAGGTAATAATTTTTTATATCTTTTTTCAATATATTCCAAAACGCAATCCAGCTTTTCATGGGCAATCTCCTTTTTCCTTGTCTTTCTTCAGCACAGACGATTCAATGCCGGTCAGCTTGACGAAGACATCCTCCAAGGAGGGACGCAGCTCTCGTGCTTCGTACACTTCAACGTCTTTGTCATGAAAAAACTCCATGACCGGGAATAATGGAATGCGTTGCTCCGATACCATGACAAGCGAATGATCAGGTCGGAATGTGACGTCGCATCCCTTAAAACGGGCTTGAAGTTCAGCGGCTAACCGTTCACTGTTTTTATCCGTCACAAATTGAATCGCATGGTCATGGGAAATACTTTCCATCAATTGGGGCACAGTACCTGATGCGACAATCTGACCCTCCGCGATAAAAGCGATCCTGTCGCAGATGCGTTCAGCCTCTTCGATATAGTGAGTGGTGAGAAAAATTGTGGTTCCCTTCTTTTTCAGTTCCACGACCATGTCGCGAATTTGTCGGGAACTCTCCACATCGATGCCTGTTGTCGGTTCATCCAGAAAAAGAACTTTAGGAGAATGGATGAGCGCCGCCGCAATGGTCAGTTTACGACGCATTCCTTTGGAATAGGCTTTGAACGGACGTTTGCCTACATCGTTTAGACGGAACTGCTCCAAAAGCTGACGTGCAATGGGCTCTCTTTCCGCCTTGCGCATCCCGTACAGCGCGGCGCAAAAACAGAGATTGTCAAACCCGTCCATCTCATTGTAAAGGTTGCTTTCATCCGGAACGATCCCCATGATGGCTTGCGCCTTTTTTGTTTGTCTCTTTACATCAATGCCGTCAACGGCAATCTCTCCGGCAGTCGGTCGAGACAAGCCGATGATCATATTCAGCGTAGATGTTTTGCCCGCTCCGTTCGGTCCTAAAAAGCCGAATACTTCGCCTTTCTCAATGTCAAAAGAGATATCATCCACAGCCGTAACGTTGCCGTATGTCTTTTTAAGGTTAGAGACACTGACCATTCCCACGATCTTTATTCTCCCTAGCTGTGATCTGCGCCGTGGCAAAACTCCTTGACCTCGTCACTGCACGTGCCTTTCTTGGAGCACTCTCGCTTTTCGTTGGCGGGGCAATCATCGCGTTTTTCCGGCAGGCAAGCTTCCTGTTCGATCTCTGCCAACGCTTTAATCTCTTTTGCCAGTTCATGCAACACCGGACGTTCTACGGTATAGTGCATGAAATACCCGCGCTTTTCCCCAACGAGAAGACCTGCTTCCCGCAGAACTTTCAGATGCTGAGATATCGTCGCCTCGGTCAGCTTCAGCTCATTTGCCAGCGCACGGACACAATAATTGTGTCGCAGAAGCAACTTCAAGATATTCATACGTGTTTCATCAGCGATCGCTTTCAATACCTTTTTCTTGTCCATGATAATCCTCCTGCAATTTGATTAGCTGTTTGCCTAATTAGATTGTAGCGAGGGATTCTAATTAAGTCAACACCTAATCAAACAACTTAAGTAATATCCCCACGATCTAAGCTCAACTGATATCGCGTGGCATGCATTATACTTTCTACCAATCGGTAGTTTACGACGCCATAATGACCGATTCATTGGCTAGTTCAAAATCTTGACATATCACAATAAAATCTCAATATTGTCTTAAAACCAACGGAACTTGACAAACTCTCTAGCTTTCTTTTTATCGAAAACGCGTCTTATGGCGCGTCAATGATGTTTAAATGTCGTCTTTGGTGGGATTTGCCGGAGGCTGATTAGACAACGTTCCTTACCTCGCTCTCGACGATGTTAAATCGAAGGAATTCCGGAATGGCATTTGCCAGTGCTTCGTTCGTCACTTCGTCGCTCTTTGTGGCAGAGGAAAACGCAATAATGCTAGAAGGTAAGAGCGTCTCCGACAACCGATATTCCCTCAGATCATCGTAATCCGAGCAAAGCATCACATCGTTCACTCGGCTAACATAATCGACCATGGCTAGCATATATAGACTCTCCGGATACCATTTTTTCTCAAAATAATCGCGAATGATGTCGCTCTCTATTGTCTGGCGAATGAACTCAATGTCGCCAAGGTGATTTAGCCGATGACAGACGTGACTCTTGAACAACTCAAAGGAAGGGCGTTCTTCGTAACAGGGTGCAAGAAGCGCTTCCATCGTGACACCAAGCTCCAATGCAAGCCGGTATACCGTATCAGCATTACAGTATTTAAGATTAGTCTTCCCGTTACAAATGTCATTTACCGTTGTATAAGGCACCTTGCTGTTCTTAGCTAATTGATATTTCGACATGTTTCGTTGACTCAACAAATCATTAATAGTCACGATGAACTCCCTCCTTCGACCCTTGATTATGTTTATCGATGGGAAAATCATGTGCCAACTTATCTCTGCATTTCCAAAGTGCCATCGGGTGATTAATAATTCGGCGAGATACATCCGTATCTCCAAATATCAACTCAGGACGATATATATTTTGTTGAAACAAGTTTAAGAATTCAATTTCACCGTCGGTTGGGACGAGCAGCTTATCAAGGTATTCAATAACCATATCTTGAGCGGGTTCCGCATCGAAATATTTTCCCTGCCGGAGAACAGGTAGTAAATCCGTTTTAATTCTATACTGGGTTATACTTTTTATTTCTTCAAAATCAAAGTAAATCAGCGAGGATTGGGAGCTAATGGCACTATAAAAAATGACACATTTCCGAAGAAGATTGTGATTATCATGCTCAATCAACTCACAGGATAACATGTTGTAAATATCGAAGAGATCTCTTGGAGCGGCACGGTTTAACAACGCAACAATTTTAGATGCGAAAATTTCGATTGGAGCTACAGTTTGTACAGAAACTTCTCGTTCCATCCATGGAAGATTGATGCTACGTATTGTCAAAGGCAAAACATGACAACGGAGCATGTAGTTAATTTCGATTTTTAGATTATCCCGTACACCGCCGGCATTAACGTAATCATATACAAATGAATCCAGAGCATGATGCTTTCTTGTTTTATCACTTAACCGATAACCTGAATTCTCCATATGTTTTGCAAGTCTTAATGAGATATTTTGTCTTTTGTACCGCATCTCATCTTTCGTAACGTTTATCGAAAAATCTAGATCAATATCCACAGAAAGTCGCGGGAGGTCAAATATGGTAAGGTTTATAGCCGTCCCGCCTTTGAGGGATAAAAGCTCTGCCAACCACTCATCTTGTTGAATAAATTCTAGGACTGAAATAAGTCGGCATGTTTTTTCAAATGTATCCCTCACAAAACCATACTGTTTTGCCTGTTTCCCTATAACTGCTCGGTTAAATTGCAACATCATACGTTACTCCTTTATCGACTACTTTATCTAAGTTGATTGGAGCATATAAGCGCCATTTCTCATGATATACGTAACCATCGCGAGCCTGTGTAAGATAACGGTTTGCAAGCGAGATATGTGTCGCGCACTCATTAAAAAATGAAGATGGCAATAATAGGGCATCATTTAATTGCTCTAACAGATAACCGGCTTTCTGGTAAAGGAATCCATTTTCATATGAAGCAAGAACTGAAAGTAGTTTTTCGCTCCGCAATGAAGGCACCATCATGAGACAACGTACAAGCTCTTCAAGTCCGCCTATTCGTTCAACTGCCTGTATACTATCGATCACTGTCTGTTCAAGTGTTGTCACTTTTATATTGCCAACCATCTGTGTGTTGGGCTTCCCTTTCGGAGCAACTCGACGGTATGTTACCCCATCAAACGTAAAATCCTTGAAACGATGAGCGCTTGTTACATAAGTATCGTAGAATACCTGATTGGCACACCCGAAAACTTCAAATGCGCTGTGATGTGATACGCAGGCATCCGGAAAAAGTCGGCTGCCTATCTCATAGCGAGATAAGAGCGGCTGGCTGCTTTCAAGGCTCATCACAACATAAAAGTCATGACGAACACGTTGAATATATCCCTTCTTTTGGTATTGCTGTAATATTGTTGCGGCAGTCGCATCAGGGCAATTAAGTGCCTCCGCAAGCTTTGATCGACTAAAAGAACCGAGTTCCAACATATGCGAATAATGTTTCATGTACTCTGCCTCCCTTAAAGTGTTTTAATATTATCACAATAAGACTGAAAAAGCAATCTTATTGAGCGATAATAAAAACCAGCTGATCGGCAAAACGCATTTTACGATCACACTTAAACACTTAAGTGCAGAGGTGAACAATAATTGTGGCTTCAAAATAGTTTATCTCGCCAAGACATGAGATTAGGCAGATGAATCATCCAGACTGACAATCAATTAAAATAGAAACCGAGAAAGGAAAGATGAAAGAGACGACGATTGTAAGAGGTAGTGAAGCGGTTTACTAGTAGATCGTTTATGAAAGAAGAGATTAGGAAAATAATTACCGAAAAAGAAGCCATCGAGGCTTGGAACAAGATAAAAGAAAACGACAAATAACAATGGTATATTTGTTGCGAATTAGCTGAATTAGTAAATTCTAAAAGAACTTTTTAAAGAGTGATGATTCGCAAAAACAATAGTATCTATCGTCTTTAGAAAGATTGGACTTAGACAATTTAAACCGCCTTGTGGTGCTCTGCACGGTCTGAATCAGCGGCTCCCGAAAAACAGAGGATTGCCTTTCTGCGATCTCGCGTGGGTCAGTTGGCTGCCATCGGCAACATTGGTAGGCGCCGGAGAAGTTTTTTGTTGACTCCGGTTGCATAGAAATTAAAAAACTTATGAAGCGAAGAACCAGACACGTCAAATTTGGCGTGTTAATTTTTTACAAAAAAGCCGGAGAGAGAAATCTCAAAACCAACGAAACTTGACAAACTCTCCGGCTATTCTTTTATCGAGAACGCGTCATATACGCGTCAACGATGTTTGAATGTCGTCTTTGGTGGGATTTGCCGGACTTGAACCGACGACCCCCTGCGTGTGAAGCAGGTGCTCTCCCGGCTGAGCTAAAATCCCGAGTCTGGTGACCCGTACGAGAATTGAACTCGTGACTCCGCCTTGAAAGGGCGGTGTCTTAACCACTTGACCAACGGGCCTTTTAACTGGTGGCGGCAACAGGATTTGAACCTGTGACACTCCGGGTATGAACCGAATGCTCTGGCCAACTGAGCTATACCGCCATAACACGCCTAAAAAACGACGCTAGATGATTTTACCTGTAGAATTGGGTAATGTCAAATCGCAGTTACACGTCAGGTTATGCTGGTTATGCACGAGCTGAATGCCAAAGTAACTTGGACAGTGAGAAGCGCGGATTGCCATCGCAAACCTGCAAGATGAAAAGGTTTCCCGCCATCACGTATATAGCTTGGGGCGTGCTAGTCGAATGTCAAATACTCTCTTTTCATGTCCATTATTTTTGATTCGTCATGGCACATATTTGTAGTCAGTACGAATATGCTTCGCAATTCTCATCGGTAAAGGTGATATTATAATGTGTAAAATACAGTTATTCGTCGTAAGACATGACCATAAATCCGCCGTTATCACCAAACAAAAATGAATAGGAGGAACACAATGGACAAGCCCGTAACGAGGCAGTATACTGCCATCCAGCTTTCCGGAAACTGGGAACAGATTGGTCGGCAACTGGCGCGCAATTTTCCGGACGAGATTATGCAGAGCAGAAATCTGTTCCGCATGATATTCGGCATCACTGGAAAAGACTTCGAGGCATACTACCGTGAGATCGAGCAGTACATGCCTGAATCGTGCAAGCAACAGATGCACGGCATGGCGGACGAGCTGTCCGCACTGCGCAGTTGCGACTACCAAAAGGCGATGGAAGCCGTGATGGGTTGGAACATCGGCTACGACATCGTACAGAAACAAAAGGACGACCGTCTCAGAAAGAAAGCACGTTTCTCGGAAACAACGGAACACATCGAACCCGAAGCTTGCTCGGCGTATGCCTTCCTTACACCCGAAAAACTCATCATGACTCATATCACCGACGCGCCTCCGCAAGCGGAGGGCGGTGTACTGATGCACTATCTGCCCGATACCGGCGAGCACGCATTTCTCTCCTTCTTTTCACCGGGCAACGTGGGCGTGGGACTAGGCATCAACGACCAAAAACTATGTATTACTTACAACGTCGGTCGTCCGAACCGCGGAGCGACGGTTGGTCTGCCGGGACTCATCATGGCACGTGAAGTGTTGGCGAAGTGCGAGACTGTTGACGAGGCCGTGACCATGTTTCGCGCACATCTCGACGCGGGCGGCACGTTCGCGCATCAGGGTGTACGCTTCCTCATCGGTAGCTTTAAAGAAAATCGCGCCGTGGATTTACAGTTGCGTAGCCGTGATATGCGCGTATCCAAATCAAAATCACTCAGGGACGATGTCTCATACATCGCTTTTACTAACCACTTTGATGAGGATTTCGCCGCGCTGAACAGTGTTGAGCTCAATGAAAATGCCAACATTTCCTCCCTTCGCCGCCTTGAGCGGCTTGAAAGCCTGATCGCTGAAACGGAAGAGTTCACACCTGAGCGTTGCTTTGAAATCGCATGCGATCACAGCGGCAAGGAGGATGGTAACAATAATACGCTCTGCCGCCACGGCACCGCGACCGTCAGCGTGATCGTCAACGTGTTTACCGAGGACACGGCGTACTACACCGTGGGGCAAACCTGTAAATTTCTTGAACAGTACGGCGCGCCAAATGCGGTGTCGCTCAATGAGCCGATTGTACCTTCACTACGTGTGCAGGTTGCTGACAAGGACGGTAAACCTGCCGCCTTCCGCAAACTGTACCTCTTCAGCTTTGATGTGCCGGGCATACGCGATACGCTCGCGTCGGATAAAACGGTGTGGCGCTCTTCTCCAATCTGCCCGCAGGCACTTACTTTGTGCGCACAGGCAAGAAGGACAAACGCGCCGTCGAAACGGTCGTAACGGCTGGCGAGGTAACTGAGTTACACATTGATCTGGGGCACGTCGCACCGCATGAGAAAAAACAGTACTCTGCCATCCGGCGCGAAAAGAAACGCTATTCCATATTCGGTCTGTCGGTTTCAGGCACGCTGCGCAAGATCGACTTCAAACTGTTGTTCTTTACGATCATGCTCTCAGCCATGTTCGGTTCCGCCAACTCCGTGCTCATATCGCCTTATTTGACCGAGGTCGTCGGTCTGCCGGTCGCCTCGCTCGGGCAAACAAGTACGCTGATGACCAATGTCGCGCAGATAATGATGCTGTTCTTCGCAGGGTACACGGGCGCGCTGAGCGACCGCATCGGTCGCAGAAAAGTCATCGGCGCGGGCTTTGCGTTCATACTGCTAGGCAACGTCATCTATCTGCTCGCACCCGCGCTAATTCCCGCGGCGGCTTCGTTGGCAATTGTAACGGCGTTCGCGCTCTTTGCACGCTCGATCGTCGGCGTGACCAACCAAATGACCAACTCAACCTTGATGGCGCTGATGTCCGACTATACCTCCGCGCGCGACAAGAGCAAGGGTATGACCGCCTACAGTATGGCAAACGGCATAGCGGCCATATTCGCCAACGGCATCTATTCCAGTATCATCGCACGGATGGGCGTAAGGGCGGGCTTCTATGTGAGCATCGCCGTAGCAGCGATAGGCTTCATCGTGACGTTCTTTTTCCTCAGGGAAAATCGCAAACCATCCGTTGAGTCGAAAAAGACACGCTTTAAGGATGTGGTGCCGTTGCTAAAGAAGAGCAAAGCGATGCGTGCGAGCTACCTTGCGGCGCTTTGCACACGTACCGATATCATGGTTATCACCGCTGTTCTCGTGACGTGGGCGACTAAATCCGCCGCGGATTATGGTCTCGCCGCCTCCGAGGCGCCTGCCAAGGTGGTGCTTCCCATTATACTCAGTAGTGTCGTGAGCCTGTTCGCATTCCCGTTCTTTGCCATCGGCATGGATCGCATCGGCAAAATCCGCACGCTGAAGGTTTCTTGCCTGATCGCGACAGCGGGCTTTGCGCTCATGGCGATATGCAAAAACCCCTTCAGCATGTTCATGCTGCTGCCTGCCATACTCATAAGCATCGGCTTTGCCGGCGAAACGACCGTCCCCAACGCGATCGTTACGCAGATTGCCCCGCGCGATAAGACAGGAGCCGCCATCGGCGGGCTGAACATGATGCAGCCCATCAGCATGATCGTATTCATGGCGGTGGCAGGCATCCTGCTCGACGTGGTCGGCATGTGGGCCGTGGCGCTGTTCAAGATCGCCATGAACCTGACAGTCGTGGCATATCTGCAAATCAACCAACGCAGTCTGGCTGCGGAGGTGTAACTCAGCGCAATCGACCGCTCATCGCATCACTCCGTCACGATAGCCCAGTGACAAATAATCAGGGTCGGTGTACATGTCGCCGACCCTGACATTTTTCTACATTTCTCGAATTAGTCGATCCGGATCATGCGATCCGTTCCATATAGCACATTCATATTTGCGGGCGATTACAACCCTACTTGATAATAAGCGGAACCCCCGCCAAGACGTGCACAACTCGCGATGCTTTCGAGGCGCATGCGACGGCTAATCTTCCGGCATCTTCTCGATCACGCCTCACTTCTTCCCCGAGTGGAACAACGCCTGAACCGACTTCGTCGGCTATGAGAATCAGTCTGCGCACCTGATTCGAATGTTTAAAGTTCATAAGAAGGTTTTCGAGCGCTTCTTCAGGCGTCATGGATAAAGTTCTGATCGTCCCAACGGTTCGCTCAACGTGATTGACGATAACGGTATCAAAAGCGTTATTGTCCGCGTCTCCTTCGCCATGTATTTCTTCCGAAGAGACTAGGCGTATGGCGCCCATTTCGCTCAAACTACGGGGTTCTCGGCTCTTTGAAAACCAAGTCTCTGGGATCGCGTCGCTATCAATCACGGCAACCGGATGCGGTGCGAAGAGAGAAAGAGCGTAGCGTAGTTTGCCTTGGTAAGCGCCACCTGTTATGAAAGTGAGTGTTCCAAAGTTTTCCATACTTCCACATCTCCTAAACGTGGTTAATCGAGTAACCTTGTCATGAGTCCATTGTGACTTTCCGTATTTCGTCTGTACTCTTTGTAAGCGTCGATCAGTACCAGGTCGGCAACGCGTACATCAAAGAAAGTACAACCCATCCGCCAACTTCCGTCACGGATAGGAGGAATCCGGCGAGATCTCCCGTCGCACCGCCGAATGCCTTGACGGAAAAACGGCAAAAATACAGAAACAAAAGAAACGACAACCCTACCGCTATAACCCCGCTCCAATGTGCCGACGCGACTACTGCAAGAGCGCTGAGCAAGAGAATAACAACGAGAAATCCTTTAGCCTTTCTCGGCATTTTCTCACGAAAGGCGTGTTGCATTCCCTCTCTTCTGGCAGAGGGAAGCGACGCGCTATAAAGCCCTGACAGCGAACGACTGAAAACACCGAAAAGTAAAGACGCAAGGATAAGAAGCGTCCGCCCTGTTGCCAAGATCACTGTCCATGCAGCCAAAGCCATCAGCAGCAAGAGCATCGTTCCGATCACGGCATAGACGCCGATGTGCGGATCGCGCATAATCTTCAACTGCACCCGACGATCTTGCCTTGAGAAGAGCGCGTCACACGTATCAGCGAAACCGTCAAGATGGATCGCGCCTGAAGAAAGTATGAGCACGACTAGCGCGGTGACTGCACGAAAAAAGATACTCATGCCCAATAGACGAAGAACGTAAAGAGATACTCCGGCAAGTGCGGCTCCCACCAATCCTGCAAACGGAAAGAATGCGAGAGACCATGACAAATACACAGGGTGAAATGCATACTGCGGGAAAGGAATGACGGTAAACGTCGACATCGCCAAGCAGAAGCTCCTCCACAGTCTGGGTCTGCTTCTTCTCGTCCGGTCTGAGGTTCGCGTTATCCCACTATCCTTCCGCATCTCTATCTCATCCCGCGTTCATCACTTCCATTTCACGTAACGAGAAATTCTCGGTCTTATCGAGCGGATCATGCGCTATCAGCTTCCTATCCGCTCCGCAAATGAATTCAAAGCGCCCGTACAGTCTCTCCGAATGACAGGTATTCCCGCAACGACTTCAACGACGGATGAATCGAGTATCTCTACAATTGATTGTAACACGCTCCCTAAAAGTCGCATGTAGCGATCAGTCGACGGATCGGGAGCTTTCGCCTTGAAGATATCGGGCGCGACAATGATTAAATCCTCCGTCTTCCGGGCGAGCTTTCCCAATGCGCTCATCACGGCGCATTCGACCGTCTCGTTCTCAAGCTCCACCCACTGACCGCCATCGCTTTCGACATACTTCCCCTGCGAAAGCATAACGCCGAGACAGTCCAATAGAACAACCGCGTTGCCTTCTGAGTTCAGCTCATTACACCAATGGTCGAGATCATCAGGCGTGTACAGCTCGACCGTCTCGAAAGAGCGCGCCGCTCGTATGGTCTGATGTCTCCTAATGCGTTCAAGATTTTCTCTATCCCCCGCAGGGCGTAGCGTCGCAACATAAAACAGGCGGTTATTACGCCTCGTCGAGGCGAATTGTTCGGCAAACTCCGATTTGCCGCTTCGCGCGCCTCCGATAACGAGCGTTACCACGACTGATCGTACACTTCATAGGGCTCAACGCTGCCCTCATCGAATGTTAGTGATTCGAGATAAACGGCGCGAGCACAGTCGATAAGCGGTAGCAACATGAGAGCGCCCGCCCCCTCACCGTGTTTCATGTTAAGCCCGAGACAGGGATCGAGCCCCAATTCGCGAAGTGCCGCCTCGCCGCCTTTTTCCGCCGGAAGGTGTGACGCGAACATGACGGAACGCGCTTCCGGAACGAGTCGAACAAGCGTCAATGCAGCGACAAGGGAGATCAAGCCGTCGAGGATGACGGGAGTTGCTGTCATGGCGGCGCCCGCATAGAAACCGACCATCGCGGCAATCTCAAGACCGCCGACCTTTCTCATCACTTCAAATGCGTTGTAGCGGTCAACCTCGTGCATGGCGAGAGCATCGGTCAGGACTTGAATTTTTCGTTGCAGTCCATCGTCCGACAGCCCAGCACCTCTCCCCGTCAAGTCCGATGCCGGGCGTCCCATAAGCGCCGCAAGCATCGCCGTTGCGGCAGACGTGTTGCCAATTCCCATTTCGCCTGCGATTAGGATCTTGAAATCTTCAGAAGCGGCCTTCAGCGCCAACTCCATGCCGACGCGTATAGCCATCATCATTTCCTCTTCACCCATGGCATCTTCATAAGCGAAATTATTTGTTCCGTTTGGCATGACGGGCGTATGAACGACGCCGGGATAATCGTGCTCAAGATCGGCAACGCCGACATTGACGGGAATGACGAGACATTCGGTCTCTCTGCCTAAGATATTGATCGTTGCTCGTCCTTCGGCGATATTGCGCACGACTTGTGCTGTGACTTCCTGTCCGGCTTGCGATACTCCCTCTGCGACGATGCCGTGATCAGCCGAAAACACGAAGACGGCGCGCGGTTTCACCACCAGTTCATCGCCGGGCGACAATCCAACCAATCGTGTGATCATTGTTTCCAATACACCGAAAGAGCCGATCGGCTTACAGAGGGAGTTCCAGCGGTACTTCGCACGCCGTTCGCGCTCGCGATTAGGCAATGGGATGGCTCGCGTTGCCTCAAAGAAATCCTCTCGTGAGAATGTCCTCATGTCGTTACCTCTAAGTGGTTTTCTGACAGTGCTCAATTAAAAAATCCGGCAAACGCAGCGATGAGCACAACGCACCCCAACGCCACCCGGTAGTAAGCGAATAGCCGGAAATCGCGTTTGCGGATGTAGTTCAACAAGAAACGGATAATCAAAATCGATACAAGATAGGCAACCCCCATGCCTACGATAATCGACAGCCATTGAATCAGATTGTAGTTAAGACCGATTTTAAATAGTTTCAGCAAACTTGCCCCGAACATCACGGGAACGGCAAGATAGAACGTAAAGGTCGCCGCGAGAGAACGGCTCATCCCGATCAGTAGTCCGCCGAGAATCGTCGCGCCTGACCTCGACGTCCCGGGGAAAACGGCAGCTACGACTTGGAACAGTCCAATGATCAGTGCGATGCGCCAATCGATCTGCTCAATACTATCAATCCGCGGTTTCTTTTTTTTCTTTACCAGCCATCGTTCGACGAGATAGAAAGCGATACCGACTGTAATCAGCATAACAGCGACAGTCCACGGATTGTAAAAGACCGCCTCAATTTGTTCATCAAAGAGAAGTCCTATGATAGCGGCAGGGACACAAGCGATCAAGATGATCAACCAGAGGCGTATGATGCGCATATCGACGACAAAAGGTGTCTTACCCAGACGAAATGGAGCGAGGTCGCTACGACTAGTCGCAGGCGTGGCAGTCCTCTTCCTCGGGAAAGGCCACAACTCCCTCCAGAATGTCACAACGACAGCGAGAATGGCGCCCAATTGAATGACAATCAGAAAGAAAGAGAAAAAACGATCATTCGACGCGGCAGTTTCGCCAGCTCTGAAAGGTAGAAGCCTTTCAAGCAGGATCAGATGTCCCGTGCTGCTAATCGGAAGCCATTCCGTCACACCCTCTACAATTCCGTAAACAATACTCTTGATGATATCAAGCCATTCCATCCGTCTCTTCCCTCCATGCGTAACCCTTCACACCTGTCTCCGCCGCATCGACCGCACTATGCATATAAACTCGAAGTTGGACCATTAGTCTGTACCGTCATCTATTCAATGCAATACAGCACTTATTTCGGCGGAATCGACGTCCCTTGCCTCAATACTAAAATACCGCCAGGCAATAATGTAAAGTTTTCGCGATCAGGCTGATTGACGCCTTCACTGATTACGATCCCCCGATGATCATACAACTCAAATGATGCCTCTTGTTCATCGAAGCCCTGAATCGCAACAACCTGAGGATCTGTGCCGATGTTGATCGCCATAGCCGTTATTTCTTCTCGCGACCGGTATGTATAGAAGTAAATGGTCTTAGATTGTTCGTTGTCAGGCAATCTCGCCGGTTCTTTCTTATCCGACTCGTGTTCCGAAAACAATTTTTCCGGCTCTTCCAACAATACCTTGCCCGCTAAACCGCGACAAGCCCGAAGTGCGCGCACCGCCGCATGATCGCCAGACAAAAACTCGTTATCGGCAAGATTGATGTCGGCTAAGGCGACTGTTGAATTATCACCGAGATCGGCGACGAGCGGCAACGCCACGTCGACGAGACGCACTGTTTCGCCTAGTCGCGTCACATCAACTGATCGGAGCAACTCAGGCATAAATCGGTCACCGATCATTCGTCGACGCGGAATAGAGTTGACCCATCGCATGACGTTCGCTTCGACATCCGCCGCCTCCCTGAGAGGACCGTCGAGCAGTAAATCACCGGCATGATAGTCAGCCGACGTATGGCTTCGACCGTCATCGTATACCATACCGTCGATAAGGAATATCTTGTTCTGCACATCGTCGTAATCAGGTGCAGACACAACCTGATCCATGATCCAATGTACATAATTGGCGCGCGCAATATCGTTTGGCAAGACATCATCCACATCCGCTATTTCCAGGTAAATGACATCGAACGTATCGCTCCATCGACCGATCGCCCCGTCGCGAGAGCGCAGTTTCCCATACGCAGAAAGCGGCGAGCCGGCAAGATATTCGATGAGATTGCTGAGCTCCTGCGATGTCACGCGTAGATCAAGAACTAGCCAAGGGACGGCGTTAAGATACTCCGTATATTGTAATGCCGCACCCAAGTTATGTGTCATCGCGGCACCCATCCTCCCCACCGCTCTTCCCTCCGGCAGTGCCCATGTTTCCGCTGCATACTTGGATCGCCCGATCGGCACGCAGTCGAGCCTGACCACATCCACGGGCAAATGAGGCGCTTGCTCTTGTTTCGTCACCAACGATGAAAGCGCCTGCGATGCATCACCGTTGCGACCGAACCATAGATTATCGATAAACAGCGTCCCCGAGCCGGAGAACCCAAAGTTAATCCAGAGCTCGTCTTCCGATTTTAAGCCGCTCGGAAAAACAAACGTAAGACGTCTGTGCTCCCATGAATTTTGTGAAACGGAAACATACTCTCCCATATCCGTATGTGGTCCCGAGAACCATACTTCAATCGGACCTTCAATATTCCCCGCCGAATAAGCGTCAAATTCAAGTAGAAAGAAAGGATTCGATTCGTCCTGCACCAAACGTGACAAATCGATTTTCTGCGTCATTCTCGCATTCAAATAAGAGCGATTCGGGTTGTTCACAGCACTCTGATCAACCGTCCCGCGCGTGATGGAAAACAGATAGTCTTTCGCAGCGAGATATTTATCGCGGCTCTCTTTATCGTCAAAGTCACCCGGAGGTCGGAACGACAAAGCTCCCGACCCTCCAGAATCAAGACCCGCTTTTCCCGCATCGGCATCCTGCGTCGTCTTGAACGATGCCCCTCCGGAGATCGCCCATTCACCGAATGCGAGAGAATCACGTCGATACGGTTCTGCAAGCGTTGTAGTATCGAGCTTGCGTGTAATCGGAAGACTTAAAACGATGAGGTCGCCTGACTGAACACTTTCACCCGCCAGCATTGGCTCAAAAGAGAACTTCACGGTCAACTCGGCACGCGTCACTTCGTTTTTCCCGTAGACAACGAAGATGTCGCCTGATTTCATGCGCTCAATCCTCGCCGTTTTGTCGACGATGAAAGGTCCGCCCTGCTCCCATGTCTGCCCCTGATCCTCTGTGTAGAGCAGCATACCCTTCTCCGTCCTGACAACGATACGGTTTGTCGCCAATACGACCACATCCGTCAGATCGGGCCATCGGCTGTAATGACCTTTCTCAGGGAGTCTGCCAGGGAAAGCACTGCGGAGATTTTTCGGATCAATCTTGATCACGGAACCTTTGTCGCGTCGAATGGCCATTTGCCCGCCATCGCCGACGAAGAAAGCAATACCTCCCGCCGCATCTCCGCCGAGCCAGCCTCCGTCACTTGAAAGCTCCTCTTCAAGCTCCCAGTTGACGCCATTAGCCGATGAGAAGACGTGACCTTCCAAACCCAAAGCAAACACGACACCGTCATCTGTCGTCACAAAACGCGTGATGGTATTGTCGGCAATACCCTGCAAGGGCTCAAGACCGGTTAAATGTCCGAAATACACCTCTCCCGCCGCTGCCGAGGCAAGGAAAAAACCGTTCTCAAAATCAGGCAACGGGATGTATTCAATCGTTCGGACAGCCTCCGTCGCGCGAACGGGCATCCTTTGCCATACGATCCCGTCGGAGGAAGTATAGAAATGACCGGTCGAATCGCCTGCCAAAAAGCCGCTCGGACCGGCAGAAATCGCGACGAGATCGACTTGAAAGCCGATGTCGCGACATTCCGGGACGCCGTCACGCGGCATCCTCAGAACGGATCCCTCCGTGCCACAGGCGACAGTTAAATCTTTCAGTTCCGCAAAGGCGTTCCACTTGACTCCGTCGGGGATCGGGTCAGAAGGTTCGATCACTCTCATGCCTGAGACCTGCCCCGCCTCATACCCCGTAATTGATCCGCTCAGTAATTCTCTCATTTCGTTTTGAGATTCACGAAACAAGACGAAGGACGATCCGCTAAAGTACCCATCCGCTTGCGGGACATTGTCCAATGTTTCTGAAACTTTGACGTTGAACTCCTCGAATGATCCGCCGCTCGCAAAATAATGTGCGTGAATGAACTCGGGACTGAATGACCCGCTACTGATCAGGTTTGTCGCGGGCAAACCGATCAGATTGCACCCCACCCCGCTAATCGGTTGGCGTCCAGTTGACGCATCGCTCAAACGGACAATCTTTGCCGCTCGTCTCGTCCTCTTTCCCGTCGCATTCCAAACAATCGTTAACGCAAGAGAGATGACGACGAGCAACACAATCGTGGCGACGATGAGCGTTCGCCTTCTCAAGCTCGAAGGAATTCCTCGCGGATGCCGTATCATTCGTATTGCACCTCAGAACGCTTATTTCGCAGGTAGCGCAAACAGAAGAACCCGACGATCATTAACGGAATCGATGCATATAAGATATACATAAGGATTGTCTCGCCTCGCTCTGTCAAACCGACCAACCTTGAAAATGCGCCCGAACCGACCAAATTAAAGACGATGTGCATACTGATCGGAATATAGAAATTGTTCGTCAGATGATACGCAAGGGATAGAGCGAGTCCGACAAAAAACACATACGACCCTTGGATAAAATTGCCGTGGAAAATAGCGAAAATCAACGATGTCGCCACGACTGCAAAAGCCGGAGGAAACGCTCGCCGCATCTCGTCCTGTATAATCCCGCGGAAAAGCAGCTCCTCACCGATCGGCACGAGGATGACTGTTGTCGCGATTTCAAGTACCAACATCCACCCCTCGGAAGGTTCGAAGTGTTTCATCAGCTCCATATACTCTTGAAATTTAATCCCAAGTGCCGAGGACGGGTCGAGTTGCGACAGAATAGACATCCAAATCTGTGTTAATCCGATTGAACCGAGGACAATCGCAAAGGCACTGGCAACGTGCGCAAAAGAAATACGCGCACGATTGAGAACTTGAATATTCTTTCTCTTCCTCCAATAAACGTACAACAGATAAATAGGGATGAGCAGAAGCATTGAAAAGAAAGAAGCATACGTCTGCACATTGACCTCAATCATGAGTTCCGAATAAAAAGCCGGATCCCTCAATTTGTCTAAAAACATTGCCGCTGTCGCACGATCAACAGATAATACGTGCACAAAAATACGCACAAACATGCACACGATCATTACAGCTGTATGAATGAACATAAATAAGAGCGGGATGACAAATGTACGCACTCTGACGCGCCTTTCCCGCTCATTCGGAAGGATTTCCCGACGTTGATATTCCTGATTTGTCTGTGCGTCATTCCGAACGTTTATATCTGTCATGTGCATACCTTTCCCTCAAGCAAGCCTGATACAGGAAACGGCCTATGAACGAATGATCGAATCGGTATAACGCTCAAAGAAGAAATCGAAGACCCGATCGAGTTCTTTTTTGTTTGTGATCGACGCAAACGCCTGTTCACCGGTTTTGTCGCGCCATGAGCGCATAATGACGATCTCCGGGTCAGACCTTGAACCGTCATCAGGCTCATAGTTGTACATGACGGAATACGTCGTGCCGTCGAGAGTAAAAACGTCGATAATTGAGACGTAATACTCACGACCATTGCGCTCGTCTACAAGAATCGCCAAGACCTGATCCTCGGCGCGATCACGAGACGTGCGTTGAGGCGCGCGACCTCTATTATAACGATCAGTTTTCCTCGAACTCCGACTCATCTTGTTCGTCCATATACTTTTCGTATGCGGCAAAAACGCGATCGTCTTCATCCTCATCGAGACCGACCAGCACCTCCTCGCCGTCATCGGATTCGACGAGTTTCATAAAAAACAGACTGACTTCCTCTTCATCAATATCATCCGGTTCGATCAAGACACAGTAAGTCGCGTCCTCGAAGTCAAAATTATCGACTAGGATGAAAGAGTACTCTTCACCGGTTTCCGTATCGGTCAAGACGACAAAATCATCTTCATCAAAAAATTCGCCGTCTCCCTCACAGCATTCCGGCTCACAACAGCAACAATCGTCATCTGCCGCAGCATACATAAACTGTATCAATGTCATTCTCACTATCCTCCTCAAGGATTGTTTATTACGAAAGTTCAATTCCCTTTTCTCGTGCGACAAATGCACTTAAGGAAGATGAACGAACGCATTATAGCACGTTATCCGCGCGTTATCCGCCGATCACGACGCAATACGGCGGTCATTGACCGAAAAAACCGCCCCTCTGCATATCGAGCCATCCCTGCAAAAGAATCTCGGCGGCGAGTCGATCGACGAGTTCCTTGTCGCGCTTTTTGCCGCGTTTCCCCGCACCCGTCTCCACCATCACGCGACCGGCAAGTTGCGACGTATAACGCTCATCATACATCTCAACTGTTAAGCCCGTTCTTTGCCGCAAAGCATCTGCGAATGAAACCGCCTCTTCGGCAATCGGAGATTCTCTTCCGTCCGTTCTAAGAGGCAAGCCGACGACGATCGTATCGACGTCGTGTTCCCGACAAAGCGACGCGATATGATCAACAGGTCCCGGCGCGTCATCACGACTGCGCGTCACCGTTTCCAAACGACGAGCGATAAGGCGAAGCGGGTCGCTTATGGCGATACCCACTCTCCTCGTCCCGTAATCAATTCCGAGCACTCGCTTTTTCACGGAGCTAGAGCCGTTCGATGTAATCTCGCAGAATAACTTCGAGCAGTTCGTCGCGCTCCATACGGCGAATCACTCCGCGTGCTCCGAGATGACTCGTGATGTACGTCGGATCGCCCGAAATTAAATAACCAACCAACTGATTGATCGGGTCATAACCCTTTTCTTCCATTGCGACGATGACTTCCGCCATAATCTGATGAGCTGCCAGACGCTTCTCGCTACCAATTTCAAAACGATTTGTATCTTGTTCGACCATAGGCACCTCCAATACTCAGTTTACCATTCCAAAGCACCTTATAGTAGTAGTTAGGGGATTACAATCCGCGCTCAATCTCACTCAAAGCACACTCAAATGATCTCGGCAATCGCCGTTTGTTCTTCAATGCCTACAATGCGCATCGGAACGATGGAACCTTGTTCGGGCAACTCAACGCTGGACGCTCCCCGTAACCGATCCGCCCGACGACTATGCCCCTTGACAAAAATGTATTCGGGCGTATAGCCTTCCATCCGACCGCGTTCGTCGAATGTTTCGATCAGCACATCGCGTGTTTGTCCCAAACGTTCACGGATCGCAATTTCGGCAAGATGTGCGGCTTTCGCTCGCAGAATCTCCGATCGTTCAGCAACGACCGTACTCGGCACTTGGTGCGGCATCTTGTGCGCAAGCGTTCCGGGGCGAGAAGAAAATCGAAATACATGGATACGCAAAAAACCGATCTCATCGCAAAAGAAGAGCGTCTCTTCAAAATCATCCCGAGTCTCACCGGGAAAACCGACGATCAGGTCTGTCGTAATGCCGGCGCTCGGAAAAGCAGTCCGAATCCGCGCAACGGCGCCGCGATAGGAATCACGTGTATCGCGCCGCCTCATCGCATGCAAAATACGATCGGATCCGCTTTGCAAAGAGAGATGAAAAGATGGACAAAGACTCTCAACGTCGGCGATCTTGTCGATGAATTCTTTCGTCATCAGCCCCGCTTCAAGCGATCCGAGACGCAACCTTCGTATCCCCTCTACTCGATCAAGCGCGAGGATGACATCTGCCAAATCGCGCGCCGCCTCCGGCTTGACGGGCAACCCCGAGAACGCCGGTGAAGCAAGCTCACCATCGCGGTCGGCACCAGTCCGCCGATGAAAATCCGCTCCGTACAGATTGAGATTCGTCCCCGTGAGCACGAATTCCGAGAACCCGCGCGCAACAAGCTCCTGCGCTTCTTTGAGAATACTTGGTAGAGCGCGGCTTCTCGACGGTCCGCGCGCAAGAGATATAGCGCAATAAGCACAGCGATGATCACATCCGTCCTGCACTTTTAAAAATGCGCGCGTCTCGTTCGGGACGGCGGGAGCGGGCAGTTCCTCATAAGGAATGACTTTTCCCGGTACACTTGGAACCTCAGTACGTTCGGCGATATCCCCCATGTCAGCTGTGAACCGGTCGTCAGATAGTAAACCCCTCTTAATCAGCGCATCAAGAATAAGTGCGGGAATCTCCGATCGACCGAAAGTGCCAACGGCAATATCCGCTATGGCGGACAGATCGACACGTTGCGCATAACATCCGCAGGCGACGATCAACGCTTGTTCATTGAGCCTCCTGTAGCGTCTGAACAGTTGGCGCGCTTTCCGCTCGGCTTCAGCCGTGACGGTGCATGTATTGAGCACATAAACCTCCGCCTTATCCCGGTCGTCCACAACGGAAAAGCCGTGCCTCCGAAACCACTCCGCCAATGCATCCGTTTCATATTGGTTTGTCTTGCATCCCAATGATGCCAAGGCGATGCGAATCACATTTTCCTCCCGTGCTTTCAGAACTCTTCTGTTCAATACGCATTTCCAACTGACAATCTCTCTTATAGCGCGCAAACCGACAGCTCATCCTATGATGTTGCATACTTCAACGAAAAAAAGAGCCTCTTGGCTCTCCTTTCGATCGTCATTCCGATGTTTCCCGTTCTAGCCGCGACCGGTTAACAGGTAGAGCACCATTGTAATCACGGCAAATGAACCGGCGAAAATACTCGTCAGCATTCTCAAGACAGCTTCTTTGCTGCGCCCTTTCGACTTGCCATAGAACGTATCCGATCCGGACTCACCCGCCAAAACGCCGAGTCCCTTTGATTTACTTTCCTGCAACATGACGGTCACAATAAGACCGATACATGCAATAATATCTAACACGATAAAAATAATCTGCGCGACTTTCATTCGGCAACCTCCCTTTTATAACGTGCGCACGACATAATAGCATATAAAACCGTTATGGCGCAAGCGATCAACTAAAGCGCTTCAGCGGTCAGACGAAGAAAAAGCGGACGAAGAAAAGACAAAGAAAGATTCAGACCATAAATGTCTCACTCCCGCCATTCATCCCGCCAGATTGCGCCATGTGCCATTTACAATGAAGGATATTTTGCAAATACATAATATAAATGCATGATTTTGGATAATTCTTTTGACTTTTAATGATATTTAGTTTGTACAATGGTACAATAGTAGACAACGAATGTCATGCACTGCAATCATTTGTAACATCAGTTAGAAAACGCTCCTCTCTGTTGGAGAGACTTCATGATACGGAGAGCTGGTGGTCATGATCGTAAATACACGGTGGAAGAAAAATGTGGCATCAATCGCATCGGCTTTATTTTCGTTCGCCTTCGCGTTGCTGATTGGAGCCATCATTATTTGGGTAACGGGATCCGACGCACTCCATGTTTATGGCGTTCTCATTAAAGGGGCGCTGGGAGGTGTTAAGAAGATCAGTGAAAGTCTTCTCAAGTCGTCGACATTACTCCTTACAGGACTGAGTTTCACTTTTGCTTCAAAATGCGGATTAATCAATATCGGCGCTGAAGGTCAGCTGTACATGGGCGCTGCTTGTTCCACGGCAATCGGAGTATATTTCGGACATTTGCCCGCATGGATTTTGATTCCTTTTTCAATTATTGGAGGGTTTTTTGCAGGCGCGTTGTGGGGAGGGTTGCTCGGCTTTTTGAAATCTCGCTTCAACGTTAACGAGATTATTACGTCTATTATGTTTAATTACATCGCCATCCAGTTTGTCAGCTATCTGGTCACCGGTCCGATGAAAGATAAGACGCAGACCTACCCCTTCTCCCCCAAAATATCGACGTCAGCCATGCTTCCTATTTTAGTCAAGGGAACGCGGCTGCATATCGGCGTCCTCATCGCGCTGTTTTGTCTAGTGGTTTTCTGGTTTTTTTATAAATACATTCCAAGTGGCTACCGAATCCGCGTCGTTGGTCAGAACAGGCAATGCGCGGAATACGCGGGGTTCAACGTACGCAAAAACATGTTCATTGTTCTGCTAATCGGCGGCGGGTTCGCGGGACTGGCAGGCTCACTGGAAATTTTGGGCGTACAGCACCGATTATTTGAGAATTTTTCTGTAGGGTATGGGTTCAACGGAATCGCCGCCGCCCTTCTGGCAGGACAGAGCCCCGTCGGAATGCTCTTCACCTCGTTCCTTTTCGGGTCACTGAAAAGCGGGGCAAACTCCGTTCAGATGTTTACGAATGTGCCGGCGGAACTCGTCGATATCGTTCAGGGAGTTGTCATCATTACCGTGCTCATGAAGCTGACGACAACCCTCCCCGAACTTTTCCGGGAACGGAGAAAAAAGAAATCCGTCCGCGATGTAGCGAATAAGGAGGCGTTATCATGAATTGGGGCTGGGTTACGGGTATTCTCGCCTCCACCATCAGGCAGTCAACCCCCTTGTTGTTCGTCGCTTTCGGAACTCTTTTTATCCAGAGTTCCGGCATTATGAATATGGCAGGCGAAGGTTTCATGTTACTTTCAGGATTTATCGCCGCCTATGTAACTTCTATTACCCAGAACGTTTGGGCAGGCATGATCGTCGCGACGATCATCACCGGAATCGTCGGCTTTTTCTACACGTTCATCGTACAAAGATTTCATGTCGATCAGATTATCATGGGACTGTCCTTCAACTCTCTCGCGCTCGGGCTAACAACTTTGTTGAACCGCAGCTTATTCCCTCAGGACACTAGTAGCCAGCAAATACTGCCTGAATTTACCTTTAAGCCGCTCGGTTACTCAATCCCTGTTTACCTAGGCTTTTTGCTGATACCTTTGACGGCGTTACTGTTAAAACATACGCGTATCGGACTGAAAATTAGAGCCGTCGGCGAGTATCCCCTAGCCGTCGAATCGGTCGGGCTGGATGTCATACGCATTCGCTATATCGCATGTATCATCGGAACGCTGCTCATCGGTTTTGGCGGTGCGTTCTTGGCGCTTGGAATCAACAATATGTTCCTTGACAACATGACGGGCGGACGCGGGTATATCGCCATGACCACAGTTTCTTTCGGCAAATATACGCCGATCGGGATCTTGGCTGCCGTTGCGTTATTCGGTGCAGGCGATGCTTTGCAGTTCCGCTTGCAAGTAACAGGCAGTATCCCTTATCAGTTTGCCCTGATGATCCCATACGCCATGACCGTTATCGCGCTTGTCCTGTTTGCGCGCAAATCGCGGCAACCGTCAAGTCTTGCGAAACCTTATCGCAAAAGCAAATAGTGTATGTTGCGCAACACAAAACAATCCGTGTGCGCTTTCAACTTAGAAAAAGGAGGAAACATACAATGAAAAAAGTGCTCACCATGATCGTTCTCTTATTGCTGACGATCGCGCTCGTTTTGTCCGCCTGCAAACCGGCTACTCCGGATAAAACGGAAGGACCGGATAAAACTGAAGCGTCTAAACCTGACGTGTCAGATCCCGAAAAATCGCAACCTGACCCGCCGAAAGACTTCAAGATCGCTATTGTCCTGCCGGGACCAATCACCGATATTGGATTCTCAGGTCCCGCCTATGAAGGAGTAAAACGTTTCGGAGAAGAATACGATGTCCCTGTCGCTTACAGAGACTTGGCAGAACCCGCCGATTACGATACGATCTTCAGAGGCTATGCGGAAGAAGGTTACAACCTCATTATTGGTCACGGCAACCAGTTCTTTGAGACTGCCAGCCAAATCGCCGAAGAGTATCCCGATATTAAGTTTGCCGTCACAAGCGCACCTAAAGGAAACGGGACAAACCTCGCCTCTCTCAGACCTAGCTCTCAAGACGTAGGATTCCTCGTCGGAGCGCTCTGCGGACTGATGACAAAGAACAACAAGATCGCGATGGTCTCAGGCTCTGAGATCCCGCCTCTCATCGCCGTGTTGAACGGTACCATCGTAGGCGCTAAATACGTCAATCCCGACGCTGAGGTCGTCAACGTCTACACAGGCAATGTCGATGCTGCCAAGGTCAAGGAAGCAGCGCTCGCCCTCCTCGACGCCGGATGCGATATCCTCAGTCAAACAGCCGATAAAGGTTCCATCGGAGCTATTACCGCGTGCCAAGAGCGCGGCATCTATAACGTCGCAACCTCCGCGGACTTCGCTCCCCAGGCGCCCGACACGGTATTGTCCAGCGTCATGGTGTTGAATGATATTGCGACATACACCGCGGCGAAGATGGTGTACGAAGGTACATTCGAAGGCATCGTTTACCCGTTCGGCATCCGCGAAGATGCCGTCGTCATGACGGGTTACGGTCAGCTGGAAGACAAGATTCCGCAGGAAGTCAAAGACAAGATGGCGAAACTCATTAAGGATATTAAAGACGGTGTCATCTGCACAGAGGATCTCTACGAGGAATACAAGGAATATTACGAGAACAAATAAGCGTCTTCCACTTTGACGAAGCAAAACAAATCAAGAACTTTGGGAGAGATTGACATGCAGGAAACTCAGGCAGCTCCTCGACTTGAATTGAGAGGAATCACTAAAAAATTCGGTGACCTTGTAGCAAACGACCAGCTGGATCTTTGCGTGAAAGTCGGAGAAGTCCACGCCCTTCTCGGTGAGAATGGAGCGGGTAAAAGCACCTTGATGAATGTTCTCTATGGACTGCTTGAACCGAATGCCGGAACAATTATTATTAACGGCGAGGAAGTTTCCATTCGTTCTCCCAAAGACGCGATTCATTACGGACTCGGTATGGTGCACCAGCATTTTATGCTGGTGCCCACACTGACCGTCGTGGAAAATGTCATGCTGATGCTCAGCATCGAGCAAAAATCTTTCATCCTGAACAGGGCGGAGATTTCACAAAAAATCCGTGAAATCTCGGAAAAGTATTCTCTGGAAGTTAACCCTGACGACCTGATCAGCAATTTGACCGTCGGGCAACAGCAACGAGTCGAGATCTTAAAGGCCGTCTACAATGACTCAGAACTGCTGATTCTTGACGAGCCTACGGCGGTTCTCACTCCAACAGAGACAGATGAGCTGTTTCTCATCATCGATCAACTAAGAAAAAACGATAAGTCAGTTATCTTTATCTCACATAAATTAAAAGAAGTAATGGAAATCAGTGACCGGGTCACTGTTCTCCGTGCGGGAAAAGTGATCGGCACGGTCAATACATGCGACACGACACCGTCGGAACTCGCCTTGATGATGATCGGTCGAAAACTCGATATGCACTTAGATCGCGTCCAACACGATGACAAATGCGTTGTGTTGGAAGTGAAAAACCTGAAAATGAAATCCCTATCCGGTGCGCTCTCCGTTGATGATCTCTCCCTGAAAGTGCATCGAGGAGAGATTTACGGCATCGCCGGTGTCGACGGAAACGGGCAAAGTGAACTGATCAAGGGCATTGCGGCACTGCTTCCGCGCATCAGCGGGCAGATTATTATCCAAGGTGAGACACTCGCGCCCAGATGCGCTCCATGCGATGTTCTGAATCATAACATCGCGCATATCCCTGAAGACCGTCAGAAAATGGGGACCATGATGAGCATGGATGTCACGGAAAACTTGATACTCCATAATGTAAGCGACAGCAAGTTTAAATCCATGCGGATTCTGAACTGGAAAAAGCTGACGGATTATTCGGAGAAGCTAATCGAGAAGTATGGTATCAAGGCGGGCGGTCCCCGAGCCCTTCTGCGTTCACTTTCGGGCGGCAATCAGCAGAAACTTCTCGTCGCCCGTGAACTTGAGAAAAAGCCTGACCTGCTGTTAGCTGTTCATCCAACGCGCGGTGTTGATATCGGAGCGCTCGACTACATTCACCACCAGATTATGGATGCCAGAAATAATGGTTGCGCCGTACTCCTTATCTCAACGGAACTTGATGAGATCTTAACTTTGAGCGACCGAATCGGTGTCATTTACAAGGGAAAGATTTTGGGAGAAATGGCAAGAGAAGACATCGATATGAACAAGATCGCGCTCTGGATGATGGGGCACACGTCATAAGATTTGCATGCAGGAGCCTTGCCGTATGATCCGGCAAGACTCCTTCCTTTATTATGGCGCGTCATCGGTTTGACGTGCGCGTGAAGCTCTCCTTACTCAAGCTCCTTCATAGCCTGATCAACGGAGGCGTCCTCATGGATCAGTTTCGCGATCGCCGCGGTGTACTTCGCGGGATCAGGATGTCCCCAGATATTGCGACCCATTGCAACGCCTGCCGCACCCGCGTCGAGTGCATCGCGAATCTCCTGCATCAATTGACGCTCAGGAACTTTCTTCGCTCCGCCTAAAATGACAACAGGCGCGTATACGCTTTCCACAAGCTCGCGCATGCTCTCGATACTGCCTGTGTACTCGGTCTTGATGATATCCGCACCTAGCTCAACAGCTTGACGGCATGCAAATGTAATATTCGCAGGCGTACGGTAATCTTCAGATTTTTCAAAACCGCGCGGAAGCGCCTCAGCGACTACCGGCATACCCCAACGGTGAGCTTGCTGAATATTGCGCGCCAGAGAAGAAAGCGTCTCGTTCTCAAAGCGCGAACCGGGGAAGCACATGGTAATGATCGCGTCCGCTCCCATCGCAAGCGCCTGTTCAGGCGTCACCACTGTTTGTAGCGGTTTGTCATTTGCACCGAGAAAAGAAACGCCGCCATCGATGCGCAGAATGACGCCTTTCCCGAGAAAACAATCCGCAAACTTGTCGAGCATACCGATCGTGGACAGAAAAGCGTCCGCCCCTGCCGATGCGCATGCGCGGATCACTTTCCCCGGGTCTTTCAACGCAGGGAGTACGTTGAAATTAGATCCGTGATCCATCGCAAGGATGAAGGTTCTTTTGTCGGCGCGGAAAATGTGATTCATTCGGTGAGTTGTACCCATAAATTTATCCTCCAATACTACGTGCTTTTCTAAGAGAAGAGCATCGATTCTAGGCTTCAAGTAGTTTTGCCGCAACGGCAGTATCTGTAATCAGCGCATTGATGAGCTGTCCTCGCAGTGCGCCGAGAATCGCCTCAGTCTTGTACGTCATCCCCGCGACCCCCACACGCAACGGTATTTTGCACAGGTCTTCCGGTGCAATCGCCAGTGTTCGGTCGTCAATTTTTGTTTTAAGAATCTTTCCGTCCTTGTCAAAAAGGCGGGTGCAGATTTCTCCCACGGCTTCCGGCGGGACATACGGGCGAATATGTTTAATCTGAGGAAAACTAAGGTTCTTAATCTCCGCGATACCCAGCATCGCGACAGTACAAGACTGAAGAACTTCATACGACCTCAGGAAATATGGCTCGCGCATAATGCCACGGCGTAATTCCTCATCATTAACCAAGACCGGGGCATAAAGCATATTAACTTTTGAGGGAATAACTTCACTGAAACGCATCACGATATTATCCCCTCCAATACCGCCGGCTTGATGGTTCCAGCCTCCCATAAGCTGTGTCGCAGTCAAATTGTCGAGCTCGAGACGTTCCAAGTGATCAAGCATAGCAGACAGCGTTCGCCCGCGTGAAAAACCGATCACATCACCGCTTTGAAGTGTTTCTGCCATAAAGCGTGCGGTCGCCCGACCGATGGATACGAAAAATTCTTGTTCATCCTGAGTCTCTTCAACCAGTCTGACAGCCCTCAGATTATATTTGTTTGCAAGTAACGTTTCCTGCTCTAAAAACATGGACGATTCACCGTGGATGTGTATTTCCACGATTCCAAGACTGAGACACTTAGCCAGAATCCTGTTGATTCTCTGCCTCGATGTCCTCATTCTTTTTGCTATTTCACCTTGCGTGAGACCGCCCAAATAGTAAGCGTAAGCAACTCGCGCGTAAAGCGGTACATCTACGTGTGTCAAATCTTCCGCATCTCTCATAGCAAAACATTTAATCCTTTGTCTCGTCAGGTACATTTACTCTCGATGCATATTCAAAGAAACTCTCTTCCAGTGTCCGGCGCACGAAGTCCAGATCTTTTTCGACTTGCTCGCGTACTTCTTCCAAAGAATCAAACCGCACAACGCCGCGCACTTTTTCCTGCAGATCCATTCTAAGATACTGACCGTAAAGATTGCCGGAAAAATCGAGAAGAAAATTTTCTACGGTGAGATACTCAAAATCGTCGACGGATGGACGGCGTCCGATATTGGCCATGCTGCGGTATAAGTTTCCGTCGACCATTGAAATGGCGCCGTAAACACCGTCGGGGGGCAAATGCTTATTCGGTACAAAACTGATGTTCGCCGTAGGCATTCCGACCGTTCGTCCTAGCTGTTTACCGTAAACGACTTCACCGTAGATGATATAAGGGTGACCAAGCATTGCCCGCAGGTTTTTAAACTCACAGGCATCCAGCAATTCCGAAGCGCGCTCACAAGTGACAGGCTCTCCGTCGTAGCTGACGATGTCGCACAGCATAAGTTCACACCCGAGAAGCGAGCTCATCTCCCTAAACAGCGGAAGCCGCTTGTCACAGGCGCCTGCAACAATCACTTCGGCACCGAGCTTTTCAACGGCAAAGCGGACGAGGGTCGCGTCATCGAAGCTTTCCAGATCGATAGACACCATGAGATCGAGTTCGCTTTTCTCAAGAAGGAGGCGCTTTTCCAGCTCAGACGTCATACATTTTGAGCTGTTCAACGCATTGTCATAATTGAAGCTGAGCAGCACGGACCTGAGACCGCGCGAAGACGCCGTCCCGGTCAGAAGATCGATCACCGCCTTATGCCCGCGATGCAGACCGTCAAACCTGCCCAACGCAAGACAAGAAGGTGTATGAGATACTTGTGTCAGTTCTAAATAATCCATTGCGGACGTCTCCTTATTCAAGCAAAGATTCCATCGTTTCTGTTTCAGCTTTGCGTCTTTCTTTTGCACTCGAAAAAAAGATCAGCACCCCGCAAAGCATATAAGATGCCGTAAAGACCCAAATATACCATCCGCCTATAAAAAATTGCGGAACATAACAAGATAATAAAATAATCATCATGACGACCGGTGTGATTTTACCGCCTGGAGCGTTAAAAGCTGCCTGCCCCGGGAATTTCGTCCTCGCCTTGATAACAGTGATACAAATGATCGAGACAACGATCGCATTGCACATCGCGCTCAAGTTGATCGCGAATAATGTAACGTCCGGGAAGGCAGCTAACGCGGCAAAGCATAGCGTCACGAGAACGACTGCTCTCAGCGGCGCACCTGTTCTTCTATTGTTTTTTCCCAGAGCTCGCGGTAGGATTCCGGAAAGAGCGGCAGCCTGCACGACGCGAGCCGCAAGCGCCGTCAGAACCATCATGTTGGAGAGAAGTGCGATCGTTGCCGCCAGCGAAAGCAGCATTGGCAACCAGGGAAGATTCATCAGCTTTGTGCGGGCGGCGGCATAGAGCGGAATCATTGCCATGTTGGGATCACTTCTCAGAAAATCGGCACTTACTAATCCGAGGGTAGCGAGCAGAATCAGAAAGTACAGTGACATCACTACACTCATGGCAATCATCATGGCGCGCGGGATTGTTTTATTCGGATTCTTAATTTCACCGACCATGAAGGCCGCGGATACAATGGAACCGTACGCGACCATCGCGATAGGAACCGAAAGGATGAAACCGAAAGGTCCTTGTCTCCCCTGTGTGAAAAAAGGATGAAGGAGGGAACTATCCCACGCCCCGCCAAAAAAACTAACACCGACATAAACGAGCATTGTCAAGATCAGTGAACTGGTCAGAATGGCACTGACCCGTCCCGCAACGGAAATATTAAATGCATTCAAAAAGCCACAGAGAAAAATGGACAAAAGAGCTAAAGGAACGCGTAAATTCGAAAGCGCGGGAAAAGCCTGACTTAGATATGAACCGACATAAACAGCTGCAAAAGACGCCCCGACCCATGCGCCGCTCAAATAACCCCAGCTCGCAATCCATCCCCATAAACGCCCTTGCTCGGGCGTCTTCCCGAGTGTTTTCGAGGGGAAGACAAAAACACCGCCCGAACGAGGAAAAACGGTCGACAATTCCGCGTTGAGCAATCCGTAGAAAAACAAGACAACCCCCGCGATGATCCATGAGAGGATGGAAGCGGGACCGGCGTTCATGATGGTTACCCCGGAAAGGGAGAAGATGGCGCTCCCGAACATCCCGCCGATGATCATCGTTGAGCTATGGAGAAGCCCAAGCTTTCCACGGTTGTTTGCCATTTTCTTCCCTTTCGCACCTATCCCAGTGTCAAAAGGCACTGTTGTTACATTCCGACCTATATTTTGACGATAACCCGATACGTTTTAGGATCTATTGCGCGTTGGAGGGCGTAATCAATATTCTCAAACGGCACCTCCTCAGAAATGAGACGGGCAGGGTTCACAATTCCGGTAGACAGCAGCTTGGAAGCTACATAAAAATCTTTGATCTTGGGGTTTACGGAACCTGTGATAATCATCTCGGAATAATGAACGTGATTGACATCAAGCTCGATGGGGAGTTTAGGATGAAATGAGGAGTAAAGCACAACTCTCCCCAGCTTGCCTGCCATGTCGATTGCTTCCGCCGCTGACTGCGGATTAGCGACCGTACAGAAAACTACGTTTGCTCCACGTCCTTCCGTCAATTCGATTACTTTCTCGACCGCATTGCATTTCCCTGCGTCGACGAGCACATCGGCACCCATCTCCTTCGCGATTTCCAAGCGTTCCGGATCAAGCTCGATGGCAATGACTCTGGCTCCGCGAAGTTTCGCCAGTTTTATGTGGAAAGCGCCCATAATGCCCACGCCGATTACGGCGACATCATCGCCCAATTCAATATTCCCCTGAGAAATACTGTGCACGCAACAGGCGAGCGGTTCCGTCAGTGCGGCGTAAGAGAGGTTAATGTCGTCCGCCATTTTGTAGAGAAGCGACTCTTCTATAAGGATATATTCCGACAGCCCTCCGGGACCGTTAATCCCTTCATGCAGTGATGCCTGGAAGGAAATAACACATTGGTTCTCGTGACCGTTGCGGCAATAATAGCAGGAACCGCAGTTCGTCAAAATGCGTGCGGTCACATGATCACCCGGTTTGAGATGAACCACTTTATCGCCGATCTCGCATACAGTGCCTGCAAACTCATGACCACCGGCAAAGGGGTAGTAACGCATAACACCGTTGTACACTCTCTGTTCCAGCGTACAGAGCGCACAACTGTCAATTTTGACAAGAGCCTGCGTACCGAGAGGCTTTTTCAATTCCAGTTCTTTGAATTCAATCGTTTTCTCTCCTGTAAACACAGCGACTTTGTATGTACTCATAATCTGCACCTCTTTCTATTGCCCCAAAAGGTGTTACAAATGCTCTAGAGGCATTAAAATAGTTATCCTTATTCTAAACACTGTACGTCTAGAATGCAACACGAAAATATGCACAAGACTTCGGATAGCGCAATATTACCGCTACTTCCGGAGGTGCTGATACAAGCGAGATAAGCGAAATAAAACGGACAAAAAAATGAACGACAGTGAGGTCGCGGCACCGATGAGTATTACTGATGCTGTCCTCGCCGGAATATATCCTCCTTTCGTCGCAAACGACGCATGAAGAACGGAAAAATTGCGATGAGAATTAATCCGGCAACGTTCGTCGTGATGGAAAAAGACCACCAGATGCCTTTGACGCCGAGCGACGTGGCAGAGAGCGCAGCCCCGATAGGAAGACGCAACATCATGAAACTCGTCATGACGATTGAGGGGATAAAGGATTGACCGAGCGCGGAAAAAGCGGAGCTTGTCAGCAAGGTCAGCCCTTGGAGCAACTGCGAGGCGGAAAGAACTTGCAGATAGTCGCGACCGTGGACAATCGACACCGGATCGGAGAAGAAGAGACCCATGATCGGTCCACCGAGAAAATAGAGAATGAGCGTAGTCACGGTACAGATCGAGAAGATAAGATAAAAACCGACGCGATACCCTTTCCCTGTGCGATCAAATAAACGAGCGCCGAAATTCTGCGCCATAAAAGCATTGACCGCGACGCTGAAACCGTCGGCCGTCATCCACGAAATACTTTCGATCTGCGCCCCGAGCCGCTGAGCCGCCACGGCAAGATCGCCGAACCGGACAATTTGGCGAGAGATCAGGATTGTCACTGAGGCGTGCATCGCCCCTTGAACGGAGATCGGCGCCCCAAGTTTCGCAATAGGCTTCAAGAGCTGAAGATTCAAGCGCTCACGGAAAAGGCGCAAATTCGAAAACAGTTCATGCCGCTTGACTGCCACCAACATGAGTACGAACGCGATGACCTCGGCGACCAAAGTCGCAATCGCGGCGCCGGCGACATCCCACTTGAAGACGAGAATAAATAGCGGGTCAAGCGCCATATTGGTCACCAACCCTGTTACATAGATGACAAAAGGTGTGAAACTGTTTCCCGACGCCGTAAGAACGGCACTGTAGAGCCTGACACCGACCTTCGGTATGAGACCGAGACTTACAATGCGCAGATACGTCTCCATCCGAGCGATCGTATCGGCTTCATTGAACTGAAAAATCGAAGTGAGAACACCCGACATCGAGACGAACAGAATCGTCGCCGCGAACGCCATGGCATACCCGAGGCGCAGCGCAGCCCGCGTCCACATCCTCGCCTCACCCTGCTCGCCGGCGCCGAGCGATTGTCCGACAAGCACTTGTCCTCCCACGCGCGGGATCGAAAACAAGTTGTCTATGAGCCAGAGCAGTGTCCCGCACGACCCGACGGCGGCGACGGCGCGGTCGCCTAATCCAGCGACCCAGAACATATCGGTCAGCGTATATGCGAGCCCCACAAAAGAGCCCGCCATAATCGGCATCGCAAGCCTTACAATAGTCGGCAGAATTCGACCTTCAAGCAAGTTGACTTGTTTTTTTGAGCGCATGGAAACTCCGTTCATTGACTGATCAAGAGAGATTCTATCACAGCAATCCTCTTCGTTGACCATTGAAGAATGCGATTCCAAGCGTTAAACTGGATAAGATACATATCATGGAACCGATGGGAGAGTAATCTTAATTATCATGCTTTCCGCGTGCATCTCCTATCTCCAAAAAAGCAAAGGGTAATGTATGAAGATGAAATGGCTTGGCTTGTCACAGGCGATCCACCCCGCCGACAAGAAGGGAACAGCCGATCTCGCGATCAAGCAGCTCTCCGGTTTTTCCCGTGTAACAATCCCTCTTGACATGCAAGTTGGTCCCGGCTGCGAATCAATCGTGAAAAAGGGTGACCACGTTGACATCGGAGACCCCCTCGGAAAACCGCTCGGCGCGTGGAGTGTGCCGGTCCATGCGAGCATCTCCGGCGAAGTCGAATCGGTCCAACAACAAATTTTGAGTGACGGAAGTCGCGCGCAGTATGTGACCATCGTCTCAGACGGCAAAGATACGGTCTCTGAACTCGTGGAGAAGCCCGTCGTCACGGATCACGCAAGTTTTATCGAGGCAGTCCGCGCATCCGGTCTCGTCGGACTCGGTGGCGCCGCTTTCCCGACGCATGTCAAGCTCAATCCCCCGCCCGACAAAAAAGTCGATACGCTCATCGTCAATGCGGCGGAGTGCGAACCTTACATCACGACAGATAATCGTATATGTTTGGAAAACGCCTATGAGTGCGTCGCCGGAGCACTTGCAACAGCATTCTGGTGCGACATCGAACATGTTGTATTCGGAATCGAAGACAATAAAAAAGACGCCGCCTCCGCACTGAAAAAAGCCGCCAAACGCGCAAAACATGAAGGTCGCGGCAGTGTCGAGATAAAAGTTCTGCCGACCTCTTACCCGACAGGAGCGGAAAAAGTGCTAATTCGTTTAATTAATGGTCGTATCGTTCCGGAAGGCGGTCTGCCCGCCGACGTCGGCGTCATCGTGCAGAATGTTACGACCATTTGGTTTATCGCACGGTATCTGAGGACAGGCATGCCGCTCATCAAAAAATGGATCACGCTCGACGGGGGCGCCGTCAAGACTCCGGGCAACTTTGAGGTTCCGATCGGGAGCAGCATAGAAGAAGTCATCGAGAAAGCCGGCGGTCTGAAAGCTGAAGCCAGAAAGATTATTATGGGCGGACCGATGATGGGCGTCGCCGTCGATGACATTACCCGTCCGATTTTGAAACATAACAACGCCATCCTCGTCTTCACGGAGGAAGAAGCCGCACTACCGGAAGAATCGGCATGTATCCACTGCGGTCGATGTTTCCGCGCGTGCCCGATGAAGTTGATGCCTGCCGCACTCGACAAAGCAGCGCGCGCAAATAATGCGACTGAACTCGACGAACGCCACGTCCTCAACTGCATCGAATGCGGTAGCTGCACATATGTTTGTCCCGCCAAGCGCTACCTCGTCCAGAACATCCGAAACGGAAAAACACTTGTTCGCGCCGCAAGAGCGGCTGCCCGCGAGAAAGGAGGTCAGAGCTGATGTTACGCGTATCCGCTTCACCGCATATCCGCGACAAGACGACAACGCGTTCGGTGATGTTGCATGTTGTCATCGCGCTCGTCCCCGTCATCATCGCGTCGACCTTTATTTTCGGCTGGAGAGCTCCGATGCTCTTCGGCATCAGCGCCGCCTCCGCAGCTCTATTCGAAGCGCTTGCGAGGATTGTGATGAAGAGAAAGCAGACGGTCGGCGACTTCTCCGCCGTCGTCACCGGTTTACTCCTCGCGGCAAGCTTGCCCGTTAACTGCCCGATCTGGGTTTTGCTCATCGGCAACTTCGTCGCCATTGTCGTCGCCAAACAACTATTTGGCGGTCTCGGCGACAACTTCGCCAACCCCGCCGTCACGGGGCGTATCGTCCTATCCGTCTCCTTTACGGCACAGATCTCAACTTACAGCGTGCTAGGAAAATTCGCAGGCGACGCGGCGACCGATCTCGTGTCAAGCGCGACACCGCTGGCCATCGTCGGACAAGGTCAGGGCTCATTGCCCTCTACACTCGATTTATTCCTCGGATGCCACGCCGGCTGTATCGGCGAGACTTCAGTCGTCGCCCTTCTCATCGGCGGCATCTTTCTCCTTTTGACGGGGATCATCGACATCTGGGCGCCGATTTCTTTTATCGGCACAACAGCCCTCTTCATGTTGGCAACGGGACAGGACGTCCTCGTCCACTTGCTCTCGGGCGCGCTCGTCTTGGCGGCGTTTTTCATGGTCACTGATTATGTGACGACGCCAACGACCATTCTCGGTAAAATTATCTTCGGCGTTGGAGCGGGACTCTTGACGGGACTACTGCGCGTCTATAGCGCCATGCCTGAGGGTGTCTCTTTCGCCATCCTGCTGATGAACATTCTCACCCCCCACATTGAACGGTGGACAACACCCATGACGGTTGGAGGTACTAAACATGCCAAATCATGAGAAAAGCAAACAGCATGTTCCCTTCATTGAAAGGGGTGTAGTGCCCGCCATCATTCTGACGGTGATCTGCGCCGCATGTGTCGCTTTGCTCGCTGTCACTGCGACGATCACGGCGGACGCACGTGCAAAACAGGAACAGTTGATGGCGGACGCAAACAAGCGTGCGCTCTTCCCCGAAGCCGACGACTTCCCGGTGGAATTGATTACGGAAGCCGGCACAAGCTTCCCCGCAAGTACACCGGTCGATTTGACGATCGATCATCCGAGTGTCGATCAGATATTTGTCGTCAAGCAAAAAGGCGATGTCGTCGGAGCCATCGTCCGCGCATCGAGCAAGGGCTACGCGGGACAAATGCCGGTGATGGTCGGTTTCAATCTTGAAGGCGTTATTGTCGGTATCGTGCCGGATGCATCGAATGAGACGGCAGGGTTAGGACAGAACGTCGCCTTGGCGCCGTTCACTGATCAGTTCAAGGGGCGCTTTCTATCTGATCCGTTGAAAGATATCGACATGGTGAGCAGCTCCACGATCTCTTCCGTCTCCGTCATCAACTCCGTTAAAGCTGCGGCTGCCGCCTTCAACGCATTTATGCAAATAGAAGTGGAGGAATCACCGTGACAAAGAAGAACTCTCTTTTTTATGAATTCCTGAAAGGTGTTCTAAAGGAAAACCCGCTTCTCATCCTGATGTTGGGAACTTGTCCGGCGCTCGCCGTCACGACATCGGCGGAGAACGGACTGGGCATGGGGGTCGCCGCGACGGCGGTCCTGATCATGTCGAACGTCGTCATTTCTCTCTTACGGAAAGTCATCCCTGACAAAGTCAGAATTCCAGCCTACATCACCATCATCGCCAGTCTCGTCACTATTCTGCAATTCCTCATGCAGGCGTACGTGCCGGCGTTGAACGCCTCACTCGGCATCTTCATCCCGTTGATCACTGTCAATTGCATCATTCTCGGACGCGCGGAGGCGTTTGCGAACAGTCACGGCGTTGTGCGCTCCGCCATCGACGGACTCGGCATGGGCGTCGGCTTTACGCTCGCGCTCTTCTTCATAGGTTCGATAAGAGAAATCCTCGGTTTCGGTACGTTCTTTGGAATGAAGATGCCGTGGATCACGGAAGGCGGTCTGCAACCGATGATGATTTTCGGATTGCCTGCCGGCGGCTTCGCAGTCTTCGGCATCATGGTCGCCATCACGCAGAAGCTGAATAAGCGTTTTTATGCACGACAACCACAGGCGGTCATAGGATGCGCTGAGTCTCCCGGCTGCATCAGCGCCAACACAGCTCCTGTTGATCACGCGTCGGATGATCTCGAAGGGCAGACAGATGAGCCAAAAGTCATTGTTCCCAAAGCATTGAGAGAGCCGGGTATTCTGGTCGAGCTTAAGGATGTGAAGCAAGCAGAAAGAGAGGAAACGAAATGAAAGAAATGCTCATCATTTTACTCAGTGTCGTCCTGATCGACAATCTCGTTCTCTCAAGATTCTTAGGTGTTTGTTCGTTTCTCGGACTGACCAAGGATTTGAAAAACGCGATGGGCATGAGCGTCGCCGTTATCTTCGTCATGATCGTCGCGACAGGTATCACGTATCCCATCTATTGGTCTATTTTAGAACCGATCAATCTCGGCTATTTGCAGACTGTTGTCTTCATCCTCGTCATCGCCGCCGTCGTTCAAGTGCTTGAGGCGATTATCCGCAAGGCATTCCCGCCGCTTTACAAGGCGATGGGTATCTATTTGCCACTTATCACGACGAACTGCGCCATCCTCGGCGTCATGCTGATTAACATTCAGGAGATCTACAACTTCGGTAGCGCCATGATGTCATCGTTCGGAGCCGGTGTCGGCTATATGCTGGCGATGTTTCTATTCACAGGCGTTCGCGAGAAAATGGAAAAAGCCGATATTCCCGAATTCATGCAAGGTCTGCCTATCACCTTAATGGCAGCCTCCGTCGTCTCTGTCTCTTTCATGGGATTCAAAGGCGTAATTGAGAACTTATTCGGTTAAGCGTGGAAGGAGATTATTATGGTCATCATCCTACTCAATTCCGTCCTCGGCGCTACTCTCATTGGCGGAGGCATCGCGCTCCTGATGGGCGCCATCATTCTCGTTGTCTTTCATTATTTCAGCGTGGAGAAAGATCCTCTTCAGGAAGAGCTTGAGGGCATCCTCCCCGGTGTGAACTGCGGAGGCTGTGGCTATAGCGGTTGTTCCGCCTACGCGTCCGCCCTCGCCGACAAATCCGAGGAAGACACAACACTCTGCACGGCGGGCGGTCAGGATACAGCGACGGCTATCGCCGCAGCGCTCGGCGTCGAGGCGGGAATGGTCGTCCCATTCGTTGCGAACGTCTTCTGCCAGGGGACGTGCGAACACACGCATGAACGATACGAATACACGGGAACACCGCACTGCGCATCGGCGAACGGACTCTTCTCCGGACCTAATTCCTGCACTTTCGGGTGCCTCGGTTTCGGCGACTGCGTCAACGTCTGCGAATTCAACGCGATCTACATCGAAGACGGCGTCGCTAAGGTGAACCACAATCTTTGCACCGCATGCGGCAAATGCGTCAAAGCTTGCCCGAAAGAGCTGATCCGTCTGATTCCCAAGCACGAGCTCGCGACGAACGTCACGTGCTCCAATCACTGGCCCGCGAAAGTCGTGCGGAACACCTGCAAGGTCGGGTGCATCGCCTGCAGCCGTTGTGTGCGCACCTGCCCCGTCGACGCCATCAAGATCGAAGACAACCTCGCAGTCATCGACCAATATGCTTGCATCCACTGTGGAGAGTGCGTCGAAGTCTGCCCGACAAAAGCTATTCATCGCGGACTCCTCGACGGACCATGCGCCGAACACAAGGAAAAGCAGGTGGGGTAACGCGTCAGCGCACTGACAACTCATAAGAAAAAGTGCAATCAAAAACACCTGTCCTCCCCCGGGTCAGGTGTTTTAAGTTAGCCTGAAATAGCCCGGAGTAAGCTCGTTTAGTTTACAGGCGTCACTCCGCGCATTTGTCAGCTTAAAAAATCTTACGCGCGCTGAACGAGACCGCTTCTGAGGCAGCGCGTGCAGACGTTCATTCTCTTGGGGACTCCGTCAACGACGACGCGAACTCTCTTGATATTCGCGCGCTGACGATGCAGTCCGCGACCGGAAATCTGCGAACGCGTAATTTTGATTTTCCTGCCGAAAAACATATCCTTCGAACATATTTCGCATCTAGCCATGTTGTATCTCCTCACCTTCGGTGCATTCAATCGTATCCGTCGCGCAAAAGCGCAAGGTAGATAGTAACACAGAAATTCAGGTCACGCAAACATGAAGTTATCCGATTTTTCCGAGCGTTTTCCGAGAGAGCACGATAAGCTTGACACACGCAATGACCGACAAATTCGCTGTCAAGCAGCAATATGTCACCTTATATGTGATGAAACCGCTTTTACCGGGTTGGTAATATCTCCAACCAGTATCCATCCGGGTCCTGAATGAAATAGATCCCCATGGATGGATTTTCAAAGCAAATGCAGCCCATCTTTTCATGCAGTGCATGTGCCGATTCAAAATCGTCTGTCTCGAACGCCAGATGAAATTCCTCATCCCCGAGATCGTACGGTTCGGGATGATCCTTAAGCCAAGTCAATTCCAGTTCAAAATCGCTCTCTTCATTCCCGAGATACGCGATGATAAAAGAGCCATCCTCCGCCGTGATGCGGCGCTTTTCCTTCAATCCCAGCGCCTCCTCGTAGAAAACGAGTGAGCGGTCCAGGTCCGTTACATTATAGTTTTCATGTACCATCTTGAATTTCATAAGTTATTCCTCCTCAAGTTTAATTTCCCAATGGGTTTCTTTTGTCGTATCTAGTATAATCGTCTCCGATTCCCGCGAGGCGGGAAGCTCCCTAAATCGATCTACAATGCCTCTGTCTTCCCAGAAGTGCATCGGCAAAACATATCGCGGACGCAGGACAGACAGAATCTGCTCCATGCCTTTCCAATAATTATCTTCCAGCCGACCATCCAGAACGGCAAAGGCTACGTTGATCGACGTGCCCTCAAGCTTTTTGATCTCGCGCTTAAAAACGGTTTCTTGGTTTTCAAGCCATTCCGGATCTTCGTCAGGCCAGTCCCACCAATGAAGATCGCCCGCGTGAAAAAGCGTTGCACAAGGGGTTTTGACGAGAAAAGCAATGCCTTCATCGGTGGAAAGAAGCGTCATCACCGTGCCAAGCCCTTCAATCGCGTATGTCTTGTCAGCATCCAAATACTGCACATTACGACCTTTCGGCACCGCCGGATCCCCCTTGATATCAAATGACAGAAGATAGGTCGTTCGGGGGTGAATGTCCGAAAGAGAGAAGATCTTAGGGTTATAGTGATCCTCATGAACATGGCTCACAAATACAAAAAGCGGCTTTTCGTCAGGCTTCTGTCCTATAAACGAAAGATCTCCGCAATAATAATCAAACAGCAGCAACACGCTGTCCGTTTCAACGAAAAAACCACTGTGTCCCAAATAATCGATTTTCATGGACAAATAACACACCTCCTTAGCTTCTACTTACTATCATTCTACTTCGAAATATTCAATATTCTTAATTTCTCGAAACAGAAAGATGCCACTGTCTGAGCTTTTATACGATGATTTATTTCTTAGAATCTGCAACAATCGTTCGCACACTCGCTTCACGATCTTTCATTGTCTTATCAAATAAATCCTCTCTATTTCTTCTTTCACCTCACAAATTAGCACTCACCTTGGGCAATTCTTGACATCAATACCACCGTCCTCGACATGCAGACCGCGTGAAAACATTTCAACAGCTTGGATGGTGACGACGTGGTAACGGTCGCTCAGGAGATCGCGGGCAAGTGTCGCGTGATTTCAGCTGACGCAGATAAGCCGTTCACAATTGGCGGTTCGAATAACATCGAAAGCGGTGAGGTCAAACTGTATCCACATATTGAACTCGCAGGAGTTAAACCTGTTTTACTTGGGAAGGACACGGTCAAAATCGGCGATGATGTCTTCCGCATCTTCCAAACCGACTGAAATGCGCACGAGACTCTCCGGAATGTTTGCCGCTTTCAGCTCTTCCGCGTTGTACGCGGAATGTGTCATCGTCGCCGGCTGCTCGACCAACGTCTCCGCATCGCCGAGCGAGACGGCGATCGTACAGAGTTCAAGATTGTTGATAGCGGCAGCCGTCTCCTCGCGGCTCATGGCGAACTCGACGGCAATCATGCCGCCGAAACGACGCATCTGTCCCTTTGCAATCTCGTGACCGGGGAAATCTTCAAATCCCGGATAATAGACACGCGTGACGGCGGAGTGTGCGCGCAGATAGCCCGCAAGTTTTTCGGCGTTGGAGCAATGCTTTTCCATGCGGATGTCGAGCGTCTTGAGACCGCGCTCAATGAGAAAGGCGTTGAAGGGACTCATCGTCGCACCTGTTAAATCCTTCAACCCGACACTACCGCAACAAGCAATAAAATCCTCGTCGCCGACGATAAAGCCGCCGATGACATCGCCGTGTCCGTTCAGATACTTGGTCGCGCTGTGAACGACGACATCAGCGCCTAGAGCCAGCGGCGTCTGTAGATAAGGCGAACAGAACGTGTTGTCGACGATGACCTTGATCTCGGGATTGTATGCGTGCGCTATGTCGGCGATCGCCTTGATGTCAACAATCTTAAGCGTCGGGTTACAGGGCGTCTCGAAGTACACGACTTTTGTTCTCTCGGACAGCGCCGCCTTGAGATTGTCCGGGTTCGTAAAATCATGAAAGGTAGCAGAAATTTCGAAACGCCTGAACTGGTGCGCGAGCAACGAGAACGTGCACCCGTAAAGCGTCTCGTCGGCGACGACTTCATCGCCCGATGAAAGCGAAGTCCAGAGCGCGGACGAGATGGCGCCCATACCTGACGCCGCCGCGAGAGCGGCTTGCCCGCCTTCTAGCGATGCCACTTTCTTCTCAACGGCATCAAGCGACGGATTGCCTAGCCTTGTGTAGATGTAGCCTTGCTCTTCACCCGCAAAGCAGGCGCCTCCATGTTCAACGGAATCAAATTCAAATGTGGATGTCTGGTAGATGGGCGTCGACAACGCGCCTTTTGGATTCTTCTCTTTGCCGGCGTGAATTTGCCTTGTCGCAAAACCGTGATGACGTTCGTTTTTCATAAATCCCCCCCTCGGAGTTGCGATCAGAGATCGCATAAATCGCTCTTCATCATGATCTTCACTTTTTTCACTATGTGTTTTTCATCAAAACGTATTCGATTTCCTGGCTGACATCTTCAAAGTCATCGCAGCACCCTTCTAAACGACGGAAAATCTCGGTCCATGCGATGACAGCGATCGGGTCCTGTTCTTCGAGGTAGAGTCTGCGGATCGCACGCATATAGATTGCGTCGCCCTCTTCCTCCAAGCTGTTGAGTTTGATAATGTTGGCACGGATATCGTTCGAGCGACGGAAGTTCGCAAATTCAGCCATAATCTTCATAAGCACTTCCGTACTGGTCATAATCACCTCGACGAATTCGAAGGCTTCTTTGCGAAGTTCTACGATGTTGTACATATAGAGGCGCATTAAAACATCTTCAATCGCATCTGTCACATCATCGATTCGCTGAGCGATCGCAAGAATATCCTGCCGTTCAATAGGTGTAATAAATTCACGTGCCAGTTTTGATGTGAGTTCTTGTAGTTTAATATCTGCAGAATGTTCAATATCGTGCATCTCATCGAGAGTACCTGATGATAGATACTCGATATTGTAATCATTCATGGTGTCACTTAAGAAAGAAGCCGCCTTTTGAATGTACTCGACGAGCTCTTCGAGCAGAGCGAAATAATCATTTTTTCTTTTTTTCTTTTTCATTCATATATCTCCCTCATATGACAGCAGTATCATGTCAAACAACGTGCGCGGTGGCAATTAAAAGATCGCCATAAAGAGCTTCGTCATGCCGTATCCGATCAGACCGCAACATGGAAAAGTAAGCACCCAACTCACAACCATTTCACCAACTATGCCCCATTTGACATTCGATAGACGTCCGGATGCCCCCACACCGACAATCGCGATCGTTTTCGTGTGAGTCGTGCTGACGGGCAGACCGAAGACCTGCGCCAATAACAGACTGGCGCTCGCCCCAAGGTCAGCGGCAAATCCTTGGTAAGGTTCAAGCTTCACCATATCCATCCCGACCGCCTTGATGATACGGTAGCCGCCGATGGAGGTTCCAAGCGCCATCACTAACGAGGAAAGCAGCATCATCCAGATCGGCACCTCAAAGGCGCCCGCCACCGACTGTCCTTTATTCAGCATAATGCCCAGCATAAAAACAGCCATGAATTTTTGACCGTCCTGCGCGCCGTGCATGAAAGCCATGCCCGCAGCCGCACCGATTTGCGCTTTTCGAAAACCTTGTGCCAGATTGCGCCGGTGACCATTGCAGCAAATCCTCTCGATGATTTTCGTAGTCACATAGCCGAATACAAATCCGAGAACTGACGATAGAACCAATCCATAAAGAACTTTCACCCATTCAGCCCCATTGATACCTGAAAAGCTGCCTTGCAAACCGATCGCACCACCGGACAACCCGGCGATCAGCGCGTGACTTTCGCTTGTTGGTATACCGAAGTAAGAAGCGCCTGAAGCCCAAACAACAATAGCCACCATGGCGGCACAAAGCGCGACAATGCTATCGTGCGCATCGCCTCCAAAATCAACCATATTAAAAATCGTCTCAGCGACCGTCGCGCTGATCATGGTCATTACGAAAACGCCTAAGAAATTCATAACGGAAGCGAGGATGATCGCGCCTCGGACAGAGATGGCACGCGTAGAGATAGCCGTTGCAATCGCATTAGGTGCGTCAGTCCACCCATTCACTAAAATAACGCCAATTGTCAGGATAACAGTGACGGCAAGTAACGGATTTGATGCAACGTCTCTAACAAATGAAAAAAAATCCATGCGCTCTACATTGTAACCTATTCTCAGATCTAATGTAATTCAAGCAGAATCATTTCAGTCGCGTTTCGGCATGCCTCCGCGCATCGCGTCAAACAGCGATTTGTCTGCTAGTGACACATTAATCGATGAAATAAACTGGTCATTACTTCGCGTTTTCAGAAGAAGTCCAAGCATCGTCTCCGTCACGGCTGCCGTCTCAAGCTGCGTGAACGTTTTGCGCAAAAGCCAAATGGCATCGAGTTCTTTTTCGCTCAGGAGCAATTCTTCGCGGCGTGTTCCGGAACGTGTGATATCGATAGCGGGGAAAATGCGTTTGTCCGCCAATTTGCGATCGAGGATGACTTCCATATTGCCGGTACCCTTAAACTCTTCAAAGATCACCTCATCCATGCGTGATCCCGTTTCGATCAGAGCCGTCGCGATGATGGTCAGACTTCCGCCGTTCTCAATATTGCGTGCGGCGCCAAAGAACCGCTTCGGTCCGTATAAAGCGCCGGGATCGAGACCGCCTGACAGCGTGCGTCCCGTCGGGTTAATTGTCAAGTTGTACGCCCGACCCATGCGTGTGATGCTGTCGAGAAGAATCACGACATCCTTGCCGAGTTCGACGAGACGCATGGCGCGCTCTAGCACGAGCTCCGTAATGCGGACATGGTTTTCAGGTGTTTTATCGAATGTCGAATAGACGACTTCGCCCTTGATTGAGCGCTGCATGTCGGTCACTTCCTCTGGACGCTCATCGATGAGAAGTACGATCAGTTCCGTCTCGGGGTTATTGAAGGAAATCGAGTTCGCAATTTTCTGGAGCAAGATCGTCTTACCAGCTTTCGGCGGCGATACAATCATACCGCGCTGACCTTTTCCAATCGGACAAACGAGATCGATGATGCGCGTCGAGAGTTCTTCGCGATTCGTCTCCAATGTGTATCGCTCTCTCGGATAGATGGGCGTCAAACGGTCAAAATGAGGACGCCGAATCATCTTGTCGGGCGTTTCGCCGTTAACTTCACGTACATAGAAAAGTGCCTTATAACGATCGTTGTCGCGCTGATGACGTACGGGTCCCGTAACTAGGTCGCCGGTACGCAGATTGAATCGGCGGATGTATTGCGGGGGAACATAGATGTCGCGGCTACTTTGGATGTAGTTTTCAACACGGAGAAAGCCGTATCCTTCAGGCATTACTTCCAGGACTCCGGTCGCGATTTCCTGCGACCTCTCATCGCCCTTTTCATCTTCCTCGCCGTTATCCTCCTCAGACTCCACAGCTACGAGCTCTCGGTGCTTTACTTCCGCGACGGGTGCATTTTCCGCGACATCGGCTTCTTCCAACGTTTCTTCCGCGACTTCCGCACTTTCAGAACGATCAGACTTCTTTTTCGAGGCTGTCTTCTTGACTTCGCGCGCCGCTTTCGCGCTTGTTTTTTTGTCCTCTTCTTCTTCCGTTTTTTTCGCTTTGATCGTGCGTGTTTTGCGTGTCGTCCCGCTCGACTTTTTCGCGGACGATTCTTTTTTTGGAGCTTTTTCTTTCTCCGGCTCAGACTCATCCGCCGAAGATTTTACTTTTTTAGCGTCTTTCGTCGTCTCGGAAACGGCAACTTTTTCAGTCTCCTTGCTTGCCTTTTTCTTCGATTCAGTCGTCTCGGGTCCAACATCCTGGGCGATCACCGCCTCTTCCGAGTCTGCTGCCACGCTCAATAAATAATCGAGCAGTTGTTGTTTTGTCATGCGACTCGTGTCCGACGGTCTCAGCAACCCCGAGATGTGGGCGATTGCCGCGAGATCTTTCTTTGTTTTGCCACGCAAATCCGGTAGTGCCATAATAGCTCCTCTACATCATATTGAGCGTGCGGATACCAATATCCACACATATATTACATTCCCCTTATTTATTATCTGGAGATCATAATTGAATTCTGACTTGTCCCCTCAACGCAACATCTTTGTTGCCGACATGTATCTATGAAAAAACATTAATTGGGAATCATGGAAAGTATAAAACAAGTTTCCAAAATCCGTCAACCCGATTTTTGCACAACAAATAATCTGAAGAATGTGATCTACAGACCTGCCAGATCGGTGAACTTATCCATGATACCGAGCGCGATACCCGTACCGATCGCAACACATGAAACGGGATCTTCCGCCACAATGACCTCGATGCCGACGCGCGTCGCTAGCATACGATCGAGACCGTAGAGAAGTGACCCTCCCCCCGTCATCACAATACCGCGCTGACTCAAATCCGCCATAAGTTCCGGCGGCGTCTGCTCCAGAACGGAATGTATCGCCTCGAAAATCGCGCTCACGGGTTCTTCAAGAGCTTCCAGCATCTCCGTCGAACTGATTGTCAAGATCGCCGGCATACCGGTGATGAGATTGCGACCGCGAACTTCCATCGTGAGCTCCTCCTCTCGCGGGTAAGCGCAGCCGATGTTGATTTTCAGTTCTTCCGCCGTCTGTTCACCGATGAGGACATTGTGCTTTCGGCGAATGTAGCGAATAACTGCCTCGTCAAATTTGTCACCTGCGACTTTAATCGATGTATCCACGACAGGACGACAAAGCGAAATCACGGCGATGTCCGTCGTCCCCCCGCCGATATCGATAATCATGCTGCCGCTCGCCTGTGTAATATCGATGCCCGCACCGATCGCAGCCGCAATTGGCTCGCGAATAAGGTAGACCTGACGAGCGCCCGCATGACGACATGCGTCCTCAACGGTCTTCTGTTCCACAGGTGTAATGACGCCGGGAACCGAAACGACAATGGTCGGTTTGAAGTAGCGAACGAGAAAGCCCGTGTTGATACGGCTGATAAATTCCTTCAGCATGATCTCCGTCACTTGAAAGTCGGAGATCACCCCATCACGTAAAGGTCTGACAGCCTTGACGATATCCGGTGTACGACCAAGCATCAGGCTGGCACGTTCCCCAACTGCCAAGACTCTTCCCGTGCGTGTATTCACCGCGACAACAGAAGGTTCGCGTAATACAATACCCCTTCCGTGTACATAAATGAGAACGGTCGCCGTCCCTAAATCTATTCCAATATTAAGACCTAATCCCATGCATAGCTTCCATTTATCTGCTTAGTTGAGCAGGAATCTTATAGATATATCATAACAGTTGGATCGCCCAATGATCGCTCTGAATTTCGCTCTCATGAGCCGATGCCGACCGGGCGTTTGATTGTCTGACATACGTCGTCATGATACAATAGTTCACAGGCATGAGCAAGGATTTTTGCCTGTGCAGATACCTGATTCAGAACTGTTCAAGATTGCGGATAGCCCTCGCTTTTTGCGTTTGGCTTCGCAATTCTCTCTCCAAAGGAGCGTGTTTTGCTGAAACTCGTCGGATATATTCTGACACTATTTTATCTGACGGGAATTTTTTTTCCCGAAGTTATACCCGCACTTGTTCTCCTTATTTCTCAGATGGCGGGACATACTGCCTTTGCGATTTTCGCCTTGCTCATAGCCCGCGGACTGCGGAGAAGTGTCAATCACTTCCTGTATTTTCTGCGAATCGTCGTGGCGGCATTTGTGACTGAACTCATTGCCGCTCTGGCAAGCTGGCAACTTAACGTCATCATGCCGGAAAGGAACGCTCTCTTTACTTATGCAGCAGGCATCGCCATGCTCGCAGGAATAGCGATGACGGTCGGTTGCTACCATGACCTCGTCGCCCATGCCATACCGGCGGACGGCAAATGGGACAAAAAGACTCTCTTTGGTGTTCCCGTCAATCCGGGGAATTACAGGATCTCCCCTATCGTCGGTCTTGTCATCGGGCTTATCAGCATAGGGGGCGCTATTTTCGTCACTGTCTTCTTTAGGTTTTTCCACGGTTGGTTTGGGCTTCTCTTCGTCGTGCTAGCCTTCCTCGCGATGCGAGATGCCGATGAACGGCAATTGCCGCGCTTTCGCCGCTCTATGTTCACCGGTACAACGTCGCTCCTCCGCACATTGCTCTATGCCGTCTATCTCATACTGGCTTTTGCCCTCGTTGATATCATCGTACGGCGAGCCGGCACTATCTACTCGTTCACGCGCACGGCGACGCTTCTCTCGATCCCGCTCGCCATCGTCCTGCCTGAACCCTCCACACCTCCGGGAACAGTACGCCGGTGGCTGACGTATGCAGCGCTCCCGGCGCTTACGGTACTTGTCGCGCTGGTAAAATGGATTGTCGGCTGAACATTTCCTTATGCACAGAAACAGTATTAAAGAGCCATCAGTAAGAAGCCTGTATCATTCTTTTTTGAGGAATTCTTCAAGCGCTACAGGAGAAAGAGGTCTCGAATAATAGTATCCCTGTATTTCATCGCAAGTGATTCTTTTCAGGAAATCCGCTTGCTCTTTTGTTTCTACACCTTCAGCCGTAACGGTCGCACCGAAAATCCGGGCTAATGAAATAATATGTTGCGTTAATGGAGCCCCTTTCCCTTCCAGACTAATGTAATCGATGATTTCTTTGTCAATTTTCAATCTGTCAAAAGGTACCAGTTTTAACCGATTTAACGACGAGTAACCTTTGCCGAAATCATCGATGGCAATATGGACTCCCAATCCTTTCAGTTCATCTATCTTCTTCAGTACATCCTCAGGGTCTTTAGAGAATAAACTCTCCGTGATCTCCAGCTCAATATACTTCGGATCTACCTGACTTTCCTCTATAATTTTTGCAAAGTCAGAAATAAAATCCTCCCCTTCAAATTGTACAACCGATAGGTTTACAGAAACACGAAGTGGCGGAAACCCTTTCACAATAAGTCTCTTATGCTCCAGAAGCGTCTGCTCCAAGACCCAAAGTCCCACTTCGTAAATGATTCCGGTCTTTTCGAGTATGGGGATAAATCGATCCGGCGGTACTCTCCTGTTGTCGTCGGTCGTCCATCTGAGCAAAGCTTCAATCCCGACAGTCTTTCCCGTTTCACAGCTGATCTGGGGTTGAAACTCTAAAGAAAACTCTTCGTTTTCCAACGCTTTAAATAGCTTGTTCGTGAACAAAGTGTTTTCAGCAATAAGGTCTCCCAGTCGATCTGCGTAGAAAACAATATCTTCATCGTTTCTTACCGCCTCGTAGCCCGCCAAATCGGCGTTCTTCATGAGAGTCTTTACATCGCTTCCGTCATCCGGATACACGGCTATGCCAATATGGGGGACGACAAATAAGGCTTCTATATCCAGATCGGTCGATATGGGGCGGGAAAAGGCGTCAATCAATCTGTTTGCGCAGCATTCTATCTGTTCGGTACTTTCTACATGGGGGATTATAACGGCAAACTCTCCGTCATTTGTCCTTGCGATCGTACAAGAGGTCCCCAACAGATTTTTAAGCATTATCGAAGATTTCAACATGACCTGATCGACTACATCATGACCGTAGGTATCCTTAATCATCCTCATGTTCGAGAGTTCAATATTTAAAAGTGCTATTTTTTCTGTTTCTTTATTATCGCGTATTCTCTCCTCAACCGTCTTTATATACAAGCTCCTGTTCGCTAACTTTGTGGACTCATCAAAATAAGCAACATCATAGAGCATTTCTTCGTACAACGTCTTCTTTCTTGAATCACCCAACATATTCACAATCATGTTTAAAAAGTGTAATTGATTTTCGATGAGGTTCTTATCGCTCCGGTCATAGTATTCAAAGACAAGTATGCCTTCTATCGGTCTTCCTGCGAGTTGTAACGGATAAGCAAAAAAGGAGGTTATCCCTCTTGAGATGAGGAAATCTCTTGTCCCCTCACATTCATCAAAGGAGCTGTTGATGATGTCTTCACACATCATGGGCGTACCCTTGGCAATCAGAATTTTTGCCATAGGCAAGTCGTCCATTTTAACTTTCATTCCCGGGTGATAGGGAAATGAATCGCTCTCATCATTTTTCGCATAAGTGCTGAAAACATTTGCCTCGTCATCATTCTCTCTAAATCCGATTAAATAGGCATAATCAAAGTCGAGAACCTCGGCAGACATTTTCAGCATTTCATAGACCTTCTTCGGAGCGTTTTCACTGCTGATTGTAATAAAATTGGTCGAAATGGCTTCAAGCACTTGTTGTTCTTTTATAAATTGTTTATGTGCCTCCAGTTTTAAAGAATATTCGTCTGCCAATCGCCGCACGGCAAAGAAAGTAAGCATAACAATAGCCATTCTCATTATATAAGCATTTATATCAATGGTGACAGTCACTGCCGGATAAAAAACTGCTAAAACAATTTGAATTAATATCACCAATCCGGCATAGGCAATAAGGTGGATTTTACTGTCGATGATGACGGTAAACATAAAGAACAATATGTAGATCGACCATATCGTCACCGCACCTGTATCGGTATTTCTAAAAGTAATATGGAGGAGACTAAATGTACCCGCTAACAGGAATAGGGTATTCTGAATGATAATATTTTTTGTTATGCGCGGTATATATCTTATTATAATTCCAAGTGATAACAGAGTCGCTGCAAGTAAGATTTCTTCTCTCACTGTTCTTTTCAAGGCAAAATATCCTAAGAAAAATGATACCGCGCTGCCCGCCGTAAAGATGGATGCAACCGTTCGAAACATGCGCATTCGTTCTGAACCTGATTGTTGGTCGCTTTTCAAGGGCAAAGATATTTCCATGGACCTCTCAAGAAGCAAACCGGATTTTCTCAATGTTAAGGAAAGCATTGTCACGGGCAGGATAATAAATACGATGACCAATTTAGGGAAAGTTTTTATCCCGAGGATGTCGGGCATCGTATCTGTCGCTATTCCCAAAATGAAAGGAACCAGTACGGATAACAAGAAATTTCTTGCAAGCCGCTTCTGAGGATCCTGAGGATCAATTTTCCTCCACCAGTGAATAAGTAATAAAACACTTGCGACTGCAAAAACCAAGTAGTATAAGGCAAGCCAGATATTCCCCGCGTTGCCTGGAAGAATATTTACCCAGCCGAAATCGGATTCCACCATGTGGTATTGCTTCTTCCCCAAATATCCGAAGGGCGCAAACAAAAATATATTTATAATAGCGGGCAAATAAATTAAAGTGTGCAAAATCCACGTGCTAATTCGACTTTTAGTTTTTGTCAGAATCAGTACAAAGTGGAGTAGGATGCTGTAAAAAACTCCCCAACCAAAAACGGACATGCATCTCCAAAATGCACTTGCTTCTGCGGTAAGCGCTGAAGTTGAAATGGAATATGCGAATGACCAGATCGCTGTTGAACCCATCATGAGTACAAACAGCCTGTTGACATAGCTTTTTGCGTTGGTATCTATTATATATGTGCCGTAACCCATATAAAAAAATCCGCAGGCATAGTACAACATCGACAAATATAGGCTATATTTCATCATCCCATCTCCCGAAAATCAAAGTTGTACTGCTTACCGCAGGTATTTTCGTGCTTGTTTTCTTTTTTTATACAAGTTCGATCATTCTCTCGCTTATTATTTGTTTTGTGATCTTAAGCGCATTATATACCATATAACGAATTCAAATTCTTTTTTTAATTCAGATTCTTTTATATTCTTCACCATCTATTAATGCAGGCGTACTGCATTTTTGAATAGGGGTATTTGCTCCTCATTCCGGAGTGAAGACTCCTAAAAGCAAAAGGAAGCAGTTATCAATACGGGACGGGACATTGTATCAACAGTTGCGTCTTAGCTTGGCGGGAAACTGATATGGTTAACATATAAATACGCACAGAAACAGTATTAAAGAGCCATCAGTAAGAAGCCTGTATCATTCTTTTTTGAGGAATTCTTCAAGCGCTACAGGAGAAAGAGGTCTCGAATAATAGTATCCCTGTATTTCATCGCAAGTGATTCTTTTCAGGAAATCCGCTTGCTCTTTTGTTTCTACACCTTCAGCCGTAACGGTCGCACCGAAAATCCGGGCTAATGAAATAATATGTTGCGTTAATGGAGCCCCTTTCCCTTCCAGACTAATGTAATCGATGATTTCTTTGTCAATTTTCAATCTGTCAAAAGGTACCAGTTTTAACCGATTTAACGACGAGTAACCTTTGCCGAAATCATCGATGGCAATATGGACTCCCAATCCTTTCAGTTCATCTATCTTCTTCAGTACATCCTCAGGGTCTTTAGAGAATAAACTCTCCGTGATCTCCAGCTCAATATACTTCGGATCTACCTGACTTTCCTCTATAATTTTTGCAAAGTCAGAAATAAAATCCTCCCCTTCAAATTGTACAACCGATAGGTTTACAGAAACACGAAGTGGCGGAAACCCTTTCACAATAAGTCTCTTATGCTCCAGAAGCGTCTGCTCCAAGACCCAAAGTCCCACTTCGTAAATGATTCCAGTCTTTTCGAGTATGGGGATAAATCGATCCGGCGGTACTCTCCTGTTGTCGTCGGTCGTCCATCTGAGCAAAGCTTCAATCCCGACGGTCTTTCCCGTTTCACAGCTGATCTGGGGTTGAAACTCCAAAGAGAACTCTTCGTTTTGCAACGATTTGAAAAGCTTGTTCGTGAACAAAGTGTTTTCCGCAATAAGGTCTCCCAGTCGATCCGCGTAGAAAACAATATCCTCATCGTTTCTTACCGCCTCGTAGCCCGCCAAATCGGCGTTCTTCATAAGCGTCTTTACATCTCTACCGTCATCCGGATACACGGATATGCCGATGCGGGGAACGACAAATAATGCTTCTATCTTCATGTCGGTTGATACAGGATGAGAAAAAGCGGCAATCAATCTGTTTGCGCAACATTCTATCTGTTCGGTGTTTTCCACGTTGGGGATAATGATGGCAAACTCCCCGTCATTTGTCCTTGCGATCGTACAGGAGGTCCCCAACAGATTTTTAAGCATTATCGAAGATTTCAACATGACCTGCTCGACTACATCATGACCGTAGGTATCCTTAATCATCCTCATGTTCGCGAGTTCAACATTTAAAAGTGCTATTTTCTCTGTTTCTTTATTATCGCGTATTCTCTCCTCAACCGTCTTTATATACAAGCTCCTGTTCCCTAATTTTGTGGTTTCATCATAATAAGCAACATCATAGAGCATTTCTTCGTACAAAATCCGCGTTCTTGCATCCCCCAACATATTCACAAGCATGTTTAAAAAGTATAATCGATGTTCGATGAGGCGCTTATCGCTCCGGTCGCAGTATTCAAAAACGAGCATCCCTTCTATCGGTCTGTCAGCACTTTGTAGCGGATAGGCAAAAAAGGAGTGTATCCCTCTTGAGATGAGGAAATCTCTCGTCCTCTCACATTCACCTAAAAAGTCCTTTGTGATGTCTTCACACAACATGGGCGTACCCTTAGCAAGCAGAATGTTAGTCATGGGCAGGTCGTCCATTTTGACTTTCATGCCCGAATGATAGGGCAGCGAATCGATCTCACTATTGTTCGCATAGGCGCTGAAAACATTCGCCTCGACATAATCCTCGCTGAATGCGATAAAATAGGCATAATCAAATTCGAGAACCTCGGCGGACATTTTAAACATCTCATCCGTTTTTTCTTTAGCGTTTTCGTTGCTGATCGTAATAAAATTGGTCGATATGGCTTCAAGCACTTGCTGTTCTTTTATAAACCTTTTATGCGCGTCCAGCTTGATAGAATATTCATTTGCCAACCGCCGTACGGCAAAGAAAGTAAGTAAAACAATAGCAATTCTTGTCATGTACTCATTTATATCGATGGTGACAGTCACTGCCGGGTAAAAGATAGAAAACAAAATCTGAATTAAGATCACCAATCCGGTATAGATAGCGAGATGGATTTTACTGTCGATGATGACGGTAACCGTAAAGAACAGGACATAGATCGACCATATCGTCACCGCACCTGTATCGACATTTCTAAATACTATAAGGAATAAACTAAGCACGCCTGCTGCCAGAAACAGGGTATTCTGATGGGTATGATTTTTCGTTATGCGCGGTACGAATTTTAATAAGATTCCAAGCAATAAGAGCGCCGAAGCTATGAAGATCTCCTCTCTTATCGTTTTATGCATGGCAAAATAACCTATGAAAAACGATAACGCACTGCCCGAAATAAAGACGGACGCAACCGTTCGAAACATACGCCTTCGGTCTGCATCTTCGGCTTGATCGCTTTCCCAAAGCAAGGATACTTCCGCCGGTCTCTCGAGAAGCAAGCCAGATTTTTTCAAGGTCGATGAGAGCATCGTCACGGGCACCATGAGAAATACAACGGTGAATTCAGGGAAAGGGTCTTTTCCAAGGATGTCAGGTATCGTTTCCGTCGCGACTCCTAAGACGAGGGGAAACAGTAGGGAAATTAAGAAATTTCGCGCGATCCGCTTCTGAGGATCCTGAGGTTCAATTTTCCTCCACCAGCGAATAAGCAATATAAGAATGACAATCGTAAATACAGAGTAATAGACCATAAACCAAATGTCGCCCATGTTCATGGGAAGAACATTTCTCCAACCTAAATCGGTTTTCACCATTTGGTATTGCTTCTCCGCAAGAAATCCGAAAGGCGCAAACAGAAGTATATTTATGACGGCGGGAAAATATATGATGGCGACCATCATCGGCTTTTTGAATGGTATTTTGGCTTTTGTGAGAATAAGCACAAAGTGGAGCATAATGCTGTAAAAAACTCCCCAGCCGAAAACAGAGAGACATCCCCAAAAGATACTTTCTTCGGGCGTAGGCGCTGAATTTGAAACGGAAAATGCGAAAGCCCAGGCCGCCGTTGAACTCGTTATAAGTACAAACAGCCTGTTGACACGGCTTTTTGCGTTGGTATCTAATGCATACGTACCCAATCCCATATAAGTAAAGCCGCAGAGATAGTACAACACCGATACAAGTACGCTGTATTTCATAATCTCCTCTCCAAAAAAAATCGCCGATTACCGTAGGTTTCTTCTTGCTCGTGTCCGTTTTTAAGCAAGTTCGACATTTTTTCTCGAATAATTATGGATGCATTGAAGTCTTAAGCGCATTATATACCATAAAATGAATTCAAATTCATTATTTTACTTCAAATTCTTTATATTTTTCACCCCTCCATCAAAGGACGACAAAACTGATATAATCCTGAGTCGTCTTTTTTGTCTTGAAATGTCTTCTCTGCCGTATTCGTTATACTAGTTGTGAGTTTTCATGTAACCGCCGAGGGTAATAATCCGCTTTATAGGGTGAAGGCATGGATATCGCGGTTAGAGGAGGACTTTAAGTTGAACGATTCACAAATCGTAGATCTTTATTTATCCAGAAACGAGTCTGCCATATCGTTGACAGCGCAGAAGTACGGTGCCAAGCTCCGGCGGATTGCACACAACATCCTCCATAACCGCGAGTCTGCTGAAGAATGCGAAAACGATACCTACCTTGAGGCATGGAATCGCATACCGCCACACGAGCCGCGAACCTATCTGTTTGCCTTCTTAGGGAGAATCATCCGGCATCTTGCGATCGATGAATGCAGAAAAAACATGAGTCAGAAGCGATATGCCCTGTTCTCCGAACTGACACAGGAAATGCATGAATGCATCCCCGGGAAAGATGACCTTATGGGCGAGATTGAGCTGAATGATTTAAGTCATGCCATCAATGCCTTTCTCGGGAGTTGCTCGGTGGATAAGCGCAATGTCTTTGTGCGACGATACTGGTTTTTTGACACGATTTCTGAGATCTGCAAGAGGTACGGCTATTCACAGAGCAAGGTCAAGGTCATGTTGTTCCGTATGCGAGAAGAACTGCGGGAGTACTTAGAGAAAGAAGGTTACATGACATGAAACGATGCGAACTTTTGGATGCCATAGGCGGCATTGATCCGACATACGTTGAGACGGCAGACAGAGATGACAAAGTTGGTAAAAAGCGCGTGTGGAAAACACTCGTTCCGATCGCGGCTTGCCTATGCCTTGCAGTCGGCATGATAAGCATCGTCAAGTACGCTCAATTGCGGAAAGCGACAACGCCTCCGGAAAGTACCGGTGATGGAACCGGTGCTTCCGCCACACAAGCTCCCATCGGCGCTTTCGCTTCCACGAACGTGACGGATGTGAATCACACCATCATATCTCTTGACTGGCCGGCGTATGAAAGTGCGCATGAGCTGGTCGAGGCAGGGAATATTGTTGTGTTAGGCAAAATCAGCGGCATATCCTTCCAGATGTATGACATTAAGACCGGCAGACCGCCTTCCACTGATTCATACGGATCGGATATTTATTTGCACACGGTTTATGAAATCGAGACACTTACTTTCTACAAGGGTGAGCCCGCGGACACAATCCATATGCGCATGATCGGCGGTTTGAAAGATGCGATGGTCGATGAGCAACGCGCACTTCGGGGTGACTGTGCTAAGGCGAACATTCCGTTGTTAGCGGGAATGCCCGAGCTTGACATAGGGCAGACATACCTGTTTGTTCTTCATCAACATGAAGACACAATGCCAACATTGTTGACCCCCTCTCAAGGCGTTTACACCGTTGAAGATCCCGAGCAAAAAGACGTCTTGTCTCTTGTGTCCCTTAAAGACATCATCTCTTATTTCGGAGACGACAAATGGTCGACATTTGAACAAACCTTCGGAAAGAAATAAGAATTGCGGAGCTTGCGTTACGATTCAGTGACTCTTCACAGGTATGAAACATCGACGCTGGCATCCGGTCTCATCGCCGGGTTAATGAATGTTGCGATCTCGCGTGGGTCAGTTGGCTGCCATCGACGCAGAGAAGCCATATTGATTCTTTCACAATCGATAGGCGGCTACTTCTTCCCGTCCGAAGGCGACAAAGAAGGAGAGAAAGCCGAGCGCTACATCAAGATGATGAAGCGACAGGTTCAAGAACGACTAGAGACAGTCGCTCTCACGGAAGACTGGCTTGCCGAACGAAGACGTGTGGTAGTGAAGCAGTTTACTAGTAGCTAAAAGGAGGATCTAAGACATGTCAAAAAAATATCTCATTGTTGTTGCCGCACTTCTCGCAGTAGGCATTTTGATGATCAGCGCGTGTCACGACAACAGGGCGATTCAGTCAACCAACGAAGTACCTGCACCAGCCGTAAAAATGGTTGGTGATCAAATACCAGAGGAGATCGACAATCCTCTTGATATCGAAGTCGATGCTTGTTATCTTGACGGATACTCTGACATGCTATCACTTGCCATAGACGCGTACCTCGTTGTAACCGGAACGGTGCTCTCCCAGGAAGATCACCCGTATGGTTATTCTGTGATTTCGAAAGTTCGCGTGCAAGAAGTGATTAAAGGCGTCACGGAAGATAACGTCATTGATATCGTGCAAATGAAAGATCGTCCGCTTCTTGAAGAAGGAAAATCATACGCACTATTCTTAGGTGACCAGCCCGATGCCGATTGGTATTACGTCCTAGGCGGGTGTTGTCAGGGAATTTTTGATCTGCAGGGCGAGCGGATTTTCGCATCAAATGAAGGCAACAGAACTTTTATCGAGTCAGGTCAGGGAATGGAACTTACAGAGCTTCGCAAGCTATTTGGATAGTACTGATGATGTCTGCACGAAACTCCCCGCCGATACTGATATGAGCAGCGGGGAGTTTTTTAACCTTTCTCCCTGAACCCTGCGAACCTTCAAACCTACCAGCATATTATACCGCTCATCATCGATAAGGATCGATGGGTGCTTGACTATTGGCGTTCTCAACGTAGAATGTATTACAAATGTAGGAGGTTAGAAAAATGGGTGAAATTGTAAGCGTCCGTCTTAACGAAGAAGAAAGCAAATTATTACGCCAAGTTTCCGCGCTCTATGGTTGCGGCGTGTCATCGCTTATTAAGCGCCTCGCCTTCGAGAAACTTGAATAGGGGATTATAGGCTGTTGGCGGACATTCAAGATGAAGTACTTGTCATTTTGGTTATCGAAATCGCTCACAGACATGATGTATACCGTTGATCTGTGGTGATCCTTGCAGAACGCCCGCTAAGCGCGATTGAAAACGATTCTGACAAACCCCACCTGTTTTGATTAAAGCGCTGTATAACGCGCTCTAGAGAATTCCAGAGGTATGGACACCTATGTCCACACGCCCCTGTTCTGCGATGATTTATTTGCTGATGTGGCTACGGTTGTGATCGCTGATGAGAGAGAGCTGCGTGCTAGAATGGAAACAAGAGATAAGGATAGGCTTAGGACATGGCAATGGACAATAAACTTGGTATTACGGATCCAGCTCTTCTTTCCCGCATGGAAGAGAAAATCAGCAAACAACGAGCGATCGAACTGTTTGATCACGGTATTCTCGATGAGATTGAAGTAGGCACGTTTCGCGGATTGTCTGACATTCATGCTCATTTATTTTCGGACATCTACGATTTCGCCGGCAAGCTTCGCGATGTCAACATTGCGAAAGGACACTTTAGGTTTGCGTCCTGCCTCTATCTCGATAAAGCCGTTAAGACGATTGAACAGATGCCACAAAGCACTTTTGACGAGATCGTTGAGAAGTATGTAGAAATGAATGTCGCACATCCCTTCCGGGAAGGCAACGGAAGAAGCCTTCGCATCTGGCTTGACGCCATGCTGAAAGATGCGCTCGCTCTTGTCGTGGACTGGAGCCGCATCGATCGCGAAGATTATCTTCTAGCGATGGAACGAAGCCCCGTACGCACGACGGAAATCAAGGTGCTTTTGGAAAGCGCTTTGACTGACAGAATAGACGAACGCGAACTCTTTATGAAAGGGATCGACGCAAGTTACCGCTACGAAGGATATCAAGCATACCTGACGACTGAGATTGATCAAGAACGTCTCTCGGAGAATGATCGCGAAAGATAACATCTGATTTTATCAAGACATTGAGTGTCCTCCGCTCTCGATGAATCCTCGCCCGGATAAGGGCAACGAACAAGCCGTCGTTACGAAAACAGGAACGACGGCTTTTTCAATATTGGCCAGACTGTCCGAAAACTCGTTGATTAAATCTCAATTTTGCCTCTTTTCTCTCGCAACATAGTAAAATAGAGGTAGAGAAGACGCACAACGGAGGTTCGGTTATGGGCTACATCCAAGGTGACGATCGTCGTCAGCAGTTTCTCCTTCCCCCCTCAATCGATGAATACGTAGACGAGACAAGTCCGGTACGCGTGCTGGAT
>Ga0255347_1000215_pt1 | contig 111307 bp, 124 predicted proteins | sample wastewater_treat_2_FD_192479 | JGI IMG/M metagenome (GOLD analysis project Ga0255347, IMG submission 192479) | Wastewater microbial communities from Lulu Island WWTP, Vancouver, Canada - plant24 | ecosystem: Engineered > WWTP > Wastewater > Unclassified | place: Canada: Vancouver, British... | reverse complement strand
ACAGCAGGCACAAATGTACAATGAACACACTCATAGTATTGAAAACCGGATAGTTAACATATACCAGCCATATGTAAGACCCATAGTTCGGGGAAAGGATAAAGCACAAGTTGAATTTGGTGCAAAGTTGGGAGTAAGAATGCAAAATGGTTATGCAAGGATCAATACATTAAGCTGGGAAGCTTATAACGAGGGAAGCGATTTAAAGAAACAGGTAGAAGCATACAGGAGGCTGAATGGTTATTACCCGGAGGTTGAGATCACGGAGCCGTTATCATCACTTTTTTCGATACCAGATATTTTTATCCGGTACCAAAATGAATTAGTATTTGTAAAAACGGAATGACTTATTCACCAAACCCTACTTTACATAGAAGCCCGGTTCTGAAAAGTTCCGGGCTTTCTGATTATTAGTGTTTACTTGTTTTTTCTTTCCAGATTTTTGGGTTCCTGTCGGTACTGATTACGGCTAAAACTTCAACGGTGTTGTTTTCATCGTTAATGTAGAAATGAGCCATGTATGGGAATTTCTTAATAACCACACAGCGAATTTCCTTATAACGGATGGCGTAAATCTGAGGGTCTTTATTCAGGGAGTTAATCTGCTTAATTGCTGTATTCTGGAACCTTTTGCCAAGACCTGCCTGAGCTTCGTTGTACCAGTCGGTAATTTCCTGAATATCGGCAAGAGCTTCCGGTTCAATTTTTACTTTGTACTTTTTCATCAGGCTTTGAGCGTTTTTTTAGCTTCGTCCCAATCCAAAAGCCTTTCAGGGTTTTTTCTTATCTTTTCAAAGCGTTCCATTACCAGTTTTTGGTGGGCTTCCGGAATGTCATTGCTTTCCTTTTCTTTCTTTAAAGCATAATCGAGCATGTTTTTTATAGCCTTAATAAGGTTTACATCGTCTACCTGCTTAAACTGCTCTATAATAATTGCTTTTTGTGCTTGTACGTTCATGTTACTTGTTTTAACTGGTTAAACAGCCAAATTACTTTGAATATTGCATTTTAATAAAAATGCATCCATCAGGGCAAACAAATGCCCCTTGTCTTCCTCGCTAAGCTTCTGGATGTTCTGGATACGGTTCACAATACCTTTTTCCAATATTAAATCGGTACTGCCTACAAGATAGTCCAAAGAAACATTTAAAGCTTCAGCAATTTTAACAGCCACTTCAATAGAAGGTTTTACCTCGCTTCTCTCGTACCTTCCAATCACAGGAGCATGAACCCCGATTTTTTTAGCAAGGTCGTCCTGCGATATTTTTTTCTTCTTTCTAATCTCAGAAAGTCTGTCTCCGAACAACATAAATGTATTTTTTAGTACTGTAAAATCAATGTAACCACAAAAATACAAAACAAATGTTGTCTAATCAAATAATAATTCATTTGGAAGTTAAAAACAGATATTATATTTTTGGAACATATTTGTTCTAAAAAGAATTTTTGAAATTTTTTTCGTCATGGAAATACAATAGATAAAACAACGGCTTACGATGGCACAGGTACTGGCCAAATATGGTTTAAAACCAGATAAGCACATGCGTATGAACTGCCCTTTCCATGAAGATAAAACCCCGAGTTTTCAGGTTTACTACAAAACACACACAGCATATTACTTTAGTTCCAATTGTCCCACGCATGGCAAAAGCTTAGATGTGATTGATTTTATAATGTACCAGGAGAAATGCACCAAGCACGAAGCCATTTTAAAAGCACAGGATTTTACAGGCATACCAAACCCAATAACACCACAAAGGCCTCATTGTAAGAGACCTGCAAGACATGTCTCTGCTCCATGCGCCCTGTGCCCCGTGCTTGGCCGCGTGCCGCGACAGGATCCTAACCCGTGACTGTAAACCGCGATTTTTCTTTCAATTGAACCCGGCTTTACCAGCCCGCGAACGCCTTAAAAAATATTAAATGATGTGAGCAAAGGTTTTCAGTTGAAAAATAAAAATGTTTATCTTTAGGGTTAAACACGTTATTTGCTATTTGTTTGGGCGTGGTACGTGGGAAAAATAACACGGCTCGCGATATGCGGCCGGGATCACAAATCTGTCCCGGTGCAAGGAGGATACGGCGCTCGTAGTATTAATTACTATTATCGGTGATATTAAATATTAAGTTCATTGAAGTATAAGATGTCCCATTTTCCATTATAATTTTCAACTAATGCACTTAATGATTCTACCCAGTCTCCGGAATTCAAATAAAGTACTCTTTCACCCTGAATTATAGCTGGCTGGTGGATATGTCCACAAATTACTCCTTCACAATTACGAGAAAGAGCCAGTTTTGTAATTGCATCCTCAAAACCTGAGATATAGGAGACCGCTTTCTTAACTTTGTGCTTTATTACCTTAGAAATTGAGTAATATGATTTACCCTGTTTTAATCTACGGTTGTTATATATTTTATTTACCCAGAGTAAGAAGATATATCCAAGATCTCCTAATTTGGCCAACCATCTCATATTAGTTGTAATATGGTCAAAAATATCCCCATGTATTACGAGGTATTTTTTATTGTGACTGTGATGGTAATATTCTCTTAAAATTGATAATCGTTTAAAGGTATAAGGAAGAATTTTATCAAGGAAATCATCATGGTTTCCTCGTACATATATTACTTGAGTCTTTTGTTTATCAATGATTTTAATCAGCAGTTTTAAAAGATTTGTATGTTGCTTTTCCCATTTACCGGATTTTTGCAGTCTCCAGCCATCAATAATATCTCCATTTAGAATAAGCTTGTCACAGGTGTAATATTTAAGAAATTTTGATAGCTCTTTCGCTTTAGAATTTTTTGTACCCAAATGGACATCCGAAATGACTATTGTTTTATAATGGGAGATTTTCTTCATTGAATTCTATATCTCAAGACGAAATAAAGTATTTGTTAGTTAGTCAGGCGAAACTATATAAATCAAGGATTAGAAATAATAAGGATTTGTAATTTAACAATTTTGTAATCTTTGTTCAAAGCTATCATTTGATAGTTGTCACGTGTCCATCGGGCCGGTAACTATGGCATATAATACATTGTCGTGCGGTCGTGCGGTCTCTTCCTCTCTTAGTCTCTGCGCCCTGTGCCCTGTGCCCTGTGCCCTGAGCCCCGTGCCCTGTGCCCTGTGCCCTGCGCCCTGTGCTCTGCGCCATAAGCTGCAGAAGTTATACCTGATGAGCGGTGGTTGAAAAAAAAGTTGTAGGTTTGTACCATGATCGGGCGTTTTAAGTTTATCGATAAAATCCCTCCCGTGCTGAGGAACAAGTACCTGCTCACGATTATCATTTTCGTGGTATGGATGCTTTTTCTCGATTCAAACAACCTGATATCGAGGTGGAAGGAGATGAAAAACTTGAAGAAGCTCAAAGCCGAAAAGGAGTACTACGTTAATCGTATTGAAGAAGACAAAAGAAAACTCCAGGAACTCAGGACCAGCGACCGTAACCTCGAAAAATTTGCAAGGGAGCAATACAGGATGAAAAGGCCCGACGAGGATCTTTACATCATCCTTTCCCCCCAGGAAGACCGCCGTATAAGCAGGAAAACCAATTAGCCCTTTTGATCGATCTGCCTGAAGCAGTGAAGAAGTCCGGCCGGATCGGCCGTGTCAGGATAAATCCCCATTTTTTTCAGAAGACCGGAAGCCCCTTCCTCCACCGGTTTTTTATCAAAGAATGAAACATGCACCGCGTTCAGGTACTTTACAATCCGGAACATATTAAACCATCCGAAGAATCTTTTCCTGAATGAATCCTTTCCCGATGTATTATTCCGGATCTCATTTATCCTTGCAGCCCACTCGCCGGAACTAATCATCAGGCGAATACCGGGAGGAAGTTCAGCATATCTGAAGTCAGTCTCACCGGGCAGTTCCGAATACAATCCATCGATCATAAGAAACAGAAGGCGAAGTTCCTCGAAAGCTTCGGGATTATAGGAAAGAAGCCCGGTTTCAGGCGATTCGGTCAGGCGCGAAATAACCGGACCGGTCCCGAAAGGAACCCTCAGTGATATTCTCGGTGAAGGATATACCGTTGTTGAAGTCAGGTTGAAGAATCCGCCTGCCGGAAGAAGTTTCTGAATGAACCAGAAATCCTCACCGGCCTTCCGCCTGTTCATCCCTCCCGCCTTCACGTATGCTGATGCCTTGATGGCAACAGCCGAGCCCACGGTATGATGCACATAGGGAAAGCCGGCATAGGAAAGGCCTCTTACGAAATATCTCATATGAAGCTCATACAGTGTTACTGAACGGTAAACCGCTTCGGGAAAATCATCGCCCGACAAGGGATGTTCAAAATAAAGTGAACATGCCCTGCGGTCGGGTCTGCCGGCCATCCCGGTGAAAACAGCCTCGAAATAATTGCTTTTCACAGTGCAATCGGCATCTATGTTCAGGATAATGCCATCGTGTTTTCCAAGCAGCTCATAGCGTCTGACGGCCTCATCCATACCCGTCTTTCTTGCCAGACCTACACTCCATCCTGAAGGTTTGAGTAGCAGTCCGTCGATAATATGAACATCGAAAAACAGGTCGCGCTTTGTTTTCTTCCACGAATCAATAGCTGAAATGCTTTTGAGGGTGTTTGAAAGGCTTTCTTCGCGGGCATTGTCGGGGGCATTTACCACTATGATTACTTCAGCCCTGCATCCGGGATGGCTGCAGCCTGCAAATGAGTCAAGAAGACTGGTTATTCCCGCTTCGTCAAAAGCAGGAACAATTACAATAATTTCCGTATTCTGATCTGGTGCCTCTTGAATGATCCGGGGGAAAAGCGCGTTACGCTCAAGCCAGGCTGAGGCAAATCCCATGTGATTATTTCTTTTTCTCGGTTAGATATTTGGCATTCAGGCCATCCACAACATGCTGAGTAATATCCATGGCAGAATCGGCATAAAGTACCTGGCCTCCGAAACTCTTTCCGAGAACATACTGATATTTGTACTTATCCTTGTTTTCTTCGAGATAGGTAGTTATATATTCCAGTATCTGCCTGTTCATTACCTGGTCTTCTTCCAGAAGGTTAGACTGAAGCTGGTCGCGGAGATTCACGAGTTCCTGCTGTTGCTGAAGAAGCGACTGTTCCATCTCTGCCGCGGTGGCACGGGTTACAAGTCCCTTGTTCACCTTATCCTGGAAGTCCTTCACTCCCCTTTCGTACTGGCTTCCCTTCGAATTCAGTTCAGCCTCGGCTTTCCTTTGTTTTTCAAGCAGTTCTTCTCTCCTGTCGGCATACATGTTGAATTTGATCACCACCGTATCGATATTCACAAAGGCAACTCCTTCGGCAACAGAGCCTGCTGCAAATTCGGTATCGTTAGCAGTGGAGCTTTTCTTATTTCCTGTGAAGTGGAGAATGAACAGGGCGGCAACTGCCAGAAACAGCAGTGCCAGCAGAATATTGGTCAGATTCTTCATTAATAATAATGTGAGGGTTAATGTTTATAGGCGACAAATATAACAAATAAATTATTTTGCTGCCTCACGGCGCGGAATTTTACTATGAATGCCGGAACGATCCGCGCGTTTTAGAATTCAGGACATGGTATAGCACGTATTTTTGTACGTTGTCCGATTGAGAATGAATTGAATTCGTACACAAGAGATACCTCGTGCGATCCGTGTGTTGATGATATAAGGTTTGAGATTGTGAAATCGTAACTATATCCTATGTGAAGCTGCTTGGTCTTTATCCCCACGAGTCCGATAATGGCATCTCCCGCCTGGGTGGTCATAAACGGGATACCCCTGTACCAGAGCCCGAAGATAAGCGGGTCCCTGTAATAATACAATCCCACATCGGTCTGATAGAAGTCTGCCTGTTTCTGGAAATTAAAGGCCACCGACAACACCTCCTGGTAAGTATGGCGGAGCCTTGTCTTTCTCAATATCTGCATTCCCCCGAAGACATTCATTTTAACGGGAAGAGTTGCATCATCGCCATAGAACGACTGCTTTGGAGTGAGAAGATGGTCAAGTGTGAAACCTCCCCAGAAACGGTCGTCATACACAAGCGCTGAAGTAGCAAAGTCGACATCGGCAACCTTGTTGAAAGGAGGGGGATATACGGGGGGAACCGTACCCGATCCGGTCATCTGGCTGGCAAACACCAGCTTGTAAATGTCAAGCCCCAGGTAGGTGAATTTGAAGTTCACACCCGGACGTATGTGCCAGTCCTCATTTATCCTGAAATCGTATGAATAAAGCAGGCCTATATTGGTTGTACTAAGTTCTCCCGAACCTGCCACGTCGTATGTTGCCAGTACACCTATACCTGAGTTGAAATTCAAAAGAGCCTTGTCGAACGAGATGCTGTATGTATGAAAAACCCCCGGGATAGCCGGCCACTGGTTCCTGTAGTTCAGAGCAAACCTGTATTCTTCTGTTGCACCTGCAAATGACGGTGCAAGATAAAGCGGATTGGCATAGAACTGGGAAAAAGTAGGGTCCTGTCCAAAACTATCAATAATTAAGACACAGGATATCAATAATGAATATTTTATTCTCTTAAGCAAAATCGACCCGATTAGGAATATTTGACTTTCATCTCTTTCGCAACAGTATATAAACGGAGATTTACCGAAAAAGTGATATCTCTTTCAAATAATTTTTGGGCTCCTAACCTAAAGTCAATATACTCAACCACTTAAGCATAATCTAAATTTCCCAATTTGTCATGAATCATTTATCTTCTGTCATAAAATATTTATCTATTGTGACAAACATCATAAAATTAAGCTTCAGTATGCTTTTAATTTGATTTATCAATTATTGCTATTGTCCCAGGCAATGAATTGATATTTTTGTGTGACATTAACTTTAAAAAAGATGTTTAATAAATTTATTGCTTCAATTCTTCCGTATTTCCCGAAGAAGTTCATATGGATATTTTCGAAGGCCTATGTATCAGGTGAGACTATAGAGGATGCAATCAGGGTTTCGAAAGTGTTCAAGGAGAACAGGACAGATGTTACGCTTGATGTTCTGGGAGAGTTCATCAAGACTCTTGATGAAGCCGAAGAGAATAAAATTGAGTATCTCAATCTTATTGAAGCCACTGTTAAGGCTGGTATTGAGGGAAATTTTTCGCTGAAGCCCACTTCCTTCGGCTTGCTTATCGACAAGGAAGCATGCTACAGGCATATAAGGGAAATAGTGGCAAAGGCAGTCTCATACAAGGGATTCATAAGAATAGATATGGAAGATTCGCCATGCACCGACATGGAGATTGAATTGTACAGGAGACTCAAACCTGAGTTTCCCAACAGTGTGGGACTTGTTTTGCAGGCATATCTGAAAAGGACTCTTGATGACGTGAAAAGCCTGATGGATCTTCATACCGCGGAATCGCCACTGAATTTCAGGCTTTGCAAAGGGATTTACATTGAGCCTGCTGAGATCTCATACAAGAAATACGAGGAAATCAACCGGCACTACCTCGAAGATCTTGAGTTCATGCTGAGCAATGGGATATTCGTGGGGATTGCCACGCACGATAAACCACTGATTGAAGGAGCCTATCAACTTCTCAAAAAATACAACGTTCCAAAAAGCATGTATGAATTCCAGATGCTTTACGGCGTAACTCCGAGGCTGCGCGAAAGCATCGTGAACGAAGGTCACAGGATGAGGGTATATGTTCCTTTCGGCAGTAAGTGGTTTGGATACTGTACCAGGCGCCTTAAGGAGAATCCGAAGATGGCAAGTGACATTATTAAAGCAATCTTTATAAAAGGATAGTCCCCGGTCATTCTTCTCTCAGTCTTTCCAGATAGCTTTTATGTATCCGGTCAAGCTCATCACGGCTCAGATCGGATTTCATCGGTTCGGGTTTCGGGGGAAGTCCGTTTATCAGGAGATGCGGCATCCTCCTCATAATGAGGATAAAGTTAAGCATTCAATATGAGATCATCAAGCCTCCGTTTGGGAACATGATGAATGCCATTCTCATCCCTCCAGTATTTAATGTCATTGTTCCTCACTTCTTCAGGAACTACTTTCTCCCCGGGTTTACCGAGGGCCAGCACAAGCAGTATCTCGAGGTGAGGCGGTATCCGGAGTTCCTCTCTCAGCTCCTGTCTTTTAACAGACGCGATAATGCAGCCGCCCAGACCTGCTTCAGTGGCTCCAAGCATTATACTTTGAGCCGCGATTCCGTGGTCTACATTAAAGGATTCGGTTATTTCCCTGTCGCCGTTTATTATTATATAGGCTGAAGGCCTTTCACCCCGTTCAGGTCCAACCCAGTCTTTCAGATAACCTGCCCAGGCGAGACACGGAAAAATCCTGGCACAGTCTTCAGGGCTGGTGTAAAGAAGGTATTTAAGCGGCTGTCTGTTTGCAGCAGAGGCTGACATTCTTGCAAGGTCCACGAGTCCCTCAAGGGTTTTTCTGTCAATCCTGTACGATTCGTCAAATCGTCTGTATGACCTGGTCCGGTAAACAATATCCTTCAGATTCATTTCAAGGCATTAATTGATTCATTGTTTTTTCTCTTCCTGGTACAATCCGTTGCGTGAAAGCAGATGATCGAGATTGGCGAGTCCGTAAACAACAACCGCGGTTACTATGGATGTATGTTCCTGGTACTCCGGTATGCTTTTGTTATACAGATCATTTTCGGTATGCCATATCTCCTGGTAGCTGAAATTGTATCCCTTCGCGTCGGGAGTATCAAAGGAGAGTGTAGGCACCCCGTTCATTGCAAAATATGCATGGTCAGAGCCGCCGGCTGTTGTAGGCCGCGGCCTTGGAGGGTTCGTATTCTTCCTGAGGGTAAAGGGAAAGTCAGGGTTTATACTGTTAAGCGGTTTGCAGATCTTTTCGAAATCGTCATACATTGCCTCAGGGACTGTCAGACCCATAGCCACAGTCGGGCCTCCGTCGCGATTGAAGTAGTTTGATATTCTTGGAAGCTTTTCCATGTTGGTCTCCACCCAGTGTTTTGATCCAAGAAGTCCGAATTCCTCGGCTGCCCAGAGGCAAACCAGTATGGTCCTGCGGGGTTTTCCTCCTGCCGCCATGATGAGCCGGGCAGCTTCCATCGTCGGTGTTACCCCGGAACCATCGTCGACACCACCGGTTGCCACATCAAAGGCATCCAGGTGGCCGCCCATCATCACATACTCGGAGGGATAGTGCGTCCCCTTTATCACCCCGATCACGTTGTGATATTTAACCGGTCCGGGCTTGAAATGGTTCCTGATATCAAACTCAAGCAGGAAATACTTTCTTTCCTTCACCATCTTCTCAATAATGGCATATTGGTTCTCATCCAGTTTAATATCGCATACCGTGGGCAGATTGTCGAAAGTCAGTTTCGAAAGGTTCTTCCTGTCGTACAGGGCTCTGATGGGAAGCTCCGAAGATTGTATCACACCCAGGATGCCTGCTTCACACATTTCCCTGTAGAAAAGTGCAGGTTCGCTTTTAAGGGGTATAGTCGCCTTGGGAGGTTTATCCCTGTTCATGTAGTTTTCCCGTGTTATCTCACGGTTAATAGCGCCCACCGAATCATTGTAGGCTATTACTGCCTTTCGGGCCGAGTCGGCCTTCTCCGAAAAATCTATGGGCCAACCGTCATTCTTTCCTCCTATAAGAACCCAGGCTCCCTTGAGAGCGCCCTTCATACTTTCAAATTCCTGCCTGTTTTTAGGTTCTATCAAAACATGTCCGCGCTGCACTCCTTTCGTTCCGGAAGTATAGGAAGGAGTTGCAAAATGCAATATCATGCCGTTATCCGACAGCATTCTGCCGAACCAGGGTCCCCTATTGAACCCAACCGGTACCGTTCCCGCCTCGTCCATTATCACCTCCATTCCCCATTTACGGAATTCGGAAGCGCACCATAAGGCAGCATTCTCGTATGCATCGGATCCAACCAGCCGGCCGCCGAACCTGTTTGATATTACATCGAGATGATGCATTGTCCGGTTATCGGTTTTCCCAAGTTCAATGATCCGGTCAACAACTTTTGACTGTTGTGACACTGCAGCTGTGGCGAAAAGAATAAGCGCCGAAACGGAGAGTAAGGTTTTCTTCATTCTATTAACTTTTTTTGATACGAATCGGATATTACATCCCGGCTGTGAAAATACACACATCAATCCGATCTTTCGGAAGAATAAAAAAACATTGCCATCATTTTAATAATAATTAACAATCCGGAAGATCCATCCATCAGGTCTGTTCCCGCGATCATAGTACGATGGCCCGGACTTCAGAAAGGAAGCATAGCCGCCAATACCAATAGAGACGACAAGATCTCAACGCCGCCACGTAATCAGGCAGAAAGTGATGTTCTTTTATTCCCGGATGAGAATAATTGCCGGAGGGCACTCGTGACACTGACAGACACTAATACCTTGAGGCTATTATTTCCCAGTCGATTATTTCCCAGAACGACTTGATATAATCGGGACGCCTGTTCCTGTAATCGATGTAATAGGCATGTTCCCACACATCGCATGTAAGGATTGGCTTAAGGCCCTTTCTCAGAGGATTGCCCGCGTTTGATTCCTGGACTATAGCAAGGGACCCGTCCTCCTTTTTAACAAGCCATGCCCAGCCTGAGCCGAAAAGTCCGGCAGCCGATTTGGTAAATTGTTCCCTGAAAGCATCGAAGGAACCGAATGAATCCCTGATTGCATTGGCCATAGTACCGTCAGGTGTACGCTTACCGGTTTTTGAGAAGCCTTCAAAATAGAAAGTGTGGTTCCAGACCTGTGCTCCATTGTTAAAGATTGGCCCCTCGGCTTTCCTGATTATTGTCTCAAGGTCAGCCTTCTCAAAATCAGTTCCGGGAATCAGAGCGTTAAGGTTGTTCACATAAGCCTGATGATGTTTACCATAGTGGTATTCGATAGTCTCGACGCTAATATGTGGTATAAGCGCATCAGGTGCGTAAGGAAGCTTAGGTAATTCAAATGCCATGTCAGTACAATGTTTTAGTTAGAACACGTTTAATTGTATATCTTTCAAATATAGTCAATTTATCGATGATTCACGATGATTTCAATCAAGAAAGATGGATGAAGGCAAAGCCGGGATTATCCCTTTGTCAGCGGCTGTCCGGTAGATTTCCGTAATGGCTTTTCTTCCCTTTTGCCCGATCGACAGTGAGAAATCGTTCACATAGAGTCCTATATGGCTGTTGATAACGGATTTATCCATTTCCCGGGCATTGGAGCTTACGAAATCCTGCAGTTCATTTGAATGCTCACGGGCATACTCTATGCTTTTCCTGAGTATCCTGTTGAATTTAAGGGCGGTATCGCGTGGTATCCTCCTGTTGATCACGATGAAGCCCAGCGGGACCGGCAATCCCGTCAGCCTGTCCCAGTATTCTCCCATATCTGCAATTTTAACCAGTCCTTTTTCTGTATACGTGAAACGGGTTTCATGAATGATCAGTCCGGCATCGGCTTCATCTTCCAGGAGGGCCCTTACAATATCGCTGAAAAGGTATTCCTTTCTGTTCCGGGCATCAGGCCATGCCACGCTCAGGAGAAGGTTTGCCGTCGTGAACCGGCCCGGGATGGCAATCCTCGCGTTGATCACCTCCTCATCACTCAACTTTTTCCTGGCTACAAGAAGGGGTCCGTTTCCGTAGCCAAGTGCGCTTCCCGAATCAAGGATAAGATAATCGTTCGAGGCATAGGCATAGGCATGACAGCTTATCTTTGTAATATCCGCTTCAGATGAAAAAGCCCTTCTGTTCAGTTCCTCAACATCAGCCATGAAATATTCCGTTTCGAGCCCTTCAGTATCTATTTTCCCGTTCACCAGGGCATCGAAGATAAAAGTATCATTGGGGCAGGGAGAAAATCCAAGTGTAAGTTTCATTCTGTTAATCAATTAACAATAATACTTCCCTGAGCCTTTCGGTCAGGTTCTGAAGAGCCAGCGGGATATCCCAGTTTTCCCTGTTCCGGGGTTCAACCATATTGGAAATCGCCCTCAGTGCAATGAAAGGTATCTTTTCCATGCTACAGACAAAAAAGAATGCCGCGCCCTCCATGGTTTCTATATCCGGATTATATTTAGCTGAAAGTCTTTCTATTGTATCCTGTGAACCTGTTGCCGTACCGACAGTAAGGGCATTCACTCTCCTCAGGCCTGAAGGCGCCGCCGACACAAGAGGGTATTCAGCAACCAGCCTTCCGGCTCTGAATGGGAATTCATCAGGCTTCTGAAGACCTGCCTCGGCAAGCGTAAGGAAACCCGTTCTTTCTTCGATACCTGCATCGGCAAAGCAATCCGAAACAGGAATGACAACTTCTCCTTTCCGGATATCGTCCCTGTAGCTGCCGGCTATTCCGATGTTAACGGCAAGATCAGGGCGCTGCTCCGAATTCAGGTAACGTGTAAGGGCCCATGCCGTGGCAACGGCTCCCACTCCCGTTACGATGGAAATCAGGTCAATACCATCAATCTCTTTCAGAATTTCCGATTCAGTTTGAGTGGCTGAAACCACCAGTACCTTTGCCGGCATATCTTTTTCCTCAGTTAACTGTTTCCAATTATTTCATAAATATATTAAAAAGATCAACTAAATTGGTTATTATTGCAGCTTTAAAAGCCTGTTTATGACATACATCACTTGAAAAGAGACTTTTTGTGTCTCCCGCGGGATGTACAGGGAAGAGCGGCCGTACGAAAAAAATACGGAATGAGTTGAAACCGGGAATAATACAATAAAGTGTTATGGCTAAAAGAATAGAGACAATAAACAACGGGACCACACCCTCGCCAAAAGGATACAACAAGATAGAATCGTGGGATTCCGAAACAATTGAAGAGCTTGCATCGCACTATCACGGGATACTGAAGCTTCTGGGTGAGGATCCCGGACGGGAAGGGTTGGAGAACACACCTGTCAGGATTGCCAAGGCCATGAATTTTCTTACAATGGGATATGGACAGAATCCCGGCGAGATAATTAACTCGGCAAAATTCAGGGAAGAATACAAGCAGATGGTACTGGTTAAGGACATTGAGCTTTATTCACTGTGCGAACACCACATGCTTCCCTTTTTCGGAAAGGCTCATGTTGCATACATCCCCAACGGGTACATAACAGGTCTGAGCAAGATTGCAAGGGTTGTTGAAGCATTTGCACGCAGGCTGCAGGTTCAGGAAAGGCTTACAGTTCAGATTCGCGACACCATTCAGGAATGCCTTAACCCAATGGGAGTTGCAGTTGTTATTGAGGCGCAGCACATGTGCATGCAGATCCGCGGTGTGCAAAAACAGCATTCCGTAACCACCACATCAGCCTTCACCGGCATTTTCCTGAGCAACCATAATACCAGGGAGGAATTTATTCATCTGATAGGTTCCAGGTTGCACTGATAATTATTTTTAATTGTAAAAATCTTATGAAAGCATACGTATTTCCCGGACAGGGAGCGCAATTCACAGGCATGGGCAAGGATCTTTATGAAAAGTCAGCACTTGCCAGGGAATTATTTGAAAAGGCAAATACCCTGCTGGGTTTTGCCATAAGCGAACTGATGTTCAGCGGGACTGATGAAGACCTGAAGCAGACTAAAGTAACACAGCCTGCCATTTTCCTGCATTCCACCATACTGGCTGCTTTACCTGGCGACACTTTCAAGCCGGAAATGGTTGCAGGCCATTCGCTTGGAGAGTTCTCGGCCCTTGTTGCCTCAAAGGCCCTTTCATTTGAAGACGGGCTTATGCTTGTGTCAAAGAGAGCCTCCGCGATGCAGAAAGCCTGTGAGGCATCAGTTTCAACTATGGCGGCAATAATAGGGCTTGAGGATAAAGTCGTTGAAGAAACCTGTGCCGGCATAGAAGAAACGGTTGTACCGGCAAATTATAATTCGCCCGGTCAGATAGTGATCTCAGGGACTGTTGAGGGAGTGGAAAAAGCGGTGGAGATACTCAAGTCGCTTGGAGCCAAAAGGGCAGTGAGGCTTTCAGTGGGAGGAGCTTTCCATTCTCCGCTTATGGAACCTGCAAGGGCCGAGCTTGAAAAGGCTATCGCCGGCACCGTATTCAGCAGGCCGGTATGCCCTGTTTACCAGAACGTTACCGGAAAACCATCAAGTGATCCTCAGGTAATAAAGGCAAATCTCGTTTCACAGCTTACATCGCCTGTTCTGTGGACCCAGACAGTGAGGAACATGATCTCTGATGGTGCCCTTTCATTTACAGAAGTAGGTCCCGGAAACGTTCTTCAGGGACTTATCAGGAAGATCAACAAGGAAGTGATAGTCGATTCGGCTTCATCATAACCCTTCCGGCCTGAACGAGTTCAGGTTCCTGAAAAGATACAGGAGTTTATCAGACCTCCCACACCGATCCGCTGTCAAGCAGGTCGTCCATGTTCCTGATTCTCGATTTGCTCTTGCCCAGTTCAATCTGACTGGCCATCTCCATTTCATAGGTTGGTCCGGGGACCGATCGGATTACACCAAGCGCAACAGGATATTCAGGATACCTCATGTTGGCGAGCATATACTGGATACCGGGGTTTGATTCGGCGGCATCATGGACAAGGATATCCTTTTCCCTGATACCCTTCTCTCCCAGCTTAACCACTTTCAGCTTCAGCCCGTCAAGAATAAGACCCTTATCATTATTTTTCCCGAAGATCATCGGTTCTCCATGTTTAAGAATCAGTGTACGGTCGTCCCTGACTTCCTTCGCTGTAACTTTTTCATGGATGCCGTCGTTGAATATCACGCAGTTCTGGAGTACCTCGATAACTGCAGCGCCTTTATGCCTGGCGGCTTCAATATAGATCTGGGTCGACAGGGTGACATTGGCGTCAACAGTGCGGGCAAAGAATTTTCCTTTTGCTCCGATGACCAGTTCGCCCACCGAAAACGGGTCTTCAATTGTTCCGTAGGGCGATGTTTTTGTAACCAGGCCCTTATCGGATGTCGGCGAGTACTGTCCCTTGGTAAGGCCGTATATTTCGTTGTTGAACAGGATAATATTGATATCTACATTTCTTCTCACAACATGGATGAAGTGATTTCCTCCGATTGCCAGCGCGTCGCCGTCGCCGGTTATCTGCCAAACCGACAGGTCGGGGTTTGCCATTTTAACGCCGCTGGCTATTGCCGAAGCTCTTCCGTGGATGCTATGAAAGCCATAGGTATTCATATAGTAGGGGAACCTTGATGAGCATCCGATTCCGGAAATGAAAACGAATTTTTCCTTCGGTATTCCCAGTTCGGAGAGGGCTCTCTGAACTGCATTTATAATTGCATGGTCACCGCATCCGGGGCACCATCTTATCTCCTGATCGCTTTTGAAATCCTTAGGAGTTAACTTGTTGTTTATAATTTCGTCCATGGCTTTACCTTACAGAAGTTTTAAGCATTTTTCCTTTATCTCTTTGATTGTAAACGGAAGACCCTGAACCTTGGTAATCTGTTCATAATGGAATTCGGGATATTTCATCCTGAGGTAATTTGCAAACTGCCCGAGGTTAAGTTCGCAAACAACAATCTTTTTGAATCTGCTGAACACATCTCTAACATTTCCGGGCAGCGGGTTTATATAATTGAATGTTACGTTGCTTATCCTGTATCCCTGGGCCTGAAGTTCCTTCACTGCCATAACGCGGTAGCCGTATGAACCTCCCCACCCAACAACCAGCAGGTCGCCCTCTTCCTCTCCGCTTACCTCAAGATCGGGAACCTTGGCGGCAACCCTCGCGACTTTCTGATTTCTCAAATTCACCATTAACTCATGGTTTTCAGGAACATAAGAGACTGTTCCCTTAACTGTTTTCTCGAGTCCGCCTATTCTGTGCTCCATATTTGGAGTACCCGGGACAGCCCAGAACCTTGACAGTTTCTCGGGATCCCTTTTGTAGGGAACGTAAGGCAGGTCCTTATTGGAAGCAAAGGGCGGATGGATTTCCGGAAGGTCTTTCATAGCCGGCACTCTCCAGGGTTCCGTTCCGTTTGCAAGATACCCGTCGGTAAGCAGGATAACCGGAGTCATGTGTTCCACGGCAATCCGGGCGGCTTCAAATGCATAGCGGAAGCAGTCTGTTGGTGTACTTGCCGCCAGTACTACCACGGGGCTTTCGCCGTTCCGGCCAAAAAGAGCCTGAAGAAGATCAGCCTGTTCCGTCTTGGTAGGAAGTCCGGTCGATGGTCCGCCGCGCTGAACGTCAACTATTACAATTGGCAGTTCTGTCATCACGGCCAGGCCTATGGCTTCCGATTTAAGAGCAAGCCCCGGACCTGATGTAGTGGTCACTGCCAGATTTCCTGCAAAGCTTGCTCCCAGGGCACTGCAAATCCCTGCTATTTCGTCCTCAGCCTGGAAACTCTTTACTCCCAGATCCTTTCGTGCGGCCAGTTCCTCAAGAATTCCCGTTGCAGGAGTGATAGGATAGGAACCTATAAACAGTTCAAGGCCCGATTTTTCTGCCGCTGCCAGCAGGCCCCATGCGGTGGCGGTGTTGCCCGAGATATTGCGGTATTTTCCTTTAGCAATGGGTGCAGGGTTTATCCTGATCGGTGCAAGTGCTTCTATTGTCTCTGCATAATAATATCCTGAATGCAGGGCAATCTTGTTAGCCTCAATCAGTTCGGGCTTACTGCGGAATTTCTTCTCGAGATACTGTTCGGTGTATTTAAGCTTGCGGTCGAAAAGCCAGTAAACCATCCCAAGAGCAAACATGTTCTTTGTCCTGAGGATGGTTTTCGGATCAAGGTTCAGATCTTTCAGCGCTTCCTTAACCATTGAGCTGATGGGGGCCTCAATCAGATTGTATTGATCCAGGTTATCCTCAACGACCGGATCGCTTTCATAACCGGCCTTTTCGATATTCTTCTCCGTGAAGTTGTCCTTGTCGATTATAATTGTTCCACCGAACTTGGTCCATTTAATATTTGCCCTTATAGCTGCAGGGTTCATGGCAACAAGAACGTCTGCATAATCGCCTGGCGTATAGATTTCAGACTGGCCAAGATGAACCTGAAATCCTGATACACCTCCCACCGTTCCCTGTGGCGCCCGTATCTCTGCAGGATAATCGGGAAAAGTAGTCAGGTCATTTCCGTACAGGGCTGCAGTCTCGGAAAACAATGTTCCGGTCAGCTGCATGCCGTCGCCGGAATCACCCGAAAACCTGATGACCACATCTTCTTTTTCAATAACCGTGCCTTTTTTTCGCATGATGTCGTGCAAATTACTAAAATTGAGTACTTTCTAAAAGAATTTATTTCTACCGGAGCCGGACTAATGTAAATATTTAACGGATGAAAAATCGGCTTATTATTACTATTATTGTATGATTTTGGTCATGTCAGACCAAAGCTCATGTCACGGCCGGTAAAGCAGGAAATTAATTCCAGATATCCGCTTTTCGAAGGTTAATCTCCCCTTCGAAGAACATTTTTGCTATCTTTTCGAAATACGGTGTATAATCGGATATAAAGAACTCATCCCTTACATTGCCCGAATCATTGATCAGATTATTTTTTTCAAGGGTGTCTCTCAAGATCATTGACACTATTCTTGCCGAATCGACTACCTCTATATTGAAATTAAAGAATCTGCTTATCTGGTTTCGTATTATGGGATAGTGTGTACAGCCCAGAATCAGTGCCTCGATGTCTTTCAGGGCTTCATTTGACAGATAGGTCCGAATGATGGCGTTGCTGATGTCGTCGAAAATGAAACCTTCCTCTATCATTGGTACGAGCATGGGTGTAGCCATCGACACCAATTGGGTTCCTGGTATCCTTTCCCTTATTTTTGAATCGTATGCTCCCGAGCTGATTGTCCTTTTCGTCCCTATCACCCCGATCTTTCTGAAGTTCTTAGAGGACAGGTAATCCACCACCGGGTCGATGACGTCGATCAGGTGGACCCTGTCGCTGAATTCCTCTCTCAGGCTGTCAAAAGCTGAAGCTGACGCGGAGTTACAGGCTACCAGGATCACCTTTGCATTATGCCCGAGCAGAAACTCCGTTATTTTCCCCGAATAGTACCTTATGGCCTCAGCCGACTTGTCACCATAAGGCAGGTGGGCCGTATCGCCAAAATAAACCAGGCTTTCGCCGGGGAGTATCTGTTTAATGGCATTCGCGACGGTAAGGCCGCCGACTCCCGAATCAAAAATTCCTATAGGTTGTTCGTTCACGGGGCTTGGTATTAAAAAAATAACCATCTGCCGGTTTGCAGATGGTCATTTTAATTATATGTGGAGTTTACTTGATTCCCAGTTTCGCTTTAACAAGCGACAACACGTTGGTGCTTTTTGTCTCATCAAAATATACAATTGAACCTATCGAAGTGTCAAAGACATAGACCATGCCGGCTTCCCTTCCCACATCCTTTATAGCCTTGTCGGCTTTCTGTGTTATGGGTGTGAAAAGCTCAACCTGCTTTTCCTGCATGGTGTTCTGAGCGTTTGTCTGGAATTCGCTAAGCCGCCTCTGCGCATCATTCAGTTCCGCTTCCTTTGTCTGACGCACCAGATCTGTCAGGTTTTTACTTTCCTTAAGATAGGTTTCATACTTGTTGTTCAGTTCAACCTGCAGCAATTCCATAGTATTCTGCAGTTCCGTATTCAGCTTTTCGAGTGAAACGAGTGCAGAATCATATTCAGGCATTGCCTGTATCAGTTCTGTACGGTTAATATGTCCGAATTTCAAGTTTTGGGAGAAAACACTTTGTCCAAAGAATGCTGTAAAAACTATAAGCGCAATAATTCCTGTAATTCTTTTCATTCTGATTCGTTTTAAATAATGATGCAAAAGTAGTCAATTAATTCTTATATCCTAATTTCTCAAGTACCTGATCACTAATGTCAAACTTAGGATTGGAGAAAAGGATATTCCCTCCGGATGCAGTGTCGAAGATCGCCGCGTAGGCGCCTTCGGCTGCTATTGTTTTTATTGCTTTGAGGATCTCATCCTGTATCGGCCTGACAAGTTCCTCGCGCTTTTTAAAAAGCTCTCCCTCGACCCCGAAATATTTGTTCTGCAAGTCCTTAACTTCCCTCTCCTTATTAACAATGGCTTCTTCCCTTTTAGTTTTCATCTCCTGAGAAAGAAGCACCACGTCGTTCTGATACGATTTGAACATCTGATCAACGATCGCGTATCCGTCGGAGATCTCCTTTTCCCATTGCTTTGAGAGATTGTCAAGTTGTTGCTGGGCCTGATTAAAAGCAGGAATGTTCTTCCTTATATAATCTGAATCGACAAATCCGTATTTCTGTGCTGAGGCGAAAGCCGCGGTCAGAAATACAGTGATCATGACTAAAGCTGTCCTTTTCATAATTGATAATATTAATGATTAAAACTGCTGACCTATAGTGAAACTAAATTGTCCTTTATTAGCATCAGGGAAGCGTATGGGGTCGTCGACCGGGTCGAATCCGTAGCCCCAGTCGACACCCAGAAGCCCGAACATTGGCAGGTTGGCCCTGACACCTATTCCTGCTGCCCGGTTCATCCGGAAAGGATTAAACTGTCTGATCTCCGTCCAGGCTTTTCCCGCTTCAATGAATGCAAGGCCATAAATCGTGGCCTGCTGGTTGAGTGAGACAGGATATCTCAATTCCATCGTGAATTTGGAATAAACGTTTCCTGTCGGAGATCCTGTAACAGGATCGGTCGGGGTTACGGAACCGTCTGTATAACCCCTCAGTGCTATGATCTCTCGGCCGTAAAGGCTGTATCCCGTCAGGCCGCTTCCTCCGAGGTAAAAGTTTTCAAATGGTGAAGGGCCGATTGCCTTGTTATAGTGCCCCAGGTATCCGAAAGCAAAGCGTGCATTGAGAACCAGCTTGTCATCCAGGGAAATGGGATGGAAATAATCCGCCTTGAACACCCATTTGTGAAATTCAATCCATTTGTATTTCTCCCTGTCTTCAAGTCCTACCATGTTTCTGCCGCTAATGAGCGAATATGGCGGTGTGGCCTGCAGCGACAGTGTGAATGTGGATCCGTTGGTCGGGAAGATCATGTTCGGTCCGGTTGAATACCGTGTAAGGCGTGTCGACAGGGTAAGCATGTTCGACACACCGTCGGAGATGATGAAAGGAATATATGTAAATTGTTTAAGACGGTATCTCTGGTAATTGATCTCCCCCGATAACGAGAAGTAATCGTCGGGCCATTCGAGTCTCTTTCCCAGTCCGATGGATGCTCCATTTGTAATCATCAACTGAGCATTACCATCGCGTCTTCTAAAACCATAGTTCATGAGTGACCTATACACCGAAACCGAAAAGGAATTAGCTTTATTCCCTCCGAGCCACGGTTCCATGAACGATATATTGTACGACTGGTAAAGTCGTCCGTTCGACTGCGCGCGAATGCTGAGTGATTGTCCGTCGCCCGAGGGATAAGGTCTCCATGCCTTAAGGTTCAGGAAATTACGCATCGAGAAATTGTTGAAATGCACTCCGACCGATCCCACGAGCATGCCTGCGCCCCATCCGCCCGAGATTTCAAACTGGTCGTTGGCTCTTTCCTCAAGTTTGTAGTGAAGGTCGACAGTTCCGCTTGTCATATCAGGCACCACGTTGGGAGTGATCTTCTCCGGATCAAAATGGCCTATGACTCCCAGCTGCCTCATCGACCTCATAATATCGCTTTTACTGAAAAGTTCCCCGGGAAGGGTATAAAGTTCGCGCCGGGCTACATGCTCATTCGTTCTTGTATTTCCTGTAATAATAATATTGTTGAAATATGCCTGTTCACCCTCGTAGATTCTGATTTCAATATCAACCGAATCATTTTCCACTTTTGCTTCCACCGGCCTGAGACTTGAGAAAAGATAACCGTTGTCCTGGTATAGTGTACTAACGGCATCCTGGGCTCCCGATGCCCCGTTGAGCCTGTCATCAAAATGCGACTTGTTGTAAACGGAACCCTTATCGATATTCAGAATCCTGTTCAGGTCTTCAGCCCTGTAAACGCTGTTGCCTACCCATTTGATATCCCTGATAAAGTACTGATCCCCTTCGTCAACCATTATTGCAAGCCCTACGCGGTTTTCGGAAATGTCATAGATTGAATCGCCCAGTATCTTGAAATCCTTGTAGCCGTTATCATTATAAAAAGTATAGAGACTCTCCTTGTCCTCATCATATTTGGTTGAAATAAGTTTTGAGGCCTTGAAGAAATTCATATTCTTCTTTTTCGTATTCTTCATCTTGCGTCTCAGCTGCTTGCCCTTAAAATTGTCGTTGCCGATGAATGTGATCTCTCCGATCTTCACTCTTTCCTTTTTATTGACATCAACAGTCAGAAGAACATTATTCGGCTGATCGGGATCATCTTTCTGAATGAATTCGACTGTCGTGTTCCGATAACCCTTTTCAACAAAGAAATCAGTAATAATCCTGCGGGTTTTTTCGAGCTGGTGACTGGTAAGCTGTGATCCCACCGGCATGTTTATCTTTTCAGTCAAATCATTTGACTCCGATGTTTTGAGTCCGTTGTATCTTATGGATGATATTCTGGGTCTTTCCTGAAGGGCAATGTCAAGAAAAATCGTATCTCCCTGTCTTTTTTCAATGCTAATCCTGACATCAGAGAAGAGTCCCTGCTCCCATAATTTTTTAACGGCGTTTGTTATTGCTTCACCCGGAACCGAGACTTCCTGGTTTAACCTGAGGCCTGACAGTCCAATGAGAGCATTGGTGTCGAGGAATCTGACGCCCGATACTGATACCCCTCCTATAATATATTCATCTGTATCGGAATAATCAATAATATCGGTTTGTTCCTGCGAGTATGCCACTGCACTTCCCAGGATAATCATCACCGTCAGCAATACTCTCTTTAATCTTTCTATAAACTTCATAATGTCATTTGTCCAAAAGTTGTTCACTAGTCTTCCCAAACCTTCTCTCTCTCTTCTGGAAGTCAATTATAGCCTTGTAAAGTTCCTGCTTACCAAAATCGGGCCAAAGTGTATCTGTAAAATATAATTCCGTATAAGCCATCTGCCACAGCAGAAAGTTACTTATCCTTAATTCCCCGCTGGTTCTGATCATCAGTTCCGGGTCGGGAATCCCGGCAGTAGCCAGGTAATTGCAAAAGTTGAATTCGGTAATTGATTCCGGATCAAGGCCGGAATTTATGTCGTAAGCCATTTTTTTTGCAGCTTCCGTAATTTCCCATCTCGAACTGTAGCTCATGGCAACTATAAGATTCAGTCCGGTGGCTTCCGATGTAAGATTTATTGTTTCCATCAATCTGTCTCTTACATCAGTTGCAAGCCTGTCGGTATCTCCTATTGCAGATAGTTTTATATTGTTTTTTAAGAGAGTACTTGTTTCATTGTTTAGCGATTCCACCATTATTCCCATCAGTGCAGACACTTCTTCATCGGGTCTGCCCCAGTTTTCGGTCGAGAATGCATAAACCGTAAGATATCCGATCTGAAGTTCGGCAGATGCTTCTATTACTTCCCTCAATGCCTTTACACCCTGATGATGACCGAAGATTCTGTCCTTGCCTCTTTGCCTGGCCCATCTTCCGTTGCCGTCCATTATGATAGCTATATGTTCAGGCAGTGAGTTTTTATTGATCTGTTCAGAAAGGGACATGATTTAACGTCTTCTTGGTGCATCAACATCATCATAGGCAGGACATCCGACAAGCTTGTTGAATATCTTCCAGGTGAAAGCCACACCTGCAAAAGAGTACCAGTCGTTGTTGTGAAGCCATGTGTGTTGCGGTTCTATATTTTCCGTTAAACCGTCAAAGTTATCATAAAAAGTCTTACGAAAACCATATTCCACTTCGAGACCAAGATTTTTTGCAATATTTACTTTAAAACCAATCGAAAAGGGCAATACCGGTTGAATCGGTTTGCTATTGCCGGGTGAATCTGTACTAAAATATGCAACCCCCACTCCTGCTGCTATATAAGGAGTGAAATTCCATCTTCTGCCCTGCGTTGAGTAGGGTAGAAAGTTGAACTCGAACTGGATCGCTCCTTCGCCGAAGTTGCCGGAAAAAGAGCTGTCTCTTGCTGTCTGATAAGGGTTGTTGAAATCGAGATCCCTGGCCTGAAGTCCTCCTATAAGAACATTTGCCCTGAGCGACTGACGGGGATGTAGGTTATACCTGTAGAACAGTCCGCCCGCGGGGAGGGGGCTGTAGAATAACCTGCTTGTGTTTATATCGCCAAGATATGATGAGACACCGCCATATATTCCATAATCAGCACTTTTCTGAGCTGCTACGGACAATGACAGAAGCGTAATAAAAAAGATTGCCCTTAATTTCTTCATCCAAACAGATTCAGAGTAATTTCTTATCTGAAAGAGGGAAATCCCCTGGCAGTTGTCTTCAACTTATAGGTAACGGTGAAATTTAGGAAATAGTACTTGTCATTTACTTTGGATACTACCGCCGGATCGAATCCGTCGAGATAATCTGTTTTGGCCCATCTGCCTCCGAATTCCACTCCGAAGTTCAAGTTGGGGTTATAGATCAGGGTGGCTCCGACACCGGCAGGGATAATCACGTCAATGCCTTCGAATTTCGTGCTTCCGGGTTCGGTGATTCCTCTCTGGGTCAGGGCTTCATTGGGATTAACCTTGTAAGCGGCCCCTCCCACCCCAGCAAAAGCATAGAAATCGAGCGAGGAAAGCAGGGCCCAGAGGCTTTTTCCTCTAAGAAAAAGGTAACTGCTTTCATACTTGTTTTTAATAAAATAGAACTCGCCAATAATTGCGGGTTCAAACAAGTTAGTCACAGCTTCGTATCCCCTGTTTTCATTCGATCCCCTTTCATCGATCGCGTGGAGCATGGCATAAGTCCCGCTCAGCCTCACGTTTGCCGTTCTTCCAAGCCGATACCTCAGGTTTCCGTTTACGTTGAATCTCGTCTGCCGGTAATTCAAATCCTTAAATCCCAGTATATTTTCACCATGAGTATATCCTCCGATATCGGGAAAGAAAAATGAAGGACCTACGCCCACCTGGGCTTCCCATCTTCTGAGTTTCCAGAGCTGGGCATCAGATATCTGGGCTGTAACACAAAATACGATAACGACGAAAAGTAATCGTTTCATTTTAGTCTGTATTTAATTGCTGATACAAATATAATAATCTAAATTAATTCAACGTGTTTTTAATAATGCAATTCAGTTTCTTCTGTCGGCTCCCCACATCAGCTTGTTCCTTAAAGTGCTGTAAAAATCTATGCCTTTAAGCATTACCGTCTTCAACTTATCATCCGACCTTGAAATAATTATTTCCTCACTGAATGGCAGTCTTCTTGACCTGAAATCGCATGTGGCAACATACTCATTGCTCCTTCCCTCCACTACCATCCTGAGAATACTCTCGCCCGAGATCACGATAGGACGGATTGTAAGGTTATGCGGGGAAATCGGAGAAATAATAATACTCTCGTCTTCGGGCGAAAGAATCGGTCCGCCCACGGCCAGATTATATGCCGTGGAACCTGTTGCAGTGGATACTATAAGACCGTCGGACCAGTAGGTATTCAGAAAAGCCCCATCAACATGCACATGAATGGTTATCATGCTCGGATCAGCCTTCTGTATTGTCACTTCATTCAGGGCTGTTGAGTCGCCTGGATCAAAAATATCAGCAGGCTTTCTGATCTCCAGAAGCGAACGCTCAATAACCTGGTATTCTCCCTTACTCAGAAGACCTATCGAATGATCGATTTCATCCTCGGTAATATTGGCCAGAAATCCCATTCTTCCCGTGTTCACCCCTGCTATGGGGATTCCGAAATCCCTCACTTTCAGCATAGTATCAAGAAAAGTGCCATCACCCCCCACGCTCAGGACCAGGTCGGGCAATTCCTTCAGTCCTCCCAGATCGGTAAATCTCTCAAAGGGTTCCTTAGTGCTGCAGGCCTCACCGGCAACTGTTTTCTGATGCAGGAATACCCTGATCCCTCTCCTGTAAAACCCTTCTACCAGCCGGTTCACACTCTCGGCAGTCCTGGGCTTGTTCTCCTTGCAGTAAATGGCAACTCTTTGAAGCATGATTCAGATATTCATGTATTTCATAAGAAGATCGAAGCGCTCGGAATAAAACTTGTCCATCGAATCGTCGGATGTGACCCAGGTCTTTACATCATAGTTGTACCTGTCGAATGTCCTGATCACCGATGTCAGATCGTTGGAGTTCACCTTGATTGTAACTTCGAGTCTTGTTGAGTCGGGAGGTGATGTAACATACATGCTAAGTACCTTTATATTATTCCCTTCCACGATCTGTGCTATCTGGGAGAGGGAATAATCCCTTTCCGTCATCTCAAGGACTATGATCCCACCCTGCTGGTCCATTGACGAAATGCCGGCCAGGTACCTGACAAGGTCGTAGGTGGTTATTACACCCTTGTAATGAGACTTTTCGTCAAGCACCGGAACAATTGAAAGCTTAAGCCTGGCGGCAAGTCCGATTACTTCAAAAAGATGCTGTTCGGTTGTAACATAAGGTTTCAGGAGAGTGAGCGCGTGGTTGCCTATTGCCTCATCCGGCTGATTCATGTCATAGATGTCGGTGTCGGAAATCAGGCCCAGAAAATCGAGGTTATTCACTATGGGCAGGTGAGATATTCTGAAAATCTCCATCCAGTTCAGGGCAGTCTGGCCTGAATCAGAGGTTCTCAGCGCTGGTATTACTTCCGATATGAGATCTTTTGCCACCATTATAGCCGGCTTGCTGTTTAAATTTCAACTAAAGTAAGAAAAAAAAGAGAGTTATTGTATTTTTGTATAAGATTACATACGTACAATCACCTTATTTATTATGACAAGACTCAGTGTTAACATCAACAAGATAGCCACTCTCAGGAACGCCCGCGGAGGAAATATCCCGAATGTCAAGACGGCGGCAATAAACTGCGAACTATTTGGCGCTGACGGAATTACTGTTCATCCCCGTCCTGACGAACGGCACATCAGGTACAGGGATGTTCTTGAAATCAGGCCGGTTATAAAGACTGAATTCAACATTGAAGGTTATCCCTCGGATAAATTCATTGACCTTGTCATTGCTGCCAGGCCCGATCAGGTGACACTTGTTCCCGACGCTCATGATGCCATAACCTCCAATGCAGGCTGGGATACACAACGGTACAGGCTCTTTCTCACTGATGTGATATCCACTTTCAAAGCTGAAGGTATCAGGACTTCGATATTCGTGGATACGATTATTTCAAATATTGAAAATGCAGCTTATACCGGCACCGACCGGATTGAATTGTACACCGAGCCTTATGCCGCCATTTTCGACTCCGATGCCCCGGGAGCAATCGAACCATTTATCACGGCTGCCCGGATTGCCCGCGATGCCGGTCTTGGAGTCAATGCCGGTCACGACCTTAACCTTGACAATCTGAGATACCTATGCCAGAATATCCCCTGGCTTGAAGAAGTCTCCATAGGCCATGCCCTGATATCCGACGCCCTATACCTCGGTTTAGAGAACACTATCCGGATGTACAAGAGGCAATTGTCCGACTGACCGGGTTCATGAAGCTATTCTTCAGGAAATATGGTTCCGGCCCGCCTCTGATTATCCTTCATGGCCTGTATGGCTCATCCGATAACTGGGTTTCGTTTGCAAAAAGCATAAGCGACAGGTTTACGGTGTACCTGCCCGATCAGAGAAACCATGGCCAGTCGCCACACAGCGATATCCACGATTACACATCAATGAAGGAAGACCTGTTTGAGATGGCAGAAGAGCTGGGTCTGGACAGGTTTTTCCTGGCAGGGCACAGCATGGGAGGCAGAACGGCCATGGCATTTGCTTTAAGCTGGCCTGAAAGGCTTTGCGGACTGGTTATCATTGACATCACCCCTCTTTCAAGCGATGAGAAATACACTGAAGCCTACCTGGCCCACAGCCGTATACTTGATTCCATGCTTTCCCTTAAGCTGGAAGAGCTTAAGTCGCGTGATGAAATTGATGCCATGCTTTCACAGACGATCGATTCTGAAAGCACAAGGGGATTTATTATGAAGAATCTCAGAAGGTTACCTGGGGACAAGTTCGCCTGGAAGCTTAATGTACCTGTTCTTAAAGACAAGCTGAAGGAAATAACGCGGGGCATAGAGCCCGGAAAATCTGATTTCAGGGAGGTGAGCGGCTTTCCTGTCATAATCCTGAAAGGAGAGGACTCCGCTTATATAAGTCCGGAAGATTACCCGGCAATAATGAAGCCGTTTCCTGAGGCAGAATTCGAAATTATTCCCGGCTCCGGCCACTGGATCCATGCTGACAATCCCGAAGCTCTCAGGAAGTCGTTTCTGCGGCTGAGGGCATAGGGAACAGTTGTCCGATAAAGGATCGTCCTATCTTACCTGCCCCGATAATTACGATCTTACGATTATCAACGTCCGATTTGTTCTCTGTAGGATTCATAATACGGAACAATTTTTTCCAGTTTTTCTCCCGGTCTTTCCTCAAACCAGGTTCCTCCCATATAAAAACAGGCAAATCCTCCTGAAACGACTCCCCAACTGCATGCTTCCTTCAGATCGGGAAAACGTAATCCTCTGTATCGCTGATCAACTATGGATGCGATAACCCCACCGGCAAAATTGTCCCCGCAACCCGTTGTATCACCTCCCTGATAATCTTTCATTTCCCTGATAACTCTTTCAGAAACAGGCATTTCTGTTAATTCCTCTGAATTGAAAAAACGACCATCAGAATAAACCATGAGATTTTTCGAACCATTTGTGACAATAAGTGATGACACTTTCATATCAACGAAAAAAGAAGCTGCAGACCTGATATCATATTCTCTACTGAGCCGTAATGCTTCCTCCCTGTCCGTTATAAGTATATCGATCTGGCTATAGCTCTCATCGCTTTCTCCAAGAGGCCACTTTTTTGAAGGATCTGATTTTTCGTTTCTGAAATCAAATACCGTGTTTACAACAGTAATACATCCGGCCGATTTGGCTTTTTTCAGGAGAGTATTCATATTATCATGTATCTGAGGCACAAGAGCAGTTCCGCCAAAAACAACAATATCAGATTGAAAGAAATCATCATCCAGATCGTCGGGTCTGTAATCCCATGCTGCTCCGATCGAATTAATGAACATCCTTTCTCCATGTCCGTTATCGTATTCCGGATCTGAAAGAACAACAGTAGATGGTGTCCGATTTCCGATCAATTTATAGTCTTTAAGAATAACCGGAGTTTTTTTAAGAGATGAAAGCAGGTACTCTCCTATTTCATCTTTCCCTCCCCTGCCATAAAACCTTACTTCGCACTTATCCTTACCGGTTAATTGTGCAAGATGGATAAGAGATACTATTGAGGGTCCTCCTATGTTTATCTTATCATAATCTCTTCCCCCGGTAATACTATTAAGAATCACTGAAAAGGGTTTTCCACAGAATTTTTCAAACTCCTCCTGGAATACAAGTTTACCGGGAGTCAGTCCGCCATCTCCACGTCTAGCGGAAAGATAGGGACGCATAATATCACTGTTAAAATCAATTCTGTTATAAAGGAGATCAACAAGACAGCAACCAACACCGGATACAATTATCTTTTTTTGCATAATAGAACTATATTATTAATTCATAATAACAATTTGCAAATAATAAATCATAAGATACTGCTCTTATGACACTTATCATAGCCTTTTATCTGGTTACAAACACGCTAAGACATCAGGTTACACCATAGGATTATAGAATTATTAAAATTCAAATACTGTTTTAAAAATCGAACCTCCTAAAGATACTTTTCATAATCATTTACAAGAAGGCGATGTGGTTTTTCATCTTCTTCAATTTCCGGAAATCTTCCGATCTCTTCATAGAATCTGTTATCTTTTGCATCATCATTTACAAGACTTACTTCTCCGATAAGAACTTTCCCCTTGCCTTTTTCTCCGTAAAATCTGTGATAAATTCTGGACCGAAGGCAGATACTCTGCCCGGGCTTAAGGATAAGCTGTTTTCCCGCTTCAACGGTAGTCAAGACCCCGTCAATACTCACTGTTACAGGTTGTGGAGATAAGTCATCATCGTCTGATGCATAAAACAATTCCATAACAAGATTCCCCCCACCCCTGTTAATAATATCTTCAGTCTTAGCCCAGTGATAATGCATAGGTGTCTCCTGTTGCTCATCCGCAACCATAATCTTCTCACAATACATCTTATCCTTTTTATCCCAGTTACCATTACGTATTGTGAAAAGAGAGAGCCCTCTGTTTTTAAAATCACCACTGCCGAAATCGGTTATATCCCATCCAAGCTTGTTGTCTATAATCTCTGAACATTTTTCATAGGCACCTTGCCAGTCCTCTGGTGACCAGGATGCCCATACGGGAAGCATAAACTTATGTTCTTCAAGAAAATCCTCGAATCCTTTTATAATCGAGTTTACTTCACTTCTTTTCATGGTTTTTCCGTTTTAAGTTTCACAATAGTTCGTTAAAGTTTTAAGCGGCCATAGTACCGTATAATATAAGTTCTCTGACATGTTTGTTATTTTTTACAGAGTGTGGGTAAATCCCGAACACATCAAAAAATCGGTTCAGTATTAAAACATTGTGATTCATTGTTTTAATATTAGCCATAGAGAATGTACCTCTTTTTTCTATAGGTATACTCAACCAATGTATTGCCTTGGCAATATTAATTGAAGTTAAAAAAGCATTGAATTGAAAATGTAGTTTGTTTTCACTTCTGGCTTGTGAGTCATTGAGCCCGGTATGTTGTTTTACAAACCTTGCAAGCTGTAAGAAATCTATTTTACCACGGCTTGACAAAAGAAGAATAAAAGTCTCCAGAAAAAACATACTCCTCTATTTATTATTATTTGTTAATTTATCTAACATGCTGTCAATGCATGTATTATAAGGTTTTTATTTCTTATTAGTCATAACTTTTGCAGATCAGAATTATCTATTCAAGATATTAATTACCAGGGATATAGCCAAATTATATTACTATTATTTTTTTAATATTGTCATAACTTTCTAATCAGTAAAATCGGGATTGCTGTGTTATTATTGAAACGCTAGCAGGTGCTTTTTAATATTGAATCAGATATGTTGATCTGGGTGCAACACCAAGCTCCGGCATATCGGCTGTTGCATATCACAATCTGATAAAATACCTGGGCCTCGACCTGAAGAACCATGTATATGATGTAATAGCAGGAGGTGATACAACCTGATATGGAAATCCTTGAATTATTTAAAGTTGATGTTCTTGATATTGGCAGGTTCTTTAATAATTATGATAGTTACTGGCAGGAGCTTGAACTTATCCGGGTCGTACCGTGCTTATATCCGCTAGGGAATCATGATATAACGGGACCGGGAGCCGGAGAGTCCTTTTTGAGGCATTATACTCCGATGTTGAGAAAGCAGACCGGAAATTCCGGGATAATAAATGCCAGTTATACATACCGTTCCGGTAATATTCAGATCACCTGTATTGATCCGTGGGACAAAAGTACCGATATGGTTAAATTCCTGGACGAAGAACTCACTTCATCAGACGCCGTTTTTAAATTTGTTGCAATCCATGAACCTGTCATACCGGTCACTGAAAGGTGCTGGCATACACTTAGACGCGATCCGGCCCGGAGGGAGAAGCTGCTCGAAGTAATAGCGCGTAACAAGGCTATCGTTTTATGTGCTCACCTGCACAGATATTCAGTGGTAAGGAGAAACACCCCTTATGGTCCGGTCGTACAGGTGATGGTAATAAGTGTAGTAAATGACAGAGACTATGTTAAACCGGATAAACTGATTACCCGATATGGTCCTTCGCTGGCAGAAAATGTCCCGGACTGGGAACCCTCCACGATTGAATCAAGGAAAGCAATTCTTGCTGAAGAAGCCGAATTTGTGACATATTACAAACAGACAGATTTGCCCGGATATGCTTTGATAAAAACCGATGAAAAGAAAGGAACGGTAAAGCTTGAGTATTATGCAGCTTTCGGCAAAAAGGCTTATGATAAAGTAAATCTTTCGGAACTCCTGAAAAAGTAAAAAATGAATCCATTAACAGCATCGGGATACTAACGATAATAAATTTCGTCAATCAGAGTGATATGCATGAAATAAAAAACAGTGAAATAAGGGAATTATCAGAAAAAACCTGATAAAAAACTGTACACCGGTTGAACTTAAGCTTATTTCATTGTTGACCTTGCGCCTCGAGCCTCGCGTCATTTGCTAATTGTTAATTGATAATTGTTAATTGCTTATTGTTTAACCAAAACCCACCCTTAGCCCCCGCTGAGCGGGGCAGGAGGGGATCCTTCCGATGCAACTTTCGCCTTGTCTTGCAGGTCTTGTACAATTAGCACGACCTGCAAGATCCCGCGGAGCGGGACTTCGTCGTTTCACTCCTCAGCCTGCACGACCTGTCACTTTCCCCTGTGCTCTGTGCCCCGTGCCCTGAGCTCTGAGCTCTGTGCCCTGCGCCCTGTGCTCTGCGCCCTGTGCCCTGTGCTTTTCTTGCATTAATCCTTCAGCCTGACCAGTACCAGCACCGGATTATCCGTTTCCTTAAGGTTGTTGGCAAGCGTTTCAAGTTCTTTTTTCTTCTCGGGATATTTGGGGACCGAGCTTTTAAAATGCTCACTCAAAATATGAGTTTTAATTTGGTAAGGATAAATCAAATCAATTAAAAACTCCTTTGAATTTTGTAAAAAATAATCCTTTGGAAGAAAAGCTATCCCATTATCCAAATCGTTATCGATTCCACCCGTATAATTATAAAAAAATCCCTCTTTTTGTGATTCTAAATAGATTATGTTTGACTTACCTGTCTTCTTTTCAATAATAGCCAAACAATTCTTTTCAGGAGAGTAATAGAATTTAATAAAGCGGTAACGCTCTGATTCAAATATCTTTTCAATCTTCATGTATTCCATGAGTTTATCCATTGAGAGATTCTTTGACTCCGGTAAACGATGGCTCCCCGGACTCACGATAAAAGCAGGTTTTTCCTCGAAATCTTGATTAACATAAAAAACCGTATCTGAAAAAAGATTCCAATAATAAATGCATCCATTAAACTTGTATGTCCCGCCATTATCACCAATGCTGCCTTTATATGGTGGACTATTTCTTTCTTTCTTCTTAACAATGTTTCCCACAGAATCAATAATTATCCATTTGTATTGGGAGCTGCCTTCTTTCATCGAAAATGAAAGGAACAGCCTGGAATTATAAGTATTAAAAGCATTAACAAAAGTGCCATACTTAGATGTATGTATATCCCTTAAAAATCTGCCCGTTTCAGAATAGACTTTTATATTGCTGTTTTGATCAAGCACATAAATATGTTTTGCCTTTTCATCAATTGAAAAAAATACATGAAAAATATATTGTCCTGGTCCTCTGCCAACTGAACCAATATTATTCAACAAGTTACCGCTATAGGAATATTGCAATACACCTATATCTTTTACAGATAAAAAAAATGATTCATCCGAAAACTGAAAATTGTTATATACTAATCCCAGATTTATGTCTTTTAAGGGTATATAACTGATGTCGTCAGCTATTTGACTTAGAAGTAACCTGCCTTCTTTCAGTGTAGCAGGATTAAATCTATAATAATTGCCCTCCTCATGTTTACATGATACGATCAACAAAAGAGAGAGTATAATGAGCTTAGTATTTTTCATCATAATATAATCCTGATTTTAGCGGTATGATGCCTGCCTGTCGGCAGACAGGGAACCCACATGTTTGAAAATCATATTCATAAGTGTTTGTGTATGAATTCAATCACGTAGGTTTCATATTAATGATTATTATCGGCCAATCAATTATAAAATTAAGTAAGTATTTTATACAAAATACCTCATCTTCACAAAATTTTCGGACAACAAAGCAGATGCCGACAGGTAATCAAAATAAGTCTTGCAGTCATGCGGTCTTGCGGTCTTGCGGTCTCTTCCAATGTAGTTGACTGTCAGAAATAAGACCCCGAAATATGTTATAACATTGTTATAACGGAACGGCACGCGGTTCGAGGTGCAGTTCAAAGCAAATTTAGTTTAAACGTTTAGTGTCCTTTTTGTTGACCTTACGCCTCGAGCCTCGCATCATGTCTCTGTGCCCTGTGCCCTGTGCTTTTCTTATTCTCCCCATACCCTCATCCGCATTAAAGTCTAAGATTCTTCCTGAAGGTGCTTCTCAATTATTGAAACCAGAACGCCAATGCCAACCTGGTTATCACCGCCGCCGGGTATGATTATGTCTGCATATCGTTTAGTAGGTTCGATGAATTGCAGATGCGACGGCTTGACAGTCTCATGATAGCGCTCGAGGACCATCATCACCGAACGGCCTCTTTCAACAATATCCCTCTGGATCACCCTCCCGAGACGGTCGTCGGCATCGGCATCGACAAATACCTTGATATCGAACATCTCCCTCAACCGGCTGTCGCACAAGATCATTATTCCCTCTACAAGCACAACCCTCGAAGGCTTTATCGTGATCGTTTCCTTCGACCTGAGACAGGTGAGGTAGGAATATATAGGCATCTCTATGCTTTGTCCTTCCTTCAGCTTTTGAATATGATCGATCAGCAGGGTGAACTCGAGCGAGTCGGGATGGTCGAAATTAATTTTCTGCCGTTCTTCCAGAGGGATATGCCCATTATCCTTGTAATAAGCATCCTGCGGAATTACAACCACCTGTTCACTGGGCAGCTTTTCCATAACTTTGCGCACCACGGTTGTTTTTCCCGATCCGGTTCCCCCGGCTATACCTACAATAAGCATTTATTATTATTTTTGTAGATTACAAGATAGCTCAAAAATAACAAATTGCACTGATGTCGGAATTATATCCTCTGAAATTCGAACCCATCCTTAAAGAAAAGATCTGGGGAGGCCAGTCACTGTCGGAAAACTACGGGAAATATCAGGGAGACCTGAAAAACATAGGCGAAAGCTGGGAAATCTCGGCTGTTTCAGATAACCTGTCGGTTGTAAGCAACGGATTCCTGGCAGGCAACAATATTGAAGAAATAATAGAGGTCTACATGGGTGACATCACCGGAGAGTCGGTTTATGAAAAATTCGGTATCGAATTTCCCCTGCTGATAAAGCTTATAGAAGCGAGGGATGATCTTTCGGTACAGGTTCATCCGGGTGATGATCTTGCCAGAGAGCGTCACAATGCCTACGGCAAGACAGAAATGTGGCATATACTGAGCAGCGAAAGCGGCGCCAGGATATATACAGGATTCTCAGGGCTTGTTTCGCGTGAATCATATATTGATGCGATTGCAGCAGGTACAATCGGGGAACTTCTGAACGCGGAACCGGCGGAACCGGGCGATACATTCTTCACACCCGCGGGTAGAATACATGCCATCGGTGCAGGGATAGTCCTCGCGGAGATTCAGCAGACATCGGATATCACCTATCGGATACACGACTGGGGAAGGAAGGGTTCAGACGGGAAACCGAGGGAACTTCACACCGATCTTGCTCTCGATGCCATTGATTTCAACGAGACCGGTTCCGGCAAAATAATCAACAAGCTACTTCCAAATAAGCCTTCAGAGCTTGTCAGATGCAGATACTTCGATGCCAACATCATAAACTTCGACAGGGGAATTAACAGGGATTACAATTTAATTGATTCATTTGTTGTCTACCTCTGCACCGAAGGCAGGTTTATCATTCGCTGGGATACAGGAACGGAAACCGTGATCCGCGGTGAAACCGTCCTCATTCCGGCTTCCATCACCAATGTTGAACTGATACCGGAACCGAAAGCCGGTTTGCTTGAGATATACATTAACCAGGGTCTATAAAACTTACTGAATAAAGTCATGACAAAAGCATTAAACTCCTTACTGGTTTTGCTCCTGCTGCTGATAATGGCAGCTTGCGGAGGCAAGGGATCCATGAAAAAAGCTCAGGATTCCGCGGCTGACACCATCACGGTGCCCGACACCGGTTTTACCGGCATAAAACAATACTTCTCCAACAAAATACTTGTAAAGGAAGCAAGTTTCAGGAACGGTATCCTTAACGGGGAAACGAAAACCTACTACCAGGGTGGCCAGTTGAATCAGACCTTCTGGTATGAGAACGGGGTTCGCGAAGATTCGGCCAGGAAATATTACCTCGAAGGCCAGGTATTCAGGTCCACACCTTACAGGAATGACACCATCCACGGGACACAGCTGCAGTACTACCGGACGGGAAAGGTAAGAGCCAGGCTGAACTTCATAAAAGGGATGAGAACACCCGAGATGGAGGAATATGACCGGAACGGAAGATTGCAGAAGAACTATCCTGAAATAGTGTATTCATTCGATGATAATTACAACAAATCAGGAAAAGTAAGGTTAAACCTGAGTATCTCCGATGAGAAGAGAAAGGTCAAATTTTACATTGGTGAATTCACCAACGGGGTCTTTGATACCACAATATGCAAACTGATACCTCCGGTTAACGACAAATCTTTCATCGACCTGAAGAAATCAGGCACTCCCCAGCCTGATCATGTTAGCGTCATTGCAGCGATAGTTACCGATTTTGGCAATAGTTACCTGACCTTGAAAAAGATCCCTCTTCCCTACAACGATCTGAAATAAAACAGGTGCCTTATGATCATACGTTCAGCTTCATTCATCGGAAGCAGCGTTACTTTGACGCAATGCCCGGAACCGGTGAAGCCTGAATTCGCTTTTATCGGACGCTCAAATGTTGGAAAATCATCGCTTATCAACCTGTTGACGGGATATTCGAAGCTGGCAAAAACATCGGGCAATCCGGGGAAGACCAGGACCATAAACCATTTCCTTATCAACCAGGAATGGTTTCTTGTGGACCTTCCGGGCTACGGGTATGCAAAAGTATCGGCCGGGATGAGGGAGAAATGGGTAAAATCGTCTGAGGAATATATTCTAAAAAGAGAAAACCTTGTCTGTCTGTTCGTACTCCTCGATTCCAGGCATGAGCCCCAGAAGTCCGATATGGCTTTCATGGAGTTCCTTGGCATCAACCGGGTTCCTTTTGCCAGGGTATTCACCAAAACGGACAAGATCTCCGGCACAGCGCTTGAAAAAATCAGAAGAGTTCACGACACCGAGATGCTAAAGGTCTGGGAAACACTTCCCACCACCTTTATCTCCTCATCTGTTGACGGAACCGGGAAAGAAGAAATACTTTCATTTATTGAAGTAACTTTGAAGAATTATTCATTCTCTTAGTCTTATGGCGGAGAATTTCTATTTTTGTATTCTTAAAATATCATTATTAAAAGATTAAAAATAAAAGGAGATGTACGGTAAGGCACCTATGAAGATTTTTTCCTGCAGGGCTTCAAGGCATCTGGCAGAAAAGATTGCAGCCGAACTGGGAACAGAGCTTGGAAAGAGTTCGGTTACCGAGTTCAAGGATGGAGAATTTCAACCCTGTTTTGATGAATCAGTAAGGGGCAACATGGTTTTCATCGTTCAGTCGACCAATCCTCCGGCTGACAACCTTTTTGAACTTCTCCTTATGATTGATGCTGCAAAGAGGGCTTCTGCATACAAGGTGATAGCCGTTATTCCCTATTTCGGATTTGCCAGGCAGGACAGAAAAGACAGGCCGAGAGTTTCGATAGGTTCAAAATTGTCTGCCGATCTTCTCGGGACAGCCGGTGTTGACCGGATCATAACCATGGACCTTCATGCCGATCAGATACAGGGCTTCTTTAACGTGCCTGTCGATCATCTGTACGGGTCGGCAATCTTTGCCCCCTATATTGAAAATCTGAAGCTCGAAAATCTGACGGTATCGGCTCCCGACATGGGAGGTTCGAAAAGAGCCAATGCCTATTCGAGGCATCTTCATACCGAAATGGTACTTTGCTATAAACTCAGGAAGAAACCCAACGTTATCGAGGAGATGTCAGTTCTGGGTGATGTGGAAGGCAGGAATGTGATAATAATAGACGATATGGTCGATACGGCAGGAACTCTGGTACTTGCCGCCCAAAAGATCCATGAAAGGGGCGCCCTGAGCATAAGGGGCTTTGCCACTCATCCCATCCTTTCCGGAAATGCCGTTGAACGAATTGAAAACTCTCCCCTCACCGAACTCGTGGTTACTGATTCGGTGCCTCTTAAGCGTAGCTCATCAAAAATAAAAGTGCTGACAATAGCTGAGATTCTTGCTAATACGATTCAGGCAGTCAACATTAATCAGTCAATAAGCACTAATTTTGTATTCTGAATCCTTTGTAATATATTTGCAGGCCGTTTTTTAAAAGTCGAACGTGTAATGGGGAGCTGTCGTGGCGTCAGCTCTGAGTAGCACACAAATCATCTCTAATGAAGACAATTGAAATCAAAGGTTCTCTCAGGACCGAACTTGGAAAGAAAAGTTCGCAGAAAACAAGGAAGGAAGGCAATGTACCGTGCGTGATCTATGGTAAGGAGCAAAATATTCATTTTCATGCCCATGAGAACAGCTTCAAAAAGCTTGTTTACACCCCCGATGCCCATATCGTCAGGCTCGACCTTGAAGGAAAGGAATACAGGATAGTAATGCAGGACATTCAGTTCCACCCGGTTACTGACAAGGTCACTCATATAGATTTTATTGAGGTTGTTGATGACAAGCCAATAATTATAGCCCTGCCTATACAAATCACCGGCGATTCGGTTGGTGTCAAGGCCGGCGGCAAGCTCAGGATAAAAAGAAGGCATCTTAAGGTAAGGGGCCTTGCAAGTGATATTCCCGAATCACTTCCGATAGATATCACCAACTTAAAAGTCAACCATTCAATAAGGGTTGGTGATCTCAAATACGATAAGATTGAACTTATTGATCCCAGGATTGCCACAGTCCTATCAGTAGCTACTTCGCGTGTTGTATCCAAGGAAGAAGGTGAGGCTGAAGCTGAACATACAGCCGGCGAAGCCGCCGAAGCAGCAGCTCCTGCCGACGAGGCAAAGTAAGGAAAGAAGTAGAACAAGTTTCCTCATAACCGACAGGCAACATGAAATATCTGATAGTTGGCCTGGGCAATATTGGCGACGAGTACAGCGATACCCGTCACAATATCGGCTTTACCGTGCTCGATGCCTTCGCGGCTGAATCGGCTGTTTCCTTCCGCGACAGAAGATATGGTTTCATCGCGGAAGCAAAACACAGGGGAAGGAATTTCGTCCTTCTCAAGCCATCGACATACATGAATCTCAGCGGCAACGCGGTAAGATACTGGCTCAAAAAGGAAAACATTCCGGTCGAAAAGCTTCTTGTAATTGTCGACGACCTGGCCCTCCCGCTGGGAAGCATAAGGATGAGGCCGAAAGGAAGCGATGGCGGCCATAACGGGCTTGCACATATAAACTCTGTCCTTGGGACAAACGAATATGCCCGTATCAGGATAGGCATAGGCAACGAATTCAGAAAAGGAAACCAGGTAAACTATGTCCTCGGCAGATGGACAGGCGAGGAGAAGGACCTGATTAAGGAACGTATTGGAATAGTGGTTGATATGATAAAATCCTTCGGTGTGGTCGGAACCGAACTGACAATGACTGCTTTCAACAGGATGTCTAAACTGCCTGCATTGAAAGATCAGGAGAAAGAAGGCAAAAAAGAAAAGGAAGCCGATGAGTCCCGAAGTTGAAACACCCGATGTCCGGATTGACAAATTTCTCTGGTCGGTCAGGATCTACAAAACCAGGAGCCAGGCCACAGAGGAATGCAAAAAGGGTAGGGTAAGCATCAACGGCATCCCGGTAAAACCGTCAAGGATAATAAGCGGCAACGAGATTATAACTATAAGGAAGCCACCGGCAAGCTATACAATCCGTGTCATCAAACCATTAGGAAACCGGGTTTCGGCGAAACTTGCAGCAGATTATATTGAAGACCTGACACCTGAGGAGGAGAAGATAAAGCTTGAGATGAGCCGTTCCTTATATCCCGGCTTCAGGCAAAGAGGACTCGGCAGGCCGACAAAAAAGGAAAGACGAAATCTCGACCGGTTCATCGACGACCTGGGATCCGTCTGAAATGGTGGTAAAAAGACGTATTATTGACTTCCCCGGGTATCAAATTACTCCCGTGTGACCATTATCCTGCTATTTTTCCTACCTTTAGGGATTTTAACAGAAAACCCCGCAATTTGCATTAACTGATTGTATGGGAAAAGAGAACATTGAAAAATATTCGAAGCGCTATGCCCTGTTTAAAAAAGCAGTAGGGTTCTGGCATAATAGTATCTATTACAGGAAAGTAATAGCCATAGGAAGAGAAAATATAAATCTCGACGATCATCTTATTTTTGCCCCCAACCATCAGAATGCCCTGATGGATGCACTTGCAGTTGTATTCACCCATTCGGGACAGCTGATATTTCTGGCCCGTTCCGATATTTTCAAAAGGAAAGCCATCGCTTCATTTCTCTATTTCCTGAAGATACTTCCGGTATACCGGATACGCGACGGCTTCAGCGCTCTTAAAGGCAATGACGAGATATTCCTTAAAACCATCGATGTCATAAAGAACAAGAACGGGCTGGTAATCCTTCCCGAAGGCGACCATGCAGGTTTCAGGCGGCTCCGCCAGCTCAAAAAGGGTATTTGCCGTGTTGCGTTTCAGGCTGAAGAAACGGAGAATTTCTTGCTTAACATAAAAATCATACCTGTCGGCCTGGAGTATACTAACTACCGCAGGGTAAGACAGGTGCTCACGGTGGTCTATGGCAAGCCGATAGAAGTGTCGGAATACCATCAGCTCTACAGGGAAGCCCCTGAAAAAGCCCTTAACAAGCTCAGGGAAAGACTTTCGGAAGAGATAAAGAAACTTATGGTTCATATCGCGTCAGTTGACGACTATGAAGCCATCGATGAGCTCAGAAGCATTGTCAACGGCAAATACAGCGACGACATCAGGTTCCCGAAACTATTCCGCGACAGGATTCTTATCAGCCGGCTGAACAAGCTCAAGAAAAACGATCAGGAGAAATACAGCCGTATATGCTCCCTGAGTCTCGACGTGAAGAAACAGGCTGAGAAGCTTAAGGTCAGCTACAAGCTGCTTGAAAAGAAAAAGCATCCCCTGGGGTGGCATATAGCCGGTATGGCCGGACTGCTTGCAACTTTCCCGCTCTGGCTTTTCGGAAATATATTCACTCTTTCCATCTTCGCCCCGCCTGAACTTCAGATCAGGAGAACAAAGGACCCGCAGTTTCACAGCTCGATGCGCTTTGTCATATCCTTCGCCCTCGCCTTCATATTCCTTCCCTTATATCTTATCCTCTGCCTTTTGATCTTCTCGCCCTGGTGGATTGCAGCGCTTGTCTTTATTGCCATTCCGCTCTCAGGACTTTTCGCCTGGAGCTGGAACCTTCTCATAAGAAGGATAATCGGTGGCTTCAGGGTAAGAAAATACATCAGGGAGAAAAACAGGAGTTATTTAACTCTGAGGAAGAATTATGATGAGTTGATTTCGCATGTATCGGATTTAAAAGATGAACAGGAAGAAAGCATTTAAGGATAAGGTAGTTTGGATTACAGGGGCATCTTCGGGCATTGGTGCGGCGCTTGTAAAGGAATTCTCAGTCCTGGGAGCAAATATCATTGCCTCTTCAAACGATCCGGAGGGTCTCGAAGCTGTAAGAAAAGAATGCTCAAGGCCTGATTCAGTAAAGTGCGTCCCCTTCGACCTTTCCGATACTTCAGCCATAGGAGATCTGGTGAAAGAGCTTGTGGATTCCTTCGGGTACATCGATTACCTGCTTAATATTGGAGGTATCAGCCAGCGATCGAGAATTGAAGAAACCCCCCTCTGGCTCGACAGGAAAATATTTGAAATCAACTATTTTGGTACGATTGCCCTTAGCAAGGCAGTTCTCCCGTACATGATAAGCCGGAAATCGGGCCACATTCTTGCCACAAGCAGCATATCTGGCCGCTTCGGATTTCCGCTGCGGTCGGCATACTCGGCATCCAAGCAGGCTTTGCACGGATTCTTTGAGACACTTTTTCTTGAAAACAAGAAAAACAGGATAAGAACATCAGTTATCATACCCGGTAGGGTCAGAACGAACATATCCCTCCACGCGCTCGACAAGGACGGAAAGGAATATGGCAAAATGGACGACGGCCAGGCAAACGGAATTTCTCCTGAACTGGCGGCAAGAACAATAATAAATGGCATTGTAAGAAACAAGAGAGAAATACTTGTCGGAAAGACTGAACTCCTTATGCTTTATATAAGGAGAATCTGGCCATGGCTGTTTTTCAGGATTGCCGACAAGGTAAAAAACTAACTTTATAAAAAGGATTATTGAAATGAAGAAATACAAACTGGGTGGGATTCAGCAGGTAGGAATAGGTGTTAAAGATCTCGGGGAAGCCTGGAGATGGTACAGCAGGATGTTTGGAACTGACTGCCGTGTTTTCGACGACAGGACTGAAGCCAGCCTTATGCTTCCCTACACCGGCAACGTTGCCCAGCGCAGACATGCTATTCTAGCCCTGAACCTGCAGAGCGGCGGCGGCTTTGAAGTATGGCAGTACACGGAAAGGAAACCTGTCAGTATCAAGGAAGAGATCAGACTGGGCGACCTTGGAATACTTGTATGCAAGATCAAGGTCAAGAACATAGCTGAAGCATATTCATTTTACAGGGATAAGGGCTGCGAACTCAGCGGGGAACCGGCTCAGGATCCGGCAGGTCAGCTGACATTCTTCATCAGAGATCCCTTCGGCAACCTTTTCCAGATCCTGGAGGGTAACAACTGGTTCATGAATGAGAACAAGATAAGTGGCGGTGCCTACGGAGCCATCTTTGGAGTTACGGATATAGACAAGTCGCTCACGATTTATTCGGATATCCTCGGCTATGATCGGGTTGTTTATGACAAAACAGGGATTTTTCCCGATCTGGCCTCACTCCCGGGCGGAGAAAAAGAATTGCGCAGGGTACTTCTCAAAAGGACAATTCCCTTCTCAGGCTATTTCAACAGGATTTTCGGGCAAAGTGTTATAGAACTGATCAGCGCCCCCGGCAATCCGGGTAAAAGAATCTTCCAGGACCGTTTCTGGGGCGATCCGGGATTCATTCATATCGGCTTCGACATCTACGAAATGGACGAGCTCAGGGAATACTGCACCAGTCTCGGCTACCCTTTCGTAGTCGACAGTATGGATTCAAAAAACGGCGACAGTTTTGAAAAGGGAGATGCCGCCGGACATTTCGCCTATATTGAAGATCCCGACGGGATACTGCTTGAGTTTGTTGAATCTCATAAACTGAGGATATCAAAAAGGCTGGGATGGTACCTGAACCTTAAAAACAAGATGGGCTACAAACCCCTTCCGGGCTGGCTTCTAAAGATGCTGAGGTTTTCGAGGGTAAAGAAAATCTGAAACAGGCGTGCCGCGTGCGGTACGCGGTATGGAGGTCTTTTTTGAATCGACTTCTTTCATCACCCTTACAATATTGCCGCCCCATATTTTCGCGATTTCAGACCTGGAATAGCCCCTGTGCAGCAATTCGATGGTGATATTCATCATTTCAGCCACGCTCATGCATCCTTCCACTCCGCCACCGCCGTCGAAGTCGGTGCCGATGCCTACATGGTTGATGCCGATAACCTGTACCACATGGTCAATATGATCAACCACATCCTTTACGCTTGCAAGTTTTCTGTACTTCGCCCTGATCGCCCTGTATTCTTCCCTGGCAGCTTTCTTTTCTTCCTCCTCCAGTTTTGAAAGATCACCGTATTTCTCTGAAAACTCCCTGATTTTTGCATCCAGTACCGGGTTGGGATCGGGTATCTTGAGATAATCGCTGAGAATGCATATCTGTATTACACCTCCGTTATCCTTTAAGGCGAGAAGCATATTATCATCAAGGTTCCTGGGTGATTCACACAGGGCCCTGCATGAGGAATGTGAAGCAATGACCGGTACAGTCGTGATCTCCAGCACATCATAAAATGCCTTGTCGGAAATATGTGATACATCAACCATCATGCCCAGGCGGTTCATCTCCCTGACCACCTCCTTTCCAAATTCTGACAGCCCGTTATGCTCAGGGCCTTTCGGATCGGTGGAGGAGTCACAAACATCATTGTTCCTGGTGTGCGAAAGGGTAATATACCTGGCTCCCAGGTCGTAGAAGGTTTTTACCCTGCAGATATCCTTTCCCAGGGGATACGCGTTTTCTATGCCGATAAATGCCGACAACTTTCCCTCTCTCTTGAGCCTGAAGGCATCTTCCGGAGAAGTGGCAATACCAGCCATCTCCGGGTATTTCTCAACATTTCTCCGGATCTTGTCCAGTATATCCAGAGCAGACAGGTATACGGCATTGAAGGCGGAATCATTCCTGGGCCCCTGGCCGGTATACACTGCAAAAAACTCTGCATCGAGTCCGCCTTCCTTCATCCTTGGAAAATCAACGCAGCCTTCCGTGTGACGTTCTCCAAGATCGAAATCCGACATCGCGATACTTATGGGTGTGTCGCAATGAGTGTCGACCGTCAGTATCCTTTCATGGATCTTGGCGGCTTTTCTAAGCAGCCTGTCCTGATCATCGGCACAGGCAGTTAGCATCACGATTACTAAAAAAGAAAAACAGATGACTCTGTTCATGGGTATTCGGGTATTTTTTTATGCAATATAATCAAAATGACTTATCAAACTTACTGACAACCTGCATTTAACACAATTTAACACGGAAAAAACCCTGTCCGCCCGAACCCGGCCAGGGTAGCCATGTTCAGTTTTTGCTTGTAACTTTTTCATATTATGCACGTCTTTACAATGATCTTTAAATACTTTTTTAAATTCGTATTTTAAAACCTCATTATACACACTTTGATAATCATTTTTAAGTCCACACCGCCATGAGATCAATTCCGACGCTTGTTGTATGTTTTCTTTTTCCATTCCTTCCTCTGGCTGCTCAGAACGAATCTGCCAACAGGAGCTTTGAAAAAACTCTCCCGGCGGGACGGGGAACAAAACTTGAAATCGTAAACAGGTACGGCGACATATACATCACGAAATGGGACAGGGAATCAGCGCTGATCAAGGCAGAAATTGAGGCTTTTGCTCCCGACAGGGAGAAGCTTGACAAGCTGATTTCAGGCATAGATGTCAGCATAACGGAGAAGGGTTCCCTGATAAGGGCCGAGACGGTTTTTGAACGTGAAGCCACTGTTCTTCTTGAAACTTTCAAGAGTTTCACGGAAAAAATAATCGACTATGGATCGAAGGTGAAGATCAGTTATCACATTACTGTCCCTGAATATATTGACATTGACATCAGGAACCAGTTTGGAGACATTACGGTTGATGATAATTCCGGAACATTGTCAATTGATCTTTCAAACGGTAATTTCAGGGCAAATTCACTGAACCTGATCGCCGATCTTAAACTCAACTTAGGTGATGCCGAAATCGGCTCACTAAAGTCGGCAAGGATTATTACAAGTTTTTCCGGGATAAAAGTGAACAGCTGTGATGAACTTGAGCTGAAAAGCACTTCGACGAAATTTGATCTGGGAAAGGCAGGCATGGTTGAACTTGAATCGCGCAGGGACAAATTCTTTATAGATGATATTTCAACACTGAAAGGAGTCTCCTGGTTTTCCGAATACAGCATAGCCAGGCTCTCGAAAGAGGCTGATCTTGACCTGAAATCGGGAAACATCAACATCAAAAGGGTCTCGGGGAGTTTTAAAAGCATTGTTCTGAAATCAGCCTATACCGATATAGAAGCTGACTTTGATCCCTCCGCTTCGTGGGATTTCGAGATAAGGCATGTCAACTCATCTGTTGTTCTTCCGGGAAGAAATACAAGATCCAGGGAAGAGCTTGTAAACGAAAAAAGGAAGGAATACCTCATCACGGGCAAGAAAGGTTCCGGCGATTCGCGGGGGCGCCTGATGATTGAAGCCAACAGGGGGAATATCCGCCTCAACTAAAGGGTAATTGCCACGAAACTAAAGGGCCACGAAATTAAATGGCTTTTGCCGCGCAACTAAAGTGCATTGAATCGTGCAAGGCCTTCATCCAGCCACTGTATATATTCCTCGGTGTTCAGGTTGGAAGGCATCGGCTGATTAAGGGGATTCCCTTCGTGATCAACGATAACATAGAGAGGAAGCGCGTTGGTCTTGAATAAGGAAATCTCCAGGTCTTCATTGATCTTCCCAATGGTTTTCTTCACCTTGCCGTCGACCTTTGAAGTGATCCATTTATTTTCAGGAAGAACAGTCCGGTCATCCGCGTAAAGGGCAATGATCACGAAATTATTACTGAGTCGTTCCAGAACCTTCGGATCCGACCACACCCTGGCTTCCATTACCTTGCAGTTTGCACAGGCATGCCCCTTGAAATCGATAAGGGCCGGTTTCCCCTGTTCCCTTGCACACTGAAGGCCCTGTTCAAAGTCGAAATAACCCGAAAGGCCCAGCGGCATTTCAAAGATATCATCATAAAGAGGTTCGGAACAAAGCCCGCTCACGAACAGATTGGCGGAAGGAAGTACCGGCGATGTCTTGTTTTCCGACTGAATCCTGGTCAGGTTGAATTTGGATGTCTCCACGGAGGGCAGAAATGATGACAGGCCTTTGAGAGGAGCCCCGAACAAACCGGGAATCAGGTAGACAACGAATGAGAAGACCGCTATTATCAGGAATAAACGGAAAACGCCTATATAAGGCAGGTCGCTGTCGTACCTGAATTTTATCCTGCCCATGAGGTAAAGCCCCATAAGACTGAAAATAACTATCCAGATTGCCAGGAAGATATCCCTCGAAAGTATTTTGAAAGAATAGACCGAATCGATGGTCATAAGGAATTTCAGACTGAATGCAAGCATAATGAATCCCAGCACGACTTTAACCGAGTTAAGCCAACCTCCCGATTTCGGCATTTTTCTCATCATTGAGGGGAATAGTGCAAATACCGTGAAAGGAAGCGCGAAAGCCAGGCCGAAGCCGAGCATTCCTATACTTGGTCTCAGGACATCTCCCGAAGCAGCTTCAACCAGCAGAGCTCCCACTATAGGACCGGTGCATGAGAACGACACTATGACAGTTGTCAGTCCCATGAAGAAGGAAGCAATAAGGCCACCCCTGTCGACCCTCGAGTCGGCTCCTGAAACCCATTTGTTTGGCAATACTATCTCGAAAGCCCCGAAGAATGAAATCGCGAAAACCATGAAGAGCAGGAAAAACAGCAGATTGGGTATCCAGTGGGTACTCAGGGTGTTTGCAAACCCTGCTCCAGCGCTTGTGAGCGATACTATAACTCCCAGGAGCGAATAGATAAGTACAATGGAAATTCCGAATATCAGCGCCTTCACTATCGACCTGGCCCTGCTTTCCGAACCCCGCGAAAAGAAAGCCACCGTCATGGGAATCATGGGGAATACGCATGGAGTAAGAACCCCTGCAAATCCTGCCAGAAGCGAAACAAGGAAGAACTTAAGCAAACCCTTTCCCTGCTTCCGGTTTTCCGTTGGGATGTCTGTCGTTCCGGCAGCCTTAACCGGGCTTGTTGAAGCTACTTCCCCGACAGTGACAGAAAACTCAACATCCTTTGGCGGGGAACAGCTTGTATTGCTGCACGACATGAAGTTAAGCGTACCCGACACGGTGAAGGAAGGGCTTTGAGAACTCAGCTTCTGCCTGAATTCGGCCTTGTCGCGGAATGATTTGATCTTAAAACCGAAGGCTTCATCCATAAGCTCCTCGGGACTTGTCACCTCATAGCTTTCCCCCTCAAGACTGTAATCCACCGCTTCGTTGAAGGAAAATGATGTAGGAATCGGCCCTCCTTCAGGTATATCCATTGAATAGATATGGAAACCTTCTTCGATCACGGCTGTGAAGATTATTTCATAGGCAGTATCGCCCCTCTTTTCATAGCCGAAAGTCCATGTAACCGGATCATGTATCTGAGCCAGGGCTCCCCTGATGATAAGGAGGAAAAAAAGCAGTGCGGCTGAATATCTTTTAATCATATATGTCTGTTAATACCCTGTAAAAGTAATAAATCAGTATAATTCGCGGAAAGGAGGGTGTTGCTGTTCGGAATAATCAGTTGTCAGGCCAGGTCAATTTCATTGTTATCCCTGTCAAAGAAGTGGTATTCAAGCATATGATAGGAAGTCGCCGCCTGAACCTTTATAAATATTTTGTACTTGAGATCCCATTTCAGGTACAGGGGGAATATCCCTTTTTTCAGATATGAGGCCACGAAGGGATGAACATTAATTACAATTACCCTGGTTTTTATTTTATCGACCAGGAAAGCCAGATCCTTTTCAAGGGTATCAGTGAAGAGAACTGTAGGGCGCACCTGTCCGGTTCCCTGGCAGGCGGGGCATTCTTCATCGGTTACAATTTTCATTTCGGGCCTGACGCGCTGCCTGGTAATCTGCATCAGCCCGAATTTGGTAAGGGGAAGGATGTTGTGCTTGGTCCTGTCGCCTGCCATGATTTCCTTCATCTTATCGAACAAGGCCTGCTTGTTCTCATTGGTCTGCATGTCGATGAAGTCAATAACAATAATCCCGCCCATATCACGCAACCTGAGCTGCCTGGCAATCTCTTTTGCAGCCTCCATATTTACTTCCAGGGCATTTGCCTCCTGGTCATTGCCCGACCGCGACCTGTTACCGCTGTTCACGTCGATCACATGGAGAGCTTCGGTATGCTCTATAATAAGATATGCTCCATGCTTGAACGATACAGTTTTCCCGAAGAGAGCCTTTATCTGCTTGTTGACTCCAAAGTGATCGAAGATGGGAATTGATCCGTTGTAGATTTTTACAATCTTCTCCTTTTCCGGAGCTATTTCCCTGATGTAATTCCTTACCTCATCAGCCAGAACGGCATCGTTGATGTGGATGCCGTTGAAAGTCACGTTCAGCATATCCCTCAGGATAGTGCCTGTGCGGTTCATTTCCCCTATAAAGAGCCTTGGGGTTTTTATCTCCTTTTTTACAGAGTTAAAAGCTGATTCCCATCTCTTCACCAGTTCCCTGAGTTCGGTATCGAGAACCACAACTTTCTTTCCTTCGGCAGCGGTTCGCACAATAACCCCGTAGTTTTTTGGCTTGATGCTCTGCACCAGGGTTTTGAGGCGGTTCTTTTCCTCATTGCTCTCTATTTTGGAGGATATTGAAACCTTGTCGGAAAAGGGTATCAGCACTAAATGTCTTCCCGCGAGTGATATCTCCGATGCCAGCCTGGGACCCTTTGTTGAAATCGGTTCCTTGCTTATCTGGACGATTACCGTCTGCCCTGCTGTAAGGACATCGGTAATTTTTCCGTCCTTGTCAATATCCGGCTCGCACTTGATTTTATGGATCGGGGTGATACGACCCTGCCGCTGAACCGCGCTGAGATAATACTTATGCTGAGTCCGGAACTGAGCTCCGAGGTCGAGGTAATGAAGGAAAGCATCTCTCTCATAGCCAACATTTACGAAGGCAGCGTTGAGACCCGGCATTATCTTTTTGACTTTCCCCAGGTAAATATCCCCCACAGAGAATTTTATGTTTCTCTTCTCCCTGTTTAACTCTGTCAGTTGCTTGTCTTCCAGTAATGCCAGTGAGACTTCGGACGCACCAACATCAATGATCAACTCCTTATTTACCACTTTATTTCCTAAACTGAGTCAATAATCCACAACAATACTCCATGTATTGATACAACAAACCTAAAGATCGGATGACCTTTAGGTTTAGTTATCAGAAAAACGACTACCCAGCCCGTTTATTTCTTCTTATGTCTGTTCTTCCTCAGGCGTTTTTTACGCTTGTGGGTAGCCATCTTATGTCTTTTTCTCTTTTTCCCGCTTGGCATGTGGACTTATTTCTTAACGTTTGATTTAACCTTGTTTATGAATGATTTTGCAGGCTTGAAAGAAGGAATGTAATGTGCAGGAATTATTATAGTGGTGTTTTTGGAAATATTCCTTGCTGTTTTCTTTGCTCTCTTTTTTACAATAAAGCTTCCAAATCCTCTCAGGTACACATTGTTACCATTAATCATGGAATGCTTGACTGTATCCATAAAGGCTTCAACAGTCTTTTGAACCGTCACCTTCTCAATACCAGTGTTCTTGGCAATTTCATTAACGATGTCTGCTTTAGTCATTTTCGTGAAGTTTAAAATTCAACAAATTATTTCGAGTATAAGTTTTTTCAACCCTGCAAATATAGAAATATTATTTATTTTATATTGATTTAGTTAAAGAATAATTTTTTAATCTGAATTTTTAAATTGTCTAAAATACAATGGAATAGCTAAGCGACTGGCAGGCCTTCATACCCATGAGCCATTTCAGGCCTGTCGGGAGGGCCGATTTGGAGCTGGGTTAAGATGCTGAAAACATGCATATTACTCATAAATATGATCATTACTTTCAGTAAGCTTTATTTTTATTAACTTTGTGTTTTGGAAAACCAGGATAAAAAAACATAACTATATGTCAATCAACAAAGTTATTTTAGTTGGAAACGTAGGAAAGGACCCTGTTGTCAGGTATTTCGACAAGGGTGTGGCCAAGGCTACCTTCCCGCTGGCTACGAGTGAATCGTATTACAATCAGCAGGGAGAAGCCATAACAACCACAGAATGGCACAACATAGTCATGTGGAGGGCGATGGCCGAAGTGGCGGAAAAAACAGTCAAAAAAGGGTCGCAGCTCTATATTGTCGGGAAGATAAAGACCAGATCGTATGTCGACAAGGAAGGTAACAACAAATATATTACCGAGATACTTGCCGACACTTTTCTGGTTCTTGACAAAAAGCCTTCTGCCCCGGCAAGCGGCGAAGCAGCGGGAAGCGTTCAGGTCACTAAGGAACCCGAAGTTCCTGAAGTTCAAGAAAAGGCTGAAGATTACCAGACAGCCGGTGGTGATGATGATGACCTCCCCTTCTAGCAGTCAGCACTAAAACAGTCGGATTTGGAAGCGGATATATCAATTACATTTGTCGCTCTTTTTAGGGATCTTGCTGAAGTTCACATCGATCTGAAAGTGATCGTGGGCCTGGTGGTACTGATCATGCTGCTTTTTATATCAGCCCTTATGTCAGGATCCGAAGTGGCTTTCTTTTCACTTCGCCCGGAAGACATTGAGAAACTAAAGGCCAATAAGTCAAGGAAAGCCGCGATGGTACTGAAACTCTGCGACTCGCCCGACACCCTTCTCAGTACCATTCTCGTTGCCAACAACACTGTAAACATTGCAGCAGTGCTTCTGGCGGCCTTTATAAGTTCACTTCTCTTCGACTTCAGCGGGAATCCCCTGCTGGGCCTTATTCTGGAGGTGCTTGTCATCACTTTCATCATCCTGCTTTTCGGTGAAGTCATTCCAAAAATGTTCGCTACCAGGAAACAGCTGCCACTGTCACTTTTCATGGCCTATCCCATGGCCTTTCTTATAAAGTTCTTCAAACCTGTGACATCACTTCTTATCTTCTCCGCGTCATTTGTTAAAAAACGGACAGGTCACAGGCAGTCTAAAATCAGTATGGACAATCTTTCCGAAGCGCTTGATCTTGCGTCGGACAACATAAACGAGGATGAGAAGATCCTCAAGGGGATAGTCAATTTCGGAAACATAAATGTGAGCGAGATCATGTGCCCGAGAATAGATGTGACGGCTATCAACATCCAGTCGGGTTTCAACAGGGTGAAATCAACAATAATCGAGTCGGGTTTCTCGAGAATCCCCGTTTATGCCGGAACTTTCGACTCGGTCAAAGGCATCCTTTATGCCAAGGATATCCTGCAGTACATCAACAATCCCGATACCTTCAAATGGCAGTCGCTGATGAGGCCGGTCCATTTCGTGCCCGAAACAAAAAAAATCAACGAACTCCTCAAGGAGTTTCAGATAAAGAAGATACACATGGCGGTCGTTATCGACGAGTACGGAGGCACATCGGGGATTATTACACTCGAGGACGTGCTGGAGGAGATAGTGGGAGAAATAACGGACGAGAGCGACGAGGATGAAACAATGTTCCGTCAGATAGACGATAAAACCTATGTTTTTGAAGGTAAAATTCTGTTAAACGACTTTTTCAAGATAATCAATGTGGAAGACGATCCCTTTGAAGATGTCCGTGGTGAATCGGAAACCCTTGCAGGACTGATTCTCGAGCTCAGGGGAGAAATTCCCCAGAAGGGGCAGGTCATTACATACCGTAACTTTGAGTTCATTATAGAGTCGGCCGACAAGAGGAGGATCAAGGAGATCCGCGTTGAAATAAGCGATGATTATGACAGGACAAATAAAGAGTAGCTTTGGCCTTATCCTTCTGATAACGACACTGCTGGGCTTAGCCGCCTGCGGTGAGACGCCTGTTCCAAAGCCGAGGGGCTACTTCAGAATCGATCTTCCCTCAAAAGAATACCGCGTATTCGGTGAAGACACTGAGGAATCGCTGAACCTGCCATTGAAATTCGAATACCCGAAATATGGAGTGATTTCAGCCGATCAGGAGCCGGGCTGGTTCAATATTGATTTCCCCGGATACAAGGCCAGTCTGCACCTTACCTACAGGGATGTTAAAGGTGACCTGGTGGAACTGATTGAACAGACTTACACCATGAACGTCAAAAACCATATAACAAAAGCCGATGCAATAAACGAACAGGTTATTATTGACCCCGGGAAACGGATCTACGGCATATTTTATGACCTTAAAGGCAATACTGCAAGCGCTGTTCAGTTTTATGTAACAGACAGCGTTAATCATTACCTCAGGGCTTCACTTTATTTTGAATCCGAACCCAATTCCGATTCACTAAGCCCTGTTATTGATTTCTTCAGGGAAGACATGGTACATCTTATAGAAACCCTGGAGTGGACAAGGAAATAAACCCTCTGATGACTGATGGGATGTATTTCAAAACATTACCTGAATGAGTACACTATACTGGGTGTATGGAAGATTGAGGAGGATATCAGCACCCTGCTCGGTATGGTCGATCTTGATGCTTCCGACAAAAAGAAATACAAGGTTTTTGCCAGCAACTCAAGGAAACTTGAATTCCTGAGCGTCAGAGCCCTTCTGGCCGAATTGATCGGAAAAGAAGCCAGGATAGTCTACAACAAGAACAACAAACCCTTCCTGAGTGACGGATCAATGTTCATAAGCATCTCCCACTCCAACAAACTCACGGCGATTCTTCTCAGTTCCAACGAAAAAGTGGGCATTGACCTCGAGCATATGAGTACCAATATCGGACGCATTGCCTTCAAATTCATCAACAGTAAGGAAAAGATAACAAAGGAACAGGAAAAGCGCATATATCACCTCTACCTTCACTGGTGTGCCAAGGAGGCCATTTACAAAATATGCGACAAGGAAGGAATAAGCATAAAAAAGGATATTACCATCGAGCCTTTCGATGTAAAGGAATCGGGAGAGATCAGAGGCAGTGTAAAGACAAAGACGATAAATGACAGCTTCGACCTCTTCTACACGAGATATGATAATTATACAATAGTCTGGACCAAAAAGAATTATGACAAAGGATGATTTCCCGGGAAAAAGGAGTATAGCCCTGCTTCTCGATCCTGACAAGACCGGCGAGAATAACCTGAAGAAGATCCTGCAGATAGCATCCGGATCCGGAACAGACTATATCCTGGTCGGTGGCAGTCTTACCTTCAACAGCACAGACCTTCTGATAGCAAAGATAAAGGACCTGTGTTCCATTCCGGTAGTTCTTTTTCCCGGAAACCTTTTGCAGTTAAGCCTCAAGGCTGATGCCATCCTCCTTCTTTCCCTCATATCCGGAAGAAATCCCGAGCTTTTGATAGGAAATCATGTCATTGCCGCTCCTTTTCTCAGGGATGCAAGGGAAAAACTTATTTCGGTGGGATACATACTTGTAGGCTGCGGAAAGAAGACCTCGGTTGAATATATCAGCCAGACTGAAGCCATACCCCGTGACAAGACAGATCTGGTGGTAGCCACTGCCCTGGCAGGTGAGATGCTTGGCCTTTCCATGATCTACCTCGAAGCCGGCAGCGGCGCTCAGGAGCCGGTTCCTCCCGGTATAATAAAAGCCGTCAGGGAAAATGTGACTGTCCCGCTTGCCGTTGGTGGCGGGATTACAACACGCGTCGAGATAGCCCGGGCCTTCAGCTCGGGAGCCAACCTTATAATACTGGGCAACGGCTGCGAAAAGAATCCCTTATTGCTTGAGGAGGCTTGCGCCGAAAGAGATTCCGCCAGGCAATCTATCTGAAAAGTTCGGGCATCGGCTCTCCGGTGCAGGCATTGGGATAAGGAATCCTGCACAGCGACGAAAGCGTTGCAGCTACATCGGTCAGGTTAACCTTCCTCATCACTGTCGACCTGTTTACAGTCCATCCATACCATATCAGGGGAACATGACTATCGTACTCGTAAGGCGAATTGTGACCGGTAAGATGACCTTCCTCAGCTTCCACCCAGCCCGGCAAAAGCGTTATAATAACATCACCCGAACGCTGTGCACTGAAACTATTGATTATTTTCCTGAGATGACCGTTTCCGAAATCATTGGCTTCAAAGGCATAATAGGGATAGGCCGAAGCCACCCCAGTGAACTGGTTGAGGAACCTGGCAGTCCTTTTCTGAACATCCTCGATCTGCAGCCTCGCGTCTTCGATAAGCGTTCTGTTCAGAAACACCTGACGCTCCGTAAAACCCTTTACCCAGTCGCCCTCTCCGTAAACTGCATTAAGATAACTCCTGAGAAGCTGAAGGGCCTGGTTCTGCATGAAATATCCCGAAGGTACCCTGTTGTCAGCCATCACCTGAGGGAGTTCAGCCACACCATGAGCCGAGGTGAAATACACCAGGATGTTCCTTTTACCCAGATTGTCGTTCAGATAATTCAGAAGAGTCTCAATGTTTTTATCAAGCCTGAATATGGCATCAGCCGTCTCAACCGAGGAAGGGCCGAACCTGTGACCGATATAGTCGGTCGATGAATAACAGATCGAAAGGAAATCGGTAACATCATCCTTTCCAAGTTCTTCCTCCTCTATCAGCTTTATTGCAAAATCAGTTGTCAGGGCATCAGCAAACGGGGTTTCCCTCAGGAAAGCATTATTACGGTCTGAATTTCTTCCGCCCGACTTGCTCAGTTTGTTAAGGTCGTAGGGGAAATAGTTCTGCCCGCCAAAACCTTTCTCAAATTTGTTTGAATCGGGAAGGCAGGTGGAATACGCTTCCGCTTCTTTCAGGAGGGTCCATGAAGAGTTTAGATAAGCTTCCTGGCGTCTCATCGCGTTGAAATCGTTAACCCACGAGGGCAGGGCCTGAACATAATATGTCGACGACATCCATCCGCCGGTGACATTGTCGTACCAGAACACCCCGTCAGTTGAATGGCCTGCAGTAAGAATGGCCGACTGTTCCTTCACACCAACAGAAAAAACCTTTGATTTTTTCCCCGTGGCTATCTTGAGTTCATCGGCAAAGGTGGACGCGTTCAGGTTTACAGGGGAATGAAGTCCCGACTCGTAACTTCCTCCAACGGGATTGACGCTGATATCCTTTGTGCAGTAAATGAATTCATTTTTCAGCGGCACATACCAGTTATCTGACGTAATTCCATGATAGGCAGGTTCGGTTCCTGTGGCGATAGTTGAAAACCCGGGCGCCGACTGGGTGAGCATATAGTCGTAGGAAGCATTTTTGAAGAAAGTGCCTTCGTTTATCATCCTCTTTATCCCGTTATCGCTAAACCTGTCCCTGAGCCGCTCTATCTGATCGAACCTCAGCTGTTCGACTACAATTCCTATTATCAGCGACGGCTTGTCGGGGGGGAGATAGGCCCCCTGACCTGAAAGCCTCAGAAAAGCTCCTATAAGAATACAAATAGCAATAAGCTTCTTTCCTGTCATATCCTTCTCTTCATTTTGAAAACATCAAAAATAATCTTTTCACAATACGAAACAAAAATGAATGAATTAGTATGTTATAACAATGTTATAACGACCTTTCCTGCCGCTGAACGGCCTGTTGACAGGCTTTTGAACAGAACAATATACTCTCCGTTGCCCAGGCGGCTTAAATCGAGCTTCAACACTTGTTCCTCAACAGCTTCAAACACTGAGCTTAAAAGCAGTTTCCCCGACAAACCGAATACCCTGACATCCAGGCTTCCTTCCAGACCTTCAGGCAGAAGTACATTAATCTCTCCGCGGCCCGGGTTGGGATAAAACAAGGGAACAAGGGGTTTTTCCGGATCGGGAGGCGTTACGAGCTGTTCCATCTCAATATTCATATAGGTCTGCTGACCTTTGACAACATTGATGTTCCTGATGACGGTATCCCTGTATCCCGCGACTGATATTGAAAGGTCGTATATCCCGTCGGAGATGAGCCTTGTGAATATCCCTGAAGCCGTATCGCAAAGGGCATGTGAATTGTCCTTGTCGTGACCCTCGATAAAGACTAGGGCAGGAAGGGGCTTGCCCGTATATTTATCTGAAACCATGCCTCTTATGCCGTAAAGTGCATTTTCAAGATATCCGAGCATCGACCGGTAGTTGTATTCCCACAGATCATCAAGTCTGGAGGCGGGAGTGATATGATTATCATCGAGTTCGACGGTTATTTCACGTCCATGCAGGTTGTATGCAACATAATCCTGCCTCCCCCCGAATATTGAATACCAGTCGTAGCCTCTCGTAACCCCGTTATCGAGGAAATCCATGTATCCGGCAGGGGCATGAAGGTGAACCGTATCCGCCCATTCCCTGCTTACTGTATAAAACCAGTCATCATCAGCATGTTCAAAGCTCCAGCGGTCCCAGGGATAGTTAATAACCTCCGCTCCTGAATGGAAATTGGCTGAAATCACGAAGCGGCGTTCCGACATGAATCTCATCATGTCAATGGTCTCTTTCTGCCTTGTGACCGATGGCCCCGCGGGATCCGGGAAGTTGCGGTTAAGATCGTAGCCTGAAGCATTGAACCTGACCGGTGAAGTTATCTCATCTCCGTTCCTGTATGTACCATCGGGATTAGCCAGGGGATTGATCCATATCTCAAGATTGTCGACCAGGCGGGTTACCCTGTTGTCGATACCGTAATTCCTCAGAAGATAATCTGCCAGCCGGAGCATCAGAATAAAACCGGCGGTCTCGTCCCCATGGATTGTTGAGGAATAGAATACTTCAGGTTCCTGCTCATCAACCTGGCAGTTGTCGGATATTTTAAGTACTAAAACAGGTTTCCCGTTGATTGACATTCCAATTGTATCGAGCCTGCAGAGTGAAGGATAGAGTGATGCGAAGGTATGCATTATCGAATCATACTGGCTAAAGGTCGGGTAAGTGTTCCATTCCATTGCTTTTGCCATGCTGACCGCGGTCATCTCTCCCTTAACCACCGGCTCTTTTTTTAACAGGTAAGATCTTCCTTCGGAAATAAAGCGTTCGACTGTCAGGGGTGAAAGCAGAAGACTTACTTCTTTCTCTCCGGCTGTTCTTATTGAATAATCGACCGACAGCCCGCGGATGTCTTCAATCCCGCTTATCTCAACGACAAGCTCTGCCTGTCCTCTTTCGGCAACAGTTTTAAGAAGCTTTGAATTATCCGCTATGATCTGTGAATGTCCCCTGCCTGCCGCGAGTAGAAACAAAACGACCGTTATCAGTAAGTTCCTTGACATTCACAAGTTTAAACATTAAACCTGATATGGAGGATATCCCCGTCTTCCACTATATAATTCTTTCCTTCGATAAAGAACTTGCCGGCTTCCTTGCAGGCATGTTCGGATCCCAGTGTCACAAAGTCGTGGTATTTCATCACCTCTGCCCTTATAAAACCTCTTTCGAGGTCGCTGTGAATCACTCCTGCCGCCCGCGGGGCCGTCATTCCCTTTTTTATGGTCCATGCCCTTATCTCCTTAGGGCCCACTGTGAAGAAAGTCTGCAGGTTGAGCATGCGGTATGCCGCCCTTACCATTTTATCAACTCCCGGCTCATCGAGCCCTGCATCCTTCAGGAATTCCAGTCTGTCGGCCTCGGTCTCAAGCTCGGCTATCTCCGCCTCAGTTGCCCCGGCAACGACTATAACTTCAGAATCGGTTCCCTTAAGAGCTTCCTTTACCTTTTCCACATACTTGTTACCCGTTATCGCCGATCCGGCGTCGACATTGCAGACGTACATCACAGGTTTCATGGTAAGCAGGAAGAGATCGTCGATATGTTTTCTGTCATCGCCGTCTATTTCAAGCGAACGGGCATTCTGAAAATTACCTATATGGTCACGGTATTTTTCGAGTACCTCCACTCCCCTTTTTGCATCCTTATCGCCTGCCCTGACCAGTTTTTCCAGGCGCTGAAGCTTCTTTTCCACCGATTCAAGGTCCTTTACCTGCAGTTCAAAGTCGATGGTTTCAATATCCCTGACAGGATCAACAGAACCGTCTATATGGGGCAGTTCATCATTGTCGAAACATCTCAGGACATGGATCAGGGCATCAGTGTTACGGATGTCGCCCAGGAACTTGTTACCCACTCCTTCTCCCTTGTTTGAACCGCGTGTAAGTCCGGGTATGTCAACGATCCCGACAGTTGTATGGACGATTTTTTCGGTAATCTGATACTTTTCCAGTTCATACAGCCTCGGGTCGGGTACCTGGATCACACCGATATTCGATTTAGTGGCGCTGAATGCATAAGCATTGGTTTCACCTTTGGTGTTTGAGATACAGTTGAATATTGTCGTCTTTCCGGTATTGGTGATCCCGATAATGCCGCATTGAAGAGCCATCCTAAATTATTTTGTTTTTCCAGGACAAATTTAAAGTTATTTGTGAAATAAAGCCTTACGGAAAGTTGACTTCATGGAATACCGTTAAAGGTTAGGGGTTCAAAAAGTTGAAAGTGGAAAGTGGAAAGTGGAAAGTGGAAAGTGGAAAGTAGAAAGTGAAAAGTGGAAAGTGGAAAGTGGAAACGTTAAGTGTTTAGCGTTGGTTTTTACCCTGTGTCATTTACTAATTATTTCAGCTAAAGCCTCATTGTATGAGACTGCAAGACAATGTATCATGTATTATAGGCGATGTATTATAGGCGATGTGAAAACAATTGGCAATTATCAATGAACAATTAACAATTAGTAAATGATGCAAGGTTCAGGACTAAGAGACGATGGGAGGAAGGGACCGCAAGACCGCATGACAATGTATCATGTATTATAGGCGATGTATTATAGGCGATGTGCCGCTTTAGAAGAGACCGCAAGACTGCAAGACTGCAAGACTGCAAAACAGCGACCGAAGGGAGCAAGACTTTCCCTGCGCCCTGCGCTCTGTGCCCTGTGCCTTATAACATGCCTATAAAGTAACTAAGCTATGAATTCAGGCCTGTTTTCAGAAAAGTTAATAGTTCAGCAACATTCATCTTCTTCTGCTCTCCTGTTGCCATTATCCTGAGGGTAACCAGGTTTTTAGTGATTTCATCTTCACCCGCGAGAACGATATAGGGTATCTTCCTCGAATCGGCATAGGACAGCTGCTTTTTCAGTTTGACGGTATCTGGATAAAATTCGGCGCTTATCCCGTTCTCAATCAGACTGCTTCTTAGCTTTAGGGCAAATCCGGTTTCTTTCTCGCCGAAATTGACTATCATCACTTTTGTCTGCACCACATCCCTGGCGCTGAAAAGGTTCAGCTGGGTCATTACATCATATATCCTGTCGGCCCCGAACGAGACTCCCACGCCGGAGACTCCCTCCATGCCGAAAACTCCCGTAAGGTTATCATAGCGTCCTCCGCCACATATGCTGCCGATACTGACATCACACGACTTGACCTCAATGATGGCCCCGGTGTAATAGTTCAGTCCCCTCGCAAGCGTCAGATCAAGTTCAGTTGCTGCTGTCAGGGATGAACTTCCGATGTACGAAAACAGCTTCCTCATTTCCTCAATCCCCTTCAGTCCAGTCTCTGATGCTGAAAGCGTCGCTTCAAGTTCCGACAGCTTTTCCTCAGCGCTTCCCTTAAGCTTCAGGATAGGCTGCAGCCTGTCAATGGCATCAGATGATACGCCTTTAGCCTTCAGTTCTTCATTTACCGCATCTGTCCCGATCTTATCCAGTTTATCGATTGCAACCGTTATATCGGTGATCCTTCCATATTCGCCGATTATCTCTGCAATGCCTGAAAGTATCTTCCTGTTGTTGATCTTTATCACGATGTTTATCCCGAGATCCCTGAAAATATCATCTATAATCCTTATCAGCTCATACTCATTCAACAGGGAATCGCTTCCTATTACATCAGCATCGCACTGGGTGAATTCACGGTATCGTCCTTTCTGGGGCCGGTCGGCTCTCCACACCGGTTGTATCTGGTACCTCTTGAAGGGAAAGACTATTTCATCGCGATGCTGAACAACATAACGTGCGAAGGGCACCGTGAGGTCGTACCTGAGTCCCCGTTCACAGATACTTGAGGATAGCTTATTCAGGTCTCTGTCAAGAAGTTCTTCATCGCTTACACCTGAAAGAAAATTTCCCGAATTGAGAATCCTGAACAAAAGCTTGTCACCCTCTTCCCCGTATTTTCCAAGCAGGGTCGAAAGGTTTTCCATTGCAGGAGTCTCAATAGCCTGGTAGCCATAGTACCTGAAAACCTTTTTGATCGTCTCAAAGATAGTTTCCCGTTTCATTATCTCGTCCGGTGAGAAATCGCGGGTTCCTTTTGGTATTGAAGGCTTCATTTTAATAAGATAAAGGACAAAAGTAGGAATAAAAAGGGAAAGTCGTATAGTCTGGCTCCCTACGGTCGCCTGTCGTGCGGTCGTGCGGTCGTGCGGTCCTGCGACCGAAGGGAGCCAGACCGCAAGACCATCCTAGTATTTTCCCGGAACAAAATTCTGCTCGGTGATGGGAGGCCTTACATAAGCTACCTCATGTTTCAGCGGCGGGAGTTTTATAGATTTTTGGGTAAGATCCTCGTAAGGGATCATTGAAAGCAGGTGATCGATACAGTTTAGCCTGGCTCTTCTCTTGTCGTCGGCCGGAACGACAAACCATGGCGACTGACGGATATCGGTGTAGGAGAACATCTTGTCCTTTGCTATAGAATATTCAACCCATTTTTCGCGCGACTCCACATCCATCTGACTTATCTTCCAGCGCTTTGTGGGATCATTTATCCTGTCCTGAAACCTCTTTTCCTGCTCCTTGTCACTTATTGAGAACCAGTACTTTATTAATATAATTCCGGACCGGATAAGCATCCTTTCAAATTCCGGGCACGAACGCAGGAACTCCTCATATTCCTCATCGGTGCAGAATCCCATCACCTTTTCAACCCCTGCCCTGTTGTACCAGCTTCTGTCGAACAGGACTATCTCACCTCCTGACGGAAGCTCAGACACATAACGCTGGAAATACCATTGTGTCCTTTCCTTTTCGGTGGGAATACCCAAAGCAACAATGCGGCAGATTCTTGGATTCAGACAGCCTGCAATGGTCTTGATTACTCCTCCCTTTCCGGCGGCATCACGACCTTCAAACACGACCACAACCTTAAGTTTATTGGCTTTCACCCATTCCTGCAGCTTGACAAGCTCAATCTCCAGGCTCCTGAGTTCCTTCAGGTACTCGGAGCTTTCCATCTTATCACGTTTCTCAGCCTCGATGTCGCGATAGAGATCCTTTTTCTCGAAAACCTTTACCCTGGCTTTCTTTTCCTTATTATTTTTCTTCACAGCAGATGCTTTTTTCGCGGCAGATGCTTTTTTCGCGGCAGATGCTTTTTTCGCGGCGGAGGCCTTTTTCGCGGCGGATGCTTTCTTTGTGGCGGATTCTTTCTTCATGGCAGAACAGCTTAATCAAACCAGAAATATACAAATTTCTGACCTGACAACACAAGTATGAACAAAAATATTACTGAATGAAAGGGATACACAGGGGATACCTGAATTCTTCGCCCTTAGATGCCCTGATACTTGCTATCACAATACAGATTACTTCCAGAAAACCGAGGAACAAAAGTATGGGAATACCCACTATTATAAAGGCAAGCGGGGTTGCCAGCATCATGTATAACAAGATGGAAATCTGGAAGTTCAGTGACCGTTTCCCGTTAAAGTCCACCCATGGCGACTCATCCTTCTTCATCAGCCAGCAGATCAGCGGCCCCAGTATGCCTCCGAAAGGAAAAAAATAACCGGCAAATGCCGACAGATGACAGAGCATTGCCCAGTTCCTTTCGCTTTCCGACAGTTCTCTTATTTCGTACATCGGGTTATAATTTTTGATTTAAAGGTCCCCGCTCAGGCGGGAGAAGCCACATGACTGAAAGTTATGTAAATAGGTGTTTTTGTATTCGACAGACATGGGTTTCATGACGACTCTTTTGCTAAAAGACGCTTTTACCCGGCAGATGTTGCATTTCAGGGCCTGATAAAACGCTTCAGGTCCGCGGGAAGCAGTCCGTTGGGGTTATTCCTGTCTATCCTGTGCTGGTTGTAATAATACAAACCCGAATCGTCGGTTCCGAAAAGCATCTTGTAACAGAAACCTGCAGTCGCATCCTCACCGGGGCCCACCTTATGCAGGATCAGAATATTGGGCGTCTTCTCATGAATGGCCGTGACAATCTCATCTTCTGAAACAATCTCAAAATCGTAGGGGTACATTTCTTTTATTTTATCCGCGGAAGCGATAGCCGGTGAAAGATCCGCCTCCGTTGCAAGAATCTTCCTGCTCCGTACTTCGGGGGTGAACCGGTTGTAATAACTCAGCAATCTTCTGCCTACCATCATGGGGTTTTCAGCTATCAGACGGGCATGATTCTGCATAAACAACAATATTGCACCCAGTTTATACCCGTATTCCAAATCGTCCTCTCCGCCTGCTGAAAGGGGAATTGCCGATATCTCAGGCATTCTTCCTATTTCAGGTACATTCTTTCCCTGGAGAAGGTTTAAGAAATTGTATGAGGAGCCCGACTTATCGTTGGCCGGACGTGTTTCGGTAAGGATCAGGAATGAAAAGGCAGGATCGCCGCGTTTTTCATCAAAATCGTCCTGATTTATGAACTCGTAAGGAGTGACGTTCCAGTACTCCGTGACTGCCTGCCTGATATATGCATTATAGATGGTGTTGCCACTTTCGAGTACGACACATGTTGTGGATGACATAAACTGCCTGATTTCACTGCCTGAAGGAAAAGGCGCCTGTCCGGACAGTAATCCGCAGAAAACTGTCAGCTGAAAGAACAAAAAAAGTCTCTTCATTTAAAGTCCCTGGTTTGACGGAATATACAGAGGATTCCTTTCGTTAAACTTGCGTATGTAAACAAACATCAAATCCTTTCTCTTTTTTCTCGCGAGATGCATGTACTCCTCGTAAAGTTCATGGTCCTTCATAAGCAAAAGCTCCGTATTCTCAAGATCATACTCCAGAACATTACCCGTGTCAAAATCAATAAGATATTGCCTCAGTTCATTGCGCCCGAGATTATTTCTGTAGGGAGAATAATAAGGTCCGTATGGATAATAGTAGTTACCGTAGGAATAGGGGCTGTAAAGACTGTAAGGGTACCTGTAGTAAGGATATGACATGTAGGGATCATAATACCCGTAAGGATAATTGTAGTACCTGTTGTCATACGAAGTTATGTCGGCAACAAAATGACAGATACTCCCTATAAAGGTTATCCTGTTGAAGTTTCCCTGCACCTGGATATACAGAATACCATTCCTGGCAAATGCCCATATCTCCGACTTGTCAATTTCCTGTCTTACTCCCATCGCGTCGTAAAAATAGATCTTGTCCGACTCCAGCAGATTCTTGAAAAAATCCTTGTCATTGTAATCGGTCGAAGTAAGAATTTTTGCCTTTGGTATGGGCTTGTTTGCCTTAACCTGTTCGAAATTCAGGTAAATACCGTCCTCGAACCGGAAGTCGGGTGTATATTCTACCATCCCGTCTTTTTCCTGCCCGGCAGCCGGATAAAAAGATCCGCCGGCGGAAATCACCGCGAACACCAGCAAAACCCTGATTATCGTCTTCATTTTGGCAGATGATTTTAATATCCGAAGGTTCAAAAACTATACCACAAAAACAAAAATAAGATTTTCCTGCATAGTAACGTTATCTAATGGTATGGATATTTATCATCAATGATTTTTATTTTACATTTCTACAATACATCTGACCTGGTACAATGGCAATAAACGGTAATGGCACAGCTAATTCCGGAAGTATGTATTCCGGGGAAGAATATGCCGGAAGAAGGAATCTGATCGAAGTCTATTCAATAGTTTCGCTCATCTGCCTTATTCTTGCAATAGTTCTCCTGTCGTTCGATGCACGCCTGCCCTGCGGCATCCTGATAATAGCAGGCGCCACCATGCAGATCCTGGTATTCCGCAAAACCGGCTCCCTGCTGAGATCCGTCAGGGAATCAGTTGAAGAAGCTTCAAGCTCGGGAGAGAAGAAAGAGGATGTAATCGCCGGTTTCTCTCACAGGATCCGTGAACCGCTCAATAATCTCGTTGTCATTTCAGATCTTCTTCTCAATACCGAACTTCAGAAAAAACAGAAGGAACTTCTGGAGACCTTCATTGCCTCAACAAACAACATGGTTACCATTGTCAATGAGTTAACTATGGAATCGGCAGGCAGCATAAGCTTTGGCAAACGCAAAGCAATAAGATACAACATGCTTTCAACGATTCAGAACACCATCGACCTTTTCAGGCAAAAGGAGAAGGCAAAACTCGACTTTATCTTCAGCAAAAAGGATTACAGTGAATATGAATGCAGCGGCGATCCGATAATAATAAAACAGATTCTTCTCGATATATTCAATACCATAGAAGCGGGACAATCGGGATTACCTGTGAAGGTCAATATCAGTGTAAAGAAGGAGAAGGAAGCGAAGCAAATGAATTATCTTTACCTGAGAATACAGACCGACAGAAGGATCAGTTTCATTGATCATGAAGGTCCTGCAGGTCAGCTTGCCGCACGGCTGATATCCCGGAAAAAGGGCTGTTTCAGTCAGGAACTGGGTGAGAACTTCTCGGTACTGAATATCAGGATGCCTTTCAGCTGTCTTTCCTCCGGAGTGCTTCAGGCAGGACACCTTGAAAAGGAAACCATCGCTGAAAAGGAAAGAGTCCGAAAGGAAATAAAGGATGCCAGGATACTTCTTGTTGAGGATAACCTTTTAAACCGGGATACTACCCTGCTCATGCTCAAACCCTTAGCCGGCACGGTCGATACGGCTTCAAACGGCAGCGAAGCAATGGAAAAACTCAGGGAATCGGAATATGACCTGATCCTTATGGATATTGTGATGCCGGTGATGGACGGGATAGAGGCGGCTGAAAAGATCCGCGAAATGGAAGCCGGTTCCGGAAAACATGTGCCGATAATTGCCATAACTGCCAATGCAATGATAGGAGATAAGGAAATATGCCTTTCGTCAGGGATTGATGATTATATTTCAAAGCCTTTTCATCCCGAGATGCTGCTTGAAAAGATCAGGCAACTGCTCTGATTCCATAAGTGTTCAGATCCGGCCATTCCATGATCAGGACCGGAAACTTCCGCGGCTTTCATATGGATACTGTATCCCCGCCATCTCTTAAAAGACCCGAGTAGCTGAGTGAAAAGGAAGGTACAGAACGGTCAAAACCAAGGGAATCCCATTTTTTGTCAACGCTTTCTATCGTTTCCCTGCTGGCACATACAACATTCGGCCACGGCCGCGGGAAGCCTCCCTTCCGGTAAACCTTAATGGTTCCGTCAATCAGTACCGATCCGGGAGATATAAAGCAATGATCCCTCACGGGATCGGAGTTTCCAAGCAACTGCCAGGCTACAATATTCAGATCATCGAGGTCAACAGTGTGATCGAGCACCAGAACCAGACAACAGCTCAGCAAACCGGAGTTTTCCTTCAGAAGCCGGCATATCCTGTCAACACTTCCGCTGTCGTCCGAAGGATTGGCGCCAAGCAAAAGAATTTTATTCCTGCCGTTTATCCTGTATTCCCTGTATCCCTTTATGAAGGGTACATTCAGGATGCCTGCAGGATCAATGTCAGGCGGATCCGAAGATACTCCGGCCGGTCGTATCCCCCCTGTCTCTTCAGGGAGTTTTTCCGTGGCATCCACCCCTGCCTTGCCTCCGAATGAAAAACGGTCGGACGAATGATCCAGAACATCCATAGGACCGGTGCTAAACACAAAATCCCTCTCCGGCACCGTGTTCTCAGCAATATGAGCTGCAAGCTCCCTGTAATTCCTTATGTCGACATCGCCGCTTACCACCACCATATATTTAGTGAACATCATCTGTCCCGCTCCCGAGAGGGAGCTGATAACCTTCATCCCCTGGCCGGGGAAGCTCTTTTTGATCTTCACTATAACCAGGTTATGGGCAACGCCGGCCACTGGCATATGAAAATCGATTATTTCCGGCTGAATGGCCAGCTTCAGGGGTGCCAGGAATATCTTTTCGGTTGCCAATGCGAGCCACGTGTCCTCGTGGGGCGGTATCCCTACAATGGTTGCAGGGTAAACGGCATCGGCCGCGTGCGTGATGCAGGTCACATGAAAAAGGGGATAAAGGTCTGCCAGACTGTAAAAACCCGTGTGATCCCCGAAAGGTCCCTCCATTACCGGTGGCTCGGAAGGATCGACGTATCCCTCGATTACAATATCGGCATCAGCCGGAACATAAAGATCATTGGTAAGGCATTTCACCAGTTTAACCCTCTTTTTCCTGAGGAAGCCAGCAAGTATGTATTCGTTAATATTTTCAGGTAAAGGTGCAGTTGCACAATATGTATAAACGGGATCGCCCCCGAGTGAAACCGAAACCGGCATTTTTTTTCCTGTCTTCTTCCATTCCTCATAATGGTTTGCACCCGTCTTATGCCTGTGCCAGTGCAAGCCTGCAGTATCGGGACCGAACACCTGCATCCGGTACATTCCGGCATTTGTCTTTCCGGTAACAGGGTGGCGGGTATGAACGACAGGCAGTGTTATGAATCTGCCCCCGTCGTGGGGCCAGCATTTAAGAACCGGAAACATCGTCAGGTCGGGTTTTCTGTGGATTACCTGCCGGCATCTTCCTCTCCCGCGGGTATGAACGGGAAGATATCCGGCGACCCTGATCAGTTCAGGCAGTGATCTTATCCTGTCGGAAACCGATCCGGCGGAACCGGTGAGCATGTTGAACAGCTTTTCCAGTTCTCCGGCTGTAGCGGAGATATCGTCTGTTCCGAGTGCCATTGAAAGTCGTCTTTCCGAGCCATAGGCATTAATAAGAAGGGGGAATCGGGTACCGTTGTTTTCAAAAAGGAGGGCTTTTCCACCGTTTTTTACTATGCGGTCGGTTATTTCCGCTATTTCGAGAACAGGATCGGCAAAGGAGCTTATCCGGTGCAGTTCACCGGCCTTCTCAAGCTGTGTTATAAAATCGGCAAGTCCGGAATAAGGCATATAATGGAAATATATTAGTCAAAGTTAGCTAAAAGACCTGAAAGAAGTAAGGGTATCATGGATTGCAGGAGGTGTATATAAAGCTGGGGGTTATATATAAAACAGTAATGGGAACTACTCGTTTGAATAGTTCCCATTCACCTTTTGCAACCGAAGCCGCGAAGGGCGTCAGGTTACTGTTATTTTGACCGGCTGAACTTCCTTATTCGGGATCAGCCCCTGGCATTCCGGCAATGCCTGTTACAGCCTTACCTTCCTGCTGTCCTTTTGTCCGGTCTCGCGACCGGGCTTCCGGGACGAAGCGTCCTTCAGGCTCACTGATGTCATTTCCCGGAGGATTTGGATCAGTTGCAGAAAATCACGTGCCGAAACTCGTTTTCTTCTGCCTGCCCTGTGACTGAATCGTTGAAAGAACGTTTCCGGTTTCATCGATCTGCCTGGTATCCTGAACCGTGGTTCATTTTCCAGGGCTTCGGCTCTCCTGATGTGCAGTCCCGGAGGTCTGACCGAACCTGATCGGGTTTCAGTTAAGAAGCCTTTTCCTGTTCCACATCATTTGAGCAGTCTTTTATCGCTCACCTGATAGAACAAATGTACATTAAGAATATGATATGGCAATGGAAAGAATGCCTGTTATTGTACACGCGATATAAACATGGGTTATTAACAATTGTTAATAACTTTATATCAGAGTAGTATCCAAGTTATTACATTGTTATAACGGGCAAAAAAATCCCCCGTTGTCATAAACTCCGGGGGATGAAAAAAATCAAATTATCCTTTTATTTTTTATACCCGTAAACAGCCAGGTCGCCCAGGGCTTCTTCGATCCTGAGCAACTGGTTGTACTTGCATATCCTGTCGGTTCTGCTGCACGATCCGGTTTTGATCTGTCCCGAATTGACAGCAACTGCAACATCAGCAATTGTTGCGTCTTCGGTTTCGCCCGAACGATGTGATATGACGGTTGTATAACCTGCCCTGTGAGCCATTTCGATAGCATCGAGAGTTTCGGTAAGCGTTCCTATCTGGTTAAGCTTGATTAGGATAGAGTTTCCACAGCCTGTGTCAATTCCTTTCTTAAGGTACTCTACATTAGTGACGAACAAATCATCGCCTACGATCTGGATTTTCTTTCCAATCCTGTCGGTAAGCATTTTCCAGCCGTCCCAGTCGTTTTCCGACATTCCATCCTCAATAGAGTCGATCGGATATTTTTTCACCAGTTGTTCGAGGTAGTCGACCTGTTCCTTTGAAGTTCTTCTTGCTCCTTTCGGGCCTTCGAATTTAGCGTAGTTATAAATACCTTCCTGATAGAATTCTGAAGCTGCGCAGTCGAGAGCTATTTTAATGTCGCTTCCCGGTTTGTACCCTGCAGCTTCAACTGCCTTGAGGATTGTTTCGAGAGCGTCCTCCGTTCCATCGAGAACAGGTGCAAAACCGCCTTCATCGCCCACTGCTGTGCTAAGACCGCGTTCTTTAAGGACTTTTTTCAACGAATGGAACACTTCCGTTCCCATACGCAGGCCTTCTTTGAAATTAGGAGCGCCCACGGGTCTGATCATGAATTCCTGGAATGCGATAGGGGCATCCGAATGTGATCCGCCGTTTATAATATTCATCATGGGAACGGGAATAGTGACTGCATTTGATCCGCCGATATACCTGAACAGCGGTAATCCGTGGTATGATGCTGCCGCCTTTGCCACTGCAAGTGAAACTCCAAGAATGGCGTTTGCACCGAGATTGCTTTTTGTTTTTGTACCGTCGAGTTCTATCATTTTCCGGTCGATGCCGGCCTGGTCGGTAACGTCCATTCCTATAAGCTCTTCTGCAATAACATTGTTAACATTATGAACGGCTTTGAGAACGCCTTTCCCGAGATATCTCGACTTGTCGCCATCTCTCAGTTCAAGTGCCTCATTCTCGCCGGTGGATGCTCCGGAGGGGACAGCCGCCCTGCCCTGATAACCGCTTGCTGTCAGAACATCAACTTCAATTGTCGGATTTCCCCGGGAATCCAGAATTTCACGTGCATGTATACTAATAATTTGTCCCATTGGAATTATTTTTTATTAAACAATACCGCAAGATATACAAAAAAAGGGATATAGTGCTTATGACCATATCCCCCTGGCTGAAAATTTCATCCGCTATTCCTTTTCTTCCGCTCCGGATTCGGATTCCTCCTCGATCGTCGGTTCCTCTGTGCTCATTTTTGCTTTTTCAGACGCGGTTTTGGTTTTTCCTGTCTTTGCATCAGCCTTGCCAGTTTCGCTTTTCTTTGATGATCTTCTTCTCCTGGTGGCCTTTGGTTTGGCAGCTTCTGTCCCCAGCATCGTCTCGTTGAAGTCGACCAGTTCTATTATGCACATTTCAGCATTATCGCCGATACGGTTTCCTGTTTTCAGAATTCTTGTATATCCTCCCGGTCTTTCGGCTATTTTGGGTGATATTTCCCTGAAAAGTTCAGCAACTGCCTCTTTGTTCTTCAGGTATCCGAAGACAACTCTTCTTGAGTGGGTTGAGTCTTCCTTCGATTTTGTAATCAAGGGTTCCACGAATGTCCTGAGTACTTTAGCCTTTGCAGTCGTGGTCTTTATCCTCTTGTGAAGTATGAGCGATGAAGCCATATTGGAAATCATCGATTCCCTGTGCGAGCTTTTTCTTCCAAGGTGATTTATTACTTTCTGATGTCGCATTTCTCTATTTCCTTACCTTGTTTCAACTTAATCTCTGTCTAACTTGTATTTGCTGACATCCATTCCGAATGTCAGGCTCATTGACTCAAGCAATTCTTCGAGCTCGGTGAGTGATTTCTTCCCGAAATTCCTGAATTTGAGAAGATCGTTCTTGTTAAACTGAACGAGGTCACCAAGTGATTCCACTTCAGCTGCCTTAAGGCAGTTGAGAGCTCTTACGGAGAGGTCGAGGTCGACCAGCTTGGTCTTGAGGAGCTGGCGCATATGAAGCACTTCCTCATCAAATTCCTCGTTTGCCATTTTCTCTTCCGAATCGAGGGTAATTTTCTCATCCGAGAACAGCATGAAGTGATAAATTAGGATTTTTGCTGCCTCCTTCAGTGCTTCCTTCGGATGGATTGATCCGTCGGTATCTATTTCGAGCAGAAGTTTCTCGTAGTCGGTTTTCTGTTCAACGCGGAAGTTCTCAACCGTATATTTCACATTCCTTATCGGGGTGAAAATCGAATCGATTGCTATCAGTCCGAATTCGCTGTCGACCGGTTGGTTTTCCTCAGCCGGCACGTATCCCCTGCCCTTATTGATAGTAAGTTCCATCTGGAGCTTGACGTCTGCTTCCATTCTCAATATTACCTGATCGGGGTTAAGAACCTCGAAGCTGCTCAGAACACTGTTCAGTGCGCCGGCCTTGAACACTTCCTGGCCAGTGAACTTGATCATCACCTTTTCGTGCTCAACATCTTCGACTGTCCTTTTGAAGCGAACCTGTTTCAGGTTCAGGATAATCTCCGTAACATCCTCGATAACGCCTGTTATAGTTGAAAACTCATGGTCGATGCCTTCTATTTTCACTGTAGTGATGGCATAACCTTCGAGCGACGACAGGAGTATCCTTCTCAGGGCGTTACCCACTGTAATGCCATAGCCGGGTTCAAGAGGGCGGAATTCGAACTTGCCATACCTCTCGTTGGCTTCCAGCATTATAACTTTGTCGGGCTTCTGGAATGATAAAATGGCCATAGAACTTATCTTAAAAATTATTTCGAATACAATTCAACAATTAACTGTTCCCTGATGTTTTCAGGAATATCAGAGCGCTCAGGTACTGTCATGAACTTACCTGCCATTTGAGCATCGTCCCACTCGAGCCACGGGAGCTTTGAATATTTCCTTGTTGTAAGTGAATCTACTATTGTCTCCAGTGATTTTGATTTTTCGCGAACTCCGACTATATCTCCGGGTTTCAGCTGATATGAAGGCACATTGACCACCTGTCCGTTAACGGTTATATGCCTGTGGGAAACAAGCTGGCGCGCGGCTGCCCTTGTCGGGGCAATGCCGAGCCGGTATACCACGTTATCGAGACGTGATTCCAGGAGCTGAAGGAGAACCTCACCGGTTACGCCTTTTGCTCTCTGGGCCTTGTCGAAAGTCTTGTGAAACTGCCTTTCAAGGACTCCGTAGGTATATTTGGCCTTTTGTTTTTCCTTAAGCTGAATTCCGTATTCGGAGGTTTTTTTCCTTCTTTTGTTCATACCATGCTGGCCAGGAGGAAAATTCTTCCTGTCGAGATGCTTGTCGGGTCCGAATATGGGTTCCCCGAATTTTCGTGCAATTCTTGATTTTGGGCCGGTATATCTTGCCATTGTGCTATTTTTTTACTGAATTATTATCCTTCGCTTCACAAATTAAACTCTCCTTCTGGCCGGGGGGCGGCATCCGTTATGAGGCATCGGTGTTACATCGATGATTTCCGTAACTTCAATACCTGAATTGTGTATCGACCTTATTGCCGATTCACGGCCTGCTCCCGGTCCCTTGACATATACCTTCACTTTCCTGAGGCCCAGGTCATAGGCAACCTTGCTGCATTCTTCTGAAGCCATCTGAGCTGCATAAGGAGTGTTTTTCTTTGATCCCTTGAAGCCCATTTTACCGGCTGACGACCATGAAATAACCTGACCTGAATTATTTGTCAGGCTTATAATGATGTTATTGAATGATGAATGCACGTGCGCCTGACCGGTCGGTTCCACCTTTACGATCCGCTTCTTCTGTGCTCCGGTTTTCTTTGCCATATCCTATTTATTTAGTAGCTTTTTTCTTGTTAGCAACGGTCTTCTTTCTTCCTTTACGCGTTCTGGCATTGTTTTTTGTGCTCTGTCCCCTGACTGGTAAGCCGAGCCTGTGACGGACACCACGGTAACAGCCTATATCCATAAGTCGTTTGATATTCAGTTGGGTTTCCGAACGAAGTTCACCCTCGAGCTTGTAATTATCAACAAGGATGCGGCGGATTGAATTGATCTGCTCATCGGTCCAGTCCGACACCTTTGTATTTCTGTCGACTCCGGCTTCATCAAGCACTTTCTGAGCAGTGCTTCTCCCCACCCCGTAGATATAGGTGAGGCCTACTTCGCCTCTTTTGTTTCTTGGTAAATCAACGCCAATAATACGTGCCATATATTACTTTTCTTAAATGAGTTGCAAAATTAAATAAATTATCCCTGTCTCTGTTTAAACTTGGGATTTTTCTTACTGATTACATACAAGCGCCCTTTACGCCTTACTATCTTGCAGTCGGCGCTGCGCTTTTTAACGGATGTTCTTACTTTCATTTTCCTATTATATTTCTTATTTGTACCTGAATGTTATTCTTCCCTTTGTAAGGTCGTAGGGTGACATTTCCACCTTGACCTTGTCGCCCGGCAGGATCTTGATATAATGCATCCTCATCTTGCCGGATATATGTGCTGTTATGACGTGTCCGTTTTCGAGCTCTACCCTGAACATTGCATTGGAAAGAGCCTCGATGATAGTACCGTCCTGTTCGATTGATGCTTGCTTCGACATACGATTACGATTTATTTAAAACTTCATCAATAAATTTAAAAGTTGTTAATACATCTGCTCTTCCCCTGTCGACAGCCACGGCATATTCATAATGAGCCGAGGGTAAGCCGTCGATTGTCTTTATCGTCCATCCGTCCCTCATCTGGAATGTCTCCTTCCTTCCGAGATTAATCATGGGTTCAATGCAAATAACAAGTCCTTTTTCCATCTTGGACCCTGTGCCTTTGCGGCCGTAGTTGGGCACTTCGGGTGGTTCGTGAAGGCTTTTCCCGATTCCATGACCGACAAGCTCCCTTACCACCGAATATCCTCCGCTTTCGGCCTTGTCCTGAACTGCCCTGGAAACATCGCCGATCCTGTTGCCGGCAATAGCTTCCTTTACGCCTTCCTCAAGTGCCTCTCTTGTAAAATCCATAAGGCGTCTGACTGATTCGTCTATCTCGCCCACGGCAAAAGTAAAGGCGCTGTCGCCGTACCAGCCGTTGAGGATCACACCGCAATCGACCGATACAATATCGCCTTCCCTGAGGATGTAGGATGAAGGGATCCCGTGAACCACCTCATCATTGACCGATGTGCAGAGTGTCGCGGGAAAATCTCCGTATCCCTTGAAAGCAGGGATTCCTCCGTTGTCCCGTATAAATTCCTCCGCGATACCGTCAAGGTAGAGAGTGGTCACTCCCGGTTTGATGAGCGATGCAAGTTCCCCAAGTGTCTTTGACACCAGTAAATTGCTCTCTCTCAACAATCCGACCTCTTCATCAGTTTTTAAATACAACATCAAAGAACGCTGAACTTGGTTAAATTGACCTCACTGAGCCGGATCTGCCCTTGACGCGACCCGATTTCATGAGACCGTCGTAATGACGCATAAGCAGGTGGCTTTCTATCTGCTGCAACGTATCGAGTACCACTCCCACGAGAATAAGCAGGGAAGTGCCTCCAAAAAACTGTGCAAACTGCGGCGTTACCGAGAATTTAACGGCAATGGCCGGCAGAATGGCAATAAGTGCAAGAAAGATGGAACCCGGCAATGTGATTCTCGACATGATGGTGTCGAAAAACTCAACCGTTTTCCTTCCCGGTTTGATACCCGGGATAAATCCTCCGTTCTTCTTCATATCCTCAGCCATCTGGACCGGATTAATCGTGACGGCAGTGTAGAAATATGTAAAAAGAATTATCAGAATAGCTGTAACGAGGTTATACCAGAATCCGTACATGTTTGAGAAAGCTACCACGAATCCCGAGCTGGACTGTGCATAGCCTGCTATTATTATCGGGAGCATCATTATTGCCTGGGCAAAAATGATAGGCATAACACCTGCAGCATTTACTTTCAGGGGTATGTACTGACGTACGCCGCCGTACTGCTTGTTGCCTACAATTCGTCTGGCATACTGCACCGGCACCCTTCTTGTCCCCTGAACCAGAAGAATAGTGCCAAGAATAATTACAAACAATATCACTATTTCAACTATGAGACCGATAGGTCCGCCTGCACCGTTCATCCTGGTTCCGGCTTCGAATATGAAGTTCTGGGGCAGCCGTGCAACGATCCCTATCATGATAATCAGCGAAATACCATTTCCTATACCCTTATCGGTTATTCTTTCCCCGAGCCACATCACGAACATGGTACCCGCGGTAAGAATAATTGTTGACGACAATTTGAAGAAGAAACCGTTTTCAAGAACAAAAGCGCTTGCCGGAAGCTGAGCGGAAAGGTTCACGAGGTATGTTGGCGCCTGAAGAACAAGGATAGCGACAGTAAGATACCTGGTGTACTGGTTCATTTTCCTTCTTCCGCTTTCTCCTTCCCTCTGGAGTTTCTGGAAATACGGGAATACGATTCCCAGCAGCTGGACCACGATTGAGGCTGAGATATATGGCATTATACCCAGCGCGAAGACGGATGCCTGTGAAAAGGCGCCACCCGAGAACATGTCCAGAAGTCCCATCAGCCCCTGGGAAGTCTGTGCCTTGAGAGCTCCTAGCTGTGATGGATCGACGCCCGGCAGTGTCACATACTTGCCAAGCCTGTAAAGAGCAATTATGGCCAGTGTATATATAAGCCTTGCCCGAAGATCTTCGATCTTGAAAATGTTTCTTATAGTCTGGAAAAATCTCATGAACTTATATTTTTACAACGGTACCGTTCTGAGCTTCAATTGCTTCTGCTGCCGATTTACTGAATGAGTGGGCATGGACCTCCAGTTTTCTTTCAAGTTTTCCCCTGCCCAGTATTTTTACAAGGACATTTTTTGAAACAAGACCTGCCGATCTGAGTATCTCTACATCAATCTTCTCAAGCTGATTTTTTTCGGCAAGTGTCTGCAGGGTACTGAGGTTAATAGCCTTATATTCTACGCGGGATATATTTTTGAAACCGCTTTTGGGAAGGCGTCTCTGCAGCGGCATCTGACCTCCTTCAAAGCCTAATTTCTTCTTATATCCTGAACGCTGTTTGGCTCCCTTATGTCCCCTGGTGGAAGTACCACCTTTTCCGGAACCCTGTCCCCGGCCAAGGCGCTTGCTTTTCTTTACCGATCCCTTCGCAGGTTTTAAGTTAGTTAGATCCATTATAATAAATATAATACCGTTAATATCCTAAATATTCTCAATTTTAACCAGGTGCTTCACTTTTTCAACCATTCCCAGTATCTGTGGAGTGGCTTCATGTTCAACACTATGGTTAAGCTTATTAATTCCCAGGGCTTCGAGAGTTTTCTTCTGCCTTTCGGGTTTTCCTATTTTGCTTTTTACCTGGGTAATACGAATTTTTGCCATTGTGCTTTACTTTTCTATCCGTTAAACACTTTATCGAGAGTTACACCTCTTTGTTCGGCAACGGTAACTGCATCGCGCATCTCAAGAAGAGCTGCAATAGTTGCCTTTACAAGGTTATGCGGGTTGGAAGAGCCCTTCGATTTCGCGAGCACGTTCTTTACACCTACGCTCTCGAGCACTGCACGCATTGCTCCTCCGGCTTTTACTCCGGTTCCTTCTGTTGCCGGTTTGATAAACACCTTTGCTCCTCCGTATTTGGCAAGCTGTTCGTGCGGAATTGTTCCGTGAATTACCGGCACCCTGATCAGGTTTTTCTTTGCATCCTCAATGCCCTTTGCTATTGCAGTGGTCACCTCACTGGCTTTTCCGAGCCCGTGTCCTACTATTCCGTCTTCATTTCCCACAACAACGATTGCCGAAAAACTGAAGGTGCGCCCTCCTTTTGTAACCTTTGTAACTCTTTGTATGCTAACAAGCCTGTCCTTGAGTTCGAGATCGCTGGTTTTTACTTTTCTTATTCCGTTTCCCATAATATCAGAATTTTAGACCGCCTTCGCGGGCTGCTTCAGCCAATGATTTTACTCTACCGTGATATTTATAACCGCTTCTGTCGAAAACCACATTCTCGATGCCTTTTTCCTTACATTTTTCAGCAAGTGATTTTCCAACCAGTTTAGCCTGTTCGGTCTTTTTGATGCCCGTCTGTCCGGCCACTTCCTTTTCCCTTGAGCTGACCGAAAGGATTGTAATTCCTTTGATGTCATCAACAACCTGGGCGTATATCTGCTTGTTGCTGCGGAATACTGCGATACGCGGTTTCTCGGCAGTGCCGCTTATTTTTTTCCGGATTCTCATCCGGATCCTGTTTCTTTTTTCCAGTTTGGTTAAAGCCATGTCAATTATTATTTAACCGTTTTATACACTAGCTGATTTGCCTGCTTTTCTTCTGAGTTGTTCACCGACAAATTTTATTCCCTTACCCTTATAGGGTTCCGGCGGGCGCAGGGATCTTATCTTCGCGGCAACATGGCCGATCAGCTGCTTGTCGGTACAGGTGAGGGTAATAATCGGATTGCTTCTTCTCTCTGTTTTGGTTTCCACCTTTACTTCTTCGGGAAGTTCAAGGATTATGTCGTGGGAATATCCAAGGCTCATCTCGAGCAATTGTCCCTTTGCTTGTGCCTGGAATCCGACTCCCACCAGTTCAAGTTCCTTCTTAAAGCCCTCCGAAACACCTGTCACCATGTTCGCGATCAGCGCCCTTGTAAGGCCGTGAAGGGATTTATGGATCTTCGATTCCGAAGGTCTTGTAACGATGATGCTATTATTTTCAACCTCAACCTTTATATCTTTGGCAATATTCTGCTTCAGTTCTCCCAGAGGCCCTTTCACACTGATCACATTGGAGTCGCTGATTTCAACGCTGACTCCTTTGGGCAGGTTTACAGGTAATTTTCCTATTCGTGACATTAAACATCCTCCTATTTAGTATACATAACATAATACTTCACCACCAACATTTTCTTTTCTTGCCTCCTTGTCGGTCATAAGTCCCCTGGAGGTGGAGATAATGGCAATTCCCAGTCCGTTGAGCACTCGCGGCAGTTTATCGGCTCCGCAGTATTTTCTCAGGCCGGGACGACTGGCCCTCTGTATACTTTTGATAGCCGGTTGTTTGCTCCTTGGATTGTATTTCAGGGCTATTTTAAGCGTGCCCTGGCCGTTTTCTCCCTCAATCAGTTTGTAGCTCAGGATATAGCCTTTCTCGAAAAGTATCCTGGCAATCTCCTTCTTAAGATTTGATGCCGGAGCTTCTACAACCTTATGACCAGCCATAAGGGCATTCCTGATTCTGGTCAGCAAATCTGCAATGGGATCAGTCATCTCTATTATTCTTTCTTATTGTTAATAATCATTATCTGTTTTACCAGCTTGCTTTCTTAACACCCGGGATAAGACCAAAGGATGCCATTTCCCTGAATGTTATCCTGCTTATTCCGAACTGCCTCATGTAGCCTCTTGTGCGACCCGTGATTCTGCACCTGTTGCGCAGCCTGATGGGATTTGAGTTTCTGGGCAGACGGCTCAGTCCTACATAGTCACCTTCTGCTTTCAGTTTTGCTCTTTTTTCAGCGTATTTCTCAACCAGTTTCGCGCGTTTTACTTCGCGGGCCATCATTGATTCCTTAGCCATATGATCAGTTTTTAGTGTTTTTAAAAGGTAATCCGAAATGTTTCAGCAGTGAAAGGGCTTCCTCATCACTTTTTGCAGTTGTTACGAAAGTCATCTGCAAACCCATGATTTTGGTAACCTTGTCGATATCAATCTCCGGGAATATTATCTGTTCGGTAATCCCGAGAGTGTAATTTCCTCTTCCGTCGAGTTTGGAGCTGATTCCCTTGAAGTCGCGGATCCTGGGCAATGCAACAGCGATAAGCCTTTCAAGGAATTCGTACATCCTGTCCTGGCGCAGTGTTACCATAACGCCGATAGGCATGTTTTTCCTTAGTTTGAAGTTTGAGATGTCCTTTGTGGAATAAGTCTGAACAGCTTTCTGCCCGGCGATATCTGTTAATTCCTTAACACTGGCTTCGAGCAGTTTCTTGTCGGCTATTCCCTGTCCGACTCCCTGGTTAAGAACTATCTTTGTCAGCCTCGGTACCTGCATAACGGTCGAGTAGCTGAACTCCTTCATTAGGGCGGGGACTATCTCTTTTTTATATTTGGTTTTCAATACAGGTGTATACATTACTTGATCTCCTCTCCTGATTTTTTAGAATAACGCACTAGTTTATTTTTATCATTGAGCCTTCTGCCGATCCTGGTAGGCTTTCCTGAAGCCGGATCAACGAGCATGAGGTTCGAAATGTGAATCGGGGCTTCTTTCCTGATAATACCTCCCTGGGGTGATTTCGCGTTCGGTTTCGTGTGCTTCGAAACGGTGTTCACTCCCTCGACGATGGCACGTTCCTTAGCCCTGTCAACGTTAAGGACACGTCCTTTCTGACCTTTCGATTCGCCGGAAATGACCATTACCGTATCGCCCTTTTTGATATGTAGTTTCTTCTGCATTGCTCTTTTTTTAAAAATTAAAGTACTTCAGGTGCAAGAGAGACGATTTTCATATACTTATCGCGCAGTTCCCTTGCAACCGGGCCGAAGATACGGGTACCCCTTACCTCGTTCATATTGTTCAGAAGGACCACTGCATTGTCGTCGAATCTGATGTATGATCCGTCGGCACGGCGTATCTCTTTTTTTGTTCTGACAACGACAGCCTTGCTTACCGTTCCCTTTTTGGCTTCGCCGGAAGGGAGAGCGCTTTTGACGCTGACAACAATGGTATCGCCGACTGAGGCATATCTTTTTCTACTGCCGCCGAGCACCCTTATGCACAAGACTTCCTTTGCTCCGGAGTTATCGGCTACTGTTAACCTGGTTTCCTGCTGTATCATGACTACTTCGCTCTTTCAATTACTTCAACCAATCTCCATGTCTTATTCCTGCTCAACGGTCTGGTTTCGGATATCCTCACCGTATCGCCGATGTTGCAAGTATTCTCTTCATCGTGAGCCATCAGTTTCCTGGTTTTGTTCACGAACTTGCCATAAATGGGATGTTTTACCTTCCTCTTGATGGCTACCACTATCGATTTGTCCATCTTGTTGCTGACAACAACACCGATACGTTCTTTTCTGTTATTCCTTTCCATTGCCTGACTAGATTTTCGATTTTTCTTTTAGTTCCCTTGAACGGAGTTCGGTGAGAAGACGTGCGATCGTAAGTTTGACCTCTCTCATCTTCTGCGGGTTATCCATTGGGTTTATTGCATGATTAAGTTTCATGCGGACAAGCATGGTTCTCTCGGTATCTATTCTTTCAATAATATCCGGTGTGCTTAATTCCCTTATTTCTGAAGTTTCCATCTCTTTCTCCGTGTTTTATTCATGTACGTAATCAGTCCTGACAATGAATTTTGTAGTTATCGGGAGCTTCTGTGCGCCAAGCCTTAAGGCTTCCCTTGCCACCTCAAAGGGTACTCCTTCTGCTTCTATAATTATTCTTCCGGGTGTCACGGGCACAACAAATCCTTCCGGCGATCCTTTTCCCTTACCCATACGCACCTCGGCAGGCTTCTTGGTAATGGGTTTGTCGGGAAACACCCTGATCCATATCTGGCCTTCACGTTTCATATAACGGGTAACAGCCTGGCGGGCAGCTTCAAGCTGTCTTCCCGTGATCCAGCACTGTTCAAGCGCCTTGATGCCAAAAGATCCGAAAGCAAGCTGATTTCCCCTCTGGGCTATTCCCTTCATCTTTCCTTTCTGCGCTCTTCTGTATTTGGTCCTTTTCGGTTGTAACATGGCTCAAATATCTTTTAAAAAATTTCTAATCTCTGAGGTTTACCTCTTTGCTTTCCTTTTAAGTGTTTTACTCTTGGCATTCCTTGCACCTATATTGGGGCTGAGGTCTCTTTTCCCGTAGATTTCTCCGTTGCATATCCACACTTTTATACCAATCAGGCCTACCTTTGTATGGGCTTCGCCGAGGGCATAGTCAATATCGGCGCGGAGGGTGTGAAGGGGTATTCGTCCTTCCTTGTAGGTTTCGGTTCTTGCCATTTCAGCTCCTCCCAGCCGACCTGAGATCACGACCTTGATACCTTCAGCTCCCATTCTCATCGTGGAGGCGATCGACATCTTTATTGCCCTGCGGTAAGAGATCTTTCCTTCCAGCTGGCGGGCTATGTTGTTAGCAACGATATTGGCATCAAGTTCAGGGCGTTTGACCTCGAAGATATTAATCTGAACCTCTTTTTTGGTTATCTTTTTCAGTTCCTCCTTAAGCTTGTCAACCTCCTGACCTCCCTTTCCGATAATGATTCCCGGTCGTGCGGTGTTAACGGTCACGGTTATGAGCTTCAGGGTTCTCTCGATTATTATCTTCGACAGACTTGCCTTTGCAAGCCTTGCATTCAGATATTCCCTGATCTTGGTGTCTTCGACCAGTTTTCCGGAGAAATCCTTTCCTCCATACCAGTTCGAATCCCAGCCTTTGATAATGCCTAATCTGTTACCTATCGGATTTGTTTTTTGTCCCATCTGGATTATTTTGATGTATTTTCACCTTCCTTGTTCATACTGTCGAGCACCAGTGTCACATGGTTTGATCTCTTTCTTATCCTGTAAGCTCTGCCCTGGGGAGCTGTCTGCAGTCTTTTCATCGTACGTCCGCCGTCGACATGTATATTTTTCACATACAGATTGCTCTCCTCAATCCTTACACCCTCGTTCTTCAACTCCCAGTTGGCTATAGCGGAAAGCAGGAGTTTTTCGAGGCTGCGTGATGCCTGCTGAGGACTTAACTTCAGAACGTCGAGCGCCCTGTTCACTTCCATTCCTCTGATGAGATCCGTTACCAGTCTCATTTTACGGGGTGATGTTGGACAGTTCCTCAGAACCGCCTGGCATCTCTCTTTGGCAGCTTCTTTTCTCTTTTCCGCGCTATTTCTTTTTCTTGCACCCATGTCTCAATGTTTTTCAGTTTACATTACTTGTTGCCCGAGTGACCCCTGAAGGTACGTGTGGGAGCAAATTCTCCGAGTTTGTGTCCCACCATGTTTTCCGTAATATAAACAGGGATGAATTTATTGCCGTTGTGAACAGCTATGGTATGTCCTACAAAGTCGGGTGAGATCACCGATCTTCTCGACCATGTCTTAAGGACCGACTTCTTCATTGTCTTGTTCATTTCAAGGACCCTTTTTTCCATTTTAAACTCTATGAAAGGGCCCTTTTTTATTGATCTGCTCATAGTTTATCTGTTATTTTTTCTTCTTTCAAGAATATGCTTTGAAGAATATTTCTTCTCGTTTCGTGTTTTGTAGCCCTTGGTTGGAATTCCTTTGCGTGATCTGGGATGACCTCCTGAAGCTTTTCCTTCGCCGCCGCCCATTGGGTGGTCGACCGGGTTCATCACAACGCCCCTCACTCTCGGGCGTCTTCCTTTCCAGCGTGAACGTCCTGCCTTGCCTGATTTCTCAAGGTTATGATCGGAGTTCGACACGCTTCCTATAGTTGCCCGGCAGGTAGTCAGAACCATCCTGGTCTCACCCGAAGGAAGCTTTATGGTTGCATACTTTCCTTCCCTTGCCGAAAGCTGAGCGAAAGTACCGGCACTGCGGGCTATCGCGCCTCCCTTGCCGGGTTTCATCTCGATGTTGTGTACAACCGTTCCGAGCGGGATGTCATTCAGAAACATGGTGTTGCCAATCTCGGGTGTGGCATCCTTTCCCGAAATTATAACCTGCCCTACCTTAAGTCCGGTGGGGGCAATAATATACCTTTTCTCTCCATCCTCATAAACAACAAGGGCAATTCTGGATGACCTGTTAGGGTCATATTCGATTGTCTTCACTGTTGCATGTATGCCATCTTTATTCCTGAGGAAATCGATAACCCTGTACATCTTCTTGTGACCGCCTCCGATGTACCTCATTGTCATTTTGCCGTTAACATTCCTTCCTCCTGATTTCTTCAGCGGTCGAAGCAAGGATTTCTCCGGCGTGGCCTTTGTTATTGTATCAAAGGCGCTGATAATCTTGTGTCGCTGACCTGGTGTTACAGGTTTTAATTTTCTGACTGCCATACTGGTTGCTAAATATTGCTATAGAAATCTATTGTATTCCCTTCAGCCAGGGTGACCACAGCTTTCTTAAAAGCTGCCGTTCTGCCCACAAGCAGGCCCGACCTGGTATTGCGGGTCTTGACCTTGCCACCGTATCTTATCGTGTTTACCGATTCGACCGTGACACCGTAAAGCTCCTCAACCGCTTTCCTGATCTGGATCTTGTTGGCCGACCTGGCAACGACGAAACCGTAACGATTGAATTTATCGCCGTCTCTCGTCATTTTTTCCGTCACTATTGGTTTAAGCAAAATATTCATCACTTAACTATTACATGTTTTCAAAAGTTGCCTGCAAAACGTCAATTGCACTTTCCACAAGTACCAGTGTTGAAGCTTTCATGATATTGTAAGTGCTTAATTCATGGGCAGTTACAACTTCAACCCCTTGTACATTTCGGGATGACAAATATATGTTTTTATTTTGTTCCGGTAAAACAATAAGCGAATTTTTCCTGCTGATATTCAGCTTATCGTTCAAACTGACCATTTGCTTTGTCTTTGGTGCTTCAAATGAGAAGTCTTCCAGAACTATGATATTATTCGCGGAAGCTTTATAAGAAAGTGCTGATTTTCTGGCAAGCTGTTTGAGTTTTTTATTCAACTTGAAACCATAGTACCTTGGTTGCGGTCCGAAAATTCTTCCACCGCCTCGGAAAAGAGGATTTTTCAGGCTTCCGGCACGTGCGGTACCGGTTCCTTTCTGCCTTTTTATCTTCCTGTTGCTGCCTGCAACTTCTGCACGCTGTTTGGTTTTATGTGTTCCCTGTCGCTGGTTTGCAAGAAACTGCTTTGTATCCAGATAAATGGCGTGGTCGTTAGGTTTGATGCCGAAAATCGAGTCGTTAAGAACGACTTTTCTCCCGGTTTCCTTGCCTTCGGTATTAAGAATCGCTAATTCCATTATTTTATAATTATTACGTAACCACCTTTGGGACCCGGAACTGATCCCTTTACTATTAATATATTGCTTTCAGGCATGATCTTTATCACTCTCTTGCTTTCGGCATAAACTCTGGCTCCGCCCATTCGGCCTGCCATTTTCATACCCGGAAGGACCCTTGAGGGGAAAGACGATGCTCCCAGTGAGCCTGGTGCCCTGCCCCTGTTATGCTGACCGTGACTCTGGTCACCGACGCCTCCGAAGCCATGCCGCTTGACGACACCCTGAAATCCTTTTCCCTTTGACCATCCGCAAACGTCGACCCATTCTTCGTTGTTAAAAATCTCGGCGGTAAGAATCTCTCCCTCGCGGAACTGGCCTTCAGGGAAGCCGTTGAACTCTACGAGTTTTTTCTTGGGGCTTGTTCCTGCCTTTTTGAAATGGCCGAGTTCAGCCTTCGTGGTATGTTTTTCCTTCTTTTCGCCGAAACCCAGCTGAACAGCGAAATACCCGTCCTTTTCCCTGGTTTTTATCTGTGTAACCACGCACGGGCCTGCCTGGAGCACAGTGCAAGGAATATTCTTTCCGGCTTCATCGAAAACGGAAGTCATTCCTATCTTTTTTCCTATTAATCCCTGCATCTCTATAATACTTTACTGGTTTCACACTTTTATTTCCACTTCAACTCCGCTGGGAAGTTCAAGTTTCATAAGAGCATCAATCGTTTTTGGCGTTGAGCTGTATATGTCGAGCAGTCTCTTGTAGCTTGAAAGCTGGAACTGCTCCCTGGCCTTTTTGTTCACAAACGGAGAACGAAGAACAGTATAAATCTTCTTATGTGTCGGAAGCGGAATCGGGCCGCTCACAACTGCACCGGTTGATTTCACTGTCTTCACGATCTTTTCGGCAGATTTGTCCACCAGATTGTGATCATAAGATTTCAGCTTGATACGGATTTTCTGACTCATCTTTAAAAAAATTTTCCTTTGGTTATTTCTACAATTCGTTTAGCTATTTCTGCAGGCACTTCCTCATAATGAGAGAATTCCATTGTTGAAGTTGCTCTTCCGGAAGTAAGGGTTCGCAGCACAGTGACATAACCAAACTTTTCTGCCAGAGGTACTTTTGCTTTTACAACCCTTGCACCTGCTTTCGATTCCATACCTTCTACCTTACCTCTTCTTCTGTTGAAATCGCTTACCACGTCTCCCACGTATACTTCGGGCGTGATAACCTCGGTCGCCATGATAGGTTCCAGCAACACCGGATTGCATTTCCCGGCGTATTTTCTGAATGCCTGTTTCGCGGCTATTTCGAAAGAGAGGGTATCCGAATCGACCGGATGGTACGAACCGTCTCTGAGTATTACCTTAAGATTTTCAAGAGGGAAACCTGCAAGGGGGCCGTTCGACATTGCCTCGCGGAATCCCTTTTCAACCGCCGGAATGAATTCCTTCGGTATTCTTCCTCCTTTTACTTCATCTACAAATTCCAGCCCCTTTGTTCCTTTTGCTGCCGGCATCAGCGTTGCATAAATGTCAGCGAACTTGCCCCTTCCCCCGGTCTGTTTACTGAATACTTCCCTGAATTCGAATGCGGTTGTGATAGCTTCCTTGTAGGCCACCTGTGGGACACCCTGGTTGCAATCTACCTTGAATTCACGCTTCAGCCTGTCGATCAGAATCTCGAGGTGGAGTTCGCCCATGCCGTTGATGATAGTCTGTCCGCTGTCGGGATCGATTCTCACCTGGAAGGTAGGATCCTCCTCTGCCAGTTTTCCGAGCGCGAGCGAAAGCCTGTCGATATCAGCCTGAGTTTTTGGTTCTATGGCGACCCCTATAACGGGTTCGGGAAATTCCATCGACTCGAGCACGACCGGTTTATTTACAGCGCAAAGCGTATCACCGGTCTTGAGATCCTTGAATCCCACTCCCGCGCAGATATCTCCGGCGCTGACCTGTTCTTTCGGATACTGCTTGTTGGCATGCATCTCGAAGAGCCTGTTTATCCTTTCTCTTTTGCCTGTACGGGTATTCAGGAGAGTATCGCCAGCGTTCATTACTCCCGAATAAATCCTGAGGAACACGAGCCGGCCCACGAAAGGATCGGTGGCTATTTTGAAAGCGAGGGCGGCAAGGGGAGCCTTGTCGTCGGGCTCTCTCACGACCTCGTTATCGTTTCTCGGGTCGATTCCCTTAACCGGACCAATGTCGACCGGTGAGGGGAGGAATGCCACGACGGAATTGAGAAGACTCTGTATACCCTTGTTCTTGAATGCCGATCCGCACAGTACCGGGACCGCGAGTCCGCGGAGCGTCGATTCCCTGAGGGCTGCAGTAATTTCGTATTCCGTAATTGAATCCTGGTCGTCGATATACCTCTCGAGCAGGGTGTCGTCGACGCTTGCAACAGCTTCAATAAGTTTCGATCTCCACTCCCTGGCTTCTTCAAGCATATCAGCCGGGATATCCTCTGTCTCAAAACTGGTTCCGGTAACATCGCTGTTGTACCAGATTATTGCCTTCATCCTGATAAGGTCGACCACTCCCCTGAAATTTTCTTCCGCTCCTATGGGGATCTGGACCGGTATGGGATTGGCTCCCAGTTTCTGATTTATCTCATTTACGACGCCGAAGAAATCTGCCCCTGTCCGGTCCATTTTATTTATGAACGCGATTCGGGGAACGTGATATGTATTTGCCTGTCTCCACACGGTTTCCGACTGTGGTTCAACACCGCCCACGGCGCAAAATATTGCAACGGCGCCATCAAGCACTCTTAGCGAACGTTCGACCTCAACTGTGAAATCAACGTGCCCGGGAGTGTCTATTATATTTATCTTGTAATCCTCATCCCTGTAATTCCAGAAAGTCGTAGTAGCGGCCGAGGTAATTGTGATGCCCCTTTCCTGTTCCTGAACCATCCAGTCCATCTGGGCATTCCCGTCATGTACCTCTCCCATCCTGTGGGTTCTGCCGGTATAGAACAGAATACGTTCCGTTGTTGTCGTTTTACCGGCATCAATATGGGCCATTATTCCGATGTTTCTGGTATATTTCAGGTTGGGGTTCATCTGTTTTTGTGTATTCCCTGTCCTATCAATTAAAACCTGAAATGGGCGAATGCCTTATTGGCTTCAGCCATCCTGTGGGTATCCTCTTTCTTTTTATAAGCACCGCCTTCGAGTTTGTAGGCTGCCATCAGTTCTGCAGCAAGCCTCTCGGCCATTGAGTGACCGGTTCTTTTCCTGGCGAATGAGATCATGTTCTTCATGCTTATGCTTATCTTTCTGTCGGAGCGAATCTCCATCGGCACCTGGAAAGTTGCACCTCCTACCCTGCGAGCTTTTACCTCAACCTGCGGAGTAACATTCTCGAGCGCCTGTTTGAAGATCTCAAGCGGTGTTTTTCCTTCGTTCTTTAATTTATCGGCTATTATATCGAGAGAATCATAGAATATTCTGAAAGCAAGATTCTTTTTACCACTATACATAAGATTGTTCACAAACCTTGTAACGTATGGATCGTTGTATTTGGGATCAGGTAATATGATCCTCTTCTTTGGTTTTGATTTTCTCATGATCTTATTATTTAAGTGTTATTTCTTTGGCCTTTTCGTACCATATTTTGATCTTCTCTGCGTACGGCCACTTACGCCTGATGTATCGAGTGCACCACGTACAAGGTGATAGCGCACTCCGGGAAGATCTTTCACCCTGCCGCCTCTTATAAGAACAATGGAGTGTTCCTGGAGATTATGTCCTTCACCCGGGATATAAGCATTGACCTCTTTCTGGTTGGTAAGCTTCACCCTGGCCACCTTTCTCATTGCTGAGTTAGGTTTCTTGGGTGTGGTGGTGTAAACACGCACACAGACACCCCTCCTCTGAGGACAAGAATCCAAAGCAGGGGCCTTGCTTTTATAGATCAGTTGCTTCCTGCCTTTTCTTACTAACTGCTGAATTGTCGGCATAATATAGTATTGTTTTTACATTAAAATTCCTTTGAAAAAATGGTTTGCAAAGGTAAGGTTTTTATTTATTAAATTACAAACAATTATTTTCTTTTTTAAACAGTCAAATATATAGCGTCAATAATTGCCGCGTATCCGCGATAAGCGGCACTTTAAACGTCTTCCAAAATAAAATATCTTACTTAATGATGTAAGTTATCAACAGGTTCCTTCCCGACCTTTCCGCTTAGAATACTCATTTTGTAAACTTACCCTGAAAGAAAAACCGGTACTCCTGCATTTCAAAAAACTGCTGCAAAGAAAATAAATATTTTTTAATTCTATAGCCTCTCTTAAACTGTTTTTAAAAATTTATTATTTTTGCCCACTCTAAATCAGGAATATAAATAATATAATAAACAGCCACCCAGACATGAAAACCTATCAGACAGACCAGATCAGGGGTATCGCGCTTATCGGCAACTCGGGATCGGGCAAGACCATCCTTGCTGAAGCCATGCTTTTTAACGGAGGAATAATTGAAAGAAGAGGCACTATTGAAAACAAGAACACGGTATCCGATTATCGTCCGATCGAACACGAGAACGGGAACTCTGTCTTTTCAACCGTGATGTACACGGAATACCAGAACAGGAAAATAAACATCCTCGATTCTCCGGGTCTCGATGATTTCAGTGGTGGTGTCGTATCATCGCTTTATGCTTCCGATTGTGCCCTGCTTACCATTAATGTTCAGAACGGTGTGGAGGTAGGATCGGAAATTCACTTCCGTCATGCCGAGAATGTACACAAACCGCTTATCATAGCAGTCAACGGACTGGATCACGAAAAGGCCAATTTTGAAAAGTCGGTTGAAATGATGAAGGACCGTTTCGGCAACAACGTTGTTGTTATCCAGTATCCCGTCAACGAAGGAGTCGGCTTCAATTCAATCATCGATGTACTCAAGATGAAAATGCTTCAGTACCCGAAAGAGGGAGGAAAAGCCAAAGAAATGGATATTCCTGCCGATCAGGTCTCCAAAGCTGAAGAACTGCATGCCATCCTGGTTGAGAAAGCTGCTGAAAGCGATGAAGAGCTGATGGAGCTGTTTTTCTCAAACGATTCCCTTTCGGAGGACGAGATTGAGAAAGGTATAGCAAAAGGTCTTATTACCAGGGGTTTGTTCCCGGTTTTCTGCATTTCTGCAAAAAACAACATGGGAGTCGACAGGCTTATGGAATTCATTATTGGCGAGGCCCCGTCGATAAGCGACATGCCTGCACCCATTAACAGCAAGGGAGAAGAAGTAAAAGCCCTTCCTGACGGTCCCGCCTCGGTTTATGTCTTCAAGTCATCAATAGAGGAACATATAGGTGAAATCAACTATTTCAGGGTTTATTCCGGGAAAATAAGCGAGAACCTCGATGTTGTAAATACCTCAAACGGGGTCAAGGAGCGTTTGTCGCAGCTCTACGTCTGCGCCGGCAAGAACAGGACAAGGGTTTCCGAACTCAATACCGGCGACATCGGGGCTTTTGTAAAACTGAAGAATACCAGGGCCGGCCATACACTCAATGTTCCGGGAAACGACTGGACCTACCCGGGCACAGTCTTCCCCGAACCCAAATACCGTACTGCCATCAAGGCTCAGAGCGAGAGTGATGATGAAAAGCTTGGAGAAGCCCTGGGCAAGATTCACCTTGAGGACCCGACCATCATTGTCGAATATTCCAAGGAACTTAAACAGATAATAGTTCACGGCCAGGGTGAATACCATCTTAACATCATGAAATGGCATCTTGACAATATCTACAAGATCCCGGCCAATTTCAATCCCCCGAGAATACCCTACCGCGAGACTATCACCAAGGCGGCCCAGGCTGATTACCGTCACAAGAAGCAGTCGGGCGGTGCCGGTCAGTTCGGAGAGGTTCATCTTATCATTGAGCCCTACACCGAAGGCAGTCCTGAACTTACAATGATGAAATTTGGGAACAAGGAGATAAAGCTTTCAATCAGAGCCAAGGATGAGATTGATCTTGAATGGGGAGGCAAGCTGGTTTATGTAAACTGCATTGTCGGCGGTTCAATCGATGCCAGGTTCATGCCCGCGATACTAAAAGGCATCATGGAAAAAATGGAAGTCGGACCTCTTACCGGTTCCTATGCCCGCGATATCAGGGTATATGTTTATGACGGTAAAATGCACCCCGTCGACTCCAACGAAATATCCTTCAGGCTTGCAGGAAGAAACGCCTTCAGCAATGCCTTCAAGAATGCCGGTCCCAAGATCCTTGAGCCGATTTACGATGTAGAGATCATGGTTCCCTCCGACAGAATGGGCGATGTAATAAGCGATCTTCAGGGCAGGCGCGGAATGGTACTCGGGATGTCGAGCCACAAGAGACTTGAAGTTATAAAGGCAAGGGTGCCACTTGCAGAAATGAACAAGTACTCCACCGCCCTCAGTTCAATCACGGGAGGCCGTGCCATGTACACGATGAAATTCGCCGAGTATACACAGGTGCCTTCAGATATACAGGAGGCGGTAATAAAGGCTTACACCGAAGAAGAAGAAGAGGAATAACAGCATACGGGAATAGCCGTATACGAACAGGAAACCTATATCCGGAATCGCGGTTATCTGCTTGTTTTAAACTGTCTGTTGTATATCCCAGACAAAGGCGCGTATGCCCACCTCTTCATTTATGGAATTGATTTTCCCTACTGCAGAAAGGACATCTTCCACAAGATCATCTTTAATGAAAGTCATCGCGATCTTATTTATTTCGGGCCATGCATGGGTTCCCAGGTGAGGCACTCCCGTATCCGTGCCTCTTCCCTTGACATTTTCCCATAGTGAATAACCCCTGATTCCGAGTTTGTCAAACATGTACTCCACCCTTTCGGTGTGAGCCTGGTTAAATATTATCATTACAGCTTTCATTTCCGTCTTTTTTGAATTTTTTGGTCATCATCCCCTGTTGAATATTACCGGGCATTTCCATTCATGTCGTCCAGGAAATCCATTTCCGAGTACACTGCCAGGTTCCTGTTCCGTTCTCCTCTTCTGGCAAAAAGAACATAAATCACCGGTACCACCACGAGGGTAAGAATTGTTGAAAATACAAGTCCGCCAATAACCGCGATACCCATTGGTTTCCACAGTTCGGAACCGGAACCCGTGCTCAGTGCCAGGGGCAGCATCCCCAGGATTGTTGTAGCAGAGGTCATAAGAACCGGTCTGAGCCTCGATCGTCCCGAGAACTCAACAGCCTCGTACAGTTCATATCCCCTTTCCCTCATAAGGTTTATAAAATCGACCAGCACTATCGAGTTTTTTACAACGATACCGATAAGCATTACAGCTCCGATAGCGGAAATAACGCTTAGTGTTGTGTTGGTAATGAATAGGGCAATGGCTACTCCCGAAAACGCGAAGGGTATGGCTACCATTATTATGAGTGGCATCTTGAGCGATTCGAACTGTGATGCCATCACAAGGTAGACCAGGATAAGGCTTACCACTATCAGGAACGCGATATCCATAAAAGCTTCCATCTGATCTTCTATGGCTCCTGAGATCTGAACCATTACACCGTGAGGAATACTGGTCTCATCAATAATCTGTTGAATCTCGTTATTAAGAACCGCGAGCGATTTTTTGTAAGGTGTGAACGAAACCGTCACTATCCTTTCCCTTCTTTGTCGCTGAATGCTTGGCGGCGCCCAGTATTCCTTGATCTGGGCAATCTCGGCAAGTCTTATGACCTGTCCGGCAGGATTGGTGATACCAATATTCTCTATATCTGTCAGCGTCTGCCTGGCTTTCTCCTCAAACCTGACCACAACATCGTATTCTTCGCCCTCCTGCCGGAGCCTGGTGGCAGTCATTCCTCCCACCCTGTTCCTGATTGCCGTCGAAACGGTCGCGGTGTTCAGGCCGTTTGTTATCATTTTGTTCTGATCGAGAATTATCTGGAGTTCAGGTTTTGATTTATCCCTGCTGATTGTCACATCCTTTGCTCCCTGGAGTTCCCTGATCCTGGCTGCAATTTCCTCAGCAACAATATTAGTTTCCGAGATATTGTAACCGTATATTTCAACGTCGACGGTATTGCCCCCGAAGGAGCCCATCCCTTCTGAAGTGGAGACCGAATAGTCGATTATCTCAGGGATAACGGCCAGGTCGGCTCTTATCTCTTCAGCAATGGTATTGACATCCCTTTTCCTCTCTTCAGGTTCGACAAGACTGAGGGTATATGTTATCACATGAGTGCCTCCGGCTCCGAACATTGATGAAAATCCTCCTTCATCATCGACACCCGTCGATGATGAGAGCAATTCTATTTCAGGGTATTTTGACTGAAGTATCCTGTCGATCTTGTCGGTTGTCTTCAGTGTTTCATCAACCCTTGTTCCCGTCTGCAATTCCACTGTTATTGAAATCCTCGACTGGTCGGCCTGCGGGAAGAACTCGGTATCAATTACCGAGAACAGAAGCATGGATCCAAAGAAGACGAGGATTGCAGCGATAACCGTAAACCTCTTGTGATAAAGGACCCAGTGTATTGTTCTTCCATAAAATCTGTCGAAGGAGTCGAGCCACTTGCGTATGCTGCCGTCATAGGTCCAGAAAGGCGCGTCTTTCCGGATAGGATACCATTTCAGCAGAAGGGCGCTCATCGTGGGTGTCAGGGTGATTGCCGCGATCACTGATGTTATAATGGTGATTGTAACAAGCATACCCAGCTGTTTGAAAAGCACGCCTGTAAGGCCCGATACGAATGTCAGCGGGAAGAACACGGCCACCACTGTAAGAGTTGATACGATAACAGCCAGCCACACTTCATTGGTAGCATAGATGGCGGCTTCCCTGGGCCTGCTTCCCCTTTCCACATGTTTTGTTATATTCTCCAGTACGACAATCGCGTCGTCAACCACCATCCCTATTGCTATGGAGAGGGATGTCAGCGAGATTATATTTACCGATTCTCCCACGACAAACAGGTATATGAATGCCACGATGAGCGATATCGGGATTGTTACAATAATAATAAGTGTTGCCCTCCACCGGCCGAGGAAGAAAAGCACAACCATGATAACGAATATTCCGGCATACATCAGGGTTTCGGTAAGGTTGCTGACGGAAGCCTTTATAAAGGTTGCACTGTCGAACATTTTTTCAATTTTCACATCGGCCGGCAGATCCTTCTTCAGAGTTTCAAGAGTTTTCTCTATTTCCCTGGTAACCTTAACAGTGTTTCCTCCCGACTGTTTCTGAACAAACATTGTCATTCCCTGGCGGCCGTTAACCCTGGTATCGAGTTTGGTTTCGCGGATTGTATCACGCACCACGGCCACGTCTTTCAGGTAAACATTATTGCCGTTATAGCTGCTTACCACTATGTTATTTATTATATCGCTCTCCGGGAATTCCCCCTGTATCCTGAGAGGATAATCGGTCTGGCCCATCTCGATGTAACCGGCTGGCATGTTCATGTTCTCAGCGGCAAGTATCCCTCCTATCTGTTCAATAGTCAGATGATAGGCTTCCATTTTCCTGGGGTCGACATCAATGTAAACCTTTCTGCCGGGCACTCCTGCAAGGCTTACTGATCCGACGCCTTCTATCCGGTTCAGGGGATTTACTATTTTCTCATCAAGGATCTTCTCCAGCCCCCTGTAACTCTCCTGAGCTGTTATCGCGTAGAAGATTATGGGCATCATGCTGGAGTTGAATTTCATCACGGTCGGTTTCTCGGCATCATCCGGAAGGTAGTTCTCGATGAAACTGAGGTAACTTCGTATATCGTTTGTAGCCTCATCGAGATTTGTTCCGTATTCAAAATTCATGAATATAACCGAAAGCCCGTCGCTTGAAGTTGAGGTCATCTCCTTCAGGTTGACGACCGAGTTGAGTACATCCTCCAGCGGCCGTGTAATATTGGTCTCGATATCCGACGCGCTTGTTCCGGGGTAGGTAGTTACAACCCCTACGAAAGGAAGTTCTATTTCCGGGTACAGGTCGACCGGCAGCTGCGTCAGTGAATACAGGCCTATAACCATCAGTCCGACGAAAATCAGGATGGTTGTTACAGGTCTGTTTACAGAATTACTGTATATGCTCATCTTATTTCTTTTGAATTACTTATTGAATCATCTCAAGCTTGTCCCCGTTCAGAAGTTTCGACTGGCCTTCCGTCACGAGTCTGCTTCCCTCTTTCAGGTTATCTGAAATAATCTCAAGCCGGTCGTCAAATCTTTTTCCTATTGTAACCTCGATCCGGTTCGCGATACCCTGATCTTCAGTGAAGACATAGCGTATGTTTGTACCCTCCTGCATCAGAACAGAAGCCGCGGGTACGACGAAAGTCTCAACTTCTCCGAGTTCCATGGCCACTCTTACGAACATGCCGGGTTTCAGAAGGTCATTCCTGTTCGGAAGTTCTATTTCTGCAATAAAAGTCCTGGTTGCAGAACTGACTGTCGGAGCTTTCCTGAATACGGTTCCGGTGAAAACCTGATCACTGTACACATCGGCTGTAACTGTTGCCTTCATTCCTCTTTTCACGAGGGGGTAATACTGTTCCGATACTGCCACTTCGAGCTTCAGCGGATTTACCTGCATTATCGTCACCACGGCCGCCCTTCCCGTTGCCGTTGTGGGTGTACCCGAGAAAATCTCACCGTTCTCGAAGTATTTACCCGTGATTATGCCGTTGAAGGGAGCTTTCAGGAATGTGTTTTCCTCCATGAAGTCAACATTGGCTTTTGTAACGTCATACTGCGTCTTTAACTGGTCGTATTGCTGCTGTTTCACGCTGCCTGTAGCAAGAAGAGTATCGAGCCTTGAGAGATCCTTGGCAAGGTTTGCAAGCTGGAGCTTCAGCTGGTACAGCTGGGAGCGGTCCATAAGGAACAGGTCGTCGCCCTTGTTAACCCTGTCGCCGTTTTCGACAAAGATCTTTTCTATCCTTCCCGGAGTTGCCGGTGCCACGTTGACCTCCTCAAAGGGAAGAACGGTAGCCGTGTAATCGATAGTCCTGGATATTTTTGTCTTTGAAAGTGTTTCAACCCTCACCGGCACTGCCGCCTTTCCTGTGGCGGATTCTGCAGTAGGATCATTTGCCCTGTTGGAAGTACAGGCTGTAAAAACAAGCCCGCATGCCAAAATTGTCTGAATTGTCCTTAAGTATTTCATTATTCCCTATATTATTCCTTGATTACAAATTGTTTAAAAGTTTGTCGAGCGCGACCTTTGTCTGCAGAAGGTCCATAAGTGCAGTAACATAGCTGGTTTCAGCCTGCAGGAACTGATTGTTTGCCTGTGTTAGTTCGATACTCGAGGCCATTCCCTGTTTGAACTTATTTTCAGTACTTTCATAAACCCTCCGCGAAACTTCGAGATTATCTTTATGGCTTAAATACTGAAGGTTTGCATTTACAAGATTGTATCTAAGTTGTTTCTCCTGCAGCAAAAGCTGATCAGCAACCATTGCTTTTGTAGTTCTGGCCTTTTCGAGATTTATCCTGGCCTGCCTTATCTTTGAGTTTCTCTGGCCACCCGCTAAGATCGGCACGGAAATATTCAGACCGATCATGGAGTTATCAAACCACCGCTGATCATTGATCTTGTCTCCCATCCCGTTTTTCCCGTAGTTGTAAAAGCCCGCGAGAGTAGGAAGCGTGGAAGCTTTCTGCGATTTCAGACTCAGCTCGGAAATCATCTCCTGTCCCTCAACAAGCCTATAGTCGATATTTTGTCTGTGATCAAACTCCTGCGACATCAGCGCCTCTACATTTATTGATTCGGTAAGGCTCTCGAGTGTTTCAGACAGTTTAAGGGGTGTTTCCATGGAAATTCCCAGCTGGAACCTCAGAATATTGTAATTCAGCTCTATTGTTCTCTCGAGAGAAGACCTGCTGTTTTCAACCTGTGTTAAATTCATAACCATCTGGTCAATATCCGTCGATTCGGCCATTCCTGCCGCGAACATCGATCTGGTCGATGTAAGCAATTCCTTCATGTTAGCCAGGTTCCCGTCGAGCAGTTGAAGTGATTTCTCGGTAACGAGTATCAGGAAGTATGAAGCGCTTACCGACTCCTTGATATCGAGTTCCGATTTCTGAAGATTCTGCTGAGCCAGTTTCCCGGCAAGTTTGGTTGTCTCAATACCGATGTAAAGCGGCGCGTTAAAAAGCAGAAGGCTGGCATCCATCGATGCACTGGTATTGAACTGGCTGCCGAAGGTTACCGGAATCTTTGTTCCCGGCTGACCGAAGAATTCTCCGGGTAACAGGGTGGTCATAAGCTTCAGGTTATTGGCAAAGGATCCTGACATATTGACCTGAGGGAGAGCCGCGGAGATAGTTTCCCACAAAGCCGCCTTTGATGCCTCAACATCGGCTCTGGCATTGATAACTGCCAGATTGTGGGCAATAGCGTAGTCCCGGGCCTCCTCAAGTGAAAGAGTCAGACCGCCCGGATCCTGCTGGGCAAGGCCCCGTACCCCGGACAACAGGAGTAAAAACACTGTTCCAAAAATTATTTTCCTTTTCATATACTACATATTATTCATCTTTAATCTATTGTCGGTTTGATTCATTTTTTAGCCTGGCGTCATATTTATTTATCAGTTCAAGACCTTTTGAGGTGGATATCCCCCTCAGAAAAATTATGTAAAAACTCCTGACCGATTCCGCGTAATCTTCGTTGTAGTCAGGCAGGATATCCTTATTTCCTGACATCTTCAGAACTTCAATCATCAGCCGGCTTGTTACTTCCACGTCTATGTCGGCTCTGAAAAGACCTTCCTCTATGCCTCGTCTGAGGATTTCCTCATTGTTTGAGAAATAAGGCAATTCGCCGGTCATTTCGGGATAATCGCACAACTCTCTTTTAAACCTTTTCATATCAAGGTGAAAGGCCGGTGACATCCTTTTAAAATGTTCAAACATCAGGTCCAGCATTTTGAAAACTGCATCAATCACGTCTTCCGAGTTTTCAAGATATTCGCGGAAAATCGCGCTTTGTTTGTCCAGCATCCATTTCAGAACACCCCTCAGCAGATCCTCCTTGTCATTAAACACCTCGTAAATCGTTCTCTTTGAAATACTCATACGTGCTGCCAGCATATCCATGGTAACGGCTCTTATTCCGTAAGTACAGAACATTTCCGCTGCTTTCTCCAGTATTTTCTGTCTGTAATCCATTTTTCAGATTTACGCGGCGAAAATGAGAAAACTATTTTAGTTTATAAAGTTTTATTAGTTAAATTTCCATTAAAATCTGGTTAAATCAGGAAATTCACCGGTGAACTGCGGCAGGGGATTTAGGGGAAAGGGCACAGGGCACAGGGCGGAAGAAAGGCTAGCGGCGGGCGGCTAGCGGCACATCGCCTATAATACATCGCCTATAATACATAATACATTCTTCCCCTTTGTGTCATTTGCTAATTATTAATTAAGCTATAATTTTGGGATTCGTAGCACAGGAAATAATCAAATCCAACAATCAAATATTAAAATCATGGAAAAAAATCCCGAAACAATAATAAGCGAACTGGGGCTCGAACTGCCTTCGGCACCGAAACCGATGGGTGTTTACAAACCGGTGCTTATATCAGGAAACCTGCTTTATGTCTCCGGAACAGGTCCCATTAAATCCGACGGTTCTCTGATAAAGGGGAGGGTTGGAGACAATCTCACTCCCGAAGAAGGAAAATCAGCCGCGCAGCAGGCAGGTCTTGCAATGCTGGCAATAATCAAGGCCAATATCGGCGATCTGAACAGGATCGGCCGGATAGTGAAAACCTTCGGGATGGTAAACAGCGTTCCGGAATTTGATCAGCACCCGGCAGTGATTAACGGCTTCAGTGAACTGATGGCAAAGGTATTCGGTCCCGACAACGGCATTGGAGTCAGAAGTGCCGTGGGAATGATTCTTCCTTCGGGCATGGCAGTGGAGATAGAGGCCGTGTTCGAACTTAAAGACTGACACGATGATCCCGGATCCGAATCAATGGTACAGAATAGCAAATCCTGACGAAGTCAATTCCCCTGCCTTACTGGTTTATCCTGAGAGGATAGAGGAAAACATTAACAGAATGATTGCTTCGGTTAAGGATAAATCGCTGCTGTGGCCTCATGTCAAGACTCACAAGATGCCTGAAGTTGTCAGTATGATGATTCGCCAAGGCATCAAAAGGTTTAAATGCGCCACCATTTCTGAAGCCGAGATGGCAGCCGGATGCGGCCCTGATGAGATTTTTCTGGCCTATCAGCCTGTCGGACCCAATATAAAAAGGTTCTTCATGCTTCAGGAGAAATATCACGGAATTGCCTTCTCATGTCTTGTCGACAACGAAGAAATTGCCCAGCGGCTTTCGGAAATGTCAGTCGCTTCCGGTCTTCCGGTCAGGGTATGGATCGACATAAACAACGGGATGAACAGGACCGGGATAGCTCCCGGGCAGAAAGCAGTTCATTTGTTCAGAAGTCTGAAACGACTGCCGGGGCTTGATCCCCGGGGTCTCCATGTATACGACGGACATCTGCATGAGAGTGATTTTACGATCAGGAAGCGAATGTCCGATGAAGCCTTCGCGACTGTTGAAGCAATGATAGATGAACTACGGCCTGACGGACATGAACTGAGGATTATTGCCGGCGGAACCCCTACTTTCAACATTCATGCAGCCCGTGAAGGAGTGGGAGTAAGTCCGGGCACTGTAAGCCTGTGGGATTACGGTTACAGCTCTTCCTTTGCCGACCTTCAGTTTCTTCACGCGGCCGTTTTATTTTCAAGGGTTGTAAGCAAGCCGGCGGAAGGACTCGTATGCATTGATCTGGGAACAAAAGCGGTGGCTTCCGAGATGCCTCATCCCAGGATAAAAATACTGGGGATGGAAGGTTACGGATTTCTTACCCACAATGAGGAACATCTGGTCATCAGTCACGGGAAAGATGTTCAACTGAATATCGGCGACATCCTCTACTGCATTCCCTATCATGTCTGTCCGACAGTGGACCGCTATAATAAAGTATATGTCGCGGAAAACGGGATGGTGACGGGGGAATGGGAAGTTGTGGGACGGCAAAGGAAAATTACGATATAGAACGGTACGCGGCTAGCGGCTAGCGTGCCGTTCTTCCGCTCTGTGCCCTGTGTGAGTAACTTTGGGTACGCTGTCGCGTAGATGGTTTCCTGGGCTTAGGCATAATTTAACTCAAACTCTTTGAGTGTCATAACCCTATAATTTAATTCGGTTGCTTCATGAAGAAATTTCTTATCACCGGTTACAAGAATTGTAGCTTTGCCTTTGTTATATAAATCGAGCAGAAAATTATCTTTTGGGTCCGTAAGCTGATTTGTAGTTCTACCTGCATCCACAATCCAACAAAGCTTTAAATGAATCGCTATGAATTCTTTAATGTCAGAAGGTTTGATGTATTTCTTGAACTTAGGCCGCAATAATACCTCCTGAATCTCTTCAATTAGCTGCCGGCACGTAAGTACAATCAGTTGATTATTGAGTATAAGAGTAACTAATTTGTCGAGTCGCCTTGTGATCAAATAGCTTATCCAGATGTTGCTATCAAGAATGAAAACTTCATTTTGCATCCCGCTTCTTTCTATATTCTGTAACTTCAGCTACCACATCATCCATTGTGAGATCATTTGTCTTAATTCTTTCCGACAATTTTTGTACCCTGTAAACAAGAGTTTCTTTTTCCAATTCTTTTTCCAGTCTTAGCTTATCTTCAATTGAGAATGTTTTAATGAGTTTTAATACATCATCGAATGTAAAAGGCAAACTGTAAGCGCGTTTATATGATGTTGTACTCATCGTTTTATTGGTTTAATTCACAAATTTAACAAATAACAGGTTTTTAAACAAGTAGAAAGTGGAAAGGGCAAAGGTTAAGCGTTCAGTGTTTAGCGTAGTCAAATGTATTATGTATTATAGGCGATAGATTATAGGCAATGTGCCACATTGGAAGAGACTGCAAGACCGCAAGACCGCAAGACCGCACGACAATGTATTATGTATTATAGGCGATGTTTAAACAATTAGCAATTGGCAATTAGCAATTATCAGTTAGGGCACTAATCACACATCCGGCACGAGCCACATAACCAGCACTACGTAAACAACTTACACGACCTGCATGACCTGCACGACTTGCAAGATCCCGCGGAGCGGGACTTCGTCGTTTCACTCCTCAGCCTGCATGACCTGCATGACCGCGACCGAAGGGAGCAAGCCCTGTGCCCTATGCTTTTCTTCGTCCCCCATTCCCCCCTTCCTCTTGATAACGCCGCGTGCCGTTTGTGCTATGGGTATCTATTATTGCCGGCTGCTGCCGAATCCTTTATATAACCTATCTGTTATTTCCTGGTTTTGACACAACGAATTGAAAGTCCCATATTTGCCATTCCACGGCCAAAACCATGAAATTCAGGAGAATCAGGAATACTAGTGCTTACAGATGTACCCGATTGCGACGAATACACCCACCAGCCACTATAACTGTATTTAGCAAAAGAACCGTCCCAATTTCTGACACCAGTATGTATAGTTTTGAAGCTTTCCCTAACATCGCTCGAAGCATCTAACAAATAAGCTGCCAAAGTGTTCCAGTCTTCTTCCGTTGCGACATGATAACCTACCGGGCAAATATACTCATGAAGCTGAGCAGCCCAAAAATTGTACAGCGCACCATAGCTATCCTTATAATATGGTTCATTAAGGTACCAGCAATAAGCCGGCCGACCTGTTGCTGACCAAAATTCATCATCTTCAACAAGTGGAATCGCATAGCCGTCGTTATATTTTGTAGTCTTAAGATTTTCGGTCAGCCAAACCTGTGTTCCAAGAACAATGGTATCATAAGTATTACCATCACCGTCGGTGGGCAATCCCGGTCTTTTATCTTTCTCGCAGCTTTGTACCAGAAAGAATAATGCCAGTAATATAAAATAGAATTTCACTTTATACATGTCAGCATAGTTTGAGTTTATGATGTATATGAAAGGCAAACTAAGAATTTCTTTTAAAAGAAGTACATGTTTTTATCAGTTTTTTGTTTAAATATTCTTACGAAATTTCTTTAAAAATTTTTAAATGTGTCATCACATCAACCATGTGAGCATCGCGCTCAATTATATATTTAAACATCCTGAATATCAAATTTATTCATATTAGTCTAGCGGTATGCTGTTCAGGGTTCAGGGTTTAAACAATTAGCAATTATCAATGAACAATTAACAATTAGTAAATGATGCAAGGTTCAGGACTAAGAGACGAAGGGAGGAATAGACCGCAAGACAATGTATTATGTATTATAGGCGATGTATTATAGGCGATGTGCCGCATTGGAAGAGACTGCAAGACCGCAAGACAATGTATTATGTATTATGTATTATAGGCGATAGATTATAAGCGATGTGCCGCTAGCCGCTAGCCGCCAGCCGCCAACCGTTCTTCCGCCCTGTGCTCTGTGCTCTGTGCCCTGTGCCCTGTCCTGTGCCCTTACCTATACAGATACACAAACCCCCTGTATTCCTTACTGTCGTATTTCACATCGTCCCAGCCGAGAGCTTTTATAATGTAATAATACACGCCGGGGCTTGCCTTTGCCGATGTATTGCCGACATGACCGTCCCATCCGTCCCATTCCCTGAGAATCGGTCCCTCTCCCTGGAAATCGTACACCTTTATCCCGGCACGGCTGAAGATTACAACACTCACATACCTGAGCGAACGTTTGTCGATCATGAATTTGTCGTTTATGCCATCGTCGTTGGGTGTGAACACGTTGGGGATTGCCAGTGCCGATGGTTCCACCACGATGTTTTTGTAGCTCATCGAATCTATGCAGTGACGCTCGCTTTCAATGGTAAGCTTTACAGAATACTCGCCGGGAATGTAGTATGTATGAGGACCCGGGTTTTTTTCAGTTGATATTGAGTCGTCGCCGAATTCCCAGAGATATTTAGCGGCTCTTACCGACTTGTCGGTAAAAGTTACCTCGAGAGGAGCCTCTCCTTCGGCAGGGCTGACAGTGAAATCGGCCTTGACATGAATCGATTCATAGAAGAAGGATGCGTCGGTGGTGCATCCAAGGGTACTCACCCTGAGCCTGTAGGTAACATCCTCGAGAGGCGGTGTATAGGTTATGGGATTCAGTTCAATGGACGGGTATGGTATCTGCGATTCCGGATCTGATGACCACATGAACGAGACCTCGTTCTTCAGTCCCAGGTTATTGCCGTTTGCCGGATCCCTGTAATAGAATCTCCTTGTCACCGAAGATGTATCACCTCTGAGAGCGACATAATCGCAGGTATTGTTGGCGAGACGTGCCGAAGCACCGGGTGGCCTGTCATAGAATACCCAGGCAGTAAGCGATGCACTGTATCCCTGGGAGTTGGTGATGTTCACCCTGTATCCGCCTTCCGTCAGTCCGGCAGCCGTTGAGTTCATGACACCTGTTTCAGAGCTCACGGGAACTGTAAAACCCCTGGTGGCATCGCTCCACCTGAACCATGAGAATGTGAAGGGGCCAACCCCGCCGGGGCTGGAGGCGTTAAGAGAAGCAGAGGCCGTTCCCTGCGAATTGCAGAAAAAGAACATGGGATCCTTGACAGCAGGAGCCGAAGGATAGCTGGTGTACCTTACCGCGTTCATCCCCGGGGCAGTGATCTGGCCCGTCGCGACGGAAGATAACAGTATGGCTGCAATGAATAGGCTTATTCGCACTGGCTGTCGTTCTTTCGGAACCTTACCGGAACCTCTGTGCAAAGTCGGTAAGCCCCCGTATTTAACCTGATAACGTTATACCGAAATCTTTGTTATAACACCTTGCAAGTATAAAAATAATGTTGATAAGTTTGGAAGCCAAGTTATCAACATCAGGCCCTTCATAAGCACTATTTATTAAATTTGCGCGACTCGTGAAGTTGTAATCAAAGCATTTAATGACTGACAGTTACCTCGAGGAACTAAATGAAGCTCAGAGGCTTGCAGTGACGAACACTGATGGCCCCTCTCTTGTTATCGCCGGAGCCGGATCGGGCAAGACCAGGGTTTTAACCTACCGGATAGTGCATCTTCTTCACAAAAAGGTACCGGCCTGGAGAATACTCGCGCTCACGTTTACGAACAAGGCCGCGGGTGAGATGAGGGACAGGATCTCGGCACTTGTCGATCCTCAGGTGGCACGTTTTATCTGGATGGGCACCTTCCACTCAATTTTCGCCAGAATACTCAGGGCTGAGGGCTCAAGGCTGGGGTACAAGCAAAACTTCACTATTTACGACGCTTCCGATTCAAAAAGCCTTATCCGCTCGATCATTAAGGAAATGGCCCTTGACGACAGCGTTTACAAACCGGGAGTCATTGCATCGAGGATATCAACTGCAAAGAACAATCTTGTGACTGCAAACATGTATGCTTCCGATTCCGGGCTGCAGCAATCCGACAAAGCATCCAGGATGCCGCTGATGCATGAAATTTACAGGACCTATGCTGCACGTTGTTTCAGGGCAAACGCTATGGATTTTGACGATCTGCTTCTGAACACCAACATACTTTTCAGGGATTTCCCGGATGTTCTTGCCAACTACCAGGAAAAATTCCATTATATCCTTGTTGACGAATACCAGGATACCAATTACTCACAATATCTTATAGTCAAAAAGCTTGCTGCCTCCCGCCGTAACCTCTGCGTGGTGGGCGACGATGCCCAGAGCATTTACTCTTTCAGGGGGGCAAGGATAGAAAACATACTGGAATTCAGGAACGATTACCCCGAGTACAAGCTGTTCAAGCTCGAGCAGAACTACAGGTCGACCCAGACCATAGTAAACGCGGCCAACACCATTATCGCGAACAACGAAGGACAGATCCGCAAAAACGTCTACTCGAAAAACGAAACCGGTGAAAACATCCAGGTGATGCAGGCTCTTACCGATACGGAGGAAGGATTCAATATTGCCTCCGACATTTTCGATAAGAAATACTCGCGTCAGCTTTTATGGTCCGACTTTGCTGTTCTCTACCGTACAAATGCCCAGTCGAGGATTTTCGAGGAGACTCTCAGGAAAAAGAACATTCCTTACAAAATTTACGGGGGGCTCTCCTTCTATGAAAGAAAGGAGATAAAGGACATCCTGGGATATTTCAGGATGGTTATCAATCCTGAAGACGAGGAGGCTCTTAAAAGGACCATCAATTATCCTAAGAGAGGGATAGGCGACACCACCCTGAACAGGATTCTCGAACTGGCTTCCGAAACCGGCAGCTCTGCCTGGCAGGTGATATCGGGGAACCCGTCGGGGATGACAGGCTTCAACCAGGGGATTATCTCCAGGATCAAAAGCTACACTAATCTGATAGAGAGCTTCGGAAAGGATCTGGCTGAAGCCGATGCCTATTCGAAAGCCAGGGAGATAGCAATGGGATCGGGTATTATAAAGGAACTCAGGGAAGGAAAATCGCCCGAGGAGGTTAGCCGGTATGAGAACCTCGAAGAACTTCTGAATGGCATCAAGATCTTTACCGAAGCGGCCGAGACCAACGGGGAACCGGCATCTCTGGAGGCTTTCATGGCAACGGTATCGCTTCTCACCGATCAGGACAATGAGAAGAAGGAGGATCGCAACAAGGTTACCCTAATGACCATGCATTCAGCCAAAGGACTGGAGTTCAAGCACGTGTATATAGCCGGGATGGAAGACACGCTTTTCCCGTCGCCACTTTCGGCAGGAAATCCGAAAGAGATTGAAGAAGAAAGGCGTCTTTTTTATGTCGCGCTGACGCGTGCCGGGAAAATGGCAACTCTGAGCTATGCCCTCAACAGGTACAAATGGGGCAATCTGGAAAGAAGCGGGCCAAGCAGGTTTCTCCTGGAAATGGACAAGAAATTTCTCGATTATCCTCAGACCGGTGGTAAGCCCTTCACCCAGAGTCCGCCCCGCGGCTTTACGGCATCCCGTCCCGCGACAGAGGCAGCGCCCAGTTATGCAAGTCCTTCAAGGTTAAGGAAGATAACAGCCCCGAAAGCTTCATATTCATCCGCGGAGCCGGGGACCGGCGCTCAGGGTAATTTCATGCCCGGCGACAGCGTGAGTCATGAACGATTCGGAAACGGAACCGTCGTTTCGATTGAAGGAGAAGCCCCAAACACAACAGCAATCGTCAACTTTGAAAATCACGGCACGAAGAAGCTTCTTCTCCGTTTTGCAAAACTAACAAAGAACTAGTTGGTTTTTGGGGATTTGTACTCCCGCACAGGGCACAGGGCACAGGGCAGAAGAACGGCGAGCGGCACGCGGCGAGCGGCACGCGGCCAAGAGCAGGGTGCAGGGCACAGTGACAGGTCATGCAGGCTGAGGAGTGAAACGACGAAGTCCCGCTCCGCGGGATCATGCAAGTCATGCAGGTCGTGTGAGTTGTTCGCTTAGTGCTGGTTGTGTGGCTAGTACCCTAACGAATAATTGTTAATTGTTAATTGTTAATTGTTAATTGCTAATTGTTTATACATCGCCTATAATACATGATACATTGTCTTGCGGTCTGCTCTTTCCCAACACTTAACAAATCATTTATAAAAAAATAGGTCTGCCTGACTTAAAAAAGGACAAGAATGAAAATACTGATGAAAATTGATGAATTTTGATAAAACTTGATGAATTTTTATCATTAAATTTTATTGCCGTGTCATACTGATTTCCGAACTTTATTACCGTAACGATTCCGGATAGCGCTGGTCAATATCAAAAAAATATTGGGACTGACGGTTAAATTATCATGGAAACAAGAATAAATATCAGGCTCAGCCGTATTGCCAATGTACTTTTGTTAAATTCCGGCATTGTACTGTCTGTCCTTCTGATCCTTCACGAGTTTGAAGTTCATCTTGCTTTCACGGACAAGCTATGTCATCTTAACAAGGCGACCAACTGTAACACGGTTCTTCATGATAAAGCATCAAAAGTATTCGGATGGTTCGGTTGGGCCGATGCCGGGTTCGTGTACTTCACGGGCAGTTTTCTATTTCTTCTGCAGTCTCCCCAGGGAGAAGGACTTTCTTTATTGGCAATATTAGCTGCCCTTTCAGTGCCTTATCCTATCTTCTCGATCTATTACCAGGGCTTTGTTTTGAAGAAGTGGTGCCCGATGTGCCTTGGAGTTCAGCTTATACTGATAACAGAATTCATTTTATTGTTGCCACAGTTATCGCGCCTGACCTTTTCTTTTGATTCTGTAACAAGGCTACTGCTTAGCTTACTTGTAACTGCAATAGTCTACACGCTGTTTATATTATTCCGTAAGGAGCAAATGTCCGGGGAAATGTATTATTATAAATATCTTGGTTTTAAGAAGAACCCGGGCATACTCAGGGTTCTCCTGATGAATCAGCCCCGCCATGAAATTCCTTTATCGGAGAACAGTCTGCTGTTTGGTAACAGGGATGCTTCGATCCGGATAACAGCATTTCTCAGTCTTCACTGTTCACATTGTGCAAGAGCCTTTGAAAAAATAAGGGACATGCTTAAAGATAAAGAAGACATACTTATAAATCTTATCATGATTACATCTGATAAAAAAATGCTTGCTACACTATATACCAATAACCAGCATGGTAAAGAAGCAGAATCAATAAAACTACTAGAGCAATGGTTCAATGCTGACCCCTATTCCAGGACGAAGATAACTGAGGGCCTTTGTATCCCTGAAGACAGTGATCTTCCAGGGGCAATAAATGAAGAGAACAAGAGGCTTTTCAAGGAGTATAATGTAATGGGTACCCCGACCTTTTTCATTAACAGGTACAAGCTCCCGGCCCAGTATGAGATAGATGATATAAGGTATTTCAGGGATGTTTTCAAAGAAACCGAAGAGATTATGTTGAACACCGGTGATGTTAATTGACAAAGAGCTAATATATTGGAATTTATGAACACGTTTATTATTAATCTGAAAGATCCGGGCAGGGGTTTTCCTCTGTGCCCCGTGCCCCGTGCCCCGTGCCCTGAGCCACTTCCTGCCCGGAACTTTCCTGAAAAATAGTCAGCCTATGGAAATATAACATTTTTTGTAACTCAGGTAGTGGACCCTGACGCTTTTTCATGGGTCGGTATCACCAGCCTATGAAATAATAAACAGGGAGGTATTTCTTATTTCGGGTTCATCCCGGGCGATAAAAAGCATGCCGCGCGGCATGGAAAACAAATTGGTACAGATTGTATTGAAAAAATGTTTCTGTAATTTAAAAATTATCATCATGAAAAAAATTAATAAATTAAGGATCAATCCTGACAGGATTATGAAAAATGAAGAACTGTTTACTCTGAGAGGTGGATATGATGGAGGAGGATACGTTAATTGTGGCGAATCTGGCCCACATTGTAGAGGACCAATCAATAGCTGTGATGACGAAACGGTGAGGTTGTATTGCAACATAATGTGTCCTGGTTGGTCAGGTGCCGTTTGTGTTGGCTAATATTTTAAGCGGTTGCAAAAAACTGGCAACCGCTTATTTTTAGATTTATAAAATATGAATGTCGGGAATGACAAATGATTATGAGAAAATACATGATATGAATCTAATCAGTTTTTTCAAGTCATTTCCTGATGAATCCTCATGTAGGATCAAATTTATTGAATCCCGGTTTGAGCAAAATGTCATTTGTAGAAAATGTGGTGGTAATGATATGAAACCCACATGATTGAATTCAAACACAAACACGTAATGAATATAATTTTCAATCATGTACGGTTCCCCCGCTTGAGCGGGACAGGCTATCATACCGCTAAAATCAAAATTATATTATGATTAAAAACCTGTTTTTAATACTATTAGCCTGTATTGTTTTGACAGGATGTAAGGATATTGACCTTAACAAGAGAAATAAAATAATTACATTCAATTTGGGAAATGATCCGGAAATAACAAGCGTTAAATTATCTGATCTTGGATTTGAAGATATTGAATATGTGCCATTAGAAACTAATAATCAAAGTCTTATCTCAAGAATTAATAAAATTAGAATTGGGGATGATTTTTTCCTACTGCAGTATTTAAATAGTTTATTGACATTCAAAAAAGATGGGTCATTCATAGCTAAGATTGGCAAAGAAGGTAGAGGGCCGGATGAATATTTATTAGTCCATGATGTGGATATTGAAAAAGAAAGTCAAAATATTTACCTGGTTTCTACATGGCAAAGAAAATTTAATGTTTATACAAGCTCCGGACTACTTTTAAGAACGTTTAAAAGTCCTGAAGACATTACTTCTTTTATTATTACCGAATCAGGAATTCTGGGTTATAGTTTAAACACTCAGGGTAAAATTCTAAATAGCTTTAATTTAATCGATACCAATGGGAATATTATTAAAAAATTTCCCAACAAATATCCCTGGAGTTTAACACAACTGGGTACATATATTTTTGAACATGAAAATATTTTTTACAGGTTCAATGGAAATATATTGAAAAAAGAGGTTTATTCCGATACTGTTTTTTTATGGAAAGACCTATCCTTTAAGCCGCATAATATTATTTTATCTTCAGGAAACAGGCGCATTTCCGTTAACATGAGATCAAAACTCCATCCTGATGAAATCCATACGAAGTACATAACTCCACGTTCATTATTTGAATTCGGAGAATTTCTTTACTATGAATTTACTGTTGGATTCGATTTATATGGGTTTATTGGTTCAAAAAAGAGGGATTTCAGAGTTTTTATTAATACGGAGGAAGGCATCATAAACGACCTGGATGGAGGTCCGGGTATATGGCCAATAACAGTTAGCCATGATAACACACTGATAGCATGGGTAGAAGCCCTAAAACTCAAAGCTCATGTTGCCTCGGAGACTTTTAAAAAATCTTCTCCTAAATACCCGGAAAAGAAGAAAAAACTTGAAAAGCTTGCCAACAGCCTGAAGGAAACGGATAACCCGGTTCTGGTGATGGTCAGGCTGAAGGATTAATGCAGAGGGACGTTGAGGGAGGAAGAAGATGAAGGGGAGAATAAGAAAAGCTCAGGGCACAGGGCACAGGGCTCAGGGCTCAGGGCTCAGAGGAAGAAGCGCAGGGCACAGGGCGCAGGGCACGGGGGAAGAAGCACAGAGCGCGGGGCACAGGGCTCAGGGGAAGAAGCTCAGAGCACAGAGCACAGAGCGCAGGGCAGAAGAATGGTACGCGGTACGCGGCGTGAAGAAGATGAAGGGGGGAATGGGAGAAAGGGAGAATGGGAGAAAGGGAGACTAAGAGACTGAGAGACCGCAAGACTGCACGACTGCAAGACCGCAAGACCGCAAGACCATAAGACCTGCACGACAGGTCGCCGGGGGAAAGGAGGACGTTGAAACAAAAACGAATGCTGCTAATTAATTAACAATAAGTCAATCTATTAACATTTATGAACTCATTTATTATTAATCTGAAAGATCCGGGCAGGGGTTTTCCTCTGCGCCCTGAGCCCCGTGCCCCGAGCCCTGAGACTCTTCCTGCCCGGAACTTTCCTAAAAAATAGTTAGCCTATGGAAATATAACATCTTTTTTTAACTCAGGTAGTGGACCCTGACGCTTTTTCATGGGTCGGTATCACCAGCCTATGAAATAATAAACAGGGAGGCATTTCTTAATTCGGGTTCATCCCGGGCGATAAAAAGCATGCCGCCGCGGCATGGAAAACAAATTGGTACATATTGAAAAAATGTTTCTGAAATTTAAAAATTATTAAAATGAAAAAACTTGGTAAATTGCAAATCAATCCTGAAAGATTGATAAAAAATGAAGAGTTGATTTCTCTTAAGGGAGGTAGTAACTGCTGGTGCTTCCACGAAGAAAATGGAGGTGGTGGAGTTTGCATAACTGGTGCTGCAAGCAGTGCCGATGAGTGTAAGTTTATGTGTGAAGCAATTGGATGTTATGGATCCTTCACACCGTACTAGCAAATAATACCGGATAATTGAGAGTAAGGTCGATTCAAACTAGAATCGACCTTACTCTAACTTTATGATAATAATAAATGTCATGACATAAATACATTATGAAGGATTTCTACTTTCTATTAATATCACTAATTCTATCTTCCTGTACATCAGCTGATTCAGAATTTTATGAATTTGATCCCCGTGCTATTGGAGATGACCAGGTTTTCCTTTCTGACATTGCCAGTGACATTAAATACATTCCACTTGATAACAGCATACCGGTTAATAGATTTATTGACATAGCATTTGGCAGTAACGATATAATTATAAGTTCAGCAGATATTGGTTTACTCCGTTACGATTTGGCTGGAAAGTTATTAAACAGAATAGGCAGCATAGGTCGGGGGCCAAGTGAATACACTTTTTACATGTATTTTGGAAGGGATAACAGAACAGGCAACGTTTATAATCTTTCCGACAGAAATAAAACTATCAAAGTGTTTTCAAAAGAAGGTCATCTAGTAAGAGATTTTAAGCTTAATGAAGTAGCAACTCCAATCTCAGCAATCATTTTTTTTAATTCTAATATTTTTATTCAATTAGATATGCAATTTGATTATAATGATTTTGAATGGATTGTCTGTGATACTTTTGGTCAAGTATTAAAAACTCAAAAAAGACATTTACCAAAATTTTCTGCTAATATCTCTGGTACAGGCCGTCCATATATTTTCGATAACAGGATTACATATTACAACACTTGGACTGATACAATATATTCCGTGGATAAAGATTTTCAAGAGAAACCTATTATAACTGTTAAGCCAGGAGATCACAGATTTCCAAGAGATTATGTACCAATCGATCATATATTCCAAAAAAAATATTTTGGAATTACCAAACTGATTGAGACCAGAAGGTATTTTTTGTTTAAATACTATTATCAGGGATACACAATGGCATTTGTCGATAAAAAGACCTGGAGAACCTCCAAATTCCAATATGAATGGGATGAATCCGTAGGAGGTCATCCAATAAGTGGTATGGTCAATGACTTTGACAGTGGTTCATGGTTTCTTCCCAATTACTACTATTCTTGGGAGGGGGATGAATATTTAATTGGAATTCAATACCCATACCAAATAATAGCCCGTGCTGCCAGTAAGGAGTTTAAAGACTCAAATCCAATAGTTCCTTCCAAAAAACTGGAATTTGAAAAACTAGCTGCCAGTTTAAAGGAAACGGACAACCCGGTGCTGGTGCTGGTCAGGCTGAAGGATTAATGCAGAGGGACGTTGAGGGAGGAAGAAGATGAAGGGGAGAATAGGAGATTATGAAAAGCTCAGGGCTCAGAGCACAGGGCACAGAGGAAGAAGCTCAGAGCGCAGGGCACAGGGCACAGAGGAAGAAGCTCAGAGCGCAGGGCACAGGGCACAGAGGAAGAAGCTCAGAGCACAGGGCATGGGGACAGGTCTTGCAAGCTGAGGAGTGAAACGACGAAGTCCCGCTCCGCGGGATCTTGCAAGTCGTGCAAGTCTCTTACAATGAGGTTTTAGCTTAAGTAATGACGCAAGACGCATGACGCAAGGCCAACAACAAACAGACTGCAAAACCCTGAATTTTGAACCCCGAACTTTAAATTTGAACTACGCTAAACACCTCACTTTCAACTTTCAACTTTTTACTTTCTACTTCAAATTGCCTCAACCACCACCACGACACTCTATTACGGGCCTTTCATATATACAGGGGGAACGCTGACCAGGGTATTAACTCCTGAAGGATATTACAACCCGGTAACAGCCAACTATTACTACTAATGCGAATTAAGAATTAACTCATCGCATTCATACTACATTGTCTTGCGGTCTCTTCCAATGTATTTTGCTGTCGAAAATATGGTCCGGGATATGTTATAACATTGTTATAACGGAACGGTACGCGGCATGGGGCATTCGCCTAATGAACTTGCGTCACGCGAGTTACCCCGTGGAGGAATACTGACGGCCACCCTTCCAGGGTGGAACTGGTGCTACTGTCCTTTACCCCGGGCGAAACCGGGGCTATTGGAAGACCAGCCCTCCAGGCTGGTTAAACTCATTGACATTATCGTCACCTGGCAGTACCGGGGCTACTGGAAAATCAGGAGTGTTTTATTAGGTGATTCCTGACACCGGAGGTGTCACCACCCAATAGCCCGGGTGTCGCCCCGGGAAAATGGCGCCCCACAACAGGTACAACCCCGGAGGGGTTGACTTCAATTTGCAGGTGAAAGTAAAAAAAAACGGCACGCGGCTAGCGGTTCGGGCTCTGTGCATTTTAAGTTCAAAGCTTCAGGTTAATTATGAATTGTTAATTGTTAATTGCTAATTGCTAATTGCCATTAAGTCAATGCCTCATTGTATGAGACCTGAACGACTTGCATGACCTGCATGACCTGCAAGACTTCTTTTAATGTCGGCATCTGCTTTGTTGTCCAAAAATTTCATGAAGGTGGGGTATTTTGTATAAAATACTTGCTTAATTTTATAATTGATTAGCCGATAATAATCATTAGTATGAAGAGGATAATTCTATTGTCGTTCCTTCTGATCGGGATGAGTTACTGCAGCGTTAAAAATCCTAATAAAGCTGATGATGGAGATTCTGTCCTTGAAATCGATCTTTTTTCAGAATCTAAGCCTGCAGGCGGGAAATTATCTGCTTTTGCCGATGATATTGAGTTTATACCCCTTCAGACAACAAGGGAATCGTTAATAGGAGGACCTGCAAGAAGAGTAGTATCCAGGGAACAAAGGATATATGTTTCCGATGCAACGCGTATCATGTGCTTCGATATTGAAGGCAGGTTCTTATACAAGCTGGATAAACTGGGCAGGGGTCCCGGGGAATACTCTGTCATATTCTATTTTGATGTTGATCCCGATAATAAGTATCTTGTAATACCTAATCACAACAAATTATTGTTCTACGGGATATCCGACACGGGTTT
>Ga0255347_1000211_pt1 | contig 113340 bp, 85 predicted proteins | sample wastewater_treat_2_FD_192479 | JGI IMG/M metagenome (GOLD analysis project Ga0255347, IMG submission 192479) | Wastewater microbial communities from Lulu Island WWTP, Vancouver, Canada - plant24 | ecosystem: Engineered > WWTP > Wastewater > Unclassified | place: Canada: Vancouver, British... | reverse complement strand
ACTCAAGACAAAAAGGCGGCATACGAAACCCTGTACGAGGCGTTGAAAACTGTTGCCCTTTTATCCGCTCCCATCGCTCCTTTTTATGCCGATGAACTTTGGCTCGACCTTATGCCCTCCGCAGGAAGCGTTCATTATGAACTTATGCCCAAGGCAGATGAAAAGCTGATTGACTCTGAACTCGAGGAGCGCATGGCCTTGGCGCAAAAGGCAACTTCATTGGTGCTGGCCCTTCGCCGCAAGGTGAGCATAAGGGTGCGTCAGCCGCTTAGCAAAATCGTTATTCCTGTGCTCAGCGAAAAGATAAAGACGCAATTCGAGGAGGTTAAAGAACTTGTGCTCAGTGAAGTGAATGTTAAAGAGGCGGAGTTCCTCTTCGACACCACCGGCATAATAACAAAGAAAATCAAACCCAACTTCCGCACTCTCGGCAAAAAATACGGTCCTCTGATGAAGGAGATAGCAGGAGCCTTTGCAAAGATGGATCAGCGCACTATAAGCGGCATTGAGGCGGCAGGGGAATACAGTTTGCAGCTTTCCGGCGGAACTATAGAACTTCTTCCCGAAGATTATGAAATCACTTCGGAAGATATGCCCGGATGGCTCGTTGCCACAGATGGTCAGCTTACCATCGCGCTTGATATAGAAGTTACAGATGAGCTCCGCAAAGAAGGCACTGCCCGCGAACTTATCAACCGCATCCAGAATATCCGCAAGGAGTCCGGTCTCGATGTAACGGACAAGGTTGCAATCGGCATTTATGCCGAAGGGGATGCTTATGAAGAAATAAAATCCTCGCTGGAAGGATACAGCGACTATATAGCCTCTCAGACACTCGCACTTTCCTTAGCCCTTTCTCCTGTAAAGGAAGGCTATGAGGCAGAGTGGAACGAAGGCACAATCCACATAAAAGTAACAAAACAATAAAACCTATAGATTATGGCAGAAGACATAAAGAAAACCCGTTATTCCGATGAGGAGCTTGAAGAATTCCGCCTCATTATCGAGGATATGCTCGGAAAAGCCAGAAATGAGTACAACACTCTAAGCCAAATAGTAAGGCATGGCGGAAATAACGACATCGGAGATACCTCGCCATCTTTCAAGACGGTAGAGGATGATGGTGCAAATCAACTTACCAAAGAAGAAGCCGGTCAGCTTGCTCAGCGTCAATACAAGTTCATCAAGAATCTCGAAGCGGCTCTTGTGCGCATCGAGAACAAGACTTATGGCGTATGCCGTGTTACAGGGCAGCTTATTCCCAAGGAGCGTCTCCGCCTTGTACCCCACGCAACCCTTACGGTAGAGGCCAAGGAGATGATGGCTAAACAAGGCAAGAATTAGCGCTTCCATGAAAATCTCCAGAGGCGCCAAGCTGATTATTTTAGCAGTACTGCTTGTGGTCATCGACCAGCTCATAAAAGTTCTGGTCAAGACCAATATGCAGCTTGGGGAACAAATTTACGTGATAGGACAATGGTTTCGCCTCTGCTTTATAGAAAACGAGGGCATGGCCTTCGGCATGAAGTTCGGGGGAGCTGTCGGCAAGTTTTTTCTGAGCTTGTTCCGCATCTGCCTCTGTGCCGTACTCGTATGGTGGATAAGTTCCCTGAATAAGAAGCAGAATACGCCGACAGGCGTCTTGGTAGGGCTTACGCTAATAACTGCAGGCGCTTTCGGCAACATAATCGACAGTTTGTTTTACGGGCTTATCTGGGACTATGCGCCGTTTATGTTCGGCAAGGTGGTGGACATGTTTTATTTTCCCATAATACGTTCAGGGGAAAAAGTGATTTTCTTCAGTCCCGTGTTTAATTTTGCAGATTCCTGCGTCACGGTGGGAACTTTCTACCTGATATTATTTCAGTGGAAGTTTTTCGCTCATGAAGAAAAATCAAATCATAATAGATAAACCTATATGCCAGGTGAAGTAGTGCAGGTTTCCTGAAGATTCGGAACGGTCCAACAAACCATAAGCTCCCCCGAAATCCAGCTTGACGCGCCTCAGCACTTCAAATCCCACGCCTGAGAGCAGCATTACATCAAAGCGCTTGTAGCCGTTGTAATTGGTGTCTTTTGCAAAATGGTCCACATTCCAATGGTTGGTGCCTTGTATGTTAGGCCATGTTGCATAGGACTTGGAAGACAGGCAATAGCTCAGCGCCGGTCCGAAATAACCATAGCCAAGCAGATTATCAACAAGTTGGAAATCGAATGCAAAGTAAAGAGGGACACGCAGGTAATGCTCGTACGTAACGACATCACCCGTATCATTGACAACCGTATAGCGGGGGTCTTTGCAGATGTTTAAAAAATTGGTTTCGTGCCCTATAAGACAGGAATAAGATACGGCATGCTTGAAACTAAGACCATAAGGGAGTTTGACGGACCCCAATGTGCACAAATAGAAGCCGTGAAAAGAGGAGAATTCCGATGTTTTATAGCCGTCTTCAGCTACCGAAGAATTATTGGTAATGGCATAGACATAGCCAGTACTGAATTCTATTTGCGCCTGTGCAGAAAATGCGGATAACAGCGCTGCGGCACAAACGGCAAATACTCTTTTCATGATCTTCTTAAGTCTATCATTTTGCTTGCTTTATGCAAGTCCTAAAAAATATAGGCTACTCCAAAATGAATGGCATTATTGCGCTTGTATTTCACATCGTTATCGCCGGTATAAGCGTTGAGCAGATACTGATTATAACCGAAGCTAACACGAATCATGTCCACTATATCAAGGGCGATGCCGCCTCCGAGCGCCAAGTTGAACCTGCCGTAATGGAAGTCATCGGAATACAAATCTGCGGTATTGCTCCATTTGTCGGCAGTTGACTTCTTACTGAGACCTATGCTGAAAGTGGGGCCTAAATAGGGCGATACAGCAAGTGTTTTGGGAACAAGATTGAATTTATAGCTGAAATTCACGGGTATGCCCATCCAGCTTTCTTTCCTTTGAATATCAGTATTATTTTTATTGGTATAGGATGCATAAGAGAAATGCAGGCCGGGGCTGATGGCAATGCCCGGACCCAATGTAAGAACAGTATAATTTGCTCCTGCATAAAATCCGCCAAAGGAATAGTCTGTATTAACGGTGGCGCCGAGTAAAGTGACTTCTTCGTGCTGGGTATAGGATTGATAACCTACGCCTATACTTAAACCTTTAACTTGAGAAAATGCGCTTGCAGCTGCTGCAGCTGAGAGGACAATAGTTAGAAACAACTTTTTCATTATAACTTTTTGTTTAAAACAACTATCATTTTGTTTGTTTTTAACAGATATTTCTCAAAGATAGTAAATTTTTTACTTAATTGCTAATTTTCTTCCGGAGAAAGTTCCGGCGCCGTTGCATCTGTATCCGCCGCGTTTACGACCGGAGCAGGAGCCTCGACTGCGCTTTGCTCAGCCGCCTTGGCGGCACGCTTCTTTTGTATAAGTTTATAAGTTCCGAAAACCCCTCCTGCAAGCAGCAGCACTAAAATTATTGTCCATAAAGTCTTGCGTTTCGACAGCTTTTTGGCAACCTCAGGGTCAATAGAAGCGAGAGAAGGATATTTTACAAGTTTTGTAAGGGTGGCGCCGAATTTTACATTCACATAAGAAGTGGCATTCACCGCCCAGCCGTTGGCGTTTAGTATGGGGCCAAGGTCGCGCTTGCGCAATTTGAACCAGGTAAGAATTACCGAAGGCAGGCTTATTACCAGCAGAATGGCAACAATCGCAACCAAGAGCTGCAACGCACTGAGCTTTGCAGCGCCCTCTATTATTTGCACGAGTGTTTGGAGCAATAAACTGAATGCCATGCCCAAGGCGGCGAAGATACCTGCAAATTTTGCAATATCGAAAGAAGATGCCGGTGCGGCGGGGGCTTCTGCAACCGGCGCCTTTTCTGCCGCATCGGTAAGAACGGCAAAACTCTTCTCATTCTTTTCGCTCATCTTTTTCGTGAAGCGCTCGCTCATCCACTTGCCGAATTTGCGGTAGGGGGCCCACCATGCCTGACGCAGGCTCACCGGATTGTCTATTATTTTAATCACGGTCGCATCATATACCTCTCCCGCCCTGTCATAGAATATTGCATTCTTGCCCACGCGCAATCCGTCTATATCACCGTTGGTGAGCACTGCAGCAATATTGAAGCTTTTGCCGGTGGTTTTGCTTGTGCACGCACAATATAATATATACATGCCGGAAAGACCTGCCATATCGCCCTGTTTGCCCATGTCGGATACCTTTATACAAAGGTCGCATCTGCGCTGGTCTATATACAGCCGGCCGGCTTGGAACATAGCCGGATTTTCTGATGAATAAAAGTCCTGGAAAACCACATAATTGTTCAGGAACGAAAAGAAATTCTTATAGAGGTGAAGTACTTTATCCACGGTTTCAATGGACAAGGCCTCTGCCTCAAGAGCCTTATCTTTCTCTACAAGTGCAAGCAAGTCAGATTTTTTATCTTGAGAGAGTATCTTTTCCACCTCTTCCAAACCAAGCACCTCCACCTCGGCGCCTTTCTTCTCTCCCAACCAGGCAATGTAGGGCTCAAAAGAGGCGAGAGCCTCAGCCCACTTGCTTTCGTTAATGGATTTGGCTTTAGGGAAGAGCAGCTGCTTTAGCTGAGCCATTGCGCTCTGCCAGGCGGGGTTGATTCCTTCATCAAGAGGGAGGATGCCTTCGGCATTAGGCCTTGCAAGGGGATGGGAAGCTATATCTTCAATCTTGCCGCCAAGGTCTTCTGCTGATATTTCCTTGATTTTATCTATATCTACATCCACTGCCTCCAAGGCATCCGCATTGAAGTTTATAAGCTTGCAGCGCATGAAGAAGTCCTCCACCTTTGCCTTTACGGCCTTAATCGCCTCCATTGCCTTTGCTGTGGCATCGCCATAGGGGGCGGCTTCGGCCTTTTTCCATGCGGCATAGTCGGCGAGGGCAGTGTAGAATGCTTCTATCTGTTCGGCCGTAATGCCTTGAACGCCGCTGCGGTCGGGCGCACCACCGCTTATTTCGGTTATCTTTTTAATGAGCTCCGCAAGTTCTTTGGAAGAAAATTCTGTAATTACACCATCTCCGTTGAATGCGCTTCCCGCAAAAATTTTGGCGTTGTCGGCTGTGTCCTCTATGGATATTGCATTTTTCTTGAGGCCGAGATTGCCAAGAATTTGTTTGGCGGATTTTTGAAGAGTCCTGCCTTCGGGATTGTCGGTGTTGAAAGAATCCAAAGGCATTTCCGCACTGCCGGTCAAAAGCTCATCCGTGTTTTTCAGGAGCGAGCATATCCATTTGGAGGCTTCAATCACTTCATCTACGTGGATGAGCCCGTCGCCATTGGAATCGATGTATTTAAGGGTTGCGGCATCGAATTCGAGGTCTTTTACGGGGCAGCTGAGAACCGTCCACATCTTGCGATCAAGTTCGTGAAGATGCTCAATATCTTCTCCGCTTTTAATCAACACTCTTACTGAGCCTCCGACGGAGGAAAAAGTCCAATTATATTCGTGTTTTTCCATAAAAATGTATATTAACTTCCAAATTTAAACAAATTATTGCTAAATTTACGAAGTTTGTAAACTAATAACTTTTACATGGATATGAAAAAGCTCATCATTTTGCTTGCTGCAGTCGCTTTTTTCGCTTCTGCAAACCTGATGGCCCAACCTAAGCCAATCGATTATTCTCCATCTGCAACCTATATGTTTGCTCAGCGCGACACTTGCGATCTCTTTATGGATGTTTATGAGCCGAGTCCGGGCAGCGAAACCACCTTCGAAGGCAAAGAAAAGCCGACAATCCTCTGGCTCTTCGGCGGCGGATTCATCGGTGGAGAACGCTCCAATCCCAAATATCTTTCTTGGTTCAAACTAATGAACGAGAACGGTTACCGCATCATTACCGCCGACTATCGCCCCGCCCTAAAAGGCAAGAAAATGGGTTTCGGCCTTTTCCAGCTTATCCCGACGGCTAAGAATACCATTGAGGCCTGTTTCGAGGTGGGAGTTCAGGACTGCTTTTCGGCAGTTGTCTATATTATAGAGAATAAAGATGCTCTCGGCGTGGACCCGGATAATATCGTGTTGTCGGGCTCTTCTGCCGGCGCAATGATTGCACTTACAGCAGAATGGGAACTTGTCAACCGCATGCCCAATGCCGAAGTTCTCCCCGAAGGTTGGAACTTTGCCGGAGTAATGAGTTTCGCCGGCGCCATAATGAGCAATCGAGGCAAACCCAAATGGGATAAAGAGCCTTGCCAGCAATTGCTTTTCCATGGTACCGAAGACGGCACTGTATTCTATAAAAAGCTGCAGGTGGGCAAACTCGGCATTTTCGGTTCAAGCGCTCTTGCGGACAGGCTTAAAAAACAGAATTATCCTTATGTGATAGTACGCTTTGCCGAGCATCAGCACGACATTGCCGAAAGCATGCTTTATCTATGGCCATGGGAAAAGCGCTGGCTCGAAACCAACATCATTCAAGGTCACAAGCGTATAGCCGATGAATGGACTCTCGATCCATCTCTTCCCAGCTGGGGTTCAGCTACGCTTGACAGCTTATATTAAGCTTTCTATTTAATCCTATTATATTCCGCGGAAGGTTCCCAAGAACAGGATGGCTTTTGTGGAGGTCTCGCGTATTGCGAAGACAAAGGGATGATCTGCAAAGAATTCGTTTAGAGGTGCTGCATACTCTTTGGCTCCTATAACGGTCACTGCTGCAGCTTCTGCACCTTTTTCATCCATTTTGATGCGGGCCTTGTGAATCACATCGCTCACATAAGTGGCGCTTTCGCTTATGCCGCTGAAGTCCGCTTTGGCGCCGAAGGCATCTTCTATACCGAGTTCTTTAAGAGTTTCGAGAATTGTCTTGTCGCCACTGTAGGTAAAGTCAAATTTGGGGATTATAACATATTCCTCTTCAACCTCGCGCAGATTCGAGGTTATGGCGTCCCACTCCTTGTCCGACAAGTTCGCCACGAACTTATTGAAGTCAATCCCGTCGTCCGGCAGCAGAATGTCCAACGCAAAGGCCTTGTTGCCGAACGGGAGTTCGCAAAGGGCTGCGGAGAGATTCTCATCATAGGCGTATTTGCAGGGGATTTCGCCATGCAGGAAATCCATTGAGACCTTTTTGCCGTCAATACAATAGAAATCTTCTTTCTTGGTTTTCTCCACATCGAACTTGGTGGTCCATGTTCCCTTGAAATACAAGGCATTGGCAAGAAGATACACCCAATCCGGATCCGTTCTGTCCAAAATTTCGGGTATCATGCCATTGGTGTTGTCCTTTGCCCATGAATTGACTGTTTCGAGGGCTTGCGGAGATGAAAAGTCGAGAGGGTCAACCGTGGCTCCGTAGCTGTTTCTGAGTGTTTGCGAGAAACTGTTCTTAACAGGGAAATCGGGACTGTACCACATGGCGTTGGCGATGTGCAGTTTTGTGGAATTGTCTGCTCCGAAAAGCGCCGGCAATAATGTATTATAGGTGTCGTTGAGGTCTTCGGCGGAATAGCCCTCAAATCCCAAGGTAGCCGCTATTTGTTTGTGAGTGTCGCCTCCGGCTCCATTGGAGAGCATGCTGAAAGCAACCTGAAGGCTGAAAGGAGATATGAACACCTCTTGTTCCTCCTCTTTGGGCAGAAGGGTCTTGAGCATATTGAAAGCAAAGGAATTGCCGCTTTCAATCAACTTCATCTGGCTTTTGGAAAGTACTATATCCTGCCTTTTCTGAAGCGTGATGTTGTCATCAAACGACATTTTGCTGCATGCGCACAATGCTGCTGCGCAAAGCATAAGTATTGCAATCCGTTTCATACTAATACAAGATGCACTAAGGCTCATTAATGTTGCAAAAATAATGATTTTCCGGAATATCAATGCTGCAACTCCATATATGCCGGAAATTGTAAATAATCTTCCAATTTTTGCAGGATTTTACAAGTTTTTAACAAGATATCTACAATTCCCGATTTTAATTCTTCGTAAATTTGAAAACTGATAACCAATAAGCCATGAAGAGTTATTCACTTTCATTCATTTCGGTTCTGATTGCCTTCCTGTTCTCAGGGGGACAATTGCTGGCGGACGATAACAATAAATATATTATCAGCTCTGTCAATGCCAACAAGGGTCTTTCCAATAATACCGTTCAAGCAATTCTACAGGACCGCTCCGGCTTTATATGGTTCGGCACAAAGGACGGACTGGACCGTTATGACGGCCGGGACATCAAGCATTTCTCTCCAAAGGATGGCCTTAACGAAAATAATTTCGTGCTCTCGCTTTGTGAAGACAATGACGGAAAAATATGGATTGGCACCTCTGCAGGTCTTTGCATCTATGACCCTGAAACAGAAGTGGAGAAAAGATTCCTCTTCGGTCTCGACGGTGTTGAAGATGCAGAAACCCCCGTTTACCAGATAATCAAATCCTTGGATGGCTCTTTGTGGATTCCTGCAGGCGTTTCAGGATTCATTCGAATATTTCCGGACAGCAAAAAAACCGTTCAATATTCCTCTTCAAAAGACGGCTCAATAAAATACTTCGGTTCTGCTATATGTCATGATGGCAAAAACACCTTTTTCTTAATCATGAACGATGGCAATATCTACAGTTCCGTCGATGACCTGGCAAGCGTAACACCATTATTCAACAAAGGGATACTTGCATATCGCCCCCGTAGCATAAAATATGCATTCGGGAAATTGTTCACCGGTTTTGCAGAGGAAAACCTGATGATAGACATCAACAGCAAAACAGTTACAAAAACATCCTGGGCTCCAATAAGTACCTCTAATCAAACGCCGAGAAACGAATTGTGGGTTACGAATGATGACGGAATCTGCGTCCTGGACAATAAATTGGAAGAGAAAGTGCGCTTGACTCAAGATTTTGACAATCTGTTTACCTTGCAGGGAAAATCTGTTATCTGTATGTGCGAAGATGAAGAAGGCGGTGTTTGGGCAGGAACATTTTATGCGGGCGCTTTTCATTTGGTCAAGAATAAGGCCAATCTGCGCCGTTATTATCCGAGGTCGGAAGATGATATATTGGGAAGCCATGTCCGTCAGATATTGCCTGACCCCGATGGCTCGGTTTGGATAACGACGGAAGACAGGGGCCTGTTGAGGTTTTATCCGGAAAAGGACAAGTTTGCTCAGGTGCCTATTCCCTTTGAATCGAAAAACACCCAGTGCGTATTCTTGGATGGCAATGATTTATGGGTGGGTTCTTTCTCGCAAAAAGACCCTTTGGCAAAATATAACAAGATTACCGGAAGGACCGAATTGTTCAATGCTTCTCCAAGAAGAATTTACTCAATCTGCAAGACAAGAGCCGGAGTCCTGCTGCTCGGCCATTCCGAAGGTCTCAGTTATATGAAGGATGGGGCGTTTCACCGCATTCCGTTTTTCACCCGTGTTGTTCACGAAGTCATGGAGGACAGCAGAGGCGAATTATGGGTGTCTTCAGGCCATGACGGACTATGGCATTATCGGGGCGGCAATTTGGAGGATAAATCTGCCTGGGAGCAGTTCAAGCACAATCCGGAAGACGAATTCAGCCTGCCTTCCAATATCGTAACCAGTTCTTTTGAGGATAGCCGGTCTCAGATTTGGGTTACAACCGAATCCGGCGGCTTTTGTCGGAAGGACCCGTCTTCCCGCAAGTTTATCAGATATCCTTATTATACTTCTTTCAAAATCTCCGAGGATAGCAAGGGCTTGTTTTGGATTACTACAATCAAAGGTCTGCTATGCTTCAATCCTCAGACAGAGGTCTCCCATCTCTTGACTCGTGAAGACGGTATGCTGAGCAACCAATATAATTATTCCTCTAATGTGATATCTGCAGATGGGACTCTCTATGCCGGCTCAGGAGAAGGCTTCATTTCTTTTGTCCCGACAGCGGTCACGCAAATGAACTTTAATACGCGGATAGTTCTGACATCTTTCAATGTTATCGAATCTACCGACAAGCGTGAACCCGAACAATTTATCTTGGATAAAAGCATAAATTATATAGACAAACTTACGCTCAAGCACAAGCATAATTCTTTTAATATAGGTGTAGCATCAATTAATTACAGCGTCCCGAGAAATTCCTATATGATATATTGCCTGGATGGTTACTCTCAGGGCTGGAAACCCGTTGAAGATGGGGAAATAGGGTTTCATAATCTGAGGGCGGGGCATTATTCATTGAAAATCCGTGTTGTTAGAATAGATGGAACCATTGAGCCGGCAGAAAAGACTCTGGATATAAGGATAAAGATGCCGATGCTGGCTAATATCCCCGCATTTGCGGTGTATTCCCTTATAATTCTTTTATTGGTATTTATTATAAGAAGAAACATTCGCAGGAATGCCGAAAGAAAAATGCTTGAGGAGACCGCCAGGGTAGAGCGTGAAAATGAAAAGAATCTATATACTGCGAAATTCGATTTCATAACGAATATCGCTCATGAAATCCGAACACCCTTATCGTTGGTGCAGGGTCCTTTGGAGGGGATTCGTGAGCGTATCAGCAAACTTGAGGATTCGGCTCTTCTTGAGGATGTGGATGTGGCCTGCAAGAATACGGAGCGCTTGAATGAATTATTGGGACAGCTTCTCGATTTCAGCGCAATAGAAAAGGTGGGGTATTCTCCTAAATTGGAAAAAATCAATATCAGTTTGCTGACCGACTCCATATTCAAGAGGTTTTCTTCAAGCGCAAGAAATAAAAATCTCAAGTTCGGCTTGACGATGCCTCCAAAGCATATATTTGCTAACACCGACAAGGATGCCTACGATAAAATAGTAAGCAATCTTGTCTCAAATGCAGTAAAATATTCAAGCAGTGTCGTGATGGCGAAGTTGTCTACCGACAGCGGCTATGTCAAATTCAGCGTAGAGAATGATGGAGAAATTATTCCGGATAATATGAGAGAGAACATATTCAAGCCCTTTGTACGTTATGTGGGCAGCAACCATTCTGTAGAGGGCTCCGGTATCGGACTTGCGACAAGCCGCACTCTTGCAGAGGTTTTAGGCGGGAAGCTCCTTCTTGATGACACCAGGAGTTTGAATAAGTTCGTTGTACTGATTCCTATCAATATTGAGGTTGCAGTTGATAAGGGAGGAGAGAAAGCTCAAAGCGATATTCGGGCTGAACATACTGCAAAAGAGGAGCAGATGAAGCGTATTCTCGTAGTTGAGGATAATTATGACCTTCGGCAGTTTATAACCCGTCAATTATCGGATGATTATTTGGTTGATACGGCGGAAGACGGTCAGAAAGCACTCGACTTGCTCGAAAGCAAAGAATTGCCGGATTTGATAATAAGCGATGTTATGATGCCTGGCAAAAACGGCTTTGAACTTTGTTATGCAGTCAAAGAGAATATTATGACCAGCCATATTCCGGTAATCCTTCTTACCGCCAAGGTTGATGTCGATTCGAAAATCGAGGGGATGAAATACGGCGCTGATATGTATATCGAAAAGCCGTTCTCTGTAAAACACCTTATGTCTGCAATCGAAAGCATCTTTAATAATAGAGAGCGGCTGCGTAAACACTACCTTGCCAACCCTTTGGCAAAAGAAGAGTATTCCGTATCCGTCTCGAATCTCGACTCGCAATTCCTTAAGACCGTATCCGAATTCATCTACGAGAATATCGGCAATGAGGGGCTCAAAGTCAAGGATATCGCAGATGCCGCATTTATGAGCGAATCGAATCTTTTCCGGAAAACCAAGGCCTTGATAGGTATGACCCCTAATGATTATCTCCAATTCATGCGTTTGAAGATAGCGGCTCAAATACTTTCAAGTGAAGATATTTCAATTGCCGAAGTATGTACGAGGGTCGGATTCAGCTCGCATTCCTACTTCTCCAATTGTTTCAAAAAACAGTTCGGAGTTACTCCTTACGACTATAAGAATTCGGCTCGAAACGATTGCGAGAATATTGACAAGTAATTAGAGCGTCTTGATAGTAAATGTTTCAAAAAACGACCAATTTTGCATCGTCTAAATATATCAATAACATGAAAAAATTGATAACTCATCTTTTGATGATAACCGCTTTGTCCTTTGCAATTCAAGGATGTCACAAAACTAAAATGCTGCCTTCAGGGCCGAAGATTGTTTCCAACACGAGGTTCATGCTCGAAGAAACAGCGTCATTCTCTGTTATAAATGCCGGAAAATCATCTCCTGTTGAAATCGATTTTGGAGATGGAAACAATGCAACCGGAACAGTCGCAGATCAGTTTCTTCACAAATACATGACCGCTGGAGACTATAAGGTGACAGTGAAGGTTTCCGGAGAGGAGATAGAAAAAACCGTGAGAGTTTACAATCTGCTTTCCTTAAAAGCGCTGATGCCGATAGTTGCTGCGCAAGACCACGATAAAATAATGGTTATGTCGCACCGTGCCAACAGTACGGATAAATCTATTCCGGAGAATTCTATTTCCGCAGTGGAAGAGTGCGTCCGTTTGGGCGTGGATATAGTTGAGGCGGACACTCACCTTACTTTGGATGGTGTTGTGGTGATCTGCCACGATCAGACAATTGACAGAACCACCAACGGCACCGGAGACATCACACAAATGACTCTAGAGGAAATCAAAAGTTATCGTCTTCTCGACCGCGAAGGCAATATCACCACTGAAACCATGCCTACCCTTGAAGAATATCTCAAAGCGGCAAGAGGTCGTGTCTATGTAAATTTAGACTACTCGCCAAGAACTGCCGGCACGGAAGCGGTATTTTCCGTTGTGCGGAAATTAGATATGGTTCAGAGCGTTTTGCTCTATTGCAACTCTGCGGCAAAAGTACAAGAATGTCTTTCTATCGATGAAAATGCGCAAGTGTATCCATGGGCGACTGTTTATAGTCCGTTGGTAGGCAAGGGAATATATTTCGTTCAATATAACAGTAACACCGCTATCGGGAGCGCCATCAAGGACGGCATGGTTTGCACCGTAAACATGTCGTCTGTGGCAGGCGGCTCGGAAAGCAATCTTAATGGCAAGGCTTTTATATTGGACGAATCGGAGGTGGATACTATTTTGGACTCGTTCCCTTTTGTTCGCGTCTTGCATACCGACACCCCGGAAGAATTGATTAGATATTTGAACAGCAAAGGTTTAAGATAATGAATAATCGTATTATCACATCATTTTTACTCTTGATTCTGGCACCGGTTGTTTTGTTTGCTCAGAAAGTTGAGCTTACAGGCAGGGTTGTGGATACCCATGGTGAACCCGTGATTGCCGCCGGAGTGCTTATACAAGGTACAAGCCAGGGAGTTGTAACAGATTTTGAAGGTAATTTCAGCATTTCTGTAGAAAAAGGTCAAACGATTGAATTTTCGAGTGTGGGCTTCAAAACATTGACCATATTGTTTAACGGACAATCTAGGCTGAATATTACTTTGGAAGATGAAACGACAATTCTCGATGAGGTTGTGGTTATTGGCTACGGAACAATGAAGAAAAGAGAAATGACTTCAGCGATTTCCCATGTGGCCTCAAAAGACCTTAATCATGTTACATCCCTTGATGCAAAAATGCTTTTACAAGGAAAAGTGTCCGGCGTAACAGTTTCAAATACTGCTCTGGCGGATCCCAACCAGCAGGGAAGCATTCAAATCAGAGGTCTGTCTTCGAGGTCTGCAGGCACCGGACCGCTGTATGTTGTCGATGGTATCCCCGGAGCGGATATGACCAATATAAATCCTGCAGATATTGCATCGATAGACGTGTTGAAGGATGGAGCAGCATCTGCTATATATGGCACAAGGGGAGGTAACGGTGTTATTATTGTAAACCTTAAGAAAGGCTCAAAGGATGGGAATGTTCATACGAATTACAGTTCTTCTTTTACATTGAACGTACCCAAGCAGGAGCTGGAGATGCTGACAGCCGAACAATTCCGGCTTTACAGGGCCTATAATAATCCGTCGCTGGATTTAGGAGCCAATACCGATTGGCTTAAAGCCAGTATGCGCACAGGATATCAGCATATGCACACGCTTTCTTTCAGTGGAGGCAACGTAAAAACAAATTATAGGGCAACTGTCGATTTCAGAGATGCCCGCGGTGTGGACCTTCGCTCCACGCGCAGGGAATATGGCTCAAGAGTCACAATAAATCATACTACGGCATCAGGACTTTTCACCTTCACCGTAAATGCCACGCCCAGAATGATAAAAAGGGATGTTGCCATAGGTTTCGGCGCTATGAAAAACAATCCTACAGCTCCGATTTATGATAATACCACGGCAAATGGCTTCTATCATTTTCCTGCCGGAGGTTCCGGAACAAATAATGTCGAACAGGCTGCGGAAACAATAGGAGAAACAGAGATCTTCCTTATGGAAACCAGTGCTTCCGCTCAGTTGAATCTGCTGCCACTCCTTGCTCCGAAGAAAAAAGATATGAGTCTTACATCACAACTCATATATTCCGATCATCCGGTGAATAAATTTGGAGGCAGTTACTCTAAATCGACATATTCCGGTAATTTGAACTCCGGTATAACCGGCTCGGGAAGCAGAGATTATAATCTGAGAATAAATAGAAATCTCGAGTGGGTGAATAACTTCTCCACGCATTTCGGCAAGCACAATCTTAGGCTGATGGCAGGATACAGTTATTCGTATGGTGTTGGCAGCGGCTTGTCTGCCTCCAACGCGCGCTTCGACTCAGACCTTATTACTTATAACGACCTCGGTTCCGGTCTCGAAATGGCCAAGAGCGGTGAGGTAGGCTTTGATACTTCCAAGAGCGATCATAAACTCATTGCATTTTTCGCCCGTGTCAATTACGACTGGAAAGAGCGTTATCTTATGTCGATGTCTCTAAGACACGAAGGCTCTTCGAGGTTCGGCGCCAATCACAAATGGGGAAACTTCCCGGCTGTTTCTGTCGGTTGGAGAATATCGGACGAGTCATTTATGTCAGAAATGTCTTTTATAGACGACCTTAAACTGCGTTACGATTTCGGTGTGACCGGCAATCAGGATTTCGGCAGCTACCTTTCCTTGTCAAAATTCCGTGCTTATGGTTGGTACGAGTATGAAGGACAGAAATTCAAGGTTTGGGGACCTTCGAGCAACGTTAACTCAGAACTGCGTTGGGAGAAAGGATATAATCAGAATGTCGGATTGGACTTCTCTCTGTTCCAATACAGGTTGTCCGGCTCCCTCAATTACTTCAACCGCAAGCAAGTGGATTTGCTCGGCACATATTCGGTTCCTGTACCGCCGAATCTCACCACATCGATTTTTGCGAATGTGGGCACAATGCGCAACCGCGGTTTTGAATTTGATATCAAGTATATCCCTATCAGAAGAGATGGCCTGAACTGGTCGATTGTTGTTTTGGGTGCTACGAATGATAATATTTTCGAAAGCTTCTCCAATGATGTATATCGCGGCAAAAGCTATTATTCCACATGCGAAATGAGCAACCCCAATAATCCGGGTTATCTTCAGCGCATCGAGGAAGGACAACGTGTAGGCAATTATTTTACATATAGATATGCCGGTGTGGACAAATCCGGCAACTGGCTTATTTTCGACGTTAATGATAATATCATTCCCATCAGTGAAGGTTCCGAAGAAGATAAGACAATTACAGGAAACGGACTTCCCTGGTTTACCGGTTCAATATCCACCAGTTTGGTTATAAAGAATTGGGACTTCTCAATGTCCATGCGTTGCGCTCTCGGCTTCGAAATCTTCAATGTCCACGATTTCTATTACGGTCTGCAAGCCATGACAACAAATCTGCTCACTTCGGCCTATGCGAGGAATGCACATATTACATCCGGTCAGAATGCGATTACGGATTATTTCCTCGAACCCGGCGATTATTTGAAGTTGGACAATATTTCCGTCGGCTATAGCAAACAAATCGGCAATCGTTTTTTACAAAATATCAGACTTTTTGTCACTGCCAATAATTTATATACTTTGACCCGTTTCACGGGCATAGACCCGTCTGTATATGAAGTAAATGGACTTACTCCCGGAACATTCGGTGGAGGAGCTCATTATTATCCTTCTGTATTTCAGTTTGTTTTCGGCATTCAGTTAGCTTTCTAATAAAAAGACAATGAAAAAATTCAACATAATAATTACTGCTGTATTATTCTGCATGGTTTCATGTGTCAATCTGGATGAAACCGTGTATGAGCAGGTCCTTTCCGGTAACTATTACAATACCAGACAGGATGTAATCAATTCTGTTTTCCGTCCTTTTGAGCACGTGTTCGAATCGGTACATACCTTTTTCAAGGTACAAGAGTGTTGTGCCGACCAATTCATCACTCCCACAAGAGGGCCTTGGTGGAAAGATGGAGGCAAGTGGGAAAGATTCCACAGGCACGAATTCAATAATTTGAATGAGGCAGGAGATTTATGGAGCAAGGGCTGGAATTCAATGTATGGCGGTATCGGCCAATGCAATTTGGTTTTAGATAATCTATCCCAAATGGATAGAAGAACTTTCGACATTTCCGAAGAAGAATGGAACCATTTTAAAGGTCAGGTTCGTGCAATGAGGGCATATTGCTATTTGAACCTTTTAGACAACTTCCGTAATTGCATATTGGTTACCACTTCCGATCAGGCCGTGGCCAGCAAACCGGAAAACATGAAGCAGGTTCCTCCGAAAACGCTTTTCGATTTTCTCGAAACAGAATTGAATTCATGTCTTGAAGAACTCGGAAACAAAAAAGGCAAGGAAGGCAACGGTATTATGCAGGGACAGTTCACCAAAGCCGCAGCTGCAGCATTGCTGGTAAGATTATATCTCAATGCCGAAATCTGGATTGGTGAGCCCCATTGGGAGGAATGTATAGCAATCTGCAAAAGAATTGAAGAGGGGGAGTTCGGTTTTTACGAAATAGATCAAGACTGGTCGGCTCCCTTCGATTGGAACAATGAAACTTGCAATGAGGTTATTTTTGGTTTCCCTGCTTCACATGGTTATACGACCTGGCATATGCAAAATGGTACAAGCCGCACTATTTACGGACGAGGCATGCCTTACGGCTCACAATATTATCTCGAAATTGACGGAGATGGAACCCGTAATCCTCAGTTTGCATTGTCCCCGAGCTATGACAATCAAGTGCCGCGTCAGCTTTTTCAATACGACTTGGGCATGGTTACCCAGAAATTCGAAAAATATCATGACGACATCCGTTATAAGCAGTATAAAAATCTTACTCCGAACACGCGGGAAGGAATGTTCTTTATGGAAGGTTATATCCCCGGCAAGAACGGCGTAAATGCCAAAGAGCCATATAATGCTTATACTATTTATCTTCGCGATCAGGTCGGCTGTTTTGAAGGTGGCGCTCCGGAGGGCACGATTGCATCTGTCACCCGTCGTGAATCCACTCTCGCCAACGGTGATTTCAACTCAGGTCTTTATTGCATGAAGTATCCCTTCTATTCTTACAAAGGCGGATACTACTGCGAGTCGGACTACACGGCAATTCGATATGCAGAGATAATTTATTCGCATGCAGAATGCCTTCTGAGGACAGGTAAAGTCGACGATGCCGGCAAATTGCTTAATTCTGTCCGGAAGCGCAACTATCTTACTTTCGATGCTAACATAGCTTATAAGCCCGAAGGCAACATTGTTCTTGACGAAAGGGAGATGCTTGATGAGTGGGGACGTGAATTCCTTATGGAAGGCCGTCGGCGCATCGACCTTATCCGCTTCGGAAGATTCGGAGAGGCTTGGTGGGACAAACCCGAAGATCCCGACGACCATTGCATAATCTTCCCTCTAACCCGTACAGCTCTTGAACAGAATCCATATCTCGTTCAGAACCCGGGTTACCCAACTATATAACCAACTCGAAATGCAAATGAAAAGTATTATTAAATATCTTACGTCTTTGATTTTGGCGCTCACGTTGATGAGCGGCTGCCAAAAGTATTATTATATGATTCCGCCTCCGGAAACCACCGAAGATTCTCTTGAGGAGGAAGACTGGGGTTCTTCTTCGTCAAATTCCGAAAGTATCTTTATCTCGGTTTACGGTGATGGGGATATGGATGGCTCTTCTTGGGATAACGCCTATGATGTAGCCGGTCTGCGGATAATACTTACAGACAAAACAGACCTCTCCAATACTATAATTTATCTTGCTGAGGGAAAATATGTTATTTCAAATGTTTCAGGCCCCGGCTTGGAAATAAAAAAAGATATAAGAGAGATAAAAGGAGGCTACAGCATTGCAAGTGCGGGCACCGACCTTAGCAAGAGAGATATTGCTGATTTCGAAACTATCCTGAGCGGAGATGTCAATGGCAATGGAATAGCTGATAAAGGAGACTGCGCAATGTTTATGATAACAGACGGTCATATCTCTTTTGAGGGTATTACATTCGAAGGCGGTTATATCGACACCGAACTTTCCGCTATAAATACTGTAAAGGGCCCCAACGGCAACAGCTCCGGAGCGGGTGCAGTCTTCGGAATATTCGGTGATCCTTCATCTACTTGCATAGATGTGACTAATTGTATTTTCAGGGGTAATATAAGCGCCTCGAAACATAATGGTTCATATTTAAGCAACACTTCCACAGCAGGAGGCCCCTGCGCTCTCGTTACAACCGGTTTCTTTCGTGCACGCAACTGTACATTCAAAGACAACAAGGCAGAAAACCGAGGCGGCGCCATCCGAATGATGGGACGCGAATCCGCTTGTTTTCTGGATTGTTGTTTCTTCACCGGAAACACTCTTACCGGAGGCGACGGCTGGGGAAGCAGCATTCAGCTCTCTTACGGTCATGTCTGTGCCAACAATTGTACATTCATTTCCAATTCCGGTAAAGGCGGAGACCTTAATGGCGGAGGAGCATTCTTCCTGTGCAACAATTCCGTTTTTCAGACCGACAACGATTCTTTCGGCGCTTTCCGCTGTGAATCCGAACAGGGCAGTCGCACCGGTTTCATAAACAATATCTTCACTTCTCTTCGCGATGACGGCACCGGTTTCAATTATACCGGCGACAACAAGGATATAACATCTTTCGGTTACAACATCTTCCAGCGTACCAGAGGAAATGATATTAGAACGGCAACGGACGTTTTGTGGCCCTCTGTCTTGAACGGCACTCTTCAAAACGGATGCTTTGTTTGGGATTATTCTCAGGTTGATGCAAATGCAGATGAAAAATATGCAACCATAGAAGAGGTGGAGACCGCTGTACAGGGTTTTGCACCAACACTCTCTTCCAAACCGGCACTCCAGAATCTTGGTTACACTTTCTTCTCCTGGGTAGGACAAGCGGGCTTCAGGGTTGACCAGCGAGGTCGTCCCCGCAATCCGGAAAAATTACAAAAAGGTTCTTATGATGCATATTTGACATCCCCATCCTCAACTTCGACGATGCGCTTCAAGACAACTCAGACCGGAGAGCCCACACTTCTAAACAGCTTTACCTTGCTTGTGTCGAATACTAAGAATCCCATGTTCTCGTATAAGACCAACATGGTGTTGAATGCAGGAAACTGGGTTTCTTCCGACGGCCTTAAGATGATGTGGGACCCGGGGATGAATCCTGTTCTGTTTGTTGCTGCTGCTCCTTCCGCAGATATTCAGTCGGTATCCGATATAATTGATGTTTCTGTCTCGGCAGTTCAAAGCGATGGCACTGTTGAGAGCGATATTATGATTGCCAAGGAGATTGTGGATCCTAAAAAAGACTTGGTGGGCGAGAGCGCTGTTCTTCACTTCCGTCATATCATGAGCAGAATGCTTGTTACGGTGGAAGGGGTTGCCACCGGCGATATATCCGAACTTAAAGTTTCTGGATTGTATCTGAATGGCAAATGCGATCTTTCTTCTGACCTTCCGGTTGCCGTTGCGCTTACCGAATCTCCATCAATCATAACTGCATTCAAGGCCTCAGATGGATTTGAATGCATTGTGATGCCACAGACCACTGCAGAACCGATAAAGGTAAGCTTTACCCTATCGGATATTTCTTACGAATGGACGTCTTCCGAAAATATCACTTTCGAGTCCGGCAAGAGCTACTCTCTCAAGCTGACTTATAGTGATGCCACCAAATCCGGCAGCGCACAACTTAAAGGCAGTTTGACTCAAAATCTGTAAATGCGATGAAACATTCATTTAAAATAGTGATAATGGCTGCAGCGGCTCTCGTAATGCTGCTGTCTTGTGAAACACAAAAACCACAGTTCCGGTATTCCGGCGACCAAAAAGCCATCAAGGTCGATGTGCGCATAAAAAGCGGCTTTGTAACGAAGACCAATCCTCATTCCGAAAACGCGGCCCTGGACTTCAATAAGGGAGATCAGGTGTTCATTACAAGCGAGGCCGGCTCCATTGTATACGAATACGACAATTCCGGATGGAATCCTACTGATAATTATTATTTCAGATGGGGTTCTGAAGGTTTTGCATTCCATGCGAGTTATCCTAACGTAAGCGGCTCCAACCATCTTAATTTTACTGTGCCAACCAATCAATCCACCATCGAAAAGATGGCCTTTGCAGATTATATGACCTGTAATCTTGATGAGGCGCACAATGACGGTTCAGGTGTTCTCACCTTTGAGATGGAAAGGCGAATGACAAAGGTGATTTACACGCTGGAGGATATTGAAGCGGGCAGTCCGGTCAAAGGCTTTAAAATCGGCTCTTATTCCGGATACCATCAAGGACAGGCAGTGGAGGGCACTACATCCCTCACTCCATTGATTGAAGCTCCTGAGGGAGGAGAAAGGGGAGGAGACGGCACTCGCTATATAGCTCTTGTTGTGCCCGGCGACGCGAGTCCGAATGAGACACAGATTTCGATGGTATATAAAAACAATCCTTTATTGTTTACCGGTATTCCTGAGCGTGAAGCGGGAATGGTATATGAATATACCGTCAAACTAGAAGGAGATGATATATTGATATCTTCACCGGTTGTTTCTCCATGGGAGGAAGGAAGCATTACCGGAGGTGAAGCAAATCCCAACAAGCGCTTCCATTACTTCGTAAAACCGGACGGAACCGGCACAGGCAAGTCTTGGGAAGATGCTATGGGCGTTGAGACACTGCGCGCCTTATTATCCCGTAAAGACAACAATCTGGACGATGCCCAGACTTACGACCTTACCAAATTCCACTTCTGCGCCGGCAACTATCTGATTGCAGACGATGTAGAGAAAATGCTGAAGATAGAATACACCAATTATCCCACTTTGGTAAGAATCTCTATGGATGGCGGCTATAATCCGGCCAGCACAGGCACCTCATTGACGGATCGTAATCCGGCATTACATGAGACTGTCTTCTCCGGCAATAACGATCGCCGCATATTCCAATTGGGCAATCAAGTGAGTTTGTCTTTGGACGGCATCAAGTTTACCGAAGCATCTTCAGGGGGAAATGGAGGAGCGCTGTTCCTTGCCGCCGGAAATACAGGCAATTGTTCGGCCGTTGTGAATGACTGCAAGTTTGTTTCCAATACTGCAAAGTCAGGTCCGGCTGTTGCCGTTCTGAAAGGCTCTCTTGAATGCACGTCCTGTGAATTTACCACAAACAGCGCAAGTGGAAGCGGAGGAGCTGTTTTCTTTGGCAATGACAATTCAGACGGAGGCTTTACCGATTGCACTTTTACCGGTAATGAATCAATTGGAGATGGAGGAGCGATAAGTCTTGAGGGCGGTGTGCTTGTGGCAAGCGGATGCAATTTCTCCAATAATACATCAGGAAATTCAGTCCATACCTACACCGATACATCGACAGGTAAAGGCGGAGCCGTTTATGCACATGCAAGTTCATGTCCGTCCGCTTCGTTTATCAACTGCGTTTTCACTCAAAATCAGGCAGGTGTGACCGAAAACACGGATTCAAAGGAATACGGCGGAGCCATAGCCATGAAAACAGCAAATGTATCGGCAAGCGGCTGCGAGTTCTCGTCCAACCGCGGCGGACGCGGGGCAGCACTGATGATGCTCGATGGCGGAGGCTTGTTCAAGGCAAACTCTTGCACCTTCTTCTCTAATAATTGCTATTCAAGAGGTGTCTTCTACGTTAGAAACAATAATGTGGCGTATTTCAATAATTGTTCTGTTTACGACCAACAGTTGAGAGGTACCAAAAGTACTTTTGGAATAGTATTCCATGGCGGAGAGAACACAGCTGCATGTTTCAACAATTGTTCTATAAGCACCAATCCGAGGTCCTACACCAATTCTGTTGAAATTCTTAATACGGATGGGTCGTTCCTGCTTCTTAATACTACAGTCATAGGCCCTGTGCCTCAGGCTGCCGTAAGAACCGGCAAGGGAGCCTCAGTATTCTCATCTTCCAACTCTGTAATAATAAATACCTCTGACGAAAAAAACGCACTCGCATTATCGGCATCGGCAAGACATGATGCTTATAATGTGCTGAGCTCTCCGGTTGGGGCAAGCGCATCCGATAGCGATGCCGTCATTACCGACTGGTCTGCTTTCGTTTGGAATCCAAGCTCACTTGTATTTGTTTGGGACGGAGTTTTGTCGGGATATACCCGGGCCACTCAATCTCAAGCGATTTCTGTGATGGATAATTTCAATGTCGATGCATCTTCCTGGGGGAAGGCTCTCACCGATATTTCAGATGTGGGAGCAAACTTCAAGGCCTGGCTGGAGTCATTTTCTCCTGCAGCCTATTCCGTGGATGCATTGGGTACTGTGAGGAACGCCGATTCTTATTGGCCGGGTTCTTATCAGCTATAATTAATTCAAAAAGTCATGTTGAAAACCAAGACAAACATTCAGGAATATGTACCTCCGCTTGTTCAGGAATATGAACTGACGTACAGCCTGTGCGCAATGTTCAGCGCGCAGGATAACTCTTTGGGCAGAATGGATAACGACAGTTCTTCTGCATGGGAATAAAAAGATTCTGCACTATGAAAAAATTAAGATTGATTATGGCTTTGACTATCGCGGCTGCGATGTTGGCCTTATCGTGTACAAAAGAGAATAATGTTTCGAAAAAAGAGGATGCCTCTCAAGAGGAGTCTGAGTTCATCCCATCGGAAGGCGATATTGTAATGAACTTCTCTGCTGAAGTGGAGAAGGATGATGAAAGCAGCAAGACTGCTATAGATGAAGATGGAAATGTATCCTGGGTGGAGAATGATGAGGTTAGAATTTATTGGACTGCTTCGGACTATGCGGTGGCTTCCGCGGCATCTTCGGGAGTAAGCACCGTTTTCAATGATGTGAGCGTGGGAAGCAGCGAATATTATTATGCTGTTTATCCGGCAGTTGAATCCGGCATAAATCCGGCTTCGCAGAAGGTGACCGTAACTGTTCCGGCAAGCCAGAACGGTGCGTTCGCAGATGTGAATTATATGGTTGCCAGAACATTGTCGGGCGGGAGCTCCTTAAAATTCTATTATATGTGCTCCGTGGTTAAGTTCAACATACTCCGTTCCGATATAAGCGAGGTGACTTTGCGTTCCGCCGATGGTTCAGCCATAGCAGGAAGCGTAACTGCCGATTACTCTGCTGTATCTTCTTTTGCCGATACGCCTGTTTTCACCACAACTGATGGCGCGGACGAAATAAGCATTGCCATCAGCGGGCCGGGCACATATTATGCGGCGATTCTTCCCGGAAAGGCGATTGCCGGAGGACTGCTTTTCAGATGCAAGACTACATCCGGTGATTATCTTCCGGCCGCAGCGACCGCCAAGAATCAAAGCTCACACAGAGGCAGGATAAAGAATTACATAATCAGCGACGGAATGGATTCCAAAATCATTACCGACTATTATGTTACAGAATCCGGCTCCGGAAGCAAGAACGGAAAGAGCTTATCAGATGCCTTTGACCCTGCATCCTTCAGGAATTTTATACACGACCGCTCTGCCGACGAAGAGGCCTCAAGGTCTCAGGCATTCAGATTGTACGGAACAACTTTCCATTGCACAGGCTCAATCGCTCTCTCCAACGGCATCGATGGAATCGCCCGTCTGGCATTCTGTGGCAATGCGTATGAAAAGCCGGTGGCATTCACAATCTCGGGAGGAACTCTTGTCGGAGGATCTGCGTACAATATCCTCAGAGTAGCGGACAACGTATCCGTTTCCTTTGATGGTGTGATTTTCAGCGGAGGCTATAGCAATGTCGATAATCCGGCAAACTATGGAGCGGCGCTGAACATTTCCGCAGCTTCCGCCAAAGTATCGGCGACAAACTGCTCTTTCACCGGCAATACGGCTGTTGATGGAGGTGCAGTATATATCGGAGCGGGAACTTTCCAAGCCCACGCCTGCACATTTACATCCAATTCTGCAAGCAGGTATGGAGGCTGCTTCAGTTTGAACGGCTCCAATGCCGTATTATTCTTGAATAAGTGCAAAGTCTTCGAAAACTCCGCCGCCTCCTGGGGCACGACCGTTAATTCCGGTGCAGGCTCCACCTTGGCTATGAACGCCACGGTGTTTTATGACAATTCATCCACAGGCGGAAATGATGCCTCTATGGTATTGAAGAGCAACACCTTAATGACAAACTGCACTCTTATAGAAAACGTTGGTACATATTCGCTTATCCGCCTGGAGGGCACTGCATTATCTTATTTGGCAAACAATATTATTCTTGCAACCAATGCTTCCAAGGATGCGGTATATATGAATTCATCCTCTCATAATGTTGTCTCGCGCGGAGGCAATCTCATAGGCAAATTGTCGGGAGCGAATATCAGCAGCGCTCAAGCATTCGGTAAAAACTACTCTGATGTATATAATTTCAAATACTCGGAGATGAATAACGTTTCTTGGAACAGCGCAAGCGGAGCATTGAGTTGGGATAATTCCGAGATAGGGGGTTTTCATCCCTATAAGCTTGCAGATGTGAATAACACCTTTGCTTTGGCGGCCAACGGCTTCGGCGCTTGGCTGTCTTCTGTTGATGCAAATGCCTTGACACAGGATATCAGCGGCAATTCCCGGACTCATGCCGGCCTCAGGCCCGGCGCTTGGGAAGGAAGCAAGCTCAACAAATCCACCGGCAAACCGAAATTGCAGCACTTGATGGCTTATTATCAATGGGGGACCAATTCCAAAGGCGTTCTTGTTATGTCTCATCGCTGTCACATAAATTCGGAAAACCAATCGGAAAACAGCATATCCTCGGGCAAGCAGGCTCTTCAGGCCGGCGCCGATATACTTGAGGTGGATCCCCGCATAACAAGTGACGGCGAAATTGTATTGTGCCATAACAGAAGCATAGAAAATGTAATCAACAGCACGAGTCAGACAAGCGATGTATGCGATTTGACTTTGGCTCAAATTCAGTCATACGAACTTGTAAACAGAAAATATTTCGGAAGCTATTGGAGAATATTCAATGGAACCGGAGAAAGCATACCAACCCTGGGCCAATTCCTCTCAGGAGTCGCCCCGGCCGGAACCTATTATGTGTGTTTAGACCTCGATAAAGTCATAAACGATTTCCCGGGCTCATATATGACCATTATCCAGACCATAGCGAATATTGTTAATTCCGCAGGAATGATGGATCATACCCTATTCTACGTCGCTAAAGCAGGAGCGGCGCCCGGGGAGGACAAAGCCACCTCGCTTCGCAATTCATTCGCCTCTTGGGGCTATCCGGATGCCTTTATCTACACCTTCCCTTATGGCAACAGCCCCTCTACCGATTGCAATTATGAGTGGGCCTTGAATTTTCCGCAATATGTCTACGGTGCGCAGGCATCCTATTCCCCGGGTTCATCTCCTCACAACCTCACCTATATAGCAGAAGACGGAATCGTGGGTTCTGTTAATATGCTCAATGTTCTTAACTCGAATATTCCTGAATATGGCATAAACTCCTCCTATTTGGACGAGTTGCTTATGAAATATCCGTACGGACGCATAATACATACTGATTCTCCTGCAGAACTTGTGAGCGCCCTCACGGCAAAAGGCATGAGGCCGAGCCAATACGAGAACAGCCTTGATGCAGATTCCAATTTTGAGGGATATAACGATAATATATACAACTGGTAATAAATAATCAATAATTTAAATCGTATGAAAAAGAAATTATTTTTATTGTTCGCATTGCTGGCTTTTATTGCCGCGGCTTGTACTCGGGATAATTTGCTCCCCGAGAACAATGGAAAAGATGCGACACAGGAAAATCCTGAGGAACAAACTCAAGGATACCAAGATCCTGACAATCCTAATGTTTACGTTGGAGGTACTCCTATTACTTTCAGCGCCATTATGGATGATGAACAAAGCGTTAAAAGCACTCTTATCGGAACTACCGTCAGCTGGGAGCCGGGTGATGCCATATCCATTCTTTGGGATGGCGGCAGAACCGTAGCAACTACTGCCAGCACGGGCGCTACCGCTGTCTTTGAAACCAGCGTTGGCGCCGCTTCGGCTTATTATGCGGTTTATCCTTCATCGGTTACTTGTGACCTTACCGCTGCAGACAATATCAGCGTTACAGTGCCTGCAACTCAAGACGGAACGTTCAGCAGCGCAAACATCAATGTCGCCAAAACCACTGCAACAACCTTTGCTTTCAAGGCGGTCGGCAACATTATCAAATTCACTGTTACCGATGCGGATGTTACAAAAGTTAAAATTTACTCTTACGACAAGAGTCCTATTGCAGGAACCTGCAATGTGGATGTAAGCGGAGCGGCTCCTGTGGTTTCCTCATATACGAGCACTGCTGATGTTATTGAGGTGACTGTTTCCGGGGCGGGAACTTATTATGCCGTTGCACTTCCGGGAACTCATGCAGAAGGTCTGCTCTTTGCTCCCGAAACGGCAACATCCCTAAAGCGTTCCGCCTATGCAGAGAAATCTTTCACGTTTATCCGCAAGGGATTAACCGATTTCGGCACAATCGAAAATCATCTGAGAGACCTTTATGTATCCTCAAGCGGCACAGGCAAAGGCTTGACAGAGTCTGCACCTATGAGCCCTGCTGATTTTACAACCCTTCTTTCCCAGCCCCTTGATGGTGAACTCAATCAAGACAATGATGTTGCTGTAAGGCACCACCGCCTTCTTTATGGCAACACCATTCATGTGTTGAATGATATTGCCATTGGTGAGACCAAGGTTGAATTCGTGAACTTCGAGCCTTGCAAATTCACCATCACCGGCGCAAGCGCCGCCACTAAAATATCTGCAACAGGTACAAACCGTCTTTTCCGCTTCAGCAACAATACTGATGTCACATTCAGCGGCATTACTCTGTCCGGCGGAAATCCGGCGAGCGGCAATGGCGGAGCAATCGAGATAGACACCGGTTCGAGCGGTCCTGCAACGGTCACCTGCAATAATGTAACTTTTTCCGGTAATACTGCAGCCGGAAACGGAGGGGCGGTTTCAATCTTCGGCCGTGCACAGACTTCAGAATTCATTGCAGATGGATGTACATTCAGCTCCAATACCGCAAGCGGTAATGGCGGAGTTGTTTATCATAGCGCTGATGGTGATGCTCTGGCGGCTAAATCGATATCCACTTTCACCAATTGTACATTCGACAGCAACAGTGCCTCGAAAGGCGGTGTAATGCAGGTATATCGCGGTACGGCCAATTTCGGCGCCAGCAATGTCTTTACAAAGAACAGCGCTACCGATGGCGGTGTATTCTATGTGAATAATGACAATGCCGCTGCATCAAATCTTAACGTTACAGGCGGCACTTTTGGAGGTGACTCTTATGAGTCTGCCAACGATGCTTCCGGTACTACTTTCGGTGGAGGAGTCCTCTTTAAAGAGGGCGGCAATGTTTCGTTCACGGATGCCGTATTTAAATACAACACGGCATCTGCAAATAATGGTGGCGTTGCCTTCTTTACAAAAAATATTGGAACTGCCACATTCACTTCTTGCACCTTCTCTTACAATAAAGCCACTAAAAACGGAGGCGTTGTTTACTTTACCAACAATTCCGAGGCATCATTTGTCAACTGCGTTGCAGACCATAATACTGCTGTATCAGGTGGCTTTTGCCAGATATGGAAAGGGACTCTTAATATAGACGGCTCGAGCAGCGACTACCGCCAGAATACAGCGACAAGTGATGGCGGTTGCATCTATATGAATAACGCTGATGCCAAACTTAATATAGGGCTTTCGACAGGTTCGGGCAAAATCAGATTTTTCCAGAATTCAGCTCCTTATGGCGGAGTCATCGTAATGGAAAGTGGTGACGGAACCTGCGTAATCAAAAATGCTAACTTCGATCAGAATACCGCTACAAATAGGGGCGGTGCATTGGGAATTTTTAAAGGTACTGTTGATATCTCGAATTCCTATATCATGAATAACAGGTCGGATTCTGAAGGTGCTCAAACAAGTATAACTTCCCTATCAAATGAAAGTGGAAGAGGTGGAGGTATCTACGTAAAAGGGGCTGAAGTGAATATTGCCGACAGTTACTTCTATAATAATACCGCCGGAGTAGATGACAATTCAGACTCTAAAAACTATGGTGGAGCAATCGGCATGCATTCTGCTACGGTTAATTGTGTTCGTTGCAAGTTCGAGGGGAACAAGGGTAACCGCGGCTCTGTGCTTTTTATGATTGATGGTGCTGGTGGAATGTTTACTGCAGATCAATGCGCTTTTTATGGCAATAAACAATATTCCCGCGGTGTCTTTTTAGCCGCCTCTAAGAATATTGTTTATTTGAACCGCTGCTCTTTCTATAATAATCAACTTCGCGGAAACAGTGGCGTTTGGGGAATTGCTTTTCACGGAAGCGGCTCCTCTGCATTATGTATGAATAATTGTTCGGTTACCGGACCGGATAAAAGTTACGGTTCAAATGTAGCGATGCTTAATACTGATGGTAACATTCTTCTCACCAACAATACTGTTATTGGAAATTCCGGTATTGCTACTGTGCGTATAGGCGCATCAGGTATCTATTTCTCCGGTGTCAATAATGTTATAATCAATAAGCAATCTAGTAATAACTCCTACAATATCTCTTCTACTAACTTCTACGATGGCTACAATTTGCTAGGAGCTAATAATAGCGTTACCAATGGTACTATTTCAGCTACAAGCGTGAGCGGAATTGATGCGTCAGGATTTACTTGGGATGCTCATGCAGCCGTAACTGAGGGCACTCCGGGCACCGCAAGTTATTGGGAGAATTGGTTCACTTGGGACGGCACTGTTAGCGGCTTCACTCGTGCTACTCAGGCGCAAGCAATTGCTGCATACGACAATTTTGGCGTAAGTGCGAGTGCATGGGGTGGATGTATCAGCGGCATAACCGATGTAGGCGCTCATTTCAAGAGTTGGCTGGAAAGTCTTACTCCAATTGGCTATACCATAAACCAGCGCGGCACAGCCCGCTCGATTTCTGCATATTGGCCCGGTTCTTATCAGAATTAAAAAATGAATTATATGAAAAAGAAATATATAACATATTTGCCTCCAAAGGCTGAAGTATTTTCATTCTCAAGAGCAATTGAGCCTATCTGCACCAGCTTTAATAGTGATTTTGAATCGCTTGAAAACAATCCTTATGAGTGGTAGCCTGCTCGCAGGAAGAACATGAGGATAATTATCTCTATGGTTTTTTGTGTGCTCATTTCCGTAATAGGAATGAGCGCACACAAACGGAACGGCGCAATGGCTTAAACTTATAGAACAGTAGTTGCCCGCCTTCTATGCAATAACCTAAGCTTATGAAACAGGGGATTAGCCGCTCGGGCTTCTCCCCTGTTCTTATTTTTCCTTTTCCTTCTCCTTCTCCTTCTCCTTCTCCTTCTCCTTTCCTTCGGCAGAGCTATTATTCGGAAGTGTTGAGTTTTTGCTGATTACGTTTTAAAACATAACTGTCAGGGTAATCTTTCAGGCCCGCTTCGATATATGTTTTTGCCTCGTCGAAGGATTGTTTTTTAATATAATAATCAGTCAGCAACTCAAAGCATTCTTGTCTACCCCACGAAGGCGAATACGGGTTTTCAATTTCAGGCGCTTTTAATGCAAGCGCTTTTAAAAGATAGTTTTCAGCCTTTTTCCCTCCTCCATATTGCTGGGGAGTATAATAGTCTAAACTTGCCGCCACATAGTAGGCTCTTAAATTATTCTCATTTAACTTAATGGCTTTTTTCGCATAATCGTTGGCTTTACTGAATGGTGTAATTACTTTGGGAAAAGCATAAAACTGACAAGAGAAAGTATACAACATACATAAAAGAGCACAATCTTCCGAGTTTTTTTCTTTTATAGACTCTAATGCTTCTATACCTTGATTAAGCTCATTTTTCCCCTTTTCTTTATCGCCTTTTTGTAAATAGATGATACTGTTATAATACATTGCATAAGCTTTCCAATAAAGAAAGACAGGGCTTCCGCTCTCTTGGTAAGAAGAAGAGAGCGTATCAATCAGCGATAGCAATTTCAGATTATTGTCTGCGGAAGAATTGACAAATGCATCCATAATTTGCGATTGAATGCCGGCAGCTTTACTATTATCAGGTGATGCGTAGGAATTATGAGGTATGGCGCTTGCCAAAATCAAAGTAAAAATTAATGTTTTCATATCTTTGATAGTTATCAAATTGGTATTTCTTGTTTATGTATTTGCCATTTTAAATGTTTATTCCGGTTATAAGTTCTCCTATCTCCTGCTTTTCCTATAAAATCAATCTTTAATCCTCTCAAAGATATTGAAAAAAAACATTTATACAAGACAAGAACCAGATTTGCAAAAGTGTCACTAAAACCCGGGTCAAGCTTTGGAAACCAAATGTGACATATGGAGAGTCTTTTATGTGACAGTTTTCTTGCCGTAGAATCCGAGTAAGATGTAGAGATGCTGCAAAAACAGGAGATTAAGTATTAAGATATTTAATCTATATGTGTCTTGTTTTGAAAAACTTCTTACCTTTACTGTCAAATAATAAATCTTTTTAATCATGCTTGAAAAAGAACTGAAATCAGCGGGAGGGTATAACGCTCCGGATGTAGAAGTTTTTAATGTTGAACTTGGCAGGAATGTGCTTCAGGGAAGTGATCCTACCGGTGGTATGGGCTTGCCCGATGTGGGGGAAGGAGGAAGTGCCTTTGATTGACAACAAGTTTAAATTGAAATTTAAGAACCTTATGAAATTCAGATTATTTGTTTTTGCATCGCTCGCCGTGCTGTTTGCGGGCTGCACCCGCGAGGGGCTCCCTGAAATTATAGAGAAAGGGGAACAGATTGTTACTATCAGCGCTACGATTCCTCAAGATACAGATACCCGCGTGTCCTACGATGACGGCACCCGCAAGCTCGCCTGGCAGACCGGAGACCAGCTTCTTTTAGCCGGATATGACGGCGCAACCTATAAAGGAAACTCCACCTTCACTTACATTACCGATAGCGGCAACCAATTTACGGGAACAACGGTAGCAGGCGCGACCACTTACAAGGCCTACTATCCCGCGAGCTCCGTCTCCTTGGATGCGGACGGTAATTTGCAGGCTTTTTCCCCCGACTTCTGGCAACAGACCCAGAATGGAAACGGCAGTACGGAGCATCTTCGAAACAAGCTTTTCTTGACGGACGAAACACCCAAGGCTGTTGATGCGTCCTTCAGTTTGGCATTAAAGAGCAGCATCCTCAAATTCGACCTTAGTAATATATCTTCCGAGATAGGCACACCAACGAAACTCATTTGGACTGTTGAAGCCACTGATGCACACGAAACCCGTTCCATGATGCTTAACCTAAGCGGAGTAAGTTCGGGCGCCACCACCCTTACCGCCTACCTTGCTTTTGACCCGTCAGTAATGAAGCTTGCTGCAGGTGGAGAGTTTAAAATAACGGTAATAGGCGATAAGTCTTACGAGTGGAGCACCACTTCTTCCGCAGGAAAAGACTACGCCGCCGGAAACCGCTATACCGCAGCAACGGGCGGAGCTTGGACACAGGTCGCTCCGCTGATTTATACTATCAAAACCAGTGCGGATGCAGAGACACACACCGTGTGGATGTATCCTTACGCCTTCACCTGTCCCGCCGAGCTTACAATTGACTGGGGGGATGGAAATACAATAACAATACCGCAAGACGCTTGGCTTGAAGATAATACTATCGCTATGCATACTTATGCTGCCGCCGGTGATTATACCGTCACCATCTACTCTGCACAAACATCCGTCTCTCAAATACAGATGCCGCCGATTTCATTCTCCAACGGCGTTACAAACGGGCAGTTGATGGCTGTACTTACCCCTTTCCCCAATATGGGTGCTGCAGCATCTTTCGACAACTGCTTCGAGGGTTGCAGCGGATTAAGCTCCATTCCTTCAGACTTGTTCAAGTACAATACGGGGGCAACATCTTTCTTTTCCTGCTTCTCCGGCTGCATCGGATTAAGCTCCATTCCTTCCGATTTGTTCCGTTACAATACGGAGGCAACAAGTTTCTTTTACTGCTTCTCCGGCTGCAGCGGATTAAGCTCTATTCCTTCCGACTTGTTCCGTTACAATACAGAGGTTACAGATTTCTCTTCCTGCTTCTCCGGCTGCAGCGGATTAAGCTCCATTCCTTCCGATTTGTTCCTTTACAATACGGGGGTGACAAGTTTCGCTTCCTGCTTCGAGGACTGTAGCGGATTAAGCTCCATTCCTTTAGATTTGTTCCGTTACAATACGGCGGCGGCAAATTTCAATTACTGCTTCTCCGGCTGCAGCGGATTAAGCTCCATTCCTTCCGATTTGTTCCGTTACAATACGGGGGCAACAAGTTTCTTTTTCTGCTTCTCCGGCTGCAGCGGATTAAGCTCCATTCCTTCCGATTTGTTCCGTTACAATACGGGGGTGACAAGTTTCGGTTCCTGCTTTCAGCTCTGCAGCGGATTAAGCTCCATTCCTTCAGACTTGTTCCGTTACAATACGGCGGCGACAGATTTCAGCTCCTGCTTCTTTTACTGTACCAAATTGCAATTGGCGTCGAATATTTTTCCGGATCCTGATACAAACGCAAGTTTTTTTGATGGTAGAACGATGAATTTTACGACTTGTTTTTGTAATGTAGGTACATCCGCAACACAGGGTACAGCCCCGGAACTATGGAAATTTAATGGCAGCAGCAGTTGGACGGTTGAAGATTGTTTCACCGGAGCAAATGTAAGCAACTACGGTGTTATCCCGAATAGTTGGAAAGGGCTTTAATGTCTTCTCTCGAACTTATTGGCTCTCTGCCTTATAAAAATCATCAACCAAGCCGTTCAGCTTATCATAAAATAAGCTGATAGCTTTAATGTCGGGGGTTTCTTTCCGCCAGGTATCCAGATGTTTTTCCGTTTGGGCGAAAATATCCTTTTCTATCTGTTCGATGCATTGCAGGTATCCGCTTCCTTCCGGATTAATGAGTTCCGATATTTTCATATAGTGATAACCGTCGGAGCGGCCGATAGGATAAACATGGTTTTTCCAGTTCAAGGCGTACATGTTCAGAGGACTGTTTTCAAGCGTTTCGTCGTATTTCAGCACATTGGGAAAGGAGTCTGCGCCGCGCACCCACAAGGGGAGTGAAACAGATGTTTCGGGGAATCCCACCTGCACCCAAATGGTATTCATGTCAGGGGATTCTCCTTTTATAATGCCTTGAATGGCGATGTTCGATGCCGAACCGTGGCGGGTAATCAAATCGTCGGAAGAGATAAAATCGTTTTTGTAATTACCTGCTTCGTATTCGCTGCGATAGTCGAGGTCGAAAACCGGATGATAAAAGCAGCGCGAAAACTGCTGCATGATGGTTCGGGTATCGATGGAGTTTTGTTTGCCTGCATCAGCGAAGAGTTTTTCGGCGGTTTGCCGGCGGATAAAGCCGTAACCCACGTCGGGAGTGCCTGTTTCGGAATAGTTTGTGCGGATGACATAACCTTCAGGAGCTTCGTTAGCATCGAATTTGGTCCATGTATGATTGTTAACTTCGTAAAATGCTGCTCCGCCTTGGGCGTCAATCACACCGAAATGCGACGCCAAGCCCATAGGGCGTGGATAAGTGTTGAGAAGTTGCTCGAAATCGGCGAGCGATGAGCATGTTTGCAATGCAAGTTTCATAAATACGCCCTCCTCATCCCGCTTCGATTCCGATGTGGTTTCGTCAAGGTTTACATTGAACGATGCGCTGTTCATTATGGCAAAACCCTCGCTGTTTGAGCCCGCCCATACGTTTTCTCCTTTTGTATCTTTGGAGTTTACCAAACCCAAATAGGGATATTTTCCATCGGTAAAATAACGCATGCTGTTTTCCAAGTCATCGGTATCGCGCAATTTCCATATGATACTGCGTCCGTCGGGCGTGGCCCTGCCCGAAATAACGGCCGTGGTGCAAGCCTCCGACATTTGAACACTCGCAAAAAATGCCGCCAAAATAATCAGAATTGCCTTCTTCATGTGTTATTGGTTATAAGTTCTTCCTTCCTTCCTTCCTTCCTTCCTTCCTTCCTTCCTTCCTTCCTTCCTTCCTCTTCCTCTTCCTCTTCCTCTTCCTCTTCCTCTTCTCCCTTTGAAATTTATCCTCAATCTTCCCAAATCCTTTCAAAGATATGGAAAAAAAGAATAACCGAACATATTTTGTTAGGTAAGTGCTTGCATTTACACAACAAAATAACTAAATTTGCAACAAATAATAGGGAACATGACAAGCAAAACAATTAAAAAAAAGATTTCGAAGTTAGAAACAGGAAAAGTCTTTCGACTGGAGGATTTGGGACTTTCTCGTAATGAACAACAGGCTGCCGTTGTTGCTTTAGGCAGACTTGTTAAAGCAGGAGAAATAGAAAGACTAAGTCCTGGCAAATACTATAAACCCAAGCAGACAAAATTTGGTGTTATTGGTCCTTCTTTGGAAGAACTATTCCGCGATTTGCTGTACGACAATGATATTCCTATTGGTTACTTGACGGGTATCTATGCATTTAACTTGCTCGGACTGACGACACAACAGTCAACCACAATTGAAATAGGAGTTAATTTTCCAGGACGAAATAGAAAAAGAGGAATATATGCCATACGTTTTGTGTTACAGAAAAATACGATTAAACGGGAGAACATTGAAATGTTGCGTTTATTGGATTGCTTGAAATGGATTAAGAAAATACCTGATACGACAATCGATAGATCATTTTCTATACTTAAAAAGAAAGTCAATGAATACACTAAAACAGAAAAAAATCTATTGGTTGAACTGGCAATGAAATATTCCCCGCTTACAAGAGCGTTGTTGGGCTCGATGCTCTTTGAAGAATCGCTTGCAAACACACTGTTTCAAACTTTAAGTCCACTAACACGCTTCAAAATAGGAATCTCACCAACATTAGTTTCAAAGAAATGGAACATACAATGAAAAAGAAACTTCACTTAGAACCAGATCTATTTAATGATCTCATACATGCTACTTCTGAGAATTTGGCTATCCCGGCACAGTTAATAGAGAAAGATTATTATATTTCATTAGTACTACGTGCGCTATCACACAGTGCTTATAATCAACAGATTGTGTTTAAAGGAGGGACATCCCTATCAAAGGCCTATAATCTTATTAATCGATTTTCTGAAGATGTAGATTTCGCTGTTATAAGCGGAGAAATGACCGGAAACCAAATAAAAAAACTTTTAACACGCTTAATGAAAGAAGTGACGGTCGATTTGATGGAAGACAAGAACTTTACCGATATATCGAAAGGTTCAAAATTTAGAAAGCAAGCCTTCCTCTATGATGCTCAAATAAGCATAGAAGCCGATTTGAATCCTATTCCTTCAAGAATTATTGTTGAGATCAGCGCATTTGCAAATCTATTTCCATATGAAAAGCGAATGATAGAACCATTTGTAACCACATTTTTAAAAAAGAGAAGTATGAATGATTTTATTGTTCAATATAACCTTGAACCGGTTGAATTAAATGTATTGTTACCAAGACAGACTATGTGTGAGAAAACCGTTTCACTAATTCGATTTTCAATGAGCGATACTCCTTTAGCCTCATTATCATCCAAAATCCGCCATTTCTATGACTTGGATGCACTATTAGCAACTGAGGACATACAAAACTATATCTCTAGTAAAGCATTTGCAAAAGACATTAAAACTTTGATACAGCATGATATGCAGGCTTTTGACGAGCCTATAGGGTGGAGCAGGCTAGAGAATTTAAGCCAATCGCCATTGATTAAAGATTTTAATGGTTTATGGGCTTCTCTTGCGCCAAAATATGAAGAGAATTTATCTTCAATAGCCTATCGAAAGATACCATCTTCAGATACTATAAAGGCTTCATTCTTAAAGATACTGAACTCTTTACATGATATTGATCTTAAAAATAGCAAGGAGTAGCTAAACTTTTATACTTCAACTCCTTCTTTACCCGTCACACCTTGTCAGCTCTCATTTTCTGCCACATGGTCAAGCGTTTTCGGCCCTTTTTGCTTGACCCTCACCACCTACACCTTTCTCAACCCCTCTTTTTCGCTTCATGATTAAGCATTTTTGGCCCTTTTTGCTTGACCCTCTCACTCGCCATCGTCGAAAGTTCTAAATTTCGCTTCATGGTACGACGTTTTCGGCTTTTTTTGCTTGACCCTCACCACCTACACCTTTCTCAACCCCTCTTTTTCGCTTCATGGTCAAGCATTTTCGGCCCTTTTCGCTCATCCCCTCACGAAAAAACCGTGGGGCTACGACACTTTAGGCCTTTTTTGTCATACCATGAAAGCGGGGCAATAGTCAACCAAAACCAGCGATATGGGTTTATGACCAAATGCGGCAATTGGAGAGTTTTTGATGTGACAGTTGAAGATTAAGGGGGATTAGCCGCTGGGCGGCTTTTCCCCTTTTCCTTGCCGGAGTGTTTGGACATCATTAATGTTTTTTTGAAAAAAGGCAAAAAATCATTTGCACTTTCAAAGTATTTGTCTAAATTTGCATAACGGGACAGATTATGTCCCCATTTATAAATTCAAACATAAGCAAAATGCCACAAATGGACTACGAAGCCTTTATAACAAATATCTTGTCTCAAGGAAGAATCTCATTCACGCGCGAGGAGATTCTTTCCATGGGCGTATCATCTGAATCGGTAAAGAGAGCAATTTCTCGTTATACCCAAAAGGGAAGATTGTACTCTGTAAGGCAGGGATTCTATGTAATTATTACCCCGGAATTTCTTCATCAGAAACGAGTGCCCGAGTTAATGTTCATTGATGACCTGATGAAGTATCTGAATTCTCCCTACTACGTATCCCTTTTGTCTGCCGCTGCATTACATGGAGCCGGGCATCAACAGCCCATGACCTTTTTTGTGACAAACTCAAATACAAAACTTCGAAATATAAACAACGAAAGACATAGAATAAACTTTACTCTTCGGCAGCAGTGGCTGCCCGAAATGGTTGTGTCATTAAAAACAAGGATGGGATATGTGCAGGTCTCCACTCCGGAAGCGACAATGTTTGATCTTGTAGAAAATCAAAAAAAATTGGGCTTGGGTCGGGCTATAGAAGTTATCCGAGAATTGACCGAAATAACCAAGAGCTCAAAGATAAAGGAGATTATCAACCATTATCCTATTGCCATTAGACAGCGCCTTGGTTATATTCTCGATTTAATAGGAGGAGATTCCACCGTTATAGAGAAGTCGTTAAAGGGGGTAAAAGTACATCCGGTGCCATTCTCTCTTGCCAAAAGGCGCATTGGCGGATTAGATGACAAGTGGAAAATTATCATGAACGATACAATAAAAATAGATATATGATTCCACAAAGGTACATTATAGAATGGAGAAGCACTGCCCCTTGGACAAATGATGCCCAAGTAGAGCAAGACTTGGTTATCAGTCGGACTTTAGTTGAAATGTTTCAATCAGATTTAATCAGAAATGCATTGGCGTTTCGAGGCGGAACAGCTTTGCACAAGTTGTTCATTAGTCCTCAAGCCAGATATTCAGAGGACATAGATTTGGTTCAGATTTCGGCAGAGCCAATCAAGCCGATTTTTGTAGAAATCCGCAATCGATTGAAATTCTTGGGGACGAAGCGAGTCATCAAACAACATACTCATAACAACACCATATTGTATCGTTTTGAATCTGAAATACCGCCGGTAGTAAATCTACGCCTCAAAATCGAAATAAACACTCGTGAGCATTTCAATGGTCTTGGGCTACAAGAATTTCCATTCCGCGTTGAAAGCTCTTGGTTTTCAGGTTCAGCAACAATCAATACCTATAAATTGGAGGAACTCCTCGGCACAAAACTTCGCGCATTGTATCAGCGTCGAAAAGGACGAGACCTGTTTGATTTGTTTTGGGCACTGAAACAGAATAATGTTAATCTCAACCAGGTCTTGGAATGTTATCAAAAGTATATGAACTTTGTGGTGGACAAGGTTCCTACACAAAAGCAATTCCTTGTAAATATGGAGGAAAAGATGCAGGATAACGAATTTCTTTCCGATATGAGAGATATTATCCGCCCAGACATAGAGTATTCACCGGTAGAGGCTTGGAATATGGTAAGAACTCGATTGGTAGATTACATATAGACCTCCTTATTAGTAGTTCATGGTAAAGCATTTTCGGCCTTTTTTGCTTGACCCTCTCACTCGCCATCGTCGAAAGTTCTAAATTTCGCTCCATGGTCAAGCATTTTCGGCCCTTTTTGCTTGACCCTCTCACTCGCCATCGTCGAAAGTTCTAAATTTCGCTCCATGGTCAAGCATTTTCGGCCCTTTTCGCTCATCCCCTCACGAAAAAACCGTGGGGCTACGACACTTTAGGCCTTTTTTGTCATACCATGAAAGCGGGGCAATAGTCAACCAAAACCAGCGATATGGGTTTATGACCAAATGCGGCAGTTGGAGAGTTTTTGATGTGACAGTTGAAGATTAAGGGGGATTAGCCGCTGGCGGCTTTTCCCCTTTTCCTTGCCGGAGGACCCTTGCAAGACGGACAATCAAAAAGAGCGGGCCGGAGCCCTATTTTGTTCAAGCCCCCTTATTCTCTAGAGCAAGCTCTTCGCCTAAGGGGGCTTAAACAAAATCAGCATCGCTGGCGATGCTGACTTTTTGATTGTCCGTCTTGCGGAGAGATGGGGATTCGAACCCCAGAATCCTCGGAAGAGGATTAACGGTTTTCGAGACCGCCGCTTTCGACCACTCAGCCATCTCTCCAATGTTTTTGCTTTGCGATAATCGCTTCGTTTCGTTTTTGCTTGCAATAGCAATGGCATTCGAAATGTCAATTATCCTCGCAACGCCAGTAGCACTAGCAATCGTAATTGTCCTTGCAATGTCAAAGGCGTTCGCAATGACAATGGCGTCCGCAATAATAACCGTCCCTTCAACAGCAATCGTGCTTGTTATGCAAATCGTCCTCGCAATGATAGTCGCGCTCGCAATGCCAATCGTGCTTTTGATTGCGTGTGCCTGCAAAATCGGGCTGCAAATATACGAATTATTTGCTATATTTGGGCATGCAAGTCAAGATTGTAAATCATAGCAAATGGCCCAATCCCTCGTATGCAACGGAGGCGTCGGCAGGGATGGATTTAAGGGCGAATATAGAGGAGCCCATTACGCTCGGAAGTCTTGAGCGGGCATTGGTGCCCACGGGGATTTTCATAGAATTGCCTGTCGGTTATGAGGCCCAGATAAGGCCGCGCAGCGGGCTGGCGACTAAGCATGGGATTTCGGTAATAAATTCGCCTGGAACAGTGGATGCCGATTTTCGCGGGGAACTCAAGGTGTCGCTTGTGAATCTCAGCGATAAGCTTTTTACCATTGAGCCGGGTGAGCGCATTGCGCAGATGGTTGTGGCCCGCCATGAAAGGGTGGAGTGGGAGACCGTTGAGGAGTTGTCGGAAACTTCGCGCGGGGCCGGCGGCTGGGGCTCCACCGGCGCAAAGTAAAGCAATCGGTAGCACAGCCCTCGCACAGCACTGCAACAATAAAGCAGCCGACAGTTTAGGCACTCTTGCAAGCTGCAGCCTCTGCTAAACTCCGTCCAATAGACTACGATGGCGAACTTTTCAATCGCCCTTATAAAAATCCAATTTGTAAATTAAAATAGCAGCGGAATTACTACGCTATGAATATGTAAAAGATATAGCGAGGATGCCATCGTTTCGTTGTCGGAAACAAGTAGAATCACTGCGCTATGAATTTGTATATGATATAGCCGCTCTGTCTTGCAGGGGCGGAGCTTGAGGCGGAGAATTTGGACATTCGCGCTGCGCGGATGGCGAAACTCCGAAGGCATCCGTCCTCCGAAGAAACATCCTCATCTATCTTTGCTATAAGCACATTCCCTTGCGGGTCCACGCCTATATTCACCTTAACCTCTCCGCCGCCTATACATCTATATGCCGGAATCGGCAGCCTTGAGGCTTTGCGCCCTTCCAGCTCATAACTCAAAACAGAGGGGCCGGAATAACCGCTTTCTTTCTTTTCGTCCTTGGACTTCTTTTCGGTATTTACCGAGGCGAAGGCATCTTCCTCAGGAGCCTCGAAGCCGGTTTGCAATTCTCGCTGCAATCGGGCGGCATCTTCATAGAGCTCGCGCGCATCCTCGGGGGAGTTGCGGTCGTCTTTAAGCGCCGAGCGGTCCACTGCCACATTATGCACGTATTCATAGCCCCCTCCGGAAACGGAAAGGAGTTCGTTCAGGCGGTCGTTCACGCTTTGCTCGAACTTCAAGCGCCTTTGAAGCTTTTCCAATTGCTCAACCTTAGTGAAGTCGAGAATAAAAGTATTTTCTTTGTATATTTCAGTCCCAAGCCGCCCTGCAAGTAAAATAATCAACACCACCAAATGCACAATCAAGGTGATGTATAATCCTGCGCGGTCCTCCTTGGGGAGCCGTTTCATTTTTCGGTATCCTTCTTTTTACTCTCGCGGAGAGCCTTTTCAATCGTGTTCACTATCACGCTGATGCCAACCTTGTTGTGGCCGCCTTGCGGGATAATGATGTCAGCGAAGCGTTTGCTCGGCTCAATAAACTGAAGGTACATCGGCTTTACGGTGCGGGAGTATCTTTCTATCACCCACTCTACATTTTTGCCGCGTTCGCGAATATCCCTGGCCATCACCCTCATAAGACGGTCGTCATCATCTGCATCCACAAAAATCTTTATATCCATCTGGTCGCGAAGCTTTTTGCAGGTGAAAATCAGTATGCCTTCTATGATGATTACGTCCGCCGGAGTCACCGTTGTGGTTTCGGTTTTGGAGCGGGAGCATGAGATGTAAGAATAGATGGGCTGCTGAATGGTTTTGCCTTGTTTGAGGTCGGACAGTTGCTTACACAAGAGGTCCCAATCTATGGCATCGGGATGGTCGAAGTTTTGATTGCGCTTTTCCTCATCGCTGAGGTCGCTGGAGTCTTTGTAGTAGGCATCCTGAGGGATGATTACCACTTTTTCTTTCAAATGGCCTGTAATTGCTTGAACAACAGTGGTTTTTCCTGAACCGGAACCACCGGCTATACCGATTACCAACATATTTTAGAATTCTGCGTTTTTAGGGGTTCTTGGGAAGGGGATGACATCGCGGATGTTCTGCATGCCGGTAACAAACAGCAGAAGTCTTTCGAAGCCGAGCCCGAAGCCGCTGTGCGGGCAGGTGCCGAAGCGGCGGGTGTCGAGATACCACTCCAAGGTGCGGTGACTCATATTCATTTCGTCCATTCGTTTCAACAGCTTTTCGTATGAAGCCTCGCGCTCGCTTCCGCCTATGATTTCTCCGATTTTAGGGAAGAGGATGTCCATGGCGCGCACCGTTTTGCCGTCTTCATTGAGCTTCATGTAAAAAGCCTTGATTTCTTTGGGATAGTCGATGAGGATGACCGGCTTGCCGAAATGCTGTTCGACAAGGAATCTTTCGTGCTCGCTCTGGAGGTCCATGCCCCACGAAATAAGCATTTCGAATTGATGGCCTCCGGCTACGGCATCTTCCAAAATCTTTATGGCCTCTGTGTAGGTGAGGCGTACGAATTCGGTATTCACTACGCTTTGCAATCTTTCTATCAGACCATTGTCATAGCGGTCATTCAAGAATTTGACATCTTCGTAGCAATTGTCCAAGGCATATTTTACAAGACTCTTTATAAAGTCTTCGGAAAGGTCCATATTGTCTTTCAAATCGTAAAAGGCCATTTCCGGCTCTATCATCCAGAATTCGGCAAGATGCCTGGGGGTATTGGAGTTTTCCGCCCTGAAGGTGGGACCGAAGGTGTAGATTTCGCCCAAGGCAGTGGCTCCGAGCTCGCCTTCCAATTGACCGCTTACCGTAAGTGAGGTATGCCGGCCGAAGAAGTCCTTGCTGTAATCGGGCTCTCCCTTCTTGTTCTTGGGCACATTGTCCAAGGGGAGGGTGGTCACCTGAAACATATTGCCGGCGCCCTCCGCATCGGCGGCGGTAATAATGGGAGTATGCAGATATACGAAGCCCTTGCTGTGAAAGTATTCATGTATGGCAAAGGCCATTTGGCTGCGGATTCGAAGAATGGCGCCAAAGGTATTGGTGCGCGGGCGCATATGAGCGACCGTGCGCAGATACTCGAAACTGGTGTCTTTCTTTTGAAGAGGAAAGCGTACGGGGTCGCATTCCCCATAGATTTCTATATGGTCGGCGCTTATCTCCACCGCCTGCCCGCTGCCGGGGGACTCTACAAGTTTCCCTTTCACGGCTATGCATGCGCCTGTAGTGATTTTTGAGAGGATTTCGGGATCTATTGCCGCTTTGTCCACCACTATCTGGATATTATTTATGGTGGAGCCGTCATTCAGGGCAATGAAGGCAATCTCTTTATTTCCTCTTTTGGTGCGGACCCATCCCTTGGCAAGCACTTCCTGTCCGGGAGCCATAGTCAGCAAATCTTTTACTTTATTGCGGATCATCTTCTTACATTATTTTAAAAAGCAGCCCTCATAAAGGGGGCTGCTCTATAGGGAGGGACTCAAATTAATCTTGAGTCCTTGTTGCAGAATACATTATCTTGAGCGCAGAGCAGCGTCTGAGCTCTTGCTTGATGTCGGTAATGATACCCATACGGGTGTTTTGGTCAGCTTTGATGCACACCGTCATAAATGCACGGTCGGCCTCGCTCATGCTCTCGCGCTCTGCAGCCACAAAGTCACGAATGTCTTTGGTGGTTCTGAAAGAGTCGTTGAGCTGAATGCGGGTTTCGTTTCCGTACTGCGCCTGAAGGCTGCGGATAGGTGTGCCAACGTTGATATAGGAGGAAAGGTCCTTGCGCTCTAACTTTACAGCTTCTGAGGCGGAAGGAATCCTCACTTGAACTTTGTTCTCGGTACTGCGAAGCTGCGTGGTAACCATGAAGAAGAACAGGAACATGAAAACTATATCGGAAATTGATGATGTTTCCATCGCGGGAACTTCTTTTTTCCCCTCTTTTTTAAACATTGACATAATTTATCCTCCTATCTTCTTTTTTTGGTAACATCTTTGGGCTCAGCCTCAGAAATCTGCTGGGGTACCATAGCCTTGATGATGTCCTGTTGATCTTCGTTGAGAGCAAAGAAAGTCCTGCCGAACTCGGCCATTGCAGCTTCGTCGCGCAGCTCGTTAACCGCCTTTACAAGTTCGTTCTGAACTGCTATATAGGCCTGATAACTGGTGCCGCGGTCGTTCTGAAGTGAAATAACACCTTGGGAAACCAAGCGTTTTTCGCCAAGCCCCTTTATATCTTCCATTTTCTTTTCGGGAAGATTGGGCAGGTTGGTCGGGTTGGTAAGGAAAATCTTGATTTTATCTTTAAGCTGACTTACATCTATGGGCTCTGTGCCGGCAAATAAAGCATCTTGCGAGTTAATTCTTACAAGAATGATATTGCGACGATTAACCTTCTGCTCCTGTGCTTTTTGATTTTCATCGGGCATAGGAGGCAGACGACGGCTGAGACCTGTATGAGACCCCATGGTTGATGTCATGAGGAAGTAGCACAACAGCAGGAATGCGATATCGGCCGTCGAGGATGTATTTAAACCGGGTGTAGATCTTTTTCCCATGGATGTTAAGCTTTTCTATTTTTTATAGCGATGCGTACTTCTCCTACTATTATGGCGATTACTGCCACAGCGGAGAGAATGTAAGCAAGATATAAAACAGTATCAGTAAGTTTGAGAGTGCCAGCGCTCGGTTGCTCGGTAAGGAGCCCCTGAGCCGGTGTTCCGGGTGCAATCAGGTACACCACGAAGCATATGGCTGCGATTATCAACAATGAGATCCCAAGGCGCAAAAGGCTCTTTGGGTCATGCATTCCGCCTATCACAACTCCCACAACAATGGCAAGCAGGGCAAGTACCACCATTATATATGCGAAGTTGAGAATGGATTCAGAGGCGAGCGCATTGTTTGCCATCCAGTCTCCCAAGAAGCCCCAGAATACAATGCCCACGCCAATGACTGTAAGCACAATCATCAGCCAGGTGAATATTTTGTTGTAATTCTTCATTACTTAATCCCTTTCGATGATTAAATTACTTTTTCTTTTCTTCGTATTTGGTAAGAATGTCCATCAGGCTGATGGAGCCGTCTTCCATGTCGATTGTAAGATTTTCTATTCTGGAAAGTATATAGTTATAGAATACCTGCAGAATCATGGCGACGATAAGACCAGCCACAGTGGTGATAAGAGCCACCTTCATACCGCCTGCAACAATGTTGGGGGAGATGTCGCCGGCTTTCTGGATGTCGTCAAATGCCATAACCATACCTATAACGGTTCCGAGGAATCCTAAAGACGGAGCAAGTGCTATGAAGAGGGCAATCCAGCTGAGACCGTTCTCCATAAGGCTCGACTGAACTGAGCCGTAGGAAATAATGGTTTTTTCCACTACATCGAGGCCTTGGTCATAACGCAGAAGACCTTGATAGAAGATGCTGGCAACAGGACCGCGGGTTTCACGGCAAACTGTTTTGGCTTCCTCTATGCTTCCCTTCTTAAGAGCGGCATCTATCTTTTCGAGAAGAGCCTGGGTATTGGTCTTGGAGAATGAGAGATAGAGAATTCTCTCGATTGAGAAAGCAAGGCCAATGATAAGACAAAGCACGATAAGGGCCATAAAGCCGGGGCCGCCTTCGATGAATTTTGTTTTGATAGCCTGAGTAAGGGGCACCTCTACGGGTCCTTCTTCGGCAATTGGTGCGGCTTCTGCCACTTGTTCTGTAGCTTCCTCTGCAGGAACTTCAGCGTCCTGAGCGAATGCAATGTTAGCAGTGAAAGCCATAGTGGCCAGAGCTGCAAGAATCATGAAAAACTTTTTCATAACTGTTTTTTTGGTGATTGATTAGTTAAAATTTATTATAAAATATTTCGTTTCTATAAAATCGTTGCAATTTAGTAAAAAAAAACCATACAACAAGTTTTATTTAGATATTTCTCCTCTAAGATTTTTCTTCAAAAGACTTTTAACCTTGTCATTGTCAGAGTATTTGCCCATAAGAAAGAAAAGTTTTGCGAGTGCGGCTTCACCGGTTATGTCGTATCCGCTCTCCACTCCGGCATCTTTCAAGGCCTTTCCGTTGGAGTAGAGGTCCATATTCACCTCCCCTGCAAGGCATTGGGTTACATTGAGCAGGATTTTGCCGCATTGGGAGGATTCGCGTACAATATCGAGGAACCAGGGCTTGCTCATGGCATTGCCCGAGCCGTAGGTTTCTAAAATGACAGCTCTTATTCCCTCGCCTAACAATACGTTACGCGCCACCTGTTCGGTGATTCCGGGATGGATTTTAAGTACGGCCACGCGGGTATCCAGGTTTGTATGTATCTGCAAAGGTCTTTCTAAAAGCGAGGGGTAGTGGATAGCGTGTTCGTGATAGCGGATATTTATTCCCGCATCCGCCAGAATCGGATAATTGGGGGAGCTGAAAGCATCGAAACTGCTGGAATTCACCTTGGTGGCACGGTTGCCTCTAAGCAGTTGGGAATCGAAGAAGATGCACACCTCGGGCACTATTGCTCGGGAGTGAATGTTTTTTGCGCTTGCTATTTCAACTGCTGATATGAGGTTTTCCCTGCCGTCAGTGCGAAGCAGCCCTATCGGGAGTTGACTGCCTGTAAATACAACCGGCTTACTCAAATGATCCAGCATGAAACTCAGCATACTGGCGCTGTAGGCCATAGTGTCGGTGCCGTGAAGAATTATGAAGCCGTCGTAGCGTTCGTATTTTTCTTGTATGAGTTCAGCTATCTTCACCCAAATAGAGGGTTCTATATCCGAAGAGTCTATGGGGGGCTCGAAAGTGTAGGAATCTATTTTGGATGAGAACTTGCGCAGTTCGGGCACTTCCTGAAGAATCTGACTGAAGTCGAATGGCGACAGGGAACCGGTTTTCGGATTCTCTTTCATTCCTATTGTGCCTCCCGTATAGATAATAAGGATGCTGGACTTTTCGAAGGGGTTTCTCATAAGGAAAATAGTTTTATGGCGTTATTTGTGGTTGTTTCTTTTATGGTTTCAAGAGGCAGTTCTTTTATCTCTGCCACCTTGGCGGCTATCAGGGGGATATTGGCGCTTTCGTTGCGGGTGCCTCTCAGCGGCATGGGCGCCAAGTAGGGGGCATCCGTCTCCAAAACTATCTTTTCGAGGGGAACCTCCCTTACAACTTTGGGCAAGGATTTGGCATTTTTGAATGTCACCACCCCTCCCACGCCTATGCTCCAATCGCCGTAGCGGTTCAGTTCGCGCCAGGTTTCAAAGCTGCCTGAATAAGCATGCAGATTGCCCCTTAATTGCAGCCGGGCGCAATCCTTGACTAATTTTACAAAGTCTCCTATGGCATCCCTCAAATGAACATTCACAGGCAAATCCCATTTAGCGGCAAGCTCGAATTGTATGCGCAGCGCTTCTTTCTGCTGCTCCGCAAAAGTCGTGTCCCAATAATAATCCAAGCCTATCTCTCCGATTGCTACCGGCTTTTTGGGCAGCCAGCTTTCCAATTGCGACAATTCCTCCTGCCAATTTTCCTTGATATCCTGGGGATGAAGCCCTAACATGGGATAGACCACACCCTTATGCCGCTCGCACAGCTCGAATCTCGCCGCCCTTTCGGCGCTGGAGGTATCCGCTTCGAGCATTTTGCCTACACCATTTGCAAGGGCTCGCGAAATGACGGCCTCTTCCTCTCCCGAAAATGCCTCATCAATGATATGGGTATGCGTATCTATGTACATGAATTGCAAAGTTAGGCATTTTTTGCATTGATTGTACAACGTCCGAGAAGGTCTATGTCTATAATTCCATCGCTTTCCAAGGTGGCGGCCATACCGACAACCACCGAATAGGGTTTGCCTAACTTAGTGCAGAGTTCGCCAAGTGTTATTCCGCGCTGTTTTTTTATTTCCTGTACAAGTTGAAGAAAGAGAGAACGCTTGTCTTCGGGTACTTTTTTATAGATTTTACCCACCCATTCCAGCAGGTCGCTTCTTTTCCGGAGATTATAATTGCCTAAGCCCATTTGTCTTCCCACATCTGCCGAATTCACTATCGGTTCTGCTATTTTTTCCACTAAAAGCAGATTGCAGCCCTGCGAGCGGATGTCGTCTATGCGTCCGGGAAGGGCGAATACATCACGTCCGTAATCCGATGCAAGCCTGGCGGTTATCAGGCCGCCTCCGCGGATTTTGCTCTCTATGAGAAGGGTTGCCCCGCTCAAGCCGGCGATTATCCGATTGCGCCTGAGGAATGTAAATGCCATAGGGCCGGTGCCGGGCGGATAATCGGTAATCAGAGCGCAGCCGGGAGAGGATGCGATTTTCCTCGCGGCAGGGCGGTGGGCAGAGGGGTAAACAGAGTCTATTCCATTAGGGAGTACCGCAATTGTGGGCAGACCGTAATGAAGAGCCGCAGAGTGAGCCGTAATATCCACCCCGAAGGCGAGGCCGCTTACAATAACAGGCTTTTGCGGAGCATAGCTCAGCGTCTCCACAATTTTTGTGCACCATTCTTTTCCATAGGAAGACATATCCCTCGTGCCCACTATACTTATAAAGGGAGCGTCATTAAAGACTTCATCAGGCGGGGAAGAGCTCTTGTAATAGATGCCTGCCGGAGGGTCTTCGCATTCTTTGAGGAGTTTGGGATAGGCCGGATGGGAATAAGGAAGAAAGCCGCATCCCTTTTCTTTGAGTTCTTCCAATTCCCGGCTTGAATTTTCCAAAAGCTCATCGGAAAGAGAGCCGGCATATTTGCTGTAGGGGCCTGTCAGGGCATTTCTTTCTTTAGGGCTGAGGTCAAATACCGCAGAGGCGGAGCCGAGCTCCTGCACTATTCTCAGGGCGATTTTGGGCTCATAGCCGAAGATATGGTTGAGGGCGCATGCCGCCGCCTTTTCTTTATTATCCATACCTCAAATATAAGGGCGGCATAAACAAGAATCTGCGGGAGTAAAATTATTTCCCGCAGATTTTTATGTTTTCGTATTTTCTTAAAATTTATCCGGACAGATTAGTACGAAAAACCGGCCTGCTTAAATAAAACCGGCTTAAACAATAAGCAGTGCATCACCGTAAGGACCGAAGCGGTAGTTTTCCTCCAAGGCTACCTCGTAGGCGCGCTTCACATTCTTATAGCCGCCGAAAGCCGCTTCGCACATGAGCATGGTGCTTCCGGGCAGATGGAAATTGCTCACGAAGGCATCTGCAATGCTGAATTGATAGGGCGGGAATATGAACTTGTTGGTCCACATATCGGTAGGTTTTACTTCGTTGGTAGTGGTGGTATAGGTTTCCAAAGCGCGGATTACCGTCACCCCTACCGCCAATACCTTATTCTTACTGCGTTTTGCCTCATTTATGCGCTCGCTCGCTTCTTCCGATATGATAAAACGCTCTCCGTCCATGCGGTGCTTCGAAAGGTCTTCCACATCTACCTGGCGGAAGTGTCCTATGCCCATATGAACGGTTATGAATGTTTTGTCTATATCTTTGAGAATCATACGGTTGAATAGCTCGCGACTGAAATGCAGTCCGGCTGCGGGAGCGCTTACCGCACCTTCGTTTGCGGCAAATATGGTTTGGAAGTTTTCTGCATCTTCGGGAGTCGGCTCCTCCTTTACCCATTCGGGTACCGGTGTTTTGCCAAGCGCAAAAAGAGACTGCTTGAACTCATCGTAAGGACCGTCATAAAGGAAACGCAGGGTGCGTCCGCGCGAGGTGGTGTTGTCTATAACCTCCGCCACCATGCTCTCATCTTCACCGAAGTATAATTTATTGCCTATGCGTATTTTTCTGGCAGGCTCCACGATAACATCCCACAGCTTTTGCTCGGGATTGAGTTCGCGCAGCAGGAATACCATGATATCGGCACCGGTCTTTTCTTTTTTGCCGTGAAGTTTCGCAGGGAAAACCTTGGTGTCGTTGAGCACGAACACATCGCCTTTGCCGAAATAGTCCAAGATGTCCTTGAAAATGCGATGCTCTATTTCACCGCTGTCTTTATGAAGTACCATGAGCTTGCATTCATCGCGCCAGCGACACGGTTCTTTAGCTATTTTTTCTGCAGGGAGATCGAAGTAGAATTGAGAAAGTTTCATTTCCGTTTTTGGGTAATAACTTTATTTATACGGACTTCTACCCAAAAAAGTTTCATCTGCTAAAACTTTCTATACTTTGGCTTCGCGGAAGACCTCCTGAATGCTCGGAAAACTGTCGTGAAGATAGGGGGGGAGACTCGATTTAGCCACCCAGGCGGCCTTGTTTATATCCTCGTCCTGCTGCGGAGTAAGGTTTACAGGGTCTGTATAGAGCATGTCGTACCACCAGGTATGTTTCAGATGCCATACTCCGCCCCTGAGGTAACAATGGTCGGTTATGCAAATGAGAGACCTTATTTCAAGTTTATCGACTCCCGTTTCTTCCTGTACTTCGCGTATGGCTGTGGTGCGGATGTCCTCTCCCGGGTCTTGATGGCCTTTGGGCAGGTCCCACATCTCATCTCTCCTTATCAGCAGATAATCACCCCTCCGATTGCTCACCAAACCTCCTGCGGCATTCACCTCACGGAATTCCGCGCATAGTCTGCGGTACATCTTGTCGGTGTTGTTGCTGGGAATATATATTTTGGCGAGTTCTTTCGAGCTTTCGAACATGAGCACGAGGGTGTGGATGTCGATTTTTTCGCCGACGTGAAACTCCATTGCATTGGGGTCTGACAGGGCCTGGTCTTCAGGTTCGCATATGATGATACAGCGCTTTTCGAAATAAATCTTGTGCATAATTATTGCTATCTTTGCAAAATTAAGAAATTATTGTGAAATGACGGAATATAAAAGCAAGCATGGTCTTGTGAACCGCCCCCAAGCCGAGCTTTACATGGCTTTTACAGACCTTAGGAATTTCCTGCGTTTTCTTCCCGAAGACAAGCAAAAGGATGTGACGGCAAGCTTCGATACCCTTAACACCAGCGTGAACGGCATCAGTATCGGGGTGAAAGTCACGCGCAGGGAGCCTTATTCCTATATAGAATTGCAGTCGCACGATAGTCCGTTGAAATTTACGCTCATGCTGCATTTCGATATTTCTTCCGAAAATCCGGCTAAAACCGATTTTTATATAATCGTTAATGCAGAGCTCGATTTTATGACCAAGATGCTCATCGGAGGTAAAATCAAGGATGGTCTGAATAAGATAGTCGACGGTTTGGTGGATGTATCCGAAGGCAGAATGCCCGAAGGAGTTCCGGCTGACTTCATGGACAAAATGAAGTTCTGATAAAATGCCCCCTTTCAGCACAGCCATACGCCTTAATCCCTTCAAGGGATGCGAAGGGCCCGAAGGAGAGCCTGTCGCCTGGAGCCGGTATGGCCGTATCTTGTCGGAAAGACCCAATTTCACTCTCGACCCTCTTTTCCATGCCGGCTGCTATTATGTGCAGGACAGTTCCGCCATGTATGTCGGATATATCTTCCGCAAATATATTGCCGCCTTGAAGACAGGTTCGGCAGAGAGCGCTTCGACAGGCGCAGAGGGCCTTTCGACATGTGCTGCAGAGAAGTCTTCGGCAGCCACCTCAGGAAAAAAGGGCGGAAAAGGTACTGATGCCGTTATCAGAGTTTTGGATTTATGCGCTGCGCCGGGAGGCAAGACGAGTGATTTGTCCACTTCTTTAAGGGAGAGCTTTGGAGAAAATTTCTGCTTGATAGCTAATGAGGTGATTAAGTCGAGGGCTGCGGCGCTGAAAGATAATGTGGCCCGCTGGGGAGATCCCAATGTGGTGGTTACCAGCGCAGACCCTGCGGTTTTCGGCAGGAACATGACGGGGTGTTTCGATGCCATAGTGGCGGATGTGCCCTGCAGCGGCGAGGGAATGTTCCGCAAGTCCCGAAAGGCCGTAGAGGATTGGAGCCCCGCCACGGTGGATTTGTGCGCCGCGAGGCAAAAGCGCATTTTGGGGGATGTCTGGCCGACTCTGAAAGAGGGAGGTCTGTTGGTTTATTCCACTTGTACCTATGAAGATAAGGAGAATGATGATAATTTAGAGTGGGCGGCGGATACGCTCGGAGGGGAAATTATCCGGCCCGAAAATGAATTTGCCGAATATGGGGTAAGGCTCACTCGGCATGGCAATCTGCTTAAAGCGGGCGAGGTGCCGGGCGAGGGGCAGTGGGTGGGAGCCTTGCGCAAGACAGCATCATCTCCCGTTACCAAAAAGCCCATTATACCTTCTCCTTTGGCATTGGAGGAGAGCGACCGCGTGCTGGCAATTAACTATGTGCCCGAATATCCGGTGGTGGAGCTGGAATTAAGCGATGCGCTTAAATATCTTCATAGAGATGCCCTTTATTTACCTGACGCCCCGAAAGGCCTGATTATTGCGGCTTATAAGTCGCATCCCTTGGGACTTGCCAAAAATCTTGGTACTCGTTGCAATAATCTGCTTCCCAAGGGCAGAAGAATACTTATGGATGTATGAAAAAATATCTTCTTACAATAATATCCGTCTTTCTCGGTCTCAATGCCCCAGGCCAGACTCCTGAGGAATTCAAGCAGCAATACCAGCTCCAGACTAAGGTGGCGGGCTTGTCCGGACTTGGCGTTAAAACCGTTCTAAATAGCTGGGAGGCCGCTCATCCGAATGATACCTCTATGTTGGAGGCAAATTTTTTCTATCATTTGGACAGGGCACGCGGCAGTACCGTAGTTGCCCGCCCCGAAAAGAAATATCTCGGCCTTGCCCCCACCCTCACCCTTAAAGACAGCACCGGCAAAGACGTTTATTATTATGAGCTTCCTCTTTATGACGAGGAGCAGTTCTCTCTTTGTCAGAAGTATTTGGACAGGGCTATAAGTTTGGCCCCCGATAATCTAAGCTATCGCTTTCAGAAAATCACCACTCTATTGGACTATGAAGGCGAAAGCCCCGATATGGCAGCGAGCGCCCTCCTTAATCTTATTGAACTCAATTACGACAAATCGCCACGCTGGACTATGGACGGAAAGCTTATGAGCGGGGAGGATTTTGTAAATTCGGTAAAAGAATATTGCTATGCTTTCTGGCAGCTCGGCACCCCCACCGGCTATGAGAGTTTTTACAGGGTTTCTTCCAGAATGCTTAAAAGCAATCCCAAAGATGTGGTATTCATAGATAATTTAGGCTCTTATTGGCAGGTTTATAAACGCGATTACAGAAAGGCGGCCAGGTATTATAAAAAAGCCCTTAAAATCGACCCTGATGATTATGCAGCAACACACAATCTGAAAATACTTAAAAAACAAAAATCCCGATGAAGAATTTATTTTTAATGATGATTCCTATATTGACATTGGCGGCATGCCAACCCAAAACAGAAAAGATTCCGGCTTTGGATCTTTCCAACCTCGACACCACCTGCTCTCCCGGACAGGATTTCTATAAATATGCAACTCACGGCTGGCAGGTGAAAAATCCGCTCAAACCGGAGTTCGCCCGTTACGGCAGTTTCGACCGGCTGAGAGAGAATAACGAAATCCGTCTCAATGAGCTATTTGCTTCCATGACAACCATGAAGACAAAGCATGGCACGATTGAGCAGAAAATCGTTGACCTTTACAAGCAGGGCCTCGATTCGATTCGCATGAATAAAGAAGGAACGGAGCCTGTAAAGCCTTATGTGGCTCAGATTTATGCCTCTGAGGGCAAAGAGGAGCTGGCAAAGTTGATAGCCGCTCTGCACGATGCCGGTGAGGATCCCTTCTTCGGCGGTGGTGTCGGAGCCGACCTCATGAACAGCGATATGCAGATTTTTTATTTGTCCCAAAGCGGACTCGGCATAGGCGACCGCGATTATTATCTTAAGCTCGAGAATGCTTCAATCAAGGAGGCGTACCGCAATTTCCTTAACAGGATTTTTACGCTTTGCGGCTCGGACAGGGCGCAGGTGGCGGCCGATAACGCTGTATTCGTAGAAGAAGTGCTTGCCTTCAATTCCTGGACACGCGAGCAGGAAAGGGATTATGCAGCCCAATACAACCCCATGAGCAGCAAGCAGATAGAAGAAAACTACAAGGGTTTCCCCTTTGCTGCATATTTTGCTGCAAGGAATATCCCCGAGCAGGAGAAAATAATAGTTTGCGAGCCATCTTTCTTTGAGGCATTCAGCAATTATTATGGCACGGCTGATATTCAGGTGCTTAAAGATTATTTGGCGGCTCAGCTCATATCCTCTTCGTGCGGAGCTCTCGGAGATGAGATGTATGCCGCCCATTTCGACTTTTACAGCAAGGAGATGGCGGGCATAAAGGAGCACAAGCCGCGTTGGAAGCGTGCAATGCAGGCGCCCAACAGCATACTCAGCGAGGCTGTTGGCAAGATGTATGTGGATAAGTATTTCCCGGAAAGCAGCAAAAAGCGTATGCTGACTCTTGTTGATAATCTTCAAAAGGCTCTCGGCGAACATATCGAAGCCCTCGATTGGATGGGCGAGGCCACCAAAGTCAAGGCTCTTGATAAACTCAGCGCCTTTACCGTAAAAATCGGCTATCCCGACAAATGGAAAGATTACAGCTCTCTTACGGTAGACCCCGAAAAGAGCTATTACGAAAACCTCCGCTCCGCAAGCATCTGGCATATTGCCGACAATATGAACAAACTCGGCAAACCCACCGACAAAAGCGAATGGGGCATGCCTCCGCAGATGGTGAACGCTTATTTCAATCCCACCACCAACGAAATCTGCTTCCCCGCAGCCATACTTCAGCCTCCATTCTTCAATCCCGATGCTGATGATGCGGTTAATTATGGGGCAATAGGCGTGGTAATCGGTCACGAAATGACTCACGGCTTTGATGACCAGGGACGTCTGTTCGACAAAAACGGCAATATGAATGATTGGTGGACCGCTGAAGATGCCGCCATATTCAAGGAGAAATCTCAAAAATTGGTGGAGCAATTCAATGAGGTGGAAATCCTGCCGGGCGTATATGCCAACGGACAGAATTCTCTCGGAGAAAACATTGCCGACCAGGGCGGTCTGAGCGTAGCCTATACCGCTCTGCATAATGCCATAGCAGGAAAGGATGTAAAGCCCATAGACGGATTCACTCCCGATCAGCGCTTTTATCTTTCCTATGCCACCATTTGGGCGCAAAATATAACAGACGAGGAAAAGGCCCGTCTCAATACCCTTGATGTGCATTCTCTCGGCGAAAACCGCGTGAATGTGACTGTGCGTAACCTCCAAACATTTTTCGATGCTTTCGGAATAAAGGAGGGCGACCCGATGTACAGGCCCGAAAGCGAGAGGGTTCTAATTTGGTAATATGTTAATCCGGTAATATGCGTGCTTCCCGATTTATTTCGGAACGCCTCAATTTTCGAGGGAGGATAACGGTTGCAGCCACAGCCGTTTCCTTCTTCGTTATCATATTGTCTCTCATGGTGCTGGGAGGTTTCAAGCGGGAAATCCGGCGCGGAATAAGTTCTCTTATGGGAGATGTGCAGATGACAGCCTCTTCTTTAAGCTATTATGGGGAGGGAGAGCCTATAAGCACCGATGCCTCTTATCTGCCCTACCTCAGCGAATGCAAGGGGGTGGAGGAGCTTACGCCGGCAATATACCGCACCGCTGTGGTTAAAAACGGAAGCGAAATAGAGGGGGTTTTGATAAAAGCCCTGCCCTCAGCCGACAGTAGTCTGACGGTTGCCATCCCAAGCACTTTGGCCGATAAGTTGGGTTTGAAGGAGGGGGACCGCATGCTGACGTATTTTATAGGAGATAGAGTGAAAATTCGCAATTTTACGGTGAGAGAGATTTATAGGGATTTGCTTCGGGCGGATGATAAGATGCTGGTCTTTGCTAATTTGGGGGACCTTCAGCGCGTGAACGGCTGGGATTCCACCATGGTTTCGGCTCTTGAAATAAAACTCTCCGACTATTACCGCAGCAGCGACAGGGAGAAAACAAAGGCCGTAGAGCTTTCCACTCTGACCGGAATATATGCTTCGGAGGGAGAAGCGCCTCTTGTGGCCACTGCCGCTTCACAACGTTTCTCCCGTCTTTTCGATTGGCTTAACCTGCTTGATTTCAACGTGTTGGCTATTTTATTGCTGATGATTCTTGTGGCGGGCTTCAATATGGTATCAGGACTTCTTATAATGCTGTTCCGCCATACCGGCACAATAGGTACGCTCAAGGCTCTCGGTATGAACAATCGCAGAATCGCTGCGGTTTTTCTAAGGGTGGCTTCGGGGGTGGTATTAAAGGGGATGGCAATAGGAGGCGGTGCAGCCCTGCTTTTTGCTCTTGTTCAAAGCGCTACGCACTTCCTCCGGCTCAATCCCGAAAATTATTTTGTGAGTTTTGTGCCTGTGGCTGTGAATTTGCCGCAAATTCTGCTCATCTGCGCCATTGCCTACGGAGCAATAATGCTTCTCCTTTTACTGCCCTCTATTTTCATCAGCAGGGTAGACCCTTCGGAAACGGTAAGGGTAAAATAATTACGGAGCTATTCTCTTGAATTTGTGGTAACGAGCCATAACCGCTTCTACAAATTCTATTGTTTCTTTCCCATTGAACTTGCCTAACTTTACCGTATCCAGCGTTAAAATGGAGTCGGCGCGCATTTCCGGAATTACGCTTACTATATTGTCCCAATAGGAGGGGTCTTTACCCCGATACCGCGTATAATTGATAAGGTCTTCCACCCGTCCTCCTCCTGCGTTGTATGCGGCTAAAGTCAGCTTTTTCCTCTCTGTTTCATCTGCCGCCACCTTGCCGTAACTCTTATAAAGGTCTTTTATATAACGGGTTCCTGCCATTACGCTTTGCGAGGCATCCAAAAGACTGTCGGCTCCGTAATGCGCTGCCGTAGAAGGCATCATCTGCATAAGGCCTGTAGCACCACGCCGCGACACGGCATCGTGCCGGAAGTGCGACTCGTGATAAACAATCGCAGAAACAAAGCGCCAGTCCAGAGAGGCGGAATCGCTCCAAGACCTGATTAGTGAATCGTAAGGGCTTATCTTGTAATGTTTTTGTCGGTATCTTTCCGCAAAGGGAATATAACGTTCCTGCTTTTCTTCGATTCTTTTTTTCGGTACAATGAAAGCTCCGACAGAAAGAAGCGCAGCAAGCGCAAGTATGGCAAATTTTACTGTTTTTTCGAATTTCATCAGCTTATTATCTATATCCTCCGGCTCGGTTCATTCCCGAAGGCATCTGGAATCCGGATGGCATGGATGCTCCGGAAGTTCTTGAAGAGCCGGATGGGAGTGAAGAGCCCGATGGGAGTGAGGAAGCCGAGCCGCCGCGCGAGCCTCTTCCCGGCTGTATATAGAAAGGCCAGAAGATGCCTATTTTAAGGGTTCTTTGCGTTCTTATATAATTATGCGCGGTAAAATAGTCGGCTTTGTCCAAAGGCCAGTCCATATTCGCATTTTCCAACTTTATGAATATGCAGGCTCTTTTCCATTGAATATTTGCAAATACATCCACCACAGGACCATTCTCATACAGAGTCTTGTTCTGGTTGTGGAAAGTGCTTGTGGCGGGATTCCATGCAGGGGCGTACCACTGCGTGTTATACCAGCCGTTGAGGCCTAGTTGCATAGTCATTACGGGGCGGCGTTTGGCCGCATCCCTTTGCACCACAAACTCAACGAACCATTTCAGATTGACTGCTGCAAGAGGAAGCGGCAGAATATCGAGAGCGCCGGAAGTTTGAACCAACACTCTGTTGTCGAGGTGCAGCATATTTCCTATCACGAAATCTTTGCGCAGCGATGCGGAGAGGACGCTTATGGCATCGGCATGCTGCTGAATGACACCGGAGGTGTTGTAATAGATATAATTTCCCAGCAGGGCATAGCCCACATCTGCGGATGCCTTGAAGTAGGGGATGTCCACAAATGCGCGTATCCTGTTTTCCGAACTTTTTCCGAAAGCGTTGTTCCAGCTGAAATGGTTGGCATATATCTGCTGCCTGTAATGGTTGGGCTCCAAAAGCCGGCTTTGTAAATTGGCTCCTATGCTGATTGGGCTGTTGCGGGCTTTCCGGAACGGGAAGATGTTTACACGGGCATTGGCATCTATGCTGTAATCTCCTATTTCTGCCCCCGCAAAGGTAAATCGGCCTTTGGCATCCCAATTGAAATATTGACGGATGTTTCCTTCCACGCCGGCATAGGCATAGAGGGAGTTTTCTTTATAGATGGATGGCCCTCCCGCCCCATTGTCCAACCAAGTCCGGTATTTGTTTCCCACTCCCACATTCAGCTTGGACACTATGGCATCTTCGCTCCATGGCTGCAGGCGCAGGAAAAGCTTGTTGTCCAAATGCGTGACTATAAATGTGTCTGCGCTGGCTGTGGCGCTGTAATTATATGTATTATTGAATAATTCGTTCTGCAAGTCGCTGCCCGAAGTCGCATCCGCATAATTGCGGGTGTATTTGCTCCATTCTCCGCTGTGCCCTATGAAGGCGGTGGTCACGTTGCGGTCGAGGGAATCGGGTTTTTCCGCATCAAGCGTATCTTTCGGAGCCCCTATATTCTTCAAGAAATTAAAGGGGATGCGATATTGCTGGTTTATGAATCCGGTCCTTCGCTTGATGGTATTGGAGGCATTGTTCAGCACCACTGCAATCTCTCGCGCCTTCACCGTGGTATCCCTTATCAAGGTATTATCCACAAGACCGCCGTTTTCCTCATGGGATATGGTGTTTGAGATAAAGCCGATGTGCGCAAGATATTTTTTACCGAGATAATTGCCCGCAAGGGCGAAGGTTTTGTTTTTGGTTTCCTCATTATCGAGCATTCCTCCTCCTCCCCAGCGGTCGTAAAGAAGCTGGAAGTTTAATCCCGGGGTGATGTTCTGGGTGGTAAGGATATGGATATTGTCGCTTGCGATTTCGTCTGATGATGTGAAAAGCGTACCCCAATAGGCAAGCTCGGTATATGGGGTTTTGGAATTATAGTGAGCTAAGGTTTCTTGGCCGAAAGTCCAGCTTTCGTAGGGGGAGTAGAAGTCCAAACCGCTGTGGCTCTGCCTGTTGAAGAAGTTGTAGCTTTGTACCGGAGAGCCTGCCACGCCAAGCCACGTGGAATTCACATCCTGCCTTTGGAAGGCATAATCGTAGAAATAATGATTGAATGTTGTATCCGGCACATAGACATCCATTTTTTGGAAGTCAGGGTCCAGCTTCCAAGCTATTATGCGCTTGTAATACAAAGAGTCCGGCACAGCAAAGGTTTCCAAAATCCGCGGAGTGTTTTCGCGTATGCTGTCTTTTATCGCCTGTTTTTCCTCTTTCATGGTTTTAATGGAGTCCATTTCCGCCATTTTGCGTTTCATCAATTGCTCGTAATCATACTTTTTGCGCTCTTGTTTGCTCAGGCCGCTGTACCATTTTTCGAAAGCGAGTTTGGCGCGGTAGGCTGAGTCCACGCTGTAAAGAGAATCGAGTTTGAAGCGCTCGGCGGAGTCGCGTCTGGCGTTCAAGGTATCCAAATCCTTCCAATAATTCGCAATACTGAGTTTGAGGGAGTCGCTCACTATGCGGTGCGTCAGGGAATCGATTAAAGCGACATAATATTTATAGCGGAAGGGGTCTGTGTATTTTAAGGAATCGGGTACCTGTATGGTGTCCCGCGCACTTATGAAAAGAGTATCTTCCTCCTCGGTGGGCAGCGTGCCTTCGAGAGCCCTGATAAGGCTGTCGCTTAGGGCGATTTCCGCCAAATCGCCTTTACGCCCGAGTTTGTAGGCATCTTTCGGATAAGTTATGGTATCGTTAGCGGCAATCTCAAAGCTGAAACTGCTGTGTACGGGCTTCGATGTAAGCAGACTGCCTGCCAGGGTCATTCCGACCACAGCCGCAGGAAAAATAAAATTCTTCATCGCGCTCACAACTTGCAAAAGTACCTATTTTTTTTGATTTTATTTGTTTCCGCTTAGGGATAGGAGGTATTTGTAAGAATATTAAGTAAATTTGCAGGGCTATGGCTAAGATATTCAAAGATATTTGGGATAAGAGCAAGGACGGCTCCAAAAAAGAGGAAAGGGGCTTTGTCCGCTTCCTCATTATTGCCACAGCCATATTTTTAGTGGTCTTGTTGGTTAAGCGCGACAATGTTATCCGCTGGGTGCAGACCGCCTTTGAACTTCGCAGGCAAAAGCGCGAAATCGAATATTATCAAGAAGAAATCAAACGCTTGGACAGCGAAATAGAGGGGCTTTCCAATAATCGTGACAGCCTCGAAACTTATGCCCGCGAGCAATTCAACTTTGCCGAGCCGGGGGATGATGTTTATTTATTGGAATAATAGCCTACCAATGGCTCCACTTCATCGCAATTGCCCTGAGGCGACTTGGGCTTTATGCGCTCGAACGCCAAAATAACAAGTCCGAGCACCACCAAGGCCAGTACAAAATAAGCCCAATATCTTCCCTTGCCTAAAATACTCACCCAATTGTCGGCATCTTCCAATGCCGGAATCCGCGCTGCTACAAGCGCCATCGTATTATTGGCAAAATGCATGAGCATTGTTAGCTTGAGCGACCCCGTCTTGTAATATACATATCCGAACAGGCATCCTAAAATAAAGGCGGGGATAGCCTGCCAGGGGTTCATATGTATAATTGCAAAGAAAACGGATGAAATAACTATCGCCCAGAAGGGCTTGATTTTGCTTTCGTAGAGAAGTCCCCTTAATATCATGCCTCTGCAAAGCCATTCCTCAAAAAAAGGAGCCATAATGCTTACGCACAGGAAATTCACCCAGAAATTCCCGCTTGTCATATCTCTGAAGGCCTTTTCCAACCACTCCGGAATAGGAGGCATAGCGTAATTTATGGCATCTGTGGCATAGGCTGCCGCCAGAGTGGCGAGTATTACAAACAACGCTGCCAACCATCTTCCAACGGGAGCAAAATTATTGCTGTCCAAGGCAAAACCTTTGCTGTCAAAAGAATTTTTGCGGCTTTTGTAGCCCACATAAAGCATGGCGGGTAAAAACTGCAGCGGATAGGATATAAGCATGGTATATTCCAAGCTGGAGGCTTGTCCCATCAAGCGGATGAACAAGGCGCTTACAACAAATCCCAAAACAAGCCCGACAAAAAGCCATATCAAAAGTATGAACATGTCCGCCACGCCGGGCACATACCATGCGTGGTCGGAAATTGTATTGTAGTTGCCGCGTCTTCTGCGAGTACGAGTATTGCCAAATCTTAACATATTAATATAGAGGTGAGGGATATATTCCTTTCTTTACCAACTCTGCCAGTTTGGCCACCACTCCGGGGCGGTCTTCTTTGTATGTAACGCCGAACCATTGCGAAGGCGAACTCAGCACCTCGCAGGAGGCCTCTCCGTTTTTAATCATAAGGTCAACCGCAAAGGGTATGTAATATTCTTTTTTGAGTTCGAGCCCGTTTTCGGCAAGAAAATCCTTGAAAATCCGCTCCATCTTCGGGAAACAATCCGGCGTAAAACCCCACATATTCATAGAGCAGAGAGCCTTGGGGTCTAATTCCACATGGTTTTCGCCATTTGCGGAATTATCGCCATAAACCTTGCCGTCAGCTTCAGCGGCAATATTAAGATGCTCCTCTATGGTGTTGAGTCCGCGATTTGAGTCATAGTGGCAGATTCCGCGTGAAACGCCGCCGCTTTCGCTGAGGGTATTGTCAAGCTTGAAGCCCATTATGCAATATTCGCCCTTGGTGTTTTCGTGGGTACGGCACCAATCTCCCATCAATTCAAAAGATTCTCTTCCATAATAGTCATCACCGTTGATTACGGCAAAGGGCTCGTGAATCACATCCTTTGCCATAAGCATGGCGTGGGCGGTGCCCCAGGGCTTTTGCCTTTCGGGATTCACCTCATAACCGGCTGGAATCTTGTTCAGTTCCTGAGTTACAAATTCGAATTGCAAAAGACTTCCGTCGGTGCATTTTACGCGGGAGTATTTTTTAGCCACAAGCTGTTTGAAATCTTCCAGGAAATGTTCCCTTACAATATATACCACCTTGCCGAAGCCGGCACGTACGGCATCATATATCGAATAATCTATAATGGTTTCCTGATTCGGGCCCAGTCCGTCCAACTGTTTGAGTCCACCGTAACGGCTGCCCATTCCGGCAGCAAGAACTAATAATGTAGGTTTCATATTCTGCAAATTTACGGAAATTAACGGATAAAAGCTTCTTTGAGAACAGGCACCGCATCTAATTTTTCCCAGCCGAAAAACTGCATTCCGTCTTTTATATATGGGGCTCTGCCGAAGTGGCCGTAAGCAGCAGTGGGGGAGTAGATGGGGTTTTTAAGGCCGAAGCGGCGGATTATTGCGGCAGGCCGGAGGTCGAATAATTGTCTGAGTTTTGAGGCAATCAGAGCATCTGCCCGGGCATTATCGCCTATATGAGCCGTACCATAACTGTTCACAAAGATGCTTACGGGCTCAGCTATGCCGATTGCATAGGCGAGCTGTACCAAGCATTCGTCTGCAATCCCGGCGGCCACAAGGTTTTTGGCAAGCCATCGGGCTGCATAGGCAGCGCTGCGGTCCACCTTGCTGGGATCTTTGCCGCTGAAAGCTCCGCCGCCATGGGCTCCGTGTCCGCCGTAGCAGTCCACTATAATTTTGCGGCCCGTAAGTCCGGTGTCGCCTGCAGGGCCTCCTATTACGAATTTCCCTGTGGGGTTCACATGCAGTATGAATTGTTCGTCAAAGAGGGCTTGAAGGTTTTCGGGAAGACCGGATATAAGGGCCGGAAGCACTACCTCGCGCACATCTTTTTCTATACGCGCATGCATTGCATCATCCGAATCGAATTCATCGTGCTGGGTGCTCAGCACTATTGTGTGCACACGCAGCGGCTTGTGAGTTTCGGAAGAATATTCTATGGTGAACTGCGCTTTTGCATCGGGCCTCAGATAAAACATGCGCTCCGAGCCTTTATGCCTTATCTCAGCAAGAATTTTAAGAAGATTATGCGACAGATAAAGAGCCAGCGGCATGTATTCGGGGGTGTCTTTGCAGGCATAGCCGAACATCATGCCTTGGTCACCGGCGCCCTGCTCGTCTTCGCAGGAGCGGACCACGCCGCGGTTTATATCTGCGCTTTGTTCGTGAATGGTGCTGATGACTCCGCAGCTTGAGGCATCGAAGCCGTATTCCGCTTTAGTATAACCTATTCGGGAGATGGTGTTGCGCACGGTCTTTTGTATGTCTACATAGGCATTTTCGCTGCGCACCTCTCCGCCCACAATCACAAGGCCTGCGGTACAAAAGGTTTCAACCGCCACTTTGGACTCGGGGTCCTGGCGGAGGAATTCATCGAGGATAGAATCTGAAATTTGGTCTGCGACTTTGTCGGGATGACCTTCCGAGACGCTCTCGGATGTAAAAAGATAATTCATTTTAGCATTTTTTTAAAGGCGGGGTTGCAAGCTTGTTCAAATCTTTCCCCGCGGTATATTAGCGGACAAAGGTACGCAAAAAAAACAATAGAGCAAGGGCTGAAAAAGTTTTTTGCTCAAAGTGGAAAAATTAATTGCCATGTCCAAAATTATGATTATTTTTGTACTTTGTAATTGTGAAAAAACTTTAATCAAATCACACATCATTTATGATTAAATCATTCTTTAAAAAGCTGCTGTCAGTTGTCCTGGCGGCATTTATCGTCGTTCCTGCCCTTGCGCAGATAACAACATCCTCACTTGGTGGCCGCGTAGTCGACCAGAATGGTAATCCCGTTCCCGGCGTTGCGGTAGTTGCTACCCATACCCCTTCGGGAACCAATTATGGCGTAGTTACCAACAATGACGGCCGCTATGCCATCAACGGTATGCGTGCCGGCGGTCCTTACGAAGTAGAGGTATCCAGTCTCGGCTATCAGAAAGCCACCTACACCGGAGTAACTCTCCAACTCGGTGAGACTTACAGTCTGAATGCCACCGTAAAGGAAGAAGCTCTGACTCTTGGGGAAGCAGTTGTAATAGCAACTCCCACCTCCAAGTTCACAACCGAAAAAACAGGCGCTTCAACTAACATCAACAACAGTCAAATTGAAGCTCTGCCAACCATCAGCCGCAGCATTACCGATGTTACCAAGCTTTCTCCCTATGGAGGCAACGGAATGTCTTTTGCCGGAACTGATAGCCGTACCGCCAACTTTACTGTCGACGGCGCCAACTTCAATAACAACTTCGGTCTATCCGGTGCTCTTCCCGGCGGCGGCAACCCTATCTCCATCGATGCCATTGAGGAAATGCAGGTGGTTATTTCTCCCTATGACGTTCGTCAGAACAACTTTGTGGGCGGCGGTGTGAACGCCATCACCAAGTCCGGTACCAATACTTTCAAGGGAACCGCCTATGTTTATCATCGTAATGAGAATATGCGCGGTAACAGTGTTGCCGGAACGGAAATCGCAACAGCCCGTGAAAAAGACCGCACAACCACCTATGGTCTCACGCTCGGCGGCCCTATTATCAAGAACAAACTTTTCTTCTTCGTAAACTACGAACACAGTGTTGTTCCTACAGTTGTCAACAGCTGGCGTGCTTCTACCGATGGTGTGGGCAGTCAAGACAAATACATTTCCCGTACCACTCAGGCTGACCTTCAACGGGTAAAAGATTACTTGAAAGATAATTACGGTTATGATACCGGTTCTTATACCGATTTCCCGGCCAATGAGACCAACACCAAGCTTCTCGGCCGCATCGACTGGAACATTACCCGCAATCATCATCTTGCGCTCCGTTACAACCGTACGGTGAACACCTATTTCAGTAATCCCAACAACAGTTCTTCGAACTGCGGCCAGCGCACCACCGAATCCCGTGTAGGTCTTTACAGTTTCTCGTTTGCAAACTCCATGTATTCCATGAACAATAATGCGAACACCTTCTCTTTAGACCTTCACAGCCGCTTCACCAATGACCTTTCCAATCAGCTCCTAGTTACTTATTCCGACCTCAGCGACCTTCGCGGAAGCACATCAGACCCTTTCCCGTTCATCGACATCCTCGATGGAGGCATGGTTGCCACAGGCGCTCTTACTCCTTATATGTCTGTAGGTTACGAGCTCTTTACATGGAATAATGCTGTTCATAATCAGGTGTTGACTGTAAAAGACGATTTGGTTTATTATTTGGGCGCTCATAAGATTATGGCCGGTCTTTCCTACGACTATCAGCTTGCAGACAACGCCTATATGCGTAACGGTACCGGTTATTACCGCTATAATTCTCTTAACGACTTCTTGAACAAGGCGGCTCCCGAGACCGTGGCCCTTACATATGGCTATGACGGTGATAAGAATCCCGCCTCACGCGTGCGTTTCCATAAACTTTCCGCCTATGCTCAGGACGAATGGAACCCCAATGAAAAACTCAAGCTCGTTGCAGGTCTTCGCCTCGAAACCATACTCTTCGACAATCAGGACCTCATGAGGAACCAGAAGATTTACGATACAGATTATAACGGAATTCACGTAGATACCGGCAAGTGGCCCACACCGAAGCTTATGTTCAATCCTCGTCTGGGCTTTACCTATGATGTGTTCGGTGATCACTCCCTCAAGCTGCGTGGAGGTACCGGTATCTTTACCGGTCGTCTGCCCCTTGTATTCTTCACCAATATGCCTTCAAACGCAGGCTTGGTGCAGATGGTAAGTTCGGCAACCACAAGATATGCGGGCGGAGCGGTTAATGCTGCCAGGTCCGATCTTGATATTCTGAATGCTTTTGCCGGAAAATTCATTACCGACAGCGGAGAGCTTTTGACATATCTTAACAGTCTCGATCCTAATAAATATCCTCTTACGGTTACTCCGGAGGATGGAACTTTCAGCGGCAGCGTTGCAGCTGTGGATCCTGACTTCAAGATGCCTCAGGTATGGAAGACCTCCCTCGCATTGGATTATGCCCTGCCAACCGAATTTCCGCTCAGCGTTACCGGTGAAGTTATCTTCAATAAGACTATCAACGGTGTACGCATCAGGGATATCAATATGAAAGATACCGATGGATTCGCCCGTCTGAACGGAGCTGACAAGCGTCATATCTTCCCGTCAGACTACACATACAATCGGTATTCCATATACTATCTTACCAATACCAACAAGGGCTATGGCGGAACAGCCAGCTTCCAGTTGCAGACCACCCCTGTCAAGGGTTTGGATATCAGCGCAGCTTACACCCGCACCTGGTCCAAGGAGCTCACCGGCATGCCCGGCTCTGATGCTTCTTCGGCATTCACCTATATCCCCACGGTAGACGGCCCCAACAATCCGGTTCTCCATAACTCAAGCTATGTAACTCCGGATCGTTTCTATGTAAACCTCTCTTATCGCGATAAGGGCGACAATCATTTCAGCATCTTCTATACAGGCTGGAGAGGAGGTTACAATTACTCTTATATGTACGACAACGACATCAACGGCGACAACTATAACTATGACGCCATCTATATTCCCACCAAGAAGGATTATGAGGATGAACAGGTTAAGTTTGCCTCGCCCGACGATGCCGAGCGCTTCTTCGCTTTTGCTGCAAAGGATGCATATCTCAGCAAGCACATGGGCGAATACGCAGAGGCCTACAGCGTATATAATCCCTGGGTACACCGTGTGGATTTCCATTATGCACACGACTTCAAGATTAAAGTGGCAGGTACAAAGAATGTTCTCAGGCTCAGTTTCGATGTACAGAACGTACTCAACCTCTTCAATGATTCTTGGGGTGTTTCCAAGCAAATGAATCCCGAAATGAAGTCCGGCCGCATACTCGTGGTTGATAATGTCGGCTCAGACGGTATCCCCGTAATTTCGGTTCCAAAGGTTATCAGCGGCAGCACTCAAACTTGGACGGATGTAAAGAACATCGGTCAGGCTTGGTATGCCCAGATAGGACTCAAGTACATGTTTAATTAATTTAATCCGATATTTATATTATGAAAGCAAAATATTTTATTCTTTCTGCAGTGGTGGCAATCGCCTCCCTGCTCATCGGATGCACCCCCGAAAAAATAACGGGCAATGACATAAGCGGATTGTCTGTTGAGGCTTCCTATTTACAAATACCTCCGGCAGGCGGCAGCGCAACCCTCAAATTCACTATCTCCGACGAATGGAAGATTTTTGAAGAGGCTTCCTATACATGGAAAAACGCTGAGAATAAGTCTGTTAAGGTAGATACCCTCATTGCTCCCACGGGTGTTGAGATAAAGCCTCATGGGGTAAAGATTAAGTCGTGGCTGACCGCTGACAAAACTTCCGGCGGAGAAGGCGAACATACCGTTACCATTACGGCCCCCAAATCCGATAATTACAAAAGCGTAGTATTGCACCTTGTTTGCGGCGACAAAACCCAATTTATAACGGTTTCGCAGAACGAGCCTGTTATCAGTCAGGCCACTTGCGCCGAGGTCATAGCCGGACCTGATGGCAAGGTGTTCATGGTAAAGGGTATTTGCACGTCCATAGTAAACACCACCTATGGCAACTGGTATCTCAATGACGGTACCGGAGAAATTTACATTTACGGAACTGTAGATGCGACAGGCGCATATAACTGGGCCAGCTTCAATATCGCAGTCGGCGATGAGGTTACCGTTCAGGGTCCCAAAACCACTTACGGAACTGTTATTGAATTGGTGGATGTATCCGTGTTGAAGGTTAAGAAGGCGCTTCTCGCTCTCGAACAAGATGTATTCAATGTAGGCAGCGCTGCTTCCACCATTACCATAAATGCAACTGTAAAGGGACAAAGCTTCAATTACGAGAACGAAGTTCCGTGGCTTTCCATAGCTTCTGTTAAGGATGTGGACGGTGTTACAGCAATTACTGTCAATGTGGCGGAAAACGCTGCTCCCACTGCCAGGACCGGCGTATTGGAATTCAGCTCTTCTACCGGAAAAGATGTTACAAACCTTAGCGTAACGGTTGTTCAGGCCGGACTTAAGGGCCAGACACCCGAGAATCCCTATACGGTTGCAGATGCGATTTCCACTATCAACTCAGGCGCCGCCGGCACCGAACCCGTGTATGTCAAGGGTAAAATTTCCAAGGTGGATGAGGTTAGCGCCACTTATGGCAATGCAGGGTATTGGATTTCCGACGACGGCACCACAAACGGACATTTGCAGGTGCACAGAGGCAAGAAGTTCGGCGGAGCCAGTTTTGTGGAGGGAGATGTTCTTGGATTAGGATGGGAGGTTGTTATATATGGAGTCCTCTCCGAATATAATGGGAACCCCCAGATAGGTAAAAACAGCCAAATCTATTCGATAGAAGGCGCTACCGCAGAAATGACCATCGCTGAGGCTATTGCCTACATCGATTCTGAGGGTTACGATGCAACCAAAAAGATTATTGTAGGCGGCAAGGTGAACACTGCTGATATCAGCCTCGATTATGGCAATGCTTCGGTATGGATTTCCGAAGACGGCGCCACAAAGGCTTTCCAGCTTCATCGCAATTTCTATTTCAAGGGAGCTAAGTACACCAGCACAGACCAGCTTAATGCCGGTGATGCTATTAAGGCAGTAGGCATTCCCAAGAAGTACAACACATCATATCAATTGGATAAGAATAATTATATCTTGGTACTCAATGGTCTGACAGCACCGTCTGAGGTAAATTAAAACTTTTTTCCAATCTTAAAGCGAGGGTGGCTGAAAAGTCATCCTCGCTTTTATAATGTCTTGCTGTCTTTCGGTGATGGCCATTTACTTTCCGTCGGCAAGAATGTCCTGCCTACATTATTTTTGCAAATTCAAAGGATATTATTAATTTTGTAAGCTATTAACAAACTGCTGAAAAGCGTAAAAACAAAGCACACAAACTAATTTACACATATCATGAAAATCACAAAAATTATGGCAGCTGCGGCCATTGCAACAATTGCATTGCTTTCTTCTTGCAATAAGGAAGAGAAATTAGGACCGGCAGCTCTGAATTTGGACCAGGTCGAAGTGTCTTTTGAGGCTGCTGCATCAGAAAAGACCGTAGAATTCACATCTACACGCGATTGGAAAACCACCGTTTCGAGTGATGCACAGGATTGGCTCAGTGTGACTCCGGCAAGCGGTGCCGGCTCCAACGAGCCGCAGACCCTTACCATTCAGGTTTTGGAAAACACGGAATACGACCGCACGGCAACCATTACTGTTGAGCTTTTGAGCGGAATTTACGCTCTCGACACCAAGGTGATAACTATTACTCAGAGCGGGCCGCAGGGAAGCAACACGCATGAAGGCACAAAGGAGTCTCCATATACGCCTGCAGAGGCTTTAGCCATCATCAATGCAGGCGAAGCGACCGCAAATGAGGTATTCATTGCCGGAATTATCTCCCAAATAGACACCAAGGATCCTCCCGGCAATACTTTTGGTAATGCCACCTATTGGATTTCCGAGGACGGCACCACTGCTACTCAGCTCATGGTTTATCGCGGCTATGGTCTTGGCGGAGAAAAAATGACCACCGCAGATTATATCAAGGTAGGCGATGAGGTTATCGTTGCAGGTGTTCTTATATTATTCAAAGGCAATACTCCCGAAGTTGGCCAGGGCAGTTATATCTACAGCCTCAACGGTACTGTTAAAGAAAAGACCGGCGGCGGTGGCGGCACTGACCCTGAAGATCAAGCCGGCAAGGAGGACGATACCAAGGGCACCCTCGAAAGTCCCTATTCCATACAGATGGCACTTTATCGCGCAGGCCTGCTGGATGAAAACGGCAAAGAAGAAAATGTATATATCAAGGGCAAAGTGTCCAGCATAGAGAGCTTTAGCGCCGAACACAGCAGTCTGTCATATAATCTTAGCGATGACGGCACTGCCAAAAGCCAGCTCTATGTTTTCGGAGGCAAATATTTCGGCGGCGCAGGTTTTACATCTTTAGACCAAATCAAACTTGGCGACGAAATCGTACTATACGGAACGCTTGTTAATTATCAGGGCACCAAGAAAGAGGTTACTAACGGAAGCATAATCATTACTGTCAACGGCAAGGACGAAGAAGGCGGCGGTGGCGGAGGAGAGACTCCCGAAGGTACAGTTATTACTTGGACTTCTCATACAGACTGGACAGCAGTAGGAAGTACAGGGATTACTTACACTTTCGGAGATTATACGGTAAGCGCAGATAAGGCAAGCGGCATTACAGCTCCCTTCGTGAGCACAGCCTCGGCCAATGACTTCCGTGCTTATGCAAAGAACACTGTCACTGTTTCTTCGGCATCAGGCAATCTTACAAGCATTGTATTCATGCTTTCCGCACAAGGACTTAAGAGGCTTGCCTCCATAACCGCCGACAGCGGTGCTGTTGCTGCTCAGGCATCCGGAGACACCAGGGTTTCTTGGACGGGAGATGCGGCGAAGGTGGTGTTCACGGTCGGAGATACTGCCATTTATGGTACGGAAAACACTAAAGCCGGCCAGCTTTGCTGCTATCAGATAATAGTTAAATAAGCTCCAAGCTTGAATTTAACAAGTAAAATAATGTCGGTGGCGGCGCTGCTTGCAGCGCTGTCGCTGACTTTTGTTTCTTGTAAAAAAGATGAGCCGGACACTGTTAATCCGCTCATTTCCATTCCGAAGAATCCGGTTTCCAGTGATGCCGGAATACAATTCATACAAATAAGCGCCGGAAAAGATTGGGATTTGACAATGTCTTTTGAAGGAGAGCAGACTCCTTGGGCATCGCTCAGCGCCATGTCAGGGAAAGGCAACGTAACGAATCTCACCTTGAATTGGGAAGAGAATACGGTCGAAACATCCCGTTCTGTTTCAATAAAAATCAAAAGCGCCGGCGGCACATACACGGTATCCTTTACCCAGTATGGCAAGGGTCAGACCCTGGAACCGCCCATCCCCGGCCAAGGGGCGGATGTAAGCGCATGCGGCTGGCTGGAGTTGCCGGCCACAAAAGAAGGAGACGGGCGTGAGTTTTTCTACCATAATATGCAGGTGGACGGCAAGACCATACGCAACTTCTCCTACGACTACAGCTATAAGGATTTTATTTCCATATGGGTTGCATATCCTCTTAATAGAGCTCTGATTGGCTCTTATTACGGCCGAAGCAATGCCTGGGGCTTCGACCCCTTGTTGCCTTCAAACGCTCAACAGGATATAAATCGTTCTTATGGCACCGGACATGCCCGCGGGCATCAGATTCCTTCCGCCGACAGGCAAGGAGGCTATGAGCGCAATGCTCCCACCTTTTATTCTACTAATATAACTCCGCAGGATTTCGATTTCAACGGAGGCATCTGGGCAGGATTGGAGATGGATGTAAGGGATATTTGCTACAAGTCCGATACTCTTTATGTGGTTACCGGATGCGTACTTGGAAGTACAACAATTTATAATGCAGGGCATTCAGTCAATGTGCCTGCTGCCTATTTCAAGGCTCTGCTGTATTATTCCACAGGCGGAACACTTGGGGCATACAGCGGTTATAGCGGGGCAGGTATTTATATGCGGCACGATGGGGGCTTAAGCGGCAATCGATATGACTTCGCCATGACTCTGGATGAACTGCAAAGGAAGACAGGCCTGGAATTCTTTGTCAACCTTCCTGAAAACATAAGGTCAAAAGTCCTTGTACAAGACCCGTCCTGGGCTGAACCATACCTGAATTAGTAAATTTTTACTCATGAAAAGAATATTTATAATCATTCTTGCCGTCCTGTCCATGCAGGCTTGCGGCACAACGGCAAAAACAAATGCAAGGGTCTCTTCCGGAAAGCACAATTATGTGATTGGCTTCTATAATCTGGAGAATCTTTTCGATACCTATCACGACGAGGGAAAGAACGACTACCAATTTCTTCCGGATGGCCAGAATCAATGGACTGACGCAAAATACCAGAAGAAATTAAGCAATATGGCCCGCGTAATCAATGCCATGAAAGAAGACAATTCTTGTTGGCATACTATATTGGGGGTTTGTGAGGTTGAAAACCGTAATGTACTCGAAGATTTGGTTAATGATCCGCAGATTATAGGCGCCAATTATCAGATAGTTCATTATGATGGTCCTGACCGCCGCGGGGTGGATGTGGCTCTGCTCTATAAACCGGAGCAATTCAGCGTTATTGCCAGCGAGAGCATTCCTTTTACCTTTGAAGGTTCTGCCATTGATTTCAGTGCATGGACTCAGGAAGAAAAAGATAATTTCCGGACCCGCGATATACTTATGGTACGCGGCATGCTGTCCGGTGAGATGTTTGCAATTTTCGTTGCCCACCTGCCCTCCCGCATTGGCGGTAAAGGCGCAGACCTGCGTCCGAGAGGAGCTGAAATCATGTATAAGAGGGCGATGGAATTGGAAAAGGAGTTCCCGGGCATACGCATTGTGGTAATGGGCGATATGAATGACAATCCCACCGATGTGAGTATGACCACCTATCTGCGAGGCAAGGAGCATATCAAAGATGTCGGCGAGCACGATTTTTATTCTCCTTTCCTGAGCATGTATAAGGCGGGCTACAGTTCTTTGTATTACCGCGGCGAGAGTAATATCTACGACCTCATACTCGTAAATTCGCAGCTTGCGCATGCCCCTGATGGAGGCCTTAAAATCTTGCTTATCAACAAGAACGGCTTTTATGGGCGCGTCTTCAAAAAAGACTTTATGACCTGGCAAAGCGGTCAGTACAAGGGAACCCCCTTCCGTACCTTCAGCAGCGGAGCCTTTGTGGGAGGCTTCTCAGACCACTATCCCACATATATAGTTGTATCCAAATAATCAATCATATGTTAAAGAAGATAATCGCAGCGGCATCCGCCATACTTCTTTTCGCTAACGCGCTTATGGCTCAGCAGCCGAGCGGAGGCGTGAAGGGTACGGTGGTTACCCGCGGCACCAGAGAGCCGGTCCAGAATGCCAGGCTCGAACTCTATTCCGGAGCCGAGATGCTCGGAACCGTCCTGTCGGCAGAAGACGGAACTTTTATGATTTCCGGTCTGCCCGATGGAATGTATACTTTGGTGATCACTTCCAGCGAATACATGCGGAACACCGTGAATGTTACGGTAAATGACGGTTATGTAAAGAATATGTTCAACCTTTCTCTTACTCCGACAATAAGTGAGGAAGTAAGAGAGGAAATGTCCTTGACGGAATTCGATATGGACGACAGCGGCTACAGCGACAGCCCCACCATCCTGTTCGGCAGCAACGACATTTTTACCCAGCTTACAAGCTATAATTGGAGCAGCATCCGTTTCAAGAATCGCGGCTATCTGAGTGAGAGCCAGGATGTGTATCTTGCAGGAGTGAGGATGAATGATGCCGTTACCGGCTATTCCCCCTTCTCTCTGTGGAGCGGACTCAATGAAGCCACTCGTAGCAAAGAAGGAACAATAGGCAATGAAAATGCCTCTGTGGGTTTCAGCGGCTACAACGGCAGCACCAACATTTTTGCAGATGCGCTCAGCATGCGTACCGGCAAGCGTGTCAGCGTGCTTACGAACAGTGCGTTTTATCGTCTCCGTGTGATGGGCTCCTATGCTACCGGTCTGATGGACAATGGATGGGCTTTAGCAGTAAATGCCAGCGCCCGTCTTGGCGGAAACGATTGGGTAAAGGGCATGTATTACCGCAGTTTCGCTTATTATTTTGGAGTGAGCAAGGTGTTTGATGATGTTAACCGTCTCCATTTTGTCTTTATGGGAACTCCGGGCGAGAGGGGAGCACAGAACGGCTCCACACAGGAAGTTTACGACCTTGTGGGAGACAATATGTATAATTCGAACTGGGGATATCAGAACGGAGTGGTGCGCAATGCCCGTGTCCGCAAAACTCACGAGCCTATTGCCATACTCAAATACGAATTTACTCCTTCAGATGATTTTACCGCAGGCGTGACAGCCCTCTTCCGTTTCGGAAAAAACGGCTATACTGCTCTTGACTGGTATAATGCTCAAGACCCGCGCCCTGACTATTACCGCAATCTGCCGAGTTATTTCTATAATCCGAATCCCGATTGGAACCGCACCAGCATGCAGAAAGCCGCATGGGCGGCTGAGGTCTGGAGCAATCCCGAATCCTATCCTGAATACACTCAAATCAATTGGGACAAATTATATAGAATGAATCAGAATGATGTTACTGCGGACGGACGCCGCTCCCACTATGTACAGCAGGAGCGCCGCACCGACCAGCGCGACTTCAATCTGGCAGGCAACTTCCGCTATAAGTTGAATAGTTTCTTCACCCTTAACGGCGGAGCAAGCGTCAGAATCAACCGCACTGAATATTTCAATGTGTTGGCTGACCTGCTCGGCGGCGATTATTTTTTGAATATCGATAATTTTGCTGACCGTGACTTTGCCGCTTATCCCGAAATGGTGCAGAACGACCTTGATTATTATAACGAGCATGGCGAGCCCCAGAAATTGAAGGTGGGCGACAAATATGGTCACGATTACTTTGCTCATGTGCATAATTATGAAGGCTGGGTGAATGGTCAGTACGCTTCCGGAAACCTCTCCGCGAATTTAGCCGCCCGTTTGGGCTATAATACTTTCTGGCGCGAGGGTGTTTGGAAGAAGGGTCTTTTCCCTGACAATTCTCAGGGCGATTCAGAGCACTGTAAATTCTTTACCTATGCGGCAAAGGCAGGGGTGAATTATGTGATTGGCGGAGCCATGAGGGTTTATGGAAATGTGGCTTTCTACAACGATGCACCGGTTTTCAAGCAGGCCTTCCTTTCTCCGCGCACCCGCAACAGCACAGCAGACAATCTTACCACTGTAAAGACATTCTCGACTGACCTCAATTATCAATACTCTGCAAACGGCTATAATGTTCGTGCTACTGCTTACTTTACTAACATTGCCGATCAGACCGATTTGATGAGCTTTTATGATGACCTCCAGAATGGCTTTACTAATTTCAGCATGTCAGGAATCGACCAGCGCCATATGGGTATAGAAGTGGGCTTCAAGATACCTCTCCCCATTGAGGCTCTCGCCTTGCAGGGAGCGCTCAGTTTGGGAGAATATGTGTATACCTCCAACCCGAGAATGACTCAAACCATGGATAATTCCGCCGCAGTCGTTATAAAGAATGAACTTGTACCCTATTGGACACAAACTCCGATATATGCCCGGGATGCAGACGGCAACATTACGCCTGAAGTGGAACGTTATCAGAAGCATTATGTTCCTTCCACTCCTCAGACAGCCGCAAGTCTCGGCCTGAGCTGGAACAAGAATTATTGGTTTATAGATGCAGATGTGGAATACTTCGACAGGTCTTACCTAGACATGAACCCGCTCTATCGCACCGACAGGGCGACAGCAGGCGCAGATGGTATTGTATCTCCCCAGGAAATCGAATATATGACAAGCCAGGAGAGGTTCAAGCCTGCTTTCTTGGTAAACCTGAGCATAGGCAAGAGCTGGTTTATCAGGTATAAATATCAATTTGGTGTCAACCTCAATGCAAAGAACCTGCTTAACAATACAAATATCAGAACTGGCGGATACGAGCAGAATCGTATTGTAGAAAACACTACGAGCAAGACCAGCTATTACCGCTTCGATCCGAGGTATTTCTATTATGCAGGTTTCAATTATATGTTAAATGTTTATTTTAGATTTTAAGGCCTTATGAAAAAGATATTATTAGCAATACTCGCAACAGCGGCGTTTTTCACGGCCTGCGAAGAATGGCAGCCTGTAGGCACTCTCAAATATTCTGAGCCGGAGGAATTGCCATTGATCACCGATGCCGATATGGCTGGCTACGGACAGCGAATCACGATAAAAGACCTTTGCGGCAGATATGTCAATGGAACACCCCTTAAACTCGAATCCGGTTGGATAAAGGGTCAGGTTATCAGTAACGATGCCTCAGGCAACATTTACCGTTCTCTGTATATTCAGGACGAGACAGGCGGAATCGAAATCAAGACAGGCCGCACCAATTCCTCCAATGAATACAAGATGGGCCAGTGGCTATATGTGAAACTGAGCGGCCTTACTCTCGGTATGTATGGTTTCAAAACCGGCAATTACGGCGGTCAGGGAATGATTCAACTTGGTCTCACAGACCAGAGCGGGGCCTACGAAACAGCCTATATCGACATTCCTTTGATAGTTGACAGTCATATTCTGAAGGGAGAAATGGGAGAGCCTGTAGCGCCTGTAAAGCTTACCGCAGCACAACTCCCGGGCAAAAACGACACCCAGGCTACCAATAAGTATATAGGCACTCTGGTTGAACTTGAGGGTCTGAAATACGGCAATGAGATATTCACTCTCATCTATCTGTCTTACAGCCAGGACACCAAGGCTGCCACCAACCGCATTTTCCTTACCGAACAAACCTGGGGCATTACTACTTGGGGCCTTAGCAAGGAAAAGATGGGTAAATTACTCGAGGCAGGCACTTGGGATGAGGCTTATGTCGGCAGCGGAAACGAAACGCACGGCAAGGTCGGAGATCATAGAACAGTCGGAGGTATAAACGGTGCCACTTACGGTGATATCGAGCGCAATGCTTATAGTGTCAGTCACTATTTCAAGATGGGCGCTACAGATATTCAGGTACGCAGCAGCGGTTATGCCAGATTCGCCGATGTGGAAATAGATCCCGGAATTTTGAGCGGTGCAAACGCAGTTAATTTTACAGGTATTCTGACCATGTATCAAGGAAGCATACAATTCACTCTTTTAGATTTAGATGGCGTAGTTAAAGTACAATAATAAATGAAAAAGATTTTTATCACAGCAATCGCAATTATGAGCATCTCTGCATGTTCGCAAAAGAACGTTTTTCTCTCTGAATGGGACACCCCTTACGGCATCCCTCCATACGACAAAATAAAAATTTCGGATTATCTTCCCGCAATCAAAGAAGGAATCAAGCAGCATGATGCCGAAATAGAGGCAATCACCTCTTGCGTGGAGACCCCTACATTCGAAAACACCATTGCTCCGCTCGAACTCAGCGGGGAATTGCTCCAAAAAGTGACGGGAGTGCTTTTCAATGTGTCTGAAACCGACCGCAGCGACGCACTCGACAAGGTGGTGGAAGAAGCCATTCCACTGCTTAGCGCCCACTCAAACGATATTGCCTTCAACAAGGCTCTTTACGAGAGGGTGGCTGCCGTATATCATGCCGACCAAAGCGGCCTTACCCGTGAGCAGCAGATTGTGCTCAAAAACCATTTCGAGGATTTCGAGCGTGAGGGTATCAGCCTTCCCGAAGAGCAGCAGGCCCGCCTTCGCGAAATCAATACGGCTATCTCCACCAAATGCCAGACCATAGGAAACAATATCCTGGCAGAGAGCAATGCTTTTAAAGAAAAGTTCGGCTTCAGTGTGAGTGATTATCCCGAAAAGATGACAACTACCACCGACAGAGAACTGCGCAAGCAGTATTTGGAAGCCTATACCATGCGTGGTCACAACGGCAATGAGAACGATAACCGCGCTCTTGCCGAGGAAGTGCTCAAGCTCCGTTTGGAAAAAGCTCAAATTTTAGGCTACAAGAATTCCGCTGCTTATGTACTTTCCGATAGAATGGCCAATAATCCCGCTACCGTCAATGCTTTCCTTTCCGGCATTATGAAGGCTTCTACAGCTAAAGCCCGTGAGGAAGTTGCTGAAATGCAGAAATTCATGGATGCCGACCCGAGCGTTCCTGCCGGAAGCAAGATAGAGCCTTGGGACTGGTGGTATTATACAGAAAAGGTGCGTATGGCCAAATATGCCCTTGACGATGAGGCAATAAAGCCCTATTTCCAGATGGATTCAGTGCGTAACGGCGTCTTCCTTGCCGCTAAAATGCTTTACGGGGTGAATGCCGAGCAGCTGACGGATGTCCCCACATATTCTCCCGGAAACGTACAGACCTGGAAACTCACTTACGATGACGGCTCACTCATAGGCATTTTCACAACCGACTATCTTCCCCGCAGTTCAAAGAGGGGAGGAGCTTGGATGAATAATGTCCGGAATCAATATATCGATGCAAATGGCAATGATGTGCGTCCGATTATCGTGAATGTGGGTAATTTGGCTGAGTATATGAATGTAGGCCAGGTGGAGACTACTTTCCACGAATTCGGTCACGCCCTGCACGGCTTGCTTTCCAAATGCACCTATCAATCGGTGAGCGGCACCAATGTAAAGCGCGATTTTGTGGAAACCTTTTCGCAAATCAACGAATACTGGGCCTTCCAGCCGGAACTTCTCGCTCTTTATGCCAAGAATTCCGAAGGCGAGGTTATCCCCCGTGAACTCGTAGACAAAATTAACGCATCCCTTAAATTCAATATGGGCTTTGTAACCACCGAACTTTGCGCAGCCGCTATTTTAGATATGAAACTTCACGAAATAGAAGATTTCAGCAATTTCGATGTGGATGAATTCGAGAAGCAGGTTGCGCAGGATTGCGGACTTAACCCCGAGATAGGTTACCGCTATCGCACCACCTATTTCAACCATATTTTCTCAAGCGGCTATAATGCCGGTTATTACGGATATTTGTGGAGCGAAGTGCTCGACCGCGATTTGTTCAGCTTCTTCGAGGCATCTCCCGCCGGAGTATTCGACCGCGAACTTGCCACCAAATTCAAGGAAACCTTCCTCGAAAAGGGCGGCAGTGAAGAGCCCATGGTGCTTTACAAGCAATTTGCAGGTCGTGAGCCGGATAACAGCGCTTTCCTTCGCGGCAGGGGACTGACAGATTAGTGAAAATAGATTTTTAAATATGAAAAGAATAGTTTTGATTCGCCACGGGGAGAGCCTGTGGAATAAAGAAAACCGTTTTACCGGTTGGACAAATGTAGATTTAAGTGAAAAAGGTTTTGAGGAGGCTTTTGAAGCGGGCAAAATCCTGAAAGAAAAGGGCATCACCTTCGACATTGCCTATACCTCATATCTCAAAAGGGCTGTTAAGACGCTCAATAATGTGCTCGATGCCATGGATTTGGACTGGATTCCCGTACTGAAAACCTGGCGTCTGAATGAAAAGCATTATGGCATGCTCCAGGGGCTGAACAAGGCTGAAACCGCAGCCAAGTATGGAGATGAGCAGGTGCTGATATGGCGTCGCAGCTTTGATGTAGAGCCGCTTCCTCTTCCCGAGGATGACCCCAATTCCGCAACCCGTGATCCGCGCTACGCCCTTGTTCCGGATGAATATATCCCGCGCACAGAAGCTCTTAAGCAGTGCATAGAGCGTGTTATGCCTTACTGGGAGAGTGAGATTTTCCCGCGTCTTATGGAGGTGGACAATATAGTTGTCGTGGCGCACGGCAACAGCCTTCGCGGTGTGGTGAAGCATCTCAAAGGCATTTCCGATGAAGAAATAATAAAGCTCAATATACCAACCGCAGTGCCTTATGTATTCGAATTTGACAACAAGCTCAAATTAGTTAAGGATTATTATCTCGCCGATGCAGAGGAATTGGCGAAGAAGCAGGCGGCGGTAGCCAATCAGGGAAAGGCCAAATAGGTTTTCCTTGAAAAATCCTATGATACTTAAATTTCAACCGTTGCTGAAGACCCTCGTATGGGGCACCGAAAATTGGGTGCTGTCGGGGGTCAAAGGCAATGAAACGCGTGTAAGCGAAGGCCCCTTGGCAGGCAAGACCCTGAATGAGGTCTATGGAGGAGAATTTCCTCTTCTTATTAAATTCATCGATGCCAAGCGCGACCTCAGCATACAGGTTCATCCTGATGATGCCTTGGCGGCCGAAAGGCACGGCTGCAAGGGCAAGACGGAAATGTGGTATATAATCGGCGCTTCCGAGGATGCCCATCTCATCTCCGGCTTTAAAAAGGAAATCACTCCGGAGGATTATGTGCGCCTGCTTGAGGAAGATGGCATCGTAGATGTTTTAGCTGACCATAAAGTGGCTCCGGGCGATGTGTTCCATCTCCCAGCCGGCCGTGTCCATGCCATCTGCGGAGGCTGCTATCTTGCCGAAATTCAGCAAACCTCCGATATTACCTACCGCATTTACGATTACAACCGCCCCGGACTTGACGGCAAGCCGCGCAAGCTCCATACCGAAGAGGCAAAGTCAGCTATCGATTACAAGGTTTATCCTTCTTATCGCACCGAGTATTCTCCTGCCTTGAACAGCGGAGTGGAGCTTGTGCGCGATCCCCATTTTATTACCTCCCTCTACGAGCTCGATTCTCCCGTGCAGGTGACTATGGAAGATAAAGGCCGCTTTTTGGCGGTGATTTGCGTAGAAGGCTCAGGTTATGTCGACTCTCAAGCCATAAGCGCCGGCGAGGCCGTTCTGGTTTTGGACCAGACTGCCCCAATCTCCTTAAAGCCATCTTCCAAATCTTCTCCCAAACCATCCTCTGCCCCTAAACCTTCCTGCTGTTCCAATTCCCCTTGCGCCTCTGTAAAATTCCTTACAACTTATCTATAATCTATGTCCAAGCACTATAAAACCTCAAATCTACGCAAAGGCAAACTCCGCAGAACCCGTGATGTCAAAAAAAACAAGAAAAAGCTTGTTCAAGAGGTCGGAAAGGTACAGATGACCCGCGAGGGCTTTGCGTTTGTGATTGTAGAGGGACAGGATGATGATATTTATGTCAAGGCCTCAAAAACCCGCCATGCGTTGGATGGGGATATCGTAAGGGTGGCTGTTACCAGAGAAAAATTCGGTGGTGCGAGAAATTATGCCGGCCAAAAAAGCCCTTCCCGCAGGCGTGAGGGCGAGATTGTGGAGATAATAAAGCGCAGCGGAAAGCAGTTTGTGGGCATCTTTCACACCGTCGGCTCTCAGGCCTGGGTGCTCATGCAAAGCAAGAATATGCCTTATGATATTCAGGTGGATATTGATGAGGCTGAGAAGATGGGTGCGAAAAGAGGGATGAAGGTGGCTGTTGTGGTGGATTCTTGGGAAAGAAGAGAGCTGAATCCTTATGGGCATCTGACCGATGTATTGGGTATGCCCGGAGAGCATGAAACCGAGATGCACGCAATTCTGGCGGAATTCAATCTGCCTTATAAATTTCCCCGCAATGTGGAAAATGCGGCAGATGCCATCTCCGAAGCTATCACCCCTGACGATTTGAAGGGCCGCAAGGATTTTAGGAACCATCTCAGCTTCACCATCGACCCCGCTGATGCAAAAGATTTTGATGATGCCCTCAGCTTCAAGAAGTTGGACAGTGGCAACTACGAGGTGGGAATCCATATTGCAGATGTGTCTTATTATGTAAAGAGCGATTCCCCGGTAGATAAAGAAGCCCGTGAAAGGGGCACCAGCGTATATTTGGTGGATAGAACCGTGCCGATGCTGCCCGAAAAGCTAAGCAACAAGCTCTGTTCGCTAAGACCGGATGAGGAGAAACTCACTTTTTCGGTGGTTTGCGAAATCGACCCCAAGGCAAATATAAAGAGCCGCTGGATAGGCCGTACCATAACAAAATCTTCCCGTCGCTTCGATTATGAGCAGGCGCAGGAGATAATCGAAAAGGGAGAAATCTCTTCCTCCTTAGAGGAGGCGCTAATTACTCTTAATAAGCTCGCCCTTTTATTCAGGAACAAACGCTTCAAGGCAGGCGCAGTTGATTTCGACAGGCCAGAGATGAAGGTGGAGATAGATTCTACAGGGAAGCCTGTGGATGTTCATCAAGTATATTCCAAAGAGTCAAATTGGCTGATAGAGGAGTTTATGCTGCTTGCCAATAGAATAGTGGCTGAGTTTGTAACCACGGGCGGCAAGATGAATGGTGTCCCCGAAAAGAATGCGCGGACATTTGTCTATCGTGTGCATGGCGAGCCCAATGAAGAAAAGCTTATGGGCTTGCGCGATTTTGCATCCAATTTCGGCTATAAAATGGAAGGCGATTTGCAAGGAAGGGGAGCTGCCAGAACTCTCAATACTTTGTTGAAGAGTGCGGAAGGCAAGCCTGAGCATGCGGCCTTTGAGGATATCGCACTCCGCTCTATGGCGAAAGCCGAGTATTCCACCGACAATATCGGCCATTACGGTCTCGCATTTCCTTTCTACACCCATTTCACCTCGCCAATCCGTCGTTATCCCGACCTTATGGTGCATAGGCTCCTGTCCGCCTATCTTTCGGGCGGTAAGAGCGGGGACAAAAATTTTTACGAAAAAGAATGTGTGCATGCATCCGAAAGGGAACTCGTGGCTGCCGATGCCGAGCGTACCAGCATCAAATACAAGTTAGTGGAGTTTATGCAGGATAAGATAGGCCTCGAATTCGACGGCCATGTGAGCGGCGTTACCGAGTGGGGGATGTTTGTAGAGATAGAGCCTACCAAGGTTGAGGGCATGGTTTCGCTTCGCGAGATTCGTTCCGACTTTTTCGAATTTGATGAGGAGCGTTACCGCTTGGTGGGCAAGAGGACCAAGAAAATCTTCCGTCTCGGCGACCCTGTAAGGATTCGTGTCAAAAACGCCAACTTAGAACAGCGCCTGCTCGATTACGAACTTATAGAAAACTTTTAAGTCAATTTATATTCGCGCAGTTTTTTCCTTAATTGTGGCATTTTGGTAAAAAGCCATACTTTAAGTCAATTTATATTCCCGCAGTTTTTTCCTTAATTCGCGGTGGTTGGGGCATAGTTTTTCCAGCATAGTGTGAAATTCCGGCCCGTGATTCATATAGCGCAGGTGGCAGAGCTCGTGCAGCATCACATAGTCCTGCAGCTCTTTAGGCAGTCTCATCAAATTAAGATTCAGATTTATGTTCCCCTTGCTGGAGCAGGAGCCCCAATTCGACACATTATTCTTGATTCGCACGGAATTATAGGAGAAGCCTCCGGCCTCCGCCAACTCCTTGAGCCTTACAGGCAGATATGCCTTGGCTTCCCTGCGCAGCCGCTCCGTTTCCGGAGTTACCGCCGCCTTTCGTCTGCGCCTCCGCCAAACTATCCTCACCCTGCCGCTCAATATATCCGTAATGCTGATTTTCATTCTTATACCGACTTTCTTGTTACTTTACTTTTCTTGTTCCTTCAACTTCTCAAATTCTGCCGTCCTTTCCTGCTCAGTCGCCACTTCTAAATTCCGCTTCATGTTTAAGCATTTTCGGCCATTTTACTATTTCTGTGTACCGGAATATCTGGCGTAAATGATTTTCAGCATTTCGGTGCGGTGGGCTTTAAGATAGGCCTCGATTTCCTCCTCAGACATGCCCAGAACATTTTCTAGCATAGGGGCGTTGAGGAAAGGGGCGATTGCGAGGGACATGACGGTATTGAAGACATCGTTAATCGTGCAGTCTGCAACCTTGCCTTCAAGAATCTGCTGCTCGAGATAAACTGAATGCCTTTTTATGCTTTCGGCGCAAACTGTTCCGACCACCTCTCTGTAATGCTCCAAGAATTCGGGATGAGTCCGGGCAACATCAAGCAGCAGGAAGGGGAGTCTTCTTTTAGCGAGAAAACTGTCAAACAAGATGGCTGCGGTATTTGCCGCGAGCTCCACAAAATTGCCGTCCACTCTCATCAGCACCTTAATCTTTTCAAGCAACTCTACCGTACAAACATCCAGCACCTTTAAAAAAAGCTGCTTCTTATTCCTATAATAATAATTCACCATCGCATGCGTAACGCCGACTTTTCTTGCAATCACCGCAGTCGAGGTGGCATCATAGCCGTTTTTCAAAAACTCCTCTTCCGCCGCAAGTAGAATTTGCTGTTCCTTTGTCATCTCTTCTTTATTTAAAAACTTCAACTTTCGCAATCAATTAATTGTAAAATTCGTAATCGATTTTCTGTAAAATGTTCTACGGACCCCAAGATACCAAATTTACGCATTTTTATGGAAAATCTTGAATGCTACGGGGACAACTATCAGGGTGAGCAAGGTGGACAAAAGCATTCCGCCTATGACTACCCAGCCCAAGCCGTTTCTGAGTTCGGCACTCGAGCCTGATGCAATCGCCACGGGAATCATGCCTATAATGGTAGAGAGGGCAGTCATAAGGATGGGTCTCGTGCGCATCTTCACGGCATTAAGCAGGGCCTCATCCATTCCCTTTCCGATAGAAAGTTGCTCCTTTGCGAAATCCACCAAAATAATGGCATTCTTGGCAACAAGGCCTATCAGCATCACAAGTCCAAGCATGGCATAGATATTAAGCGAGGTGCCCGAAAGCGCAAGGGCCAGAATGGCGCCGAGTATGGAGAAGGGGATGGAGAACATCACTACGAAGGGGTCCACCCAATTATTGTAGAGAAGCACCAAGGTAAGATACATTAGGATGAGCGATAACAGCATAGCAAAGCCGAGCACCCTCATCGAGTTGGACATCGACTTCATGCTTCCCATTGTGAAGAGCGATACTCCCATTTCATCCGCCTTGTCCTTTACCTGCGACAGGAATTGCCTTGATGCCGTTCCGGGCGAAACTCCGACCACATTGGAGCTTATTGCAACTGACGGGTTTCTGTTGTACCTTTCGAGTCTGTTAGGGCCTGTGCCGAGCTTGACCCGTGCAAATTGGTCGAGGGTGATGCGGCTTCCCTGGGCATTTATGAAAGTGAGCCCTGCAACATCATCGATATTGTTGCGATAGATGCCGTCAGCCCTGATGTTTATGTCGTATTCGTATTCGCCTTTCACGAATTTAAGCGTGGAATTTCCCTGGAAAGCCATTTGGAGAGTGAGCCCCACATTATCGAGAGAAAGCCCCAAAGCGGACATCTTCTCCCTATCTACAATAATCTCCACCTCAGGCATGCCGCTGCCGGTGGAAAGCTGCTGCTGAATTGTTCCGGAAATGCTTCTGAGCACATCCAAGGCATATTCTCCAAAAGCGGCCACCGAATCGGCTCTGCTGCCTGAAATCACATATTCCATTGCAGAGGCGTTGCTTGCGCCATGCAGTGATGCCGCAAACATCTTAACCTTAGCATCTACCAAATAGTCGGTCAACTCTCTTCGAAGAGAGGCGATATACAAACTTACGGACTTGCTTCGCTGCGAAGGCGGCACCATCTTCACATTCAATTCCGCCAAATACGGCGTTCCCTGCGTACTTTCATTCTGGCTGCCGGTAAGGCCTACTACGGATACCACCTCTGTGATTTCCGGCTTATTAAGCAGCCATGCCTCCGCTTTGGACACAAATGCAGAAGACTCTTCAATCGATATATCCTTAGGCATCTCTAAAATCACCGAGAACTCGCTCTGGTCCACTTCCGGCATAAATTCAAATCCTATGAATCCCAAGGGGAAGAGGGCGAGCACAAACAAGGTGAGTGCAAGCACTATCGCTCCTATCCATCTTTTGTGACCAAGCGACCATTTCAGCAGATTTGCAATCCAATTGCCGAAACTGACTATGGAGTTTTCGAACCAAATCATTATTCTGCCCCATGGGCGGGAATCATTCAGCACCTCCAATTTTCCGAATTTCGAGGTCAGCAAAGGCACCAAGGTCAGGGCGGCGAGAAGGCTGAGGAGAATGGAGAAAATGATGATTCCGCAGAATTGCCGGAGAATGTCCGATACAAGGCTTTTGGTAAGGGCAATCGGCAGAAAAACAATCACCAGCGCTATTGTAATCGTTATTACCGTGAAGCCGATTTCATTCATTGCATCGATGGTGGCTTGCACGGGCTTCTTGCCCATTTCGAGGTGCCGGTAAACGTTTTCTATCACCACTATGGCGTCATCCACAAGCACTCCAATCACTACCGACATTCCAAGCAGGGACATGAGGTTAAGCGTGAAATTAAACAGCTGCATGCCTATAAAGGAGCCGATTAGCGAAACGGGCACGACAATCATGACGATAAGGGCATTGCGCCAGTTGTGAAGGAATACTAAAATTACCAAAGTAACCAATATAATCGCCAGCAGCAGGTCGGTGAGCACCGATTTGATGGAGTCCCTTGTGAAGTTGGAGGTATCGGAAACGATTTTTATCGCAAGGCCGGATGAGGTATAGTCGCTTTCCAGCTCGGAGGCCGTTTCCATGACGTTTTCACTGAGTGATATTGCATTGGCATCCCCCTGTTTGAAGATATTAAGAAGGATGGTTTCCGTTCCGTTGACGCGGGCGAGTTTGTTCACCTCTTTCGATGTTTCAACCACTTCGGCTATATCTCTCAGTCTTATCTGGGTGCCGGTGGGCAAGGTCATCATCACCAGATTGCGCATTTCTTCCACCGAAGCCAATTTTCCTGAAAGACGGATGGAGGTATGGGTGCGTTCGTTCCGGAGGCTTCCTGTGGGGAAGTCGAGATTCGATGCTCTTAGAACTCCCATCACCTGCACCGGGCTCATCCCCAAGGAATTCATCGCTTCAAGGTCTAAATTCACCTGAATCTCCCTCGGATGCTCGCCTATGGCTTCCACTTTGGCTGTCCCCGGAATCCTTAGGAGTGCGGGGATGATGCGGTGCTCCACAAGGTCGCTGAAGTCGCTTGATTCAAGGTCTGAACTCAGCGCAAGCGTCATTACCGCTTTGTCATCCACGGTGATTTTGTTGATTATGGGGGAGAGGGTGGAGGAAGGAAGCTGCGCCTTTTTGGAGTTGATTTTATTTTGCGCATCGCTCATCGCTTTATCTATGTCGGTGCCGTATTTGAAAGATACGAACACCATCGACATTCCTTCGAAGGAATAGGAGCGCATGGATTCTATGCCCTGAAGGGAGGATAAGGCATCTTCGAGCTTACGTGTGAGGGAATTTTCCACCTCAGTGGGAGATGCACCCGGATACACCACCATCACATTCAGAGCAGGCGGGGTGAATTTGGGCATCAGCTCAGCCTGCAGCGACCTGAAGCCTATAAAGCCGAGTATCGCTATCACCAAAAACAGAACTATTACATAGATAGGCCGTCGTATCGATAATTCAGATATCTTCATGGCTTTGCCCTTTATTGATTCACTACTTTCACATCAACTCCGTCTCCCACATTCATCAGCCCCGCCACTATTATCTCCTCTCCTTCATTAAGCCCCTCAAGCACCTCCACTCTATCGCCAACCATATCTCCCAATGTCAATTCCCGGCGGAAGGCTTTTCCATCTTCCACCACATAGGAGATGGCAGATTTTGCGCTGCCCACTACGGCCTTGCGGGGGATAATTATGGCTTTGCGCCCTTCCTTATCTTCAAAAAATACTTTCAGGTACATGCCGATTTTGAGCCTGCTGTCCTTGTCTAACAGCACTTCCACGGGGTAATTCAGCCCCCTGTCGGTTTTAATGCCGATGTGATTGATTCTACCGGTGAAGACAATTCCGGGCAAGCTGCTGTCTGCGGCTTTGATTTTTTGGCCTGAGGACAGAAGACGGATTCTGCCTTCAGGCACATTGCATATCACTTTCAGGCGGCTGTCATCCACGATTTCGAACAGCGGTGCGTTGGGGGCGATGAGTGCGCCGGGCTCTACATAGCGTAAATTTATCGTGCCTGCCATAGGGGATTTCACCACAGTGTTTTCGTATTTCCGGCGGCTTACTATATACCTGCTTTCGGCTGCCACAAGCTGGGTCCTGATATTATCCAATTGCTGGCTCGTAACTCCTCCGGCCTCATTTGAGCGGGTGAAGCGTTCCTCATCTTTTTTAAGCGCCTCATACGCCGCCTTTGCAGCCTTGTAATCAGCCTCATAGAGTTCGCTGTCGATTTTAAGAAGAGGCGTACCATCGGCAACGCGGCTGCCTTTGTCTACATAAACCGTTGTGACTCTGCCTGATACATCAGACACGAAATTGAGTTCCTTTACCGCCTGCGTTATTCCGTTGGAGCTGAAATCGCGCTTGAAGACCTCGCTTTCCACCTTTACGGTAGATACGGTTTCGGTTTTGTCGAAGACAGCAGCGAGCGAACTCTGCTCCTGCATTTTCTTTTTATTGACGAGCAGAAGGGCTGCCATGCCCGCTATAATCAGAGCGATGATTATTATTGCTCTTATTCTTGAATTTTTCATATTGCTTTATTTTTTGATTTCGCTAATTGTTCCGTTGCTTTTTTTGAGATCGATGTATGCTTTCATGCAGCCGTTTAACGCATTCACATAATTCATTTGAGAGCGGATTAAGGCTGAATTTGCATTCAGCAGGTCTGATAGAGAAGAGATGCCTTCTTTGTAATTGTTTTCTATCACATCGAAGACTTCCTGCGCCATCTCTTTATTACGCTTTTGAGAGTCCATGGTCTTTCTGCTTTGTTCGAGCGACATCAGCGCATTTCCATAAGCCATTGCCAGCGACTGACTTAGGCTTCTTTCATCGCGCAAAGACTTCTGCCTTTCGATTTCCGCCTTTTTTATACCTGCGGTTTTGGACAGTCCGGTGAAAATCGGCACCCTGAGGTTGAGGGATATTGCGGATACGGGGAATTTATGGAAGGTTTCGCCTTTGAAATCATCTCCCATATAATTCATTGCGTAATTTGCGCTCAGGCTGAGCATCGGAAGCGTCTCGTACACGGCCGCTTTATATTGCAGGTCAAGCATTTTCTGCCGGCTTTTGAACATCTTGAAGGAAAGTTGGCTGCTCATATCGAAGGCAGTCAGTGCGTTTGTCAAAATTTCCTCTTCCATATTTTTGATGTTTATGGGCGGCAGTTCTATCTTTTCATCCATCGGAAAGCCCATTTGGAGTTTGAGCAGATTCTTTTGGATGTCTATGGCCTGAATCATGGAGAGTTTTTCGGTTTCTAAATTTATCTTGTTCACTCTCAGCTGCTTTACATCCACGGGCCGCATCAGGCCGCTGGCTTTGTTTACCTCCAACATTTGTAATGTGCGGTTCATCAGAGCTATGCTTTCATCGAAAAGTTCTACTGCGTAGGTCAGCACCTGGATTGAGTAATAGAGGCCGGCGGTTTGGGCTATTACATCTTCGGTATTGATTTTCGCTCCGATTTCGGTCATTTCGCCGGAAAGGTCAGCGATGTTGAGTGCATTGAAAAGCGAAAAATTGACTATCTGCTGACTGATGCTCCCGCCCCAGTTGGCGCCGTAGTCCATGCCCATGGTGACGGTCATGTATTTTGGGGCGTCCGGGTCCTGCATGGCCGGAGGCATCATCGCATTCACGAAGTTGGGCATGGCGATGGTGGTCTTTTGGATATTGTAGTTGAGGCCGCTGAATGCATTTATTTGCGGCAGCAGCGCACCTACAATCTCCCGTTTCGATTGTACGGCAGACTCCATGCTGAGTTTGTCTTTCTGAAGCTTGTCATTATGCTCCACAGCGTAGTCAAGGCACTCTTTTAGGGAAAATGGTTTTTGTGCCGTGGACTCTTTGGGTGAGAGGTGCTCTTGCTCTTGGCTCTCTTTGGGCAAGAAGGGCTCTTGGGCGGGGGCCGTCAGGGGCATAAATCCAAGCAGCAGGGCTATTATTTTTGTTTTCATGATAGATGGTTTGTGGCTGTTATTGTTTTGGCTGTGGTTAACAAGGTCGTTTAACGACATCGTTAATGCAAAGTTACATTTATTTTTATGAAAAACAACAGATGAGTTTATTACAAGGATAAAATAATTTATTAGCGTTATTCTATCATCTTCAATCAAAATCAAGCTTTCCCCGCCGCCAACCCGAAGCCGAGGGATATTTTTATTATCTTTGTCTTTATTAATTAATTCCGAACCACTTATGTTAAATACAATTCTTTGCTCTTTTTTGATATCCATCTCGGTTATGTCTTATAATATGAGATATGGCACTGCAAAAGATGGTGACCATCATTGGAATAACCGCAAAATCGCCACTCCGGCAATGCTTAAAGCCCAATCCCCCGATTTGATAGGCGTTCAGGAATGTCTTGATTTCCAGGCGGAATTCATATTGAACGAGTGCCCTGAATATGAAGGATATGGTATAGGCAGAGAAGTAGGATTCACCGGTGAAAGAACCGAAATATTCTGGAAGAAAGACAAATTCGAACTTTTGGACAAAGGCACTTTCTGGCTCAGCGAGACGCCTTCTGAGCCTTCTAAAGGCTGGAATGCCAGAAATACGCGGACAGCGACCTGGGTTATTCTGAAACTCAAAAGGGGAGGAAAAGAATTGCTGTTCGTAAATACACATCTCGACCATATCAGCGGTCTTGCCCGGGAGAAAGGGCTGGCTTTGATTGAAGAAAGAATTGACTCTCTTGCCGGCGGCCGTCCCGTTATTCTAACCGGAGATTTCAATATCCCCGATGATAATCAGGTGATTCTCGATTTGAATGAGCGCATGACCAATGCCCGTCTCAGCGCAAAACGCAAAGGGCTGGATGTGGGCACATTCAACGCCTTCGGTAAAAGAAAAGACCGCTATGTGATAGACTACATTTATTACCAGGGCTTCCGCAGATGCAGACGTTTCTCCGTAATAGACAAGTCTTACAAGAATATCCCCTATATCTCCGATCATTATCCAATTATAGCCACCTTGAAATTTTAATCATGAATAGAATTATCTGCATCTCACTTCTCTTGCTTTTATCTTTTTCACTCAAAGCTCAAGATGAAACTTCAGAACGCCTTGCAGCAGATTCGGACGGTCTTGCTTACCCCTATGCTTTGATAACCAATGTGCCGGGGCGCACGACAACATCTCTTGCAGGCAGATGGGATGCCCTTACAGACCAATACGATAATGGCTTCTACAATTATAGAATGAAGCGGAAGAAAGATTCATCGACCTATTTTGCAGACAAGCATTATTGGCGGGATTCAACCCGTTTGATAGAGTACGATTTCGACAGGGCCGAATCGCTTTATGTCCCCGGTGACTGGAATACTCAAAAAGAAAAGTTGTACTTTTACGAGGGGTCAATTTGGTACAGAAAATTGTTTTCTCTGACGCCTGCTGAGGGAAAGCGCTACTTTTTATATTTCGGTGCAGCCAATTACGATGCTGTTGTCGGCATTAACGGACGCGTGATAGGGCATCATATCGGGGGATTTACTCCCTTCTGCTTTGAGGTGAGTTCGCACCTTAAGAACGGTGAAAACTCTCTCGTAGTAAAGGTGAACAATAACCGCATTTTAGACGGGGTGCCTACCATTAACAGCGATTGGTGGAATTATGGAGGCCTCACGCGCGATGTTAAAGTGATAGAAACCCCTGATGTGTTTATCAGAGATTATTTTATGCGTTTGGATGAAAGCGGACGGAAAATTGAGGGTTGGGTGCAGTTGGATGGAGAAGAATTGAAGGGTAAAAAAGTGAGCATATCCATTCCGGAACTTAAGTGGAAGGTTTCGGTAGAGACGGATGAGTCCGGAAAGGGGTATTTTTCTAAATCAGCAAAACCTCAGCGTTGGAGCACATCTTCTCCCAAGTTATACGCTGTTGATTTGTCTGCCGGAAGCGATGCCATGTCTGATAAGGTGGGTTTCCGCACAATTTCCACCCGCGGCAGCTCCATACTTCTCAACGATGAACCCGTATTTTTAAAGGGAGTGGCAATTCATGAGGAGAGATTGGATGGAGGAGGCAGAGCCTGGAGTCGCGAGCATGCCGAGTCTTTGCTTTCGGCCGCAAAAGAATTGGGTTGCAATTTTGTTCGTCTGGCCCATTATCCGCACAACGAGAATATGGTTAGGGTCGCAGACTCTCTCGGCCTGATGGTATGGTCCGAGATTCCTGTCTATTGGACCATTTCTTGGAAAAACCGCAATACATTTGACAATGCGATGAACCAGCTTAACGAGATGATTACCCGTGACAGAAACAGGGCTTCCGTTGTGATTTGGTCTGTTGGAAATGAGACGCCCCGCTCTCCCGAACGTTATGAATTCCTAAGCGCTCTTGTAAAAGAAGCCCGCAGATTGGATGGCTCCCGCCTTGTATCTGCGGCAATGGAAAAGGAGTCTTTGGGCAAAGGAGTGGTTACGGTGGAAGATGAATTATTGCAGGATTCGGACCTTATCAGTTTCAACCAATACATAGGCTGGTATGATGGAGCTGCTGAAAAATGCGGCAGGGTAAGCTGGACCTTCCCTGTGGATAAGCCGGTCGTTATTACCGAATGGGGTGCAGGAGTTAAATACGGGTATCACGGCGGGGCCGATGTTAAGTTTACTGAGGAATATGGAGTCGAAGTTTATAAGGCCCAAATCGCCATGCAGAAAAAAATGCCTCAATTGGCCGGAACATGTCCGTGGATAATGAAAGATTTCCGCTCTCCCCGCCGCCAATTGATTGGTATTCAAGATGATTATAACCGCAAGGGAGTGTTGTCCGAGAAAGGTGAAAAGAAGAAGATATGGTATGTTCTGAGAGATTGGTATGAGTCTCTATAAAATGAGTGCGCCGTCTGTGGAGAAGACGGCTCCGCATCTTGTAGATAAGCAGTGGCGCAGACAGCGTCTCCAAACCTTTTTAGCAGGCACCTTGGGGTATGCGCTGTATTATGTCTGCCGCCTCTCTATGGGCGTAATGAAGCAGCCTCTGATCGATGCAGGGCTGCTTAACGCTACTCAATTGGGAATAATCGGCGCTTGTCTTTATTGGGCCTATGCGGTAGGCAAGCTCGTCAACGGCTTCCTCGCAGACGGCTCCAACATCAAGCGTTTTATGGCCACAGGCCTTGCAGTTTCGGCTGTAATGAACCTGTTGATGGGAATATTGGGGGCATCAAGCGCTTCAGCCGGAATCTCCAGCTCGGTTCTTTTTGTTTCCTTTGCGGTAATGTGGGCGATTAACGGCTGGGCGCAGTCAATAGGGTCGCCGGCAGCGGTTGTTTCTCTCAGCCGATGGTTTCCCCTTAGAATCAGAGGAACATATTATGGCTTTTTCAGCGCATCTCATAATATAGGGGAGGGTCTTTCTTTTATTGCCACAGGTATGCTTGTGGCTTCATTCGGTTGGAAGTGGGGGTTCTTTGGAGCTGCAGCGGCAGGTATTGTGGGGGTTATCCTTATACTGCTTTGGATGCACGATACTCCGGAGAGCAAAGGTCTGCCATCTATAGAAGAACTTTCCGGCGAGAAGGCTCAAGCTGAGGCTAAGGTTTCGGAAGCAGATACAAAGGCTATACAGCTCGCAGTTATTCGTAATCCCGGTGTATGGATTCTCGCCCTTTCAAGCGCATTCATGTATATAAGCCGCTATGCCATCAACGAGTGGGGCGTAATCTTTCTTCAGGAAGCCAAAGGCTACGACTTGGCTGAAGCCGCCGCAATCATCGGCATCAATCCAATCTTTGGCATTATAGGAACTGTCCTTTCCGGTTGGCTGTCAGATGCAATATTCAAGGGGAACCGCAATTATCCGGCTTTTGCCGCGGGGGTTTTAGAAGCCATCGCCCTTGCGCTATTCCTTTTCGGAGGCCCCGGCAAGGTAATCAACATCATTGCCATGGTGCTCTTCGGCATTGCAATAGGCGTGCTGGTTAGTTTTATCGGAGGTTTGATGGCTGTCGATTTGGTGCCGAGGAAAGCAAGCGGAGCCGCTTTAGGCATAGTCGGTGTGGCATCCTACGCCGCTGCCGGTATTCAGAATGTGGTTACGGGTATTTTGCTTGATGGCAATATTGTTGACGGTGTTCATGACTTTACATATGCGAGCTGGTTCTGGATTGGCGCCGCTGTAATTTCCTTCCTCCTCCCCATCCTGAACTGGAAACGTAAAAAGCAGGTGATATAACCCCCTTCTTCTATTTGAATAGAAAACAATAGGTTATATGCCCCTTCCCCCTCTACCCAAATAGATAATAGCAGGTGATATAAAAGGATATTGAAATAATTTTCGTAAATTTGGCTTAGTATAATCAATAATCCTATGTTCAATTTCTTTTTAAATAATAACGACAAAGCCATTCATAGCCTCGACAAAATGATTAGGGGAGACGGTAAGTTCCGTCTCGGAATAAAAATGAATGACAAAATCGGCATGAGCCTGGATGACGGCAATCTGTACATGAAGATAGGGGACAAATTCGGTATTGACCTTTAGCAATGAGAGCCGTAATTCAAAGAGTATCCCGCGCATCCGTTACGATAGATGACGCCATTAAATCGTCAATCGGCCCTGGTTTGCTCGTACTGCTTGGCGTTGGCAATGACGATACAGCAGAGGATGCCGATAAGCTTGCGCGTAAGACCGCCAACCTTCGGATTTTCAATGATGATGAGGGCGTTATGAACCGCTCCGTGATAGAATCATCGGGGGATGTAATAGTGGTGAGCCAGTTCACCCTTCTCGCCTGTACCAAGAAAGGCAACCGTCCTTCTTACATCAATGCCGCCCGCCATGAGCTTGCCGTTCCCATGTATGAACTGTTCTGCCGTAAAATGTCCGAACTTATCGGCAAACCGGTGGGTATGGGAGTGTTCGGCGCTGATATGAAGATTGAACTTGTGAATGACGGCCCTGTGACGATATGTATGGATACAAAGGCGAAAGATGCATGAAAGAAATTAAATCTCCCAAAGAAATTGCAACAGAAAATGCGATTCTACGACTTGTCAAGGATATAATAGAGAAAGATCCTTTAAAAGATGACCTGCCGCTACGGGTTTATCAGGCACTCATTACAAACGCCGAGGTGAAGAGTTTGCAGGACTATGCCAACAATGTGTCGATTGTGCGTATCGGGCTGAATGATCACGGGCCGGTACACATGAAAAAGGTTTGCTATAACGCTCTGAAGATGATAGGGATGCTTCACGAGGACGGAATACAGACCAGTTTGGAGAAGGAGCAGGCAGGAACCTTTGCCGACAGTGTCGCGGCTTTGATACTCGCATCTTTTCTGCACGACACCGGCATGACCATAGGGCGCAAGGACCACGAACTATATTCAGGTTTAATATCCTATCCGCTTATTACTAAGATACTTGAAGAAGTGTTGCCCGGGGATGATAATATAACGCGCCGCACAGTGATACGCGCCACAGCGATGGAAGGGATATTGGGGCATATGGGCACTCATCTGATTCATTCGCTTGAAGCCGGACTCATCCTCATCGCTGACGGCTGTGATATGACCAAGGGCAGAGCCCGCATCACCTTGGAGATACCTTCAAAACCCGAAGAGGGCGATATCCACAAATATTCGGCGAATTCAATAGAGAAAGTCAGAATTGTCAAGGGAGACAAAAAACCGATTAAAATCGAAATTCACATGAAATCCGAGGTGGGATTCTTTCAGGTGGAGGGTGTGCTGATACCCAAGATCAAATCGAGCACCGCCAAGCATCTAATCGAATTGGAAGCCGGAGTAATCGGCGAGGAGATGAAGAAGTATATATAGGGTTAATTTAAAAAGTCATCCAAATCCCACGCTGATATGTGCTCAATCCCTTCATTGGATGGGATTTTGTAATCATCCATACTTACCACATACTTATCATAATTATCTTCTATTAGTTTCAAGGAGCGGTACTCTCTATCTCTTGTATGTTCTTCGTTAAGGCTGAGGCTTACTTGTAAGTAGAGTTTTTTATCTCCTTTTATTGCCACAAAATCAACCTCAGTATCTTTTATCGTTCCAACATAAACTTGGTATCCTGCACGCCTTAAACTCAAATAAACGGCATTTTCCAAAAGATATCCAATTCCGTAATCATATCCGGTATAAAGATAATTTCTGTAGCTTAAATCATTTATGTAATATTTACTATTGCCCGAAATAATGTCTTTTCCTTTTATGTTATATCGTTCGGCACGATGAACAAGAAATGAATTTTCTAAATAACCAATGTACGAAGAAAGCGTTTCGTAATTTGTTTTACGCTTCCTCGATGCAAAATAATTGATGATGTTTGTTATCGAGATTAAATTGGATGCAGTATTTACTAAATAAATAAACAAGTCATCTAACAGCCTTACATCTTTTATGTTATACCTCGATACTATATCACGCAATATTACCGTATCTTTGATGGAAGAAATGTAATTTTGCTTCATTTCATCATCGTTAAGATTGAAAAGCTCCGGCAAAGCTCCGCTTTGAAGGAACTTTTTGTAGCTTTTACTGCCTTTCTTTTGCCGGGTGACTTCGCAATATTCGGTATAGCTATATGGGAGCACTTCGAATTCAATGTATCTGCCGGACAAAAGCGTTGCTAATTCGCCGGATAGCAGTTTGGAATTTGAACCGCTGATAAAAACCTCACAAGGCTCTGCAAAATCTTGAGAGTGAGAGTTTACAAAGCGCTCCCACTCTTCGATGTACTGTATTTCATCAATAAAAATATAAACTTTGCCGGTAGGATTGAGCACCTCTTTGTAAGCTTTGTACAATTGCTCCAATTCTACGGCGTTGTGCAAGCTTGTCAATTCTATATATTCCTTGTTGATGTAAAGAATATTTTCGTTCTTTATGCCTGCAGATAATAATCCGGATGCTATTTGGCGTAAAATGTAGCTTTTGCCTGCTCGACGCTGTCCAACAAGTACTTTTACTAACTTATTGCCCAAATATTGCCCGATTTTATTTGTGTAAAATGTACGGGTATAACCTAAATCTATGGGATTATTATCCCAGAAATTATACTTCCGTATGGAATCAATTATTTCAACCATGTTTGAATATTTTTTGCAAATATAATTATTTTCAAACACACTTGAAAATTTTCGCAAAAAATAATTATTTTCAAACGCACTTGAAAATTTTCGCAAAAAAATAATTATTTTCAAACGTACTTGAAAATTTTCGCTGGTTTTCGTTTGAATATTTGTCCCGTTATGGAAGTTTAGAACTCATTTTTCGGGAAAATATGGAAGTTTAGAGTTCCAAAAAGTGGAAAATATGGAAGTTTGCCCTTCTGATTTTTGGAAATTATGGAAGTTTTACCTCCTTTGCAAAAGACTAGTACACCATCCGTATGGTTCCAGCCGCCGAATGGCTTATTAGATGATGAATATGCACTATTGGAAAAATTCTTTAGAGCACTTGTTTAATAATCTATAGTTTTATATCTTTGCGTGCGATTCAGTGCCGATGTTATCCATTTAGTCGATACATATTGCACTTTAATAACGGTTAGAGCTTCATCCCTTGTCGGATGAAGCTCATTTTTTAAATGTGTTCTATCGCAAAAAAACTACATTACCTCCATCAATCCACCTGTCTTGGAATCCATGATAAAGCCGCGTACGGAGATGTTTTTCGGAACAAGGGGATGATTGCGGACTGTGGCGACTGTTTTGCGTACGCTGGATTCTGTGTCGTGGAAGCCTTCCAGGTATTCATCTAAATTGACCTGCCCTGAGGCCATGGCGATTGCCTCATCAGAAATGCCCTTTCCTTTCATAAGCCTGAGCATGTCTTTACTGTTCATATGACACGCACCGCAATCTGTGTGATGTATTATCATGATTTCGTCGCAGTCGAGCTCGTAGATAGCAACTAAAAGGGAGCGGATGACATTATCATAATCATTCAAGATTGTACCTCCTGCCACCTTGATAATCTTTGCATCTCCATTCTTCAGGCCGAGAGCATGGGTAAGCATGACCGTAAGCCGGGTGTCCATACAAGTGACGATGGCAAGCTTCAATTTTGGTTTTCCATCCGTAATGTGAGGCACGTACAGCTTTTCCTCTACATATCCGGCATTATACTTAAGAATTTCATCAATCTTATTTTTCATTATTATTCCTCCTTTTTATTTCAATGACACAAAAATATTGATTATTTGTTTTTAATCAATAATACAATTCAATTTTTTATGGCTTTCAGGCAAATTATTCAAATTAACAATAATTGCCATTCTATTATAAAAATTGCCTATTTTTGCATCCAACTACTTTACCTGAATCAAAAAACCAATCCTTTCTATGGACGCAGCAACTTTAAAGAAGCATAATCGTTGGCAGTGGCGGATAATCATCAGCCTTATGATAGGTTATGCTCTGTTCTATTTTGTACGCAAGAACCTTTCAATGGCCATTCCTGCGATGGAGGCCGAATTGGGCATAACCAAAGTGCAGTTAGGTATCTTCATGACGCTTAACGGCATCATCTACGGAGCATCTCGTTTTTTCAACGGCTATTTGGCGGACCGCTTCAGCCGCCGGAAAATCATGTCTCTCGGCCTGCTGCTCTCTGCGCTTGTCAATTTCGCCATTGCCTTTAGTCCAAAGATGAACGGTGTGATGCACCTTTTGGACACCGAGGGCAAGGCTACGATGGTGCTTGTTTATCTTATAGGCTCTCTGTGGCTGGTGAATGGTTATGTTCAGGGAATGGGCGTTCCGCCTTGCATGAGCCTGCTTGCTCATTGGGTAAGGCCGAAAGAGCTTCCGACTAAACAGGCAATTTGGAATACTTCTCATAGCATCGGCGCCGGTCTGGTGGTGGTGCTGTGCGGTTTCCTTCTAAGGCATTTCGGTTACAGCGCATGGAATCTTTGTTTCATAGTGCCTGCGGCTATAGCGCTTATGGGTGTGCCGATAATTTTCTTCGGTGTCAAGGATGACCCTTCGGAGGTTGGTCTTCCTCCTGTAGAGAAGATGGATGAAGATGCTTCTTCCAAGGAGAAACCGCTGAGCAAGGGTCTCCAGAAAAAGATCATGGTCAAGATGGTTTTCAAAAATCCTATCGTTTGGACTCTTGCTTTTGCTAATTTCTGTATGAATGTAATCCGTGGTACCATCCTGGATTGGGGCGGTACTTTTTTGGTGCAGGACAAGGGCTTTGAAATTGCCATTGCAGGAACCGTGATAGGCAGCTGCGAGCTTGTGGGAGGCATTCTCGGAATGCTTGTCTCCGGCTGGGCAACCGATAAATTCTTCGGTCACAGGGCGCATCGTACCTGTCTGGTTTGTATGGTTTTGACTACTATATGCTTTGCCCTCTTCTGGGGCTCAAGCGGAATGGCTTCCACCATTATATTCCTCATACTCTCATCCTTCTTTATCTATGGCCCCCAGGCTCTCTACGGCACCTGTGCTTCAATGCAGTGCACCAAGTATGCGGCCGCTACCGGTAACGGCATCTTAGGTATTTTAGGTTACATGAGCACTTTGGTTTCAGGTATGTGGTTCGGCAGTGTGGCTAGTTCCGCCTTGGGATGGAACCGCGTGTATATTTATGTAATAGGCTTCGGCATTCTTGGCTCAATCATTACTGCCCTGATTTGGAATGTTCCTGCTGATGGCTATGCAAAGGTTGAGAAGATAATCAAAGAGGCAGGGGAGTAGGGGGCGGTATATGAAAATACTGATAAATCTTGTATAAATATCGTTATTGATTATTATTTTTGTTTATATTTGCGGTAATATTTACCGCTATGGCAACAAAAATAAAACAAATCTTAGACCTTACACCGCCTGGCTCTCTCTATTTCTCCTCCTGGATGGCAGAGAAGGGGATAGACCGCAAGGAGCAGACACTCTATGTCAGGAGTGGTTGGCTTGAGCGTGTGTCCCATGGCGTTTACAAGTTTGCCGGGAGCAATCCGTCATTATATGCCGCGCTTGCTTCGTATAATGCTCAATTAGGCAAGAGCTGCCATGTCGGAGCATCTTCCGCCCTTGATCTTCACGGATACTCCCACTTCGTCGCAATGGGAAAACCGCAGGCATTTCTCTTCACTTCGAAGGAACAGCGTCTTCCATCGTGGATGCTTCAACAAGAATGGGATATGACCGTGAGATATTTCACTACATCCGTCTTCAGCAAAGAGCTGGGCATAGAGACTATTGACAATCAGGGACATCGGCTTCTTGTCTCAACTCCGGAAAGGGCTTTTATGGAATGCCTTCTTCTTGCGCCTGCGCAATATTCACTCCTTGACATCTATTATGTAATGGAGATGCTGACAACCCTCCGACCGACAATCGTCCAGCAGTTGCTTGAGGACTGTTCATCCGTAAAAGTCAAGCGTCTCTTCTTATATATGGCAGAGAAAGCAGGACATCAGTGGTTCAAAGCGCTTGACCAATCCGCTCTTGACCTTGGCAAAGGCAATAGGTCATTGGCAGACGGTGGAACATACATAAGCAAATATCAGATAACTATACCCAAAGAACTCGCAGACTATGAATAAAGAATACGCAAGGAAAGTTGAGATACTTCTCAGGATGATACCTTTGGTGACAGAAGAGAATGTCTTCGCTATCCACGGAGGTTCTGCCATAAATCTTTTTGTTAGAAACCTTCCGCGATATTCAGTTGATATTGATTTGACATACATCCCATTGGCGGACCGTAATACAAGTATATCCCAGATCAATATGCATCTTGAATCCATCGCTTTAAAAGCAAAAAAGACGTTTAGGGGAATGCATATCATTTTCAAACCGGAAATATCAAAGCTGCTATGTGAATATCAAGGGAGGCAGATTAAGATTGAGGTTAATCAGATTAAAAGGGGAATTGTTGGAGGAGATGTTATCAGGAAGTCTGTATGCAAGAAGGCACAGGAAGAGTTCGGCTTGTACTGCGAGGCGGACATTGTGCCAATGAGCCAACTGTATGGTGGAAAGATTGCAGCCGCATTATCCCGTCAGCACCCAAGGGATTTGTTTGATATCAGGACTATGGAGTATCCTATGGCAGATACTCGCGAGGGGCTCTTATTCTGTATTCTTGGGAGCGACAGGCCGATTCATGAGTCATTTGCTCCTAGTCTGATTGATCAACACGAGGCTCTTGAAAACCAATTCGCAGGCATGACAGAAATTCCGTTTACTTATAGTGATTTTGAAGAGACCCGTATTTCTCTTATCAAGGGTGTAAATGCGATGATGACAGACAGGGATAAATCTTTTCTGATCAGTTTCGAGCGGGCTGAACCTGATTGGGACAATTTCGACTTCAGTTATTTCAAGGCATATCCTTCCATCAGGTGGAAATTGGAGAATCTGCTGAAACTAAAAACAACCAATAAAGCGAAACTGATGGAAGAAGCAGAGAAACTTGAAAGGATTTTCCAAATTTGACCTTGTATCATTGCCCTCATTTGGAATGTTCCCGCTGATGGCTACGCAAAGGTTGAGAAAATAATCAAAGAGGCAGGGGAGTAGGGGCGCCTTTCGCGGTGCGGTGATTATGAAATGATTACATGCACGCCGGCTTTTTCAATCTTCTGACGCATTGTGTAGGAGATGCCGCTGTCTGTGATTATTGTGTCCACCTGTGATATTTCGCATATCTTGCCCAGGCCAAACTTGCCGAATTTAGAGGAGTCTGCCAGAAGTATCTTTTTGGTCGCCACCTTCATCATTGCAGCGGTCATTCGAGCTTCTTCAACAAAAGCGGTAATAACACCGGTGTTGAGGTCAAGTCCGTCGCAACTGAAGAATAGTTTAGTGCAACTTACATTTTCAAGACCCTGAATTGAGTATCCGTCGCGAACAGATAGAGAATTGCGTACTAACCTGCCTCCAAGAATCATAATGTCTATATTCTCGTTCCGTGCCAGTTCAAGTGCGACTCCTATAGATGTTATTACAACATTGAGGTTGCTCCCCGATCTTATCTCCCGCGCCATGGCTTCGATTGTGGAGCCGGAAGTCATGAGGATAGTGTCGTTTTTACCTATCATCGCTGCCGCTGCTTTAGCTATGGATTTTTTTTCATCTGCATTAATGAAAATTTTCTCATTAATATTAAGGTCTATTATACGCGGTCTGCGCAGAGAAACATTGCCGTGATTCCTATAGACTTCATGTCTTGACTCCATATCTCGGAGGTCCTTTCTAATAGTTGCTCCGGTAACATTCATTAATAGAGCCAGTTCTTCTACATTAATGTATTCCTTTGTGAGCAACAACTCTTTTATGGCCTTTCTTCGTTCTTCTACTTTTGTCATGCTGCAAATATAACTATTTTCAAATGAAATACGAATGAAAGAAAAAATATTTTATATAAAAATTTATTTTTTACTTGTTTTTCATATGAAAATATTTTGTAATATTGCCAAAAGCACACATTAAAACTATTACATATGTTGATGAGATCGAAACGTCTTCTAACTGTTATCTCCGCATTTCTTATGTTCGGTCTGATTTCATTGGCTCAACAAAGGAATATCAATGGTGTTGTCTCCGATTCCGAAGGACATCCTGTTCCGGGAGTTGGAGTGCTGGTAAAAGGGACTTCCACCGGAACAGTCTCTATTCTCGATGGTACATGGCAGATCAGGGCGTCTAAAGGGGACGTACTGGTGTTTTCCTGCCTTGGCTATGCCACAATTGAAGTCACAGTGGGAGATAACTCCTTTATTAGTGTGACTCTTAAAGAGGATACTACACTGCTGGAGGAAACCGTAGTCGTCGGATATGCTACGATGAAAAAGCGTGACCTCGTCGGAGCAGTGGATCATGTGGACAGCAAGACAATTGCCAATCGTCCGGCCAGTTCCCTCGGCCGTTCTTTGCAAGGCCAGATTGCTGGACTCAATGTAACTTTCACAGACGGTAAGCCATCCCGTGCGGGCGATCTTAATGTAAGAGGGGTTACCTCTATAGGCGCCGGCGGTTCGTCTTTGATTCTTATAGATGGTGTGGAAGGAGACCTTAACTCGGTTAATCCTCAGGACGTCGCCAGTGTTTCTGTGCTTAAGGATGCATCTTCAACTGCAGTTTATGGCGCAAGGGGAGCATTCGGCGTAATCCTCATTACGACGAAGAACCCGGAGAAGGGTGTTGTCAAGATTAATTATGGTGGTTCGATGACGGCTAATCGAAGGACCGTAATATTTGATAATATTACAGACTCTTGCGAATGGTTCGACTGGTGGGTGACCTGCTATAATAATTATTATCAAGGTCAATCGATTCTTCCCAACCACGTGGACAGTACGGTCCCTTATTCTCAGGAAATCTATAACGAGATAAAAAGACGAAATTCAGACCCGACTCTTTCCAAAGCGTCTGCGCTTACCGGACATAATATGTTCGGTTGGGCGTATTACGATAATTTTGACTGGTACAAAGAGTTCTATAAAGATATCAGTTGGGCTACAGAGCATAATATTTCGGTTTCAGGAGGAACAGATAAAACCGACTATTATGTATCCGGTCGCTATTATGATCAGGAAGGTGTTTATAGTGTCGGAAATGAGAACTTCCACAAGTTTGATATAAGGGCAAAGGGCTCTATTAAAGTGCGTCCGTGGATGAAGATTACGAATAACATGAGTTTGATGTCGAGCTATTATTATCAGCCGACCACGCCAAGGGATCAAGTGATTGTTCAGCGTTGGATGCAACATGCATGCTATCCGCAATCGGGTCCGTACAATCCTGACGGCACCTGGACAACGGCTGCTGCTATCTCCGGCTGGGCTGCATTCGTAGAAGGTAAGAATTACCGTACCGATAAGGCCACATACTTTCGTGAAAAGATTGAGGCCAATATTGATGTTATTAAGAATGTTCTCAACCTGAAAGGTGATTATTCAATCAATTATACGATGAAAAACAGGATTCAGGTTCAGAACCCTGTGGCGTATTCCAAAAGACCGGGAGAAATCCTTTATGAGTCTCAGACGGCAGGTGACAGGTTGTCCGAAATCAATTATAATACAGTATATCAGGCTGCCAACATTTATGCTACTTATAATCCGTTTGTGCCTTTCAAGGAGATTTCAAAGAATCATTCACTGACTCTCCTTGCGGGATGGAATGTTGAGTGGCAGGATTACAAAACCCTAAACACATCAAGAACCGGTTTTACAACGGATGCAAAAACATCATTCAATCTTATGGATGGCCCTACTACTATAGCTCAGGGTGGTAATGCATGGTCGTATGCCGGCGCATTCGGCAGAGTAAATTACTCTTTCTTGGGCAGGTATCTACTCGAGGTGAGTGCTCGTTATGACGGTTCCTCAAAATTCCCGGTAAATAAAAAATGGGGTTTTTTCCCTTCTGGATCTCTCGGATGGCGACTTTCAGATGAATCTTGGATGCAATGGGCCTCGCCGGTAGTGAGCAACGCCAAGATACGTATTTCTGCGGGCTCTATTGGAAACGGTAATGTCGCACCTTATTTATACACTTCAGATATGTCGATTAAACTTGCCGATGATTATGTGTTAAGCGGAGCTCCTGCTTCTTATGCCACGGCAAGCAGCATTGTTCCGGTATCTCTTACCTGGGAGACCGCTACAACTTATGATGCCGGAATTGATCTTGATCTCTTTAATAATCGGTTCTCATTTACCGGAGACTATTATATCCGTAACACGACAGATATGTACACTATTAGCGCTACGATTCCTGCTGTATATGGAGCAACGGCGCCTAAGGGTAACAATGCAGAACTTCTGACCAGAGGTTGGGAGCTCGCTCTTCAATGGAAGGATCAGATTAAGCTTTTCGGCAGGCCGCTCACATATAATATTAAAGCCACCTTATGGGACAGCCGTTCTTTTGTGACAAAGTTTGCCGGTAACGATACTAAATCACTTGGAACATGGTCAGCGGTATTGCGGAATCATGGTAACCCCAGCCAGTTCTATGAGGGAATGGAAATTGGCGAAATGTGGGGTTGGACTATTGAGGGCATTTTCCATGATCTGGAGGATGTAATCAATCATGCAGTTCAAAACGGATTCCTTCAGTCGTATGATAAGGTTGCACGTCCGGGACAGCTCAAAGTAAAGGATCTTGACAAAAACGGAATAATTGATTATGGTAGTTTCAATGTAAACGACCCCGGCGACCTTTCAATAGTTGGCAACAACCGGATGCGTTACATGTTCGGATTCAATCTTGGCTTTAATTGGAACGGAATCGGAATATCAGCATTTTTTCAGGGCAGTCTAAAATATATGTGGTATCCTGGAGCAGACTGTGGATATTTCTGGGGTAAATACGCTAGACCATACTTTGCATTCATTCCGTCAATTCATTCCACAAGCAATCCTGACGTTGCAAAGATGAATGAAGACAATACAGTCTGCCTTAATTCCGATACTGCATATTGGCCTAAACTAACCACTATGCAGTCCAACTCAAATTATACCTGGGGGCATCTTCTTTCAATGCCTAACAACCGTTATATGCAGAATGCTGCATTCGTCCGACTCAAGAATTTACAGATCGATTATACGCTGCCGGCGAAGTGGTGCGAGGCTATCACGTTTAAATCTATAAAGGTCTTTTTTAACGGCGAAAACCTTTTCTGCTTTACTCCTCTTCACAAATATGCGCCAAACCTAGACCCTGAAGGGCTGAGTTATGACTCCGACTTCCTCGGCACTCAGGACGGCAATACATATCCTGTGATGAAGACTTTTACTTTAGGAGTCAATCTTTCTTTCTAGCAAATGGAGAACTTTAAAATGAAACAGTATATTTTTATAGCAATAGCCGCTTCGGCGCTTCTCTGTTCATGCAACGATTTCCTTACCAGGGAGAATCCTAACAAGATAGAAAGCGAAACCTATTTCACTAATGAGGCCAGTCTTAAATTATATACAAACAGTTTAGGCAGGTCTTTCGCCACTTTAATCCTGCCTTATTCAACAGGCGATATCGGCACCGATATCATGTTTCAGGAGGGCACAAATCTGTATTATACATCAACTTATACTGCATCGAGTGCCTCTAACTGGCGTTATAATCATTGGAGCAAATTACGCAACGTGAATTATTTTCTGGATAACATGCGAAAGGCTAAGGCTTCTCCTGAAATCCTTAATCATTATGAGGGAGTTGGTAGGGTTTTCAGGGCGATGTTCTATATGGATAAAGTTCAGATTTTTGGAGCAGTGCCATGGTATGACCATGTTGTGGATCCACAGAATAAAGATGATATATATGCTCCTCGCACAAATCGTGAAGAAGTATGTCGTCGTATTCTTGATGACCTTAACTATGCATGCGAGTTCTGCCTTACAGATAAAGCTTTTGTGGACCGTGCCGGCTATATCAACAAGTATGTTGCTCTCGCATTAAAATCGCGCTTCTGTCTTTTTGAAGGTACATACCGAAAGTATCATGAGGTTGATCTGTCAACAGGCGAGCCGTGGATTGCAAATGAATCAGAAACGTATCTTAGAGAATGTATTTCTGCAAGTGAGGAGCTCATTGCCAGTGGTGTATTCAGTCTTACAGACGTGCCTTCCATGAGAAAGACACAGTATCGTGATATTTTTACTTGTGAGGATGCCTGCAGTCAGTATATCAACGAGATAATATGGGCGAGAGACTACGATCTTGCTTATAATGTGACGAATAATTACGATAGGAATTATTTTACAAAGCGCTTTGTAGATGGAGCCGGTTGCGGTTTTACTCGTCAGTTCATTAATACTTATTTGTGTGTGGACGGAGTTCCGTTCACCACAAAATATCCCGTGAACGACAAGGTTGACTTCATAACAGAGTGCAAGGACCGTGATTATCGTCTTGCTCAGACTATACGTACTCCCGGCTACACTCGTAATGGTGGCGCCACCAGTCTTGCTCCGGATCTTACTTTCTCTCAGAGCGGTTACCAACCTATTAAATGGACGCTTGACGACTCCTCGACCGATTCGAATCAGGCGGCTACTGCATCTGATGTTCCACTTATCCGTTATGCTGAGGTGCTGCTTAATTATGCAGAGGCCAAGGCAGTGCTTGGAGAATGTACACAGGAGGTATGGGACAAGACAATAAAGCCATTGCGCGAAAGAAATGGTGTCAAAAGTATCTATCCGCTTTCTGCCGATCCTTATATGGTGTCTTACTTCCAGGGCAGAGAAACAGATGCAAAAGTTCTCGAAGTTAGGAGAGAAAGGGGTATAGAACTAGCTATGGAGTCATTCAGATTCCAGGATATTATGCGTTGGCGTCAGGGAGAACTGCTTGTCCGCGAACGTCATGGAATTTATATACCGGCAATAGAGACGCCTCTTGATCTTAACAATGATGGAGTTGCTGAGTCTATGGTTTCAGCTCTTGTTACAGAGAAGACCGGATTCAAGGTGCTTCCTATCGACGCTGCTTCAGGAGATCTTGGCAACGTGCTTAGTGACGGAACAAGCGGTATAATAAAGACGGGCACAATAGTTACTGCGACTTGGAGTTGGGAAGATTACAAATATCTTAGGCCAATTCCTACCGAGGCGCTTCTTGAGAATCCTAATCTTGGCCAGAATGCCGGATGGTAGTCAATTTTAAGATAATGAATATGAAAAGAATGATAATATTGGGAGTCATTTCGGTATGCATGCTGGTCGTAGCATGTACCAAGAGCGATGACTTCATTACAAGAGAAGAAACAGATGTCTCCTGTACTTGTTTGAAGCAGACTTTGGAGCAGAACCTCAGAGCGCGTGGAGACTGGTTTATCGATGTCAAGGATTGCGATTGGATAAAGGTTGCCCCTGACAGAGGAACAGGAAACGGTATCCATTATCAGATGTATTCAATTGAGGTTGCATACAACAAGGGTGGCTCGCGTGAATGGACAATCTATGTGTGTCAAGGTGATACGCATTGCCCTGTAACAATACATCAAGAACGCTGCAAGTTCGGCTTTGTCGGTGTTGAGGTAGTGGATTCCTTGTTTCAGAACAAAGAGAGTACGACCGGAATTAATGTTAAGTACGAATATGCTGCAGGTGACGAGAGCGTGACTCTTTCTGCCACACTAAGCGGAAGCGCTGCCGCAGGGTTGAGCGTGACCCCATTCACCAGTTCCGATTTTCAACCGGGAAGCGGAGCCCTATTCATCCCTATAAGCGGTAAACCTACCCAGTTAGGCGAGTTCAATGTCACCGTAATGGCGGATAATAAAACTATTGGCAACTGCAAAGGTGTTGTCGGTGAATATGTCGCTCCTGTAGTTGTTCTTGATCCATCGGGCTTGCCTGCAAGGTGGAATTTTTTCGCTGCCGGCTATACCGGTACCGGACCTCTTGAAACTGAGCGAGGTATGCATTGGACTTATGCGGACCCCGATCCTAAGGTACTTACTACGTCCGGTAATCCGGAGGCTAAGATCACCACCGTAATAAAAAATCCCGTTACAACAACACTTAAAGACGTGACTCAGTGTTATACCTACAATCCGGCAATGCAGGTATATGGCCTTATAGAAGGGGACTATTGGCTTGCCACGATTCCTGTCATGTATTTCAAGGAAACGACCAAGATTAGTGTTGAGGGCGCAGTATCAACTGCTTCCAAAGGTCCTGGTTTCTATGTGCTTGAGTATTCTGCAGATGGTAATACATGGATTGAGGTACCTGGCGCAACAGAATTCACAAATACCACCACCGGTGAAACGTGGAAGTCACATTATTGGAATAATGAGTATTCTATTAAGAACGCTCCGGCCGGAACGAGAAAATCTTACGATCCGACCGACCCGAAAGAAACTTATCATAAGTACTCTTTCCCTCTGACCGGTGTAACAATAGATAATGGAAATCTTTACCTGAGACTTCGCGCATTGAAATACAGGTATGATATGTCGAATGTGTGCACGGTCGCATGGACAGACCTCAAGGCATTTGAAATAGATTTTGTTCAGGAATAATGTCTATGAAAAAATCTTTTTTTGCAATTATATCACTTTTGCTTTTCTCTTGTGCAAAGGATAGCATCGTGGAAGAGAAACCGATTCCTACTCAACCCACAATATACAAGGTGGTATCACACCGTGGCGGATATAAGGAGAGCGGGGCGCCGGAATGCAGTATTCAGGGTCTTTATTATTCCAAGACGCTGGGTTGTTACGCGGCTGAATGTGATATAATAATAACGAAAGACAGAAGGGTGCTTGTCTGTCATCCTGACGACAGAGGACTCGTAAACGGATTCGTACCATACGAGAAGAATCTTGCCGAGATCAGAGCTGCGGGAAAACTGAAGAACAATGAGGATATTCCTGTAATCGAGGATTTTTTGGATTTCCTTTGCGATAGTGAGAAAAATCCGTATGGTATGAAGATATGGATAGACACCAAGGCCTTAAGCAATCTTTCATATACAATTGATGCAATCAATGTTGCATATGAAGCTATAAAGGACAGGAATGCTTATGATTTATGTGAGTTCATCATCCCGCAAAACAATACGCTCTTCAATATGGTCAAGCAAACAGCAATGTTCAAGGAAAAAAAATGCAATGTCGCTTTTATGGCCTCTGACCCGGCCGCCTTGCTTGCCCCATCTTCTATCGAAGAGAATATGTGGCATGCGATGAGATACAATGCGATTTTCTCCTCATCCGCAAAATATACGCTTACGGACTATTTTACGAATGATGTCCAGGTCAGCATCTGGTGCACTTCAACCATGTCTACCGAAGATACGGAACTGCTTCAGAAAGCGCTTCCATATTATCAGGACGATCATTTAAAGGCAATATTTGTTAATTATCCCAATGCTGCTATCAAAAAGATAAAGGCAGAGGGGCTAAACCAATAATAATATGAAAAAATCATTATTTTTCTTATCATGTGCCGCCATAATGGTGTTTGCATGTGAAAAACAGAAACCTGCAGAGCCTGCAAGTTTCAGTGTGGATAAAACAGAAATCAAGGCGGACCCTGAGGGCGGCTCTTCTTCTGTTGTAATTACATCCAACGTCGGCTGGACAGCTTCCTTGAGTAGCGACCAGGATTGGGCTACTATTGACAAAACTTCAGGAAAAGGCAATGGAAATGTCATGCTGACATTTGCTGAGAATCTTGGTGACGAAAGAAGCGCCGTTCTTACTATCACTCCGGATTCAAAGGACGTGGCCGCAGCGGTAATCAATATCAATCAGGCTGCTCAGAGGAGCGAGATGCGCCTTGGCGATCCTTTTGTGGAGAATCCTCCTGTTAAGGGCGTTGTAGACGCCTTTGAGATTAAGATTCCTTATTTTGATGCAATTGGAAACGAAAGCGTTGATTTTTCTCTTACGTTCTCTGATGTAGGAGCAGCGGGTCTTGAAGCTCAAACAATAACTTGCAATACCTTCACTAAGGGTAGCGGAAATGCAACACTGCTTGTACTTGGAACTCCAGGGACACTCGGACCACTCTCTATAGCCATAAGCGCAATGGATGAGTCGCTTAATCCTATAGAAGTAAAGGTTATCGAGCAACTTACTCATACCTCTTACATCAACTGGAACAACTATTCAATAGGATGGATCAGGGCAATCTGCAACCTTCTTCGTGGAAGCGCTTACGATTACAGTTGGACCAGCCAGGCCCTGAATCCCACCACTTCGGGAGTTGGCACCGACCATAAGGTGCTTCCTACCGGTACAACTCTGACCGGTTGCGAGGACGCATATCTTTCTCTTGTATGCGCGAATCCCATAGTAGCAGCGGGTCAATCAGACCAGCCGGGCGGTACCCCTCCGGGACTTGCCGGATATCAGTTCAATCCCGGATACCAGGTTCAAGGTATGATAAAGGATGATTATATCTTTGTTTATATCCCGAAGGTGTCTGTAAAGGCAGGTGGAAAGATTACAGTTGAATCGTCTGTTGGCGGCGCAAAAGCTGCAGCAAATGCCTATTTAGTAGAGTATTCGACGGACAATAAGAATTGGACGGCATTTGCAGATCCTAAAACCCTTACAGTTGAGGGTACGGATTATCTATATCATTTTATGTATGCAACAGCCTACAACACTCGTTATGTCTATTCTAGAAATGATACAGAGGATCCGTCTTATGGCGTTATTACTGCTACGGCCTCAAGTGCAATTAACGGAAGTCTTTACATCAGATTCCGTTGTAATGGTATCAATGGTGCCAGCGTTGTTCAGACCGGCACCGGATGGAGCGATATCAAGTTTATAGATGTAAGTTTTGACTAATATTATTAAGAGTGGGAAAAGTAATTACTATTATCGGTTCGGGAATGATGGGCTCAGCCTTGGCATTTCCGGCTCGTGAAAATGGAAACGAAGTGCGCCTCGTGGGCACTCCGTTGGATAAGGAAATAATTGATAACTGTAGAAAGAACAATCAACATCTGGATTTCGATCGTCCTTTTCCTGATGGGGTGAAATACTACCAGTTTGAGGAATGGAAGGAGGCCGTAAAAGATGTGGACTTCGTCATCTGCGGGGTGAGCTCGTTCGGAGTGGACTGGTTCCTCGAAAACGTGCTCAGCGAACTCAGCCCGGAGATTCCTGTGTTAAGCGTGACTAAAGGTCTTATTAACCTTGAAGACGGCAAACTCATCAGCTACCCCGAGTATTGGAAGAGAGAGTTGGCAAAGAAAGGTATTAAGCGCGAGATATGCGCTATTGGCGGCCCATGTATTAGTTTTGAGCTGGTTGCCCACGACCAGACAGAGGTTGCCTTTTGCGGCTATCAGACAGACGTCATCAAGATGATGAAGGAGGCGATGAAGACCGACTATTATCACATTTCTACGACTAATGACGTTGAGGGTCTTGAGTGTGCGGTTGCGCTTAAGAACAATTACGCTCTAGCTGTTGCGATGACCATTGGTCTCGTTAATCGTGATTTGGGGCCAGACGCCGGCCTGCACTATAATTCCCAAGCAGGAGCCTTCTATCAGGCAGTTAAGGAAATGCGTTACATTCTGGATATGCAACAAGCTAGTCGCGACTGCGAGAATATTGGCATCGGAGACCTTTATGTTACGGTTTACGGCGGTCGTACCCGTAAATTTGGTATTCTTCTCGGTGAGGGTAAGAGTTATGAGGAGGCGATGAATATTCTCGCAGGCGTTACGCTTGAGTCGCTAGTGGTTGCCAGACGCGTTTACAAAGCAATTTGCCGCAGGGCAGAGCTGGGTCAAACAGACTTGAGGCTTTTTCCTATGCTTAAGCATGTTGCCGATGTTCTTGATAATGGCAAAGACGCTCGCTTCCCTTGGGATGACTTTACATTCGATCATACAAAGTGATTCTTATGAGAAGGTTAGTTTCAATAATGCTTATGATTTTTATCTGTGCGCTGTCTCTTAGCGCACAGATAAAAATTGTTGGCCATCGCGGTGTCAGACACAATACTCCTTCGGTACCGGAAACCAAGTGTTATGAGAATACTATTCCTGCCTTGGAATTTGCTCAGGGGCTTGGTATTTATGCGGCTGAATTTGATGTTCAGTTGACTTACGATGAGAAAGTCATTGTGTTCCATGGGCCGACTGTTCCTGGCCTTAATAAGAATATTCAGAAGATTACCTTCGATGAAGCTCGCGCAGTCGTTCTTCCGGGAGGATCGCGTATGCCGACAATAGAGGAGTATTTAGAGCAGGCAAAAAAGCATCCGGAGACTAAGCTGATATGTGAGATTAAGAAGCAGTCAACTCCCGAAAGGGAAACCAAAGCCGTTGAACTTGTTATGGAGGCAGTTCGCAAGATGAACATGGAGACTCAGATGGAGTATACAACCTTCAGCGACTGGATAGCGCAGGAGTTCCACAGGGTAGATCCTAAAGCAAAGGTTCTGTTCCTTGATAGCGGTGTGTTTGTTCGTGATCCTGATTATTGTAAATCAAGGGGTTATGACGCCATTTCTTATGATATGAATGGTCTGATGAATCACCCGGATTATATCAAGCGCGCTCACGAACTAGGAATGGAGGTTACCCTTTGGATTGTTAATGATTATGAGGTAGTAGATTGGGCTATCCGCCACGGAGTGGATTATGTTTCTTCGGATTATCCGGAACGCATCAAGAAGTATGTGGACGGCCTATCCGCTTATCCTTTGAGGTAAATGCTGATTATTTGTACTTGCGGTTTGTGTACTTTTAAACAAGATAAGAGACCAGGTAAAGTCCGGCATTAGGTTCGAGGAAACAGAAGGCGAGAATTCCGACTATCCGGACAAATGGCTGACCATCACTCTTAAGTAACTTGTAGAAATAGGGGCATTAATCTTTTCCGCCCTATTGTACAAATTTTTCGATAAGTGCATTGACAAGTTCCGGCTTGTCTGTATTGGTATTATGTCCGGCATCAGGAGTCCATTCCAATTGGAATCCGGTTTTGGAGGCCCACCTCTTGTTATAGGACTTTGCGGAACCTGCCATGTCGCGTTTTCCGCAAATCAATAGGGTGGGACAGTCAATTTCATAAGCTAAGTTTTGTTCTACCGCCTCTGCAAGCATTCTGAATCCGTGGCTCGTGAGCCGGCAATATTCTTCGAATGCGCCCTCATAGGCCTGCATCATCTCTCGCATAAGATTGCGTCCATAATCGCTTGTCGCGCACCCTTTGGAGCCATCCCGCACTAACGCCTTCCAAGAGTTAATATTATAACGAAAAAATAAAAATTGGATTTATTACAACGAAATGATATATTTGCTAAACAAACACGAATCATAATAATACAGCTCAATGAAAAAAATTATCGTCATTGTATTTGCCGCCATTATGGCGCAGTATTCGGTCTTTGCATGGGGCGAGTTGGGGCACGAGGTAATAATTGAAATCGCACAACGGCACCTGACTGACAAGGCGAAGGCTAATATCGCTCATTATATGCCTTACGACCTCAAGTTGGATGCCGTCTGGATGGATGTACATCGCAGGGACAAGGAGATTTCGTTCACTCATTATTGGCACGAGTTTGCCGTTGACGACAACGACACCTATGATCCCGGAACGGCCAGGACGTTGAGGCATGGCGATGCCGTGCAGTCTCTGCGGGCTGCATGCTATATACTTTCAGATTATAAATCGCAACCGGATTCTGTTGTTATCTTCCATATTCGCCAGTTGATTCACTTTGTAGGTGATATGCATTGTCCGGTTCACAACAAATTTCCCGGCAAGGTAGCGGCCAAAAAATGCACAATGGGCAGTGATTTGACCGGCAGTTTCCATTATTTCTATGATGCGTCTCCTAATTTTCTCTTTCCGGAAATGACAGCGGAAGAAATTGCTGCGAAACTTGATGTCCTTTCAAAAAGGGAAAGGAAAAAAGTGGCTGCAGGAGATTATATAAGCGTGCGGGGACATCGAGACTATTCGGCCGCATTGTATGAGTGGTGTCATGATATTGCGGCGCGAAACCGCGGCATTTGGGAGATAAACGAGTCTGG